>Ga0102830_1001112_pt1 | contig 10404 bp, 8 predicted proteins | sample ColrivemetaGS703_FD_84511 | JGI IMG/M metagenome (GOLD analysis project Ga0102830, IMG submission 84511) | Estuarine microbial communities from the Columbia River estuary - Freshwater metaG S.703 | ecosystem: Environmental > Aquatic > Marine > Intertidal zone > Estuary | place: USA: Columbia...
ATGAATCCGGCGAGGATCAGGTTCGGCGAGTTGTCCTTGTTGGCCACGGGCGACATGCGACCATAGCAAGGCTCCGCCCGCCCCTCGGCAAGCGACAAGCGTCAGGAGGATTACTTGGCAGGCAAGGCGTCCAACGCGGCCTTCGCCTTCGGCGCCAGGCGTTCGGAGAGCCCCTGCGCGGCCTCGGTCAAGGCGGCGCGGTCGGCTTCGACGAACAGCCGGGGCACGGCGGCCCAGGCGGCTTCGGTGAGTTCGTTGGCGGGTCCTTTGAGCAACGGCAGCAGCGACGCCTTGAGGGCGGCACGGATCTTCAGGTTCTTGGAAGCGCGGACGGCGATGATCCGTATCCAGGCGGCCTTGGACGCGAGCGAGGTCCCGGCGGGCTCCGTCGGCGCATGCTTGGTGGCCAGCGAGACGGGGAGACGCAGGATCTCGTCCTCGACGTCCTGGACCTGCGAACGTTGCGAGAGCTTGCCCAAGCGTTCCCAGAGGATCGGGGCGGCGGCGGTCGCGGTCACGCGCCGGAGCAGACGGTTCGCGCGCTGGGCGGTCGCGAAGTCCTCGTGCTGGGTCAGCGCGACGAGTTCTTCGACGGTCAGCGGATATTCCTTCGACGAGCGACGCTGGTCGAGCATGCGCTCGAGCTGGGCGAGCTTGGTCTCGGGCGTGGTGCCTTCAGGATCCTCGTAATGGTTCGGCTGCTTAGGATTGAGCGGGAGGCGCGGCTTCGTGCTCGGATCGAACAGCAGCACCTGCCGGAGGGCCGCCTGCCCTTCCGGGTCCTCGAGGGTCTTGGCGGCGGTCCGCACGCGCTCGAACCATGCCTTGGCTTCCGGCGAGGCGGTCGTGAATCCGCGCGAGTGGTCGAGGATCGCCTGCTGGGCGGCGAGCCGCTTCTCCGGGACCGCGAGGTCGGCGAAGGTGGCGTCGGTCGGGACGTCGGCGGCGAACACGCCGGCGAAGAAGAAGAGCAGGAGGCAACGATACATCATGGGGATGAGGTTAAATATCAGGCGGCGGGGAGGAGTTCGGTCAGCGAGCGGCGATGCCACGGTCCGAGGACCCACATGGCGAAGGCGGCGCCGAGGAAAGCGCAGAGCATGTCCGCCTGGGTGTCCCAGACGAAACCTTGGGAACCGAGGAAAGCGTCGGCGGCCTGACCGAGCAGGATCGCCGAGCCCCATTCGAAGATCTCGTAGGCCGCGCTGAAAGCCCCGGCGAAGCAGACGCCCGCCCAGGCGGTCAGACCTACGGCGCCGGCCGCCGGCCCACGGAGCAGCCATTCGCGGACCATCAGCGCCGGGACGACCCCTTGCATCAGGTGACCGAGCCGGTCGTAAGGATTGCGCGTCTGCCCCAGCCACTCGGCCACCCACGCTCCGGCCGGCACTTCAGCGTAAGTATAATGGGCCCCGACGATCAGGACGATCGCATGGAAGAACATCCAGCGGCCGAGGAAGACGCTCGGCGTCCAGTCGAACCGCCAAGCGGCGCCGGCGATGAGGAAGACCGGCAGGACCTCGAGCATCCAGATCACGTGATCACGGGCGCCCCAGGCGGACAAGAGCCCCAAGACGGACGCGAGCGCGGCGAGCCAGCGGAACTGGCGACGGGCGGACTGGAGGTTCAGATCGACCATGTGCCGCGCAGCGCGGGCGAGTGGAGTTGATTGGCCTGGTCGTCGCCGACGAAGCCGGAACCGTCGGCCTTGAAGTTCAGCTTGCGGCCCAGACGGACGCTGAGGGCGGCGAGATTCACGAGCGTCGAGCTGCGGAAGGCCTCGTTCACGCCGTAGCCGAACGGACGCTTCTCCCGCGCGCACGCGTCGAAATCATCTTCCTGATATTCCGGCAGCGGGAACTCGGCGGCCTTGACGAGGAGCTCGGGACGGTTGCAACGCATGCCGGCGAACAGCTTGCCGTTAGGTCCTTCGAGGAAGGGGTTCTCGGGATTACGTTCGGCGAGCTCGGATTCGAGGATGATGCGCGTGCCGTCCTTGTAAGTGAGGGTGACGGTCTTCCAGACGCCGCAAGCCATGGCATCCTGGGCGGGAGCGTCGCACTCGACGGAGACGGGCGACTCGCCGTCCTTGCCGAGGAAGTACTGCACGGGATCGAGGAAGTGCTGGCCCATGTCACCGAGGCCGCCTTGGTCGAAGTTCCAATAACCGCGGAAGGAACCGTGGCAGCGGTGCGAGTGATAAGGGATGAGCTGCGCAGGACCGCAGTACAGGTCCCAGTTCAGGTGCGTCGGGACGGGCTCCGGCTTGAGGTCCGGCTTGCCGGTCCAGAGATTGACCTTCCACTGGATGCCGCCGACCGGGGCGAGGCGCACCGTCAGCGGGCCGCCGAGGACGCCGCTCGCGACGACGCGGCGGATCTCCCGGGCCGGGCCGACGCCGTAATAATTGGTCCGGTTGAGACGGAACCAGGTGTTCACGCGGAACGGCACGCCGGTCTGCTGCACGACGCGGCTAAGGGCGAGGCCCTCGCCGATGGTGCGGGTCAGCGGCTTCTCGCACCAGACGGCCTTGCCGCGGCGGGCGGCCATGGCGGCGATGACGCCGTGCCAATGCGGCGGCGTGCAGACGTGCACGACGTCGGCGTCCGGCATCGCGATGACTTCACGGAAATCCTCGGCCGTCATCGGCGTGCCGCCGCCGGCCTGCTTGATGCGCTCGAGCTTCTTCTGCACGCGCTGGGCGTCGACGTCGCAGATGCCGACGATGCGGTTCTTGCCCGTCATGCGGGGCTCGGAGTGCATGGCGGAGATGCCGCCGCAGCCGACGATGACGTGGTTCAGGGTCTCGCTGGGCGGGACGAAGCCACGGCCGAGGACGTGCCGGGGAATGATCGTGAAGCCAAGCGCGGCGACGGCAGCCTTACGCAGAAAGGAACGACGGGGTAATCGCATACGGGGAGATATGAGGACAAAAGACCCCGTTCAACCCTGATAGTTCCGACCCAGCGGGCCACGGAGGCATATATGGCAATATTCCTCCGTTAAAAGGCGCCGCCGTTTTGCTTTCGCCCGCCTTGCTTGCTCCTTCTGGTCATGCCGCTCACCTCGCCGCCCGTCGCCCGCGCCTCTGATGTGGCCGCGCGCCTGCAGGCCGCCATCTCCCAGACCGCCGGGGTGCCGTTCTATCATTCCGACCACTGGCAGGCAGCCTTTGCCGATGGCTCGGCTCAGCTCGCCGACCTTCCCCGCATCACGAAGAGCCAGCTGCGCGAACACTCGCCCGAAGGCTTCCTGCCGGCCGGGCTGACCGTCGAATCGCTCCTGGCCCGCGGCCTGATCGAAGAAGAGAGCACCTCCGGCACTTCCGGCGCCAGCGTGCGCGTGGTGTTCGGCAAGACCTGGTGGGCCGAACAGGAGCTTCGCGCCCTGCTCCGGAATCCTTTCGTCGCCGAGTGCTTCGGCGAACGGACCAGCCTCCGCCGCGCCGTCCTCACGACGCCGGGTTGCAGCGGCGTGAGCTGCTATAACCGCTGGCTCAACCTCGAACAGCGTACCCTGGGCGATAGCCGCTACGTCAATCAGACGCGCATCCCCTTCGGCCTCGGCGACGACAAGCTGGCCGTCATGGCCGACGAAGTCGCGGCCTGGGAGCCCGCCTTCCTCGACGTCGATCCGGTGCACGGCGCCTGGTTCGCCCTTTATTGCGAGCGCCACGGACGACGTTTCCCTTCCCTGCGCTTCATCCTGACGAGTTACGAGTTCACCAGCGTCACGCACCGCGCCATCATGGAACGGGTCTTCGGCGTGCCGGTGATCGACCTCTACGGATCCAGCGAGACCGGCCACCTGCTCATCGAGACCGACGGCGTGATGCGCCCGAGCCCGGAGACCGCGCTCCTGGAATCCACTTCGGCCGACGGCATCGGCGAGCTGCTGGTCACGACGCTCACGAATCCTTACCTCCCCTTGATGCGTTACGAGATCGGCGACTACGTCGAACCCGTCGCCGGCGGCTACCTCGTCCACGGCCGTAAACGGGACGCCCTCCGCGGCGCCGATGGCCGGATCCTCACGACCCGCCAGGTGGACGCGGCCTTCAGCGGCGTCCGCGGCATCGCCCATTACCAGCTTCGCCAACGGACGGATGGCTCCGCCCACCTCAGCCTCCTCCCCGAACAAGCCGGCGACGGCTTGGCTTCGGTCCAGGCCACGCTCGTCGAGCGTCTCTCCCTTCTCTTGGGGACCTCGGTCACGAGCGAGTCGGTCGGACTCCTCACCCCGGAAGACTCGGGCAAATTCCGCCTCACGGTCCGAGAGTCCGCCTGAACGGTCAGATTACCGCCGGAAAAGGGGCTTTCGGGCTGGAAAAACCCCACCTAACCCCCCAAGGTGGGTTTTTCACCACCATGGAAGTCTACATCGACGGTAAGTTCTACCCCAAGGCCGAGGCCAAGATCTCCGTCTTCGACCATGGCTTCCTCTATGGTGACGGCATCTTCGAAGGCATCCGCCTCTACCAGGGCTGCGTCTTCCGCCTCGACGAGCACCTCGAGCGCCTCGAGATGTCGGCCAAGGCCCTCTGCCTCGAGATGCCCTGGACCCGCGCCGAGATCGCCGAGATCGTCTGCGAATCCTGCCGCCGCAACAACCTGACCGATGGTTACATCCGCCTCGTCGTCTCCCGCGGCTTCGGCGACCTGGGTCTCTCGCCCAAGAACTGCCCGAAGCCTTCGATCGTCTGCATCGCCGACACCATCAAGCTCTACCCCGAGGAACTCTACGCCACGGGCATGCGCATCATCACCGCGCCGACCCGCCGCATCAGCCCGGCCGCGCTGCCCCCGATGATCAAGTCGTTGAACTACCTGAACAACATCATGGCGAAGATGGAGGCCCAGCAGCATGGCTTCCACGAGTGCCTCATGCTCAACGAGCAGGGCTACGTCGCCGAGTGCAGCGGAGACAACGTCTTCCTCATCCACAAAGGCCGCCTGATCACCCCGGCCTCCCACGCGGGCGCCCTCGTGGGCATCACGCGCCAGGTCGCCCTCGAAGTCGCCGCCGCCCTCGGCATCCCGACGGTCGAGACGAACATCACCCGCTACGACGTCTGGAACGCCGACGAATGCTTCCTGACGGGCACCGCCGCGGAAGTCATCCCGGTCATCGAAGTCGACGCCCGCAAGATCGGCACCGGCAAACCCGGCCCGCTCACCGCCCGCATCCTCGCCGAGTTCCGCAAGAAGGCTTCGCGCGAAGGCCAGATGATCCGCTGAGCCAGCCTGCGCCCTGACGCGCATGCCCGCCGACCCCGCCCCTCCGACCGCCGACGCCCGTGACGCCACGCTGCGTCGGCTGTTGCGGATCGCCTGGTCGTACCGCACGGACTGCCTCCAGCTCCTCGGACTCCAGCTCGCCGTCGTCTTCCTGACCGTCGCCGTCGTCGCGCTGGCCGGCGTCGGCATCGACTTCGTCCGTCACTGCGCCGACCGCACCGTGCCCGCGCCGGCCCTGCCCTTCTTCGTCCCCGCCGACGCGACGGACCAGGCCGTGTTCGTCTGGCTCGGCGCCGGCATCCTCGTCGCCGCGATCCTGCGGGCGACCCTCGCCTTCGTCTTCGGCCTCGTCTCCGTCCGCTTCCTGCACGGGCGCATCGTCGTCAACCTCCGCTCCCAGGTCTTCGCCAAGCTCCAGCAGCTGAGCTTCCGCTTCTTCGACTCCAACGCCAGCGGCTCGATCATCAACCGCGTCACTTCCGACGCGCACGCCATCCGGCTCTTCATCGAAGGCGTGGTGCTGCAGCTCGCCATCATCGCCCTGACCCTGGCCGCCTGCGCCGCCTACATGTTCCGCACCGACTGGCGGCTCACGCTGGCCTGCCTTTCCGTCCTGCCCTTCCAGATCTGGTTCGCGATCCGCTTCTCCCGCAAGGTACGCCCGGCCTACGAGGAAAACCGCGAGCTGATGGACCGCATGGTGCTCGGCTTCTCCGAGAACGTGCAGGGCATCCAGGTCGTGAAGGGGTTCGCCCTGGAGCCGCGCGTGCAGGGACGTTTCGCCGGCTGGAGCGAGGCGATCCGCGTCCAGAAACGCAAGGTCTTCAGCGAGGTCGCGCTGTTCTGGCCCGTCATCGACGGGCTTAACCGTCTTTCGATGGCCATCCTCATCGGCTACGGCGGCTGGATGGTCGCGCGCGGCGAGCTCGCCCTCGGCACCGGCCTCGTGGCCTTCGCAGGCCTGCTGCAACAGTTCTCCACCCAGGTGACGACCCTCGCCTCGGTCGTCGACAACGCGCAGGTCTCCTTGGCGGGGGCCAAAAGGATCTTCGAGATCCTGGACACCGACCCGGGCGTCGAAACCGAGGCCGGAGCGAGCTCCCCTGGCCGCTTCGTCGGTCGCGTGGCCTTCGAAAACGTGAGCTTCGAGTTCCAGGACAACGCGACGGTGCTCCGCGACCTCTCGTTCGTCGCCGAGCCCGGCCAGCGCATCGCCATCGCCGGCGCGACGGGCGCAGGCAAATCCGCCCTGCTCTCGCTGATCCCCCGCTTCTACGACCCGCGCGACGGCCGCGTCACGCTCGACGGACACGACATCCGCCGCCTGCCGCTGCCGGAACTCCGCCGACAGGTCGGGATGGTCTTCCAGGAGAACTTCCTGTTCTCCAATACGATCGCGGCGAACATCGCGTTCGGGCATCCCGAGGCCACGCAGGAGCGTATCGAACGCGCCGCACGCATCGCCGGCGCCCATGACTTCATCACGGCGCTGCCCGAGGGCTACGAGACCTTCCTCGGGGAAGGCGGAGTGAACCTTTCCGGCGGCCAGCGCCAACGCATCGCCATCGCCCGCGCCCTGCTCCTCGAACCCACGGTGCTCCTCCTCGACGACCCGACCTCGGCCATCGACCCGGAGACCGAGAAGGAGATCATGGAGGCGATGGAATCCGCGATGGCCGGCCGCACGACCTTCATCGTCGCCCATCGCCTGAGCACCCTCCGCCGGGCCGACCTCATCCTCGTCCTCGACCGCGGGCGCCTCGCCCAGGTCGGCACGCACGCCCAGCTGATGGCGGAAGACGGCCACTATCGCCGGGCGATCCTCGTCCAATCAGAAGGAGCCCCCGCATGAGCAAGCCGCCCCTCGAGATCGCGGTCCGCCGCCTTCGGCCCGACGAAGAAGAACCGGACCGTCTGCCCCTGCGCTGGTCGACCATCACCCGGCTCCTCGCTTTCACCAGCCCCCATCGCCTGCAGCGCAACACGCTGCTCGTCCTCTGCGTCTTCCGGGCGATGGCCTTGCCGGGTCTCGCCTGGCTCGTCGGCTCCATCATCAAAGGCCCGGTCCAGGCCGGCGACGGAGCCGCGACCTTCCGGGCCCTCGCCCTCTTCACGGTCTTCTTCGTCGTCGCCGACGTCGCGCTGTACTGGCGCATCCGGCTGGCGCACCAGATCGGTGAGAACGTCCTCCGCGACCTCCGCGACCGCCTGATGGCGCACCTGCTCACGCAGCCGCTCTCATTCTTCCACGCCCGCCGCCACGGCAGCCTGATCAGCCGCATGGTCTCGGACATCGAGGCGATGCGCAACGGCGTCCAGAACAACTTCTTCATCTCCTTCGTCTCGTTCGGCCAGATGACCTGCGCCGCGGCGCTGATGCTGCTGGCCAACCCCCGGCTCTTCCTGGTCCTGCTGGCCATCGTGCCCTGCCTGCTGCTCGTCCACGCCTTCTTCCGCGGCAAGATCCTGCATGCCTCCCGCGTCCAGCAGGAGACCTTCTCCCGCGTGACCTCGGCGCTCGCCGAGACCGTCCAGGGCATCCGCGTCACGCAGGGTTTCGCCCGCGAGGACACCAACGCCGGCATCTTCACGCGCCTCGTTCGCAGCCTCGCCGGCAACGTCGTGAAGACCGCCAGCCTGACCTCCCTCTACCTGCCGCTGCTGGAACTCAACGCCCACGGCTTCATGGCCGCGCTCATCGGCGTCGGCGGCTGGGCCGCCCTCTCCGGCACGGGCACGGGCCTGGGCGACCTGGTGACGTTCTTCTTCCTCGCCGACCTGTTCTTCTCGCCGATCACGATCATCGGGACGCAGCTCTCCGAAGCGACCCTCGCGATGGCGGGCGCGGAACGCTACTTCCGCGTGCTCGACACGGCGCCGGCCTGGACGGACAAGCCGGGCGCGACCGAATGCCCCCGCCTGAGCGGACACGTCGAATTCCGCGACGTCGGCTTCGCCTACCTCCCGGACCGTCCGGTGCTGCACGAAATCTGTTTCACCGCCCAGCCGGGCCAGGTCATCGCCCTCGTCGGTCATACGGGCTCCGGTAAGTCGACGATCATCGGCCTGCTGGCGAAGTTCCAACTGCCGCTGGCGGGTCAGGTGCTCGTCGACGGGCACGACCTCGCCGACCTGCGCCAGGACACGCTCCGCCGCCAGATGGGCTTCGTCTTCCAGCAGAACTTCCTGTTCGCCGGCACGATCGCCGACAACGTGAAGGCCGCCCGGCCCGAGGCGACCGACGAAGAGATCCGGCAGGCCTTCCGTGACTTGGACTGCCTCGACCTCATCGAAGCCCTGCCGGAGGGTATCCATACGCCCTGCTCCGAGAAAGGCCGCGGCCTTTCGATGGGCCAGCAGCAGCTGGTGGCCTTCGCCCGCGCCCTGCTGGCCGACCCGCGCATCCTCGTGCTCGACGAAGCCACGAGCGCGGTCGACACGCTGACCGAAGCCCGCCTCCAGGTCGCGCTGACGCGCCTGATGAAAGGCCGTACCAGCTTCGTGGTCGCGCACCGCCTCAGCACCATCCGCCGGGCCGACTGCGTCCTGGTGTTGGACGCCGGACGCATCGTCGAACGCGGCACGCATGACGAGCTCCTCGTCAAGCAAGGCGCGTACGCCGCGCTGCACCGCGACTTCCTCAGCTCGACGACCTGATCCGGCTCACTTGGCCGCGGGCGCCTCGCCGAACTTCGGACGGACCGGACGGCCCTTCACGGAGTCATTAGCTTTGGCAGGCTCGTCGTCGACCGCCGTGGTCGGGAAAGCCGGCGCGAGGCCCTTGGCCTGCACCGGGGCATAGAGATCACCGACCGGAGAACGACGGAAGACCTCCGCTTGAAGATACTGGTACGTCGGGACGCCCTCGCGTGCTTTGACCGCGAGCGAAAGTTCAAGGCGGACGGCCTGGCTGACCGGACCACCGCTGAAACGCACGCCCTTGACCGGACCAAGGACGGCCAGCGCCACGCCCGTCGGTTCCTGATGGACCGGCAGCTCCCAAGTGTCAGCGGCAAGATCCGGCGGCATGAGCACCACCAGGGTACGGACGGGGCCGCCGGGATTACCCGGATAGACCAGGCGACGACGCCAGAGCGGCCAATAGCGGCGGCCGGCTTCGTCCAGGACTTCCGTCCCGCCGGGACCGTCCACGACCAGCATCCGCTCTTTCAAGAAAGCCTCCTCGGCCGGGGTGAGTTCAGCCCGCACCGCGCCGACGCGTCGCACGGGACCTTCGTCTGGCCGGACATCCGCGTGCACGAGCAGGACGACTTCAAGGGGACCCGCGACACGGTGGTCGATCCAGGCGATGACGCCGTAAGGCACCGCCGTCATGGCCGCCGCGAGCAGCAGACCGCCGCCCAATGCCCGGCCGAAGTCGTGACGTTCACGCAAGGCGACCAGCAGGCCCGCGCCGGCGAAACCCGCGGCATGCACCGAGATATCGATACCTAAGGTCCACTGCGCGGACAAGAAATCGTCGGGCTGGCCGAACCAACGCAGCCGGAAGAACATCAGGACGACCCAGAGGGTGCCCGCGGTCGCGCCGAGCAGCGGCGCATAGCGCGCGCCCGCGCGGACGTAAGTGCGAGTGAGCAAGGCGGAGAGGCCCGAAGCGAAAAGTCCGCCGAAGAAGGCCTCCTTGAGCGAAGCCACGCCGGTAAGGGCGGCGGCGATCACCAGGAAAGCCCAAGTGAACCAATAGGTCAGCGCGTAGGTCTTCATCCCCCGACCACCGTGCCCGGAGGCACGATCGCGCCCTTCTTGACGACGATCACGCCGTCACGGACGAACAAAGCGTCGGTCTCCCACTTCTCCGGCAGACCCGTCGGCGACAGACGGCAGCCTTCGCCGATGCGCGCGTTCTTGTCGATGATCGCGTTCCGGATCAGACAATTGGGGCCGACGCCGATGTCGGGACGGCCGAGAGAGTTGTTGCGGGCAAGGTCATGCGGGCGCTCGAAGGCGTCGGCACCCATCATCACGACGTTCTCGAGGCGGGAACCACCGCGGATGACGGAGCGCACGCCGATGACGCAGCGGCTGAGTTCGGAGTCGTCGACGATCGCGCCGTCGGCCATCAGGACGCGGGTGGAGCGGGCGCCATTCAGCTTGGCCGGCGGAAGGTAGCGGGAGTGCGTGTAGACGGGGTTCTGGCCGTCGAAGA
>Ga0102830_1001114_pt1 | contig 10391 bp, 8 predicted proteins | sample ColrivemetaGS703_FD_84511 | JGI IMG/M metagenome (GOLD analysis project Ga0102830, IMG submission 84511) | Estuarine microbial communities from the Columbia River estuary - Freshwater metaG S.703 | ecosystem: Environmental > Aquatic > Marine > Intertidal zone > Estuary | place: USA: Columbia...
ATTTAGAAACATTTCTTCACGTATCATTCAAGAAGCATTAAAAGAAATCCCCGAAACTATTTACTTAGAAAATTTTCATCGATTAGCGGAAAAACATTGGGATAGCATCAAAGAAAGAAAAGGACCACAAAAGAATAAAAAATTTGTAGATTTTTTACTTCGCAAAGGGTATGAAACGAGTTTGATTTTTGAGAAGTTGAGAGAACTGGAAGCTAATTGAGTTATTACACAGAGATACACGAAGTAACACAGAGATTCACAGAGGTTTTTTTTAATTTACTTTGCGCTACTTTGTGTAACAATAAAAACCGCAGATTCGCAGATTATTAAATTTACTTTGTGAAACTCTGTGCAAAACTTTACGCTACTTTGTGTAACAATAAAACCGTACTTTTGCAAAAAATATTACCATGTTAGAAAATAAAGATCAATCGAGAACCAGTATTGCACAATTAGGAGAATTTGGATTAATTGAGCACTTGACCAAACATTTTACGATTTCGCAAGAATCTACTTTAAAAAGTATTGGTGATGATGCTGCTGTTTTGGATTTTGCAGCCGAAAAAGCCTTAGTTTCTACTGATTTGCTAATTGAAGGTGTTCATTTTGATTTGGCTTATATGCCATTGAAACACCTGGGATACAAAGCGGTTGTTGCCAATCTTTCTGACATTTGCGCCATGAATGCTACTCCAACGCAAATTACGGTTTCGATAGCGGTTTCGAATCGTTTTCCTTTGGAAGCATTGGAAGAATTATTTGAAGGGATTACTTTGGCGTCTAAAATTTATAATGTAGATGTTATTGGTGGCGATACGACTTCTTCTCAAAAAGGTTTAATTATTAGCATTACCGCTATTGGTACTGTAAAATTAGATGCTGTTGCTTATAGAAATGGCGCTCAAGTTGGTGATTTATTAGTGGTTACTGGCGACATTGGTGCGGCTTATATGGGATTGCAAGTGTTGGAACGCGAAAAACAAGTGTTTCAAGTAAATCCTAACAACCAACCCGATTTAGAAGCTTACACCTATTTAATCGAGCGTCAATTAAAACCCGAAGCAAGAACTGATATCAAAGACCTTTTAGAAAAATTAGAAGTACAACCTACATCGATGATTGATATTTCTGACGGACTTTCTTCTGAAATTTTACATATTTGTAAGCAAAGTGGTGTAGGTTGTAATTTGTATGAAGAAAAAATTCCGGTTGATCCACAGTTAATTAACGTTTGTGAAGAGTTTGATTTAGATATAACTACAATTGCATTAAGCGGTGGCGAAGATTACGAATTGTTGTTCACCATCAACATGAACGATTATGATAAAATCAAAGCCAATCCCAACTTAACCGTAATTGGTCACATGACAGAAGCTAAAGAAGGCAATCATTTAATCACAAGAATTGGCACAAAAATTCCATTAAAAGCTCGAGGTTGGAACGCCTTGCAAGAAGAATAAAACAAACGAAGAGGATTTAATTCCTCTTTTTTTATGAAAAAAATTAGTTTTTTCAATTCTATATCGTAATATTGCAATATATAAATAAAACTACTGTATGGCTACGGTTAAAAAAATAGCGTTTTTCGAAAAATACTTAACGGTTTGGGTATTTCTTTGTATTGTTATTGGTATTCTTTTAGGTGAAATGGCTGGCGATTCTATTGCAGTTATTAGTCAGTGGAACGTAAATTCCATCAACATTCCAGTGGCGATTTTGGTTTGGTTTATGATTTTTCCTATGATGGTTCAAATTGATTTCAGTTCTATTAAAAAAGCAGGAAGCAATACCAAAGGACTTGGGTTAACCTTATTCATCAATTGGGTAGTGAAACCTTTTACCATGGCATTTTTTGCATGGTTGTTTTTCGTAAAAATCTTTCATGCGTTTATTAGTCCGGAATTGGCTGGCGAATATATTGCGGGTGCCATTTTATTAGGCGCAGCACCTTGTACGGCAATGGTTTTCGTTTGGTCGTATTTATCCGATGGTGATGCCAATTATACGTTGGTACAAGTTTCGGTGAACGATTTAATTTTAGTTATTGCTTTTATTCCAATTGTGGCGTTACTTTTTGGTTTAACTGGAATTGACAAAACAGTAGAAATTCCTTATGATGTATTAACGTCTTCGGTAGTGATATTTGTGGTTATTCCTTTGGTTTCGGGATATTTGGTAAACAAATGGTTGTTGAGCACAAAAGGAGAAGACTGGTTTAAAGCCCAATTTATGCCCAAATTAAAACCGTTTTCGATTTTAGCTTTATTAACTACGTTAGTGTTACTGTTTGCTTTTCAAGGCGAACAAATTTTAGCACAACCATTTAATATTTTACTTATTGCCGTTCCATTGACTATTCAAACGTATTTCATCTTTTTTGCATCTTGGTTCATTGGCAAGAGATTCTTAAAATTGCCATACTACATCAACGCACCAGCAGGAATGATTGGCGCAAGTAATTTCTTTGAATTAGCCGTAGCAGTTGCCATTTCTTTATTTGGGTTGAATTCTGGCGCTTCTTTAGTAACGGTTGTTGGCGTTTTAATTGAAGTGCCAATTATGCTTTCTTTAGTAGCTTTTGCGAATAATTACAACTACGACAAATAAACAAATTAAAAAAGAAATCCCAAATGTATTCTCGACTTCGCTCGAACTGACATTTGGGATTTTAGATTTTGTACTTTATATCTTGTATTTCGTACTTCAAATTACATTTTCATCAACCAGTTTCTCATGGAAACTTCATTACTGATGATATCACGCAATTCAGAAATTTTCACTCTATCTTGTTGCATCGAATCTCTATGACGAATGGTTACGGTTTCGTCTTCCAAAGTTTGATGATCAACCGTAATACAGAAAGGTGTTCCTAAAGCATCTTGTCTTCTGTAACGTCTTCCTACAGCGTCTTTTTCATCATACGCTACGTTGAAATCCCATTTCAAATCATCAATAATTTTACGAGCTACTTCTGGCAAACCGTCTTTTTTAACCAATGGTAAAACGGCGGCTTTTGTTGGCGCTAAAACTGAAGGTAAACGTAAAACTGTACGAGTTGAACCATCTTCCAATGTTTCTTCTTGTAAGGATTTTGAAAAAACTGCTAAAAACATTCTATCTAAACCAACAGAAGTTTCTACAACATAAGGTGTGTAATTCTTATTTTCTTCGGTATCGAAATACTGTAATTTTTTACCTGAAAATTGCTCGTGTGCTTTCAAATCGAAATCCGTTCTCGAGTGAATTCCTTCTAATTCTTTAAATCCAAATGGAAAATTGAATTCGATATCAGCAGCAGCATTGGCATAGTGTGCTAATTTTTCGTGGTCGTGAAAACGGTAGTTTTCTTTGCCTAAACCTAGAGATTGGTGCCATTTTAAACGCGTTTCTTTCCAGTATTCATACCATTTCATTTCTTCTCCTGGTTTCACGAAAAACTGCATTTCCATTTGTTCAAATTCGCGCATACGGAAAATGAATTGGCGTGCTACGATTTCGTTTCTAAATGCTTTTCCAGTTTGAGCAATACCAAAAGGGATTTTCATTCGCCCTGTTTTTTGCACATTTAAGAAGTTCACAAAAATACCTTGAGCCGTTTCAGGACGAAGATATAAATCCATTGCATTATCTGCAGAAGCTCCTAATTTCGTTCCAAACATAAGGTTGAACTGCTTCACATCGGTCCAATTTTTTGAACCACTGTCTGGACAAGCAATTTCTAATTCTTCGATTAGTGCTTTTACATCGGTAAGGTTTTCTGTCTCTAAAGAACGAGCCATTCTTTCCAGAATTTCCTTCTTTTTAGACAAATATTCCATTACACGTGGATTTGTAGACTTGTATTGTTCTTCGTCAAAAGCTTCTCCAAAACGTGCGCGTGCTTTTTCGATTTCTTTTTCGGCTTTTTGGTTTAATTTTTCGGCATAATCCTCAATTAAAACATCGGCACGATATCTTTTTTTGGAATCTTTATTGTCAATTAAAGGATCATTAAAAGCATCCACGTGACCCGAAGCTTTCCAGGTAGTTGGGTGCATCAAAATTGCAGCATCTAAACCTACAATGTTTTCATGCATTTGCACCATGGATTGCCACCAGTATTCACGGATGTTTTTCTTTAATTCTACTCCATTTTGTGCGTAATCATAAACCGCACTTAACCCATCATAAATTTCGCTCGACGGAAAAATGAATCCGTATTCTTTTGCATGCGAAATAACGTTTTTAAAAATATCGTCTTGTTTTGCCATGATGCAAAAGTAAAAATAGGATTTTAATAAAGAAAAGGTTTTTTACAATTAAATGAAATTATTTGTATTCGAGTGTAGTAGTTCCAATTTTTTTGAAATTAGAATAAATATTCACTAGATATTTACCCCTGATAACTTTACTTTTTTCCATGTTTACATAGGTACAAACATCTGTATCATTTTGATTGAAAAAAGCAGTAACTTCTTCACTGTATTTCAATAATTTATCTTCATTTTTTAAAGATAAATTATTGGCTGAAATAATTTGGTTTTTAGGATTTACAACCTGAATGTAAATATTCTTATCTCCTTGGGGAATAAATTCATTAGCTTCTAATGTAAAACAAACTCTAATTTGTTGCATATTTTTGCTAAATAAAGGCGCATACAAGTCTGAAATAATTTTAACTCCTTTTGCTTTAACATTAATTGCATTTAAATGAGCCGCTGGCTTTATTTTAGATTTTTTATCTCCAATTAGTAAACTGTTCAATTTGTTAGTGTTTTGAAACAGTTTTTTATTCAAAATTTCAATTGATTTCTTATCGTCAGCTATCTCGTTTTTTAAATAACTAATTTCTTTTGACTCTTCTACATCAACTGAAGCGGTTAATGGGATAGTTTCTGGATCAAATAATTTTGTGTTTGCATTAGCATCATATAAAGCAGTAATAGAATCATATTTAACCAAGATAACATCAATTTGATTTTGTAAGGCTAAATTTTCTATTTTTGATTTTTCAACGAAAGATTTATGATTTGAATTATTGATGAAAAGTTGAAACAATAAAGCCAAGCTAAGTATCAAAAATGATACTACTGTTAACTTGATTGTATTTAACCTATACTTAGACATCTTTTTTTTTGTAAATTAACTAAATAATAATTATTGTTCAAAATAATTTTCGACAAAATGCTAAAAAATCTGTTCAAACTCATATTTCCTGATCTTTGTTGCGGCTGTAAAAATCTTTTGTTAAAAAACGAATACTTACTATGTTATAAATGTCGTCATGATTTACCATACACTTATCATCATAAAATTCAACACAATAATACAATTAAAAAATTTTATGGACTAATTCCTTTAGAATTTGGGCTATCCATGTTGTATTTTCATCATGGTGGAATTGCGCAAGAATTGATTCATAATTTAAAGTATAGAAACCAACAAAACATTGGTTCATTACTAGGAGAATTATATGCAAAAGAGTTGCAAAACTTTGAACCTATTCGTTCGGTAACCGAGATTATTCCTGTTCCTTTACATCCAAAAAAATTAAAAGAAAGAGGTTATAATCAAGTAGATTCTTTTTGTGAAAGCATTGGAATGCATTTACAAATTCCGGTAAATAAAAACTTATTACTGAGAACACAATACAACAAAACACAAACCCAAAAAAACAGAGAAGCCCGACAACAATTAACACAAACAATTTTTGATGTAAATTTTTCAGCGAAAGACGAAAACAAGCATTTTTTATTAGTAGATGATGTAATTACCACGGGTTCAACATTGGAAATTTGCGCTAAAGCATTACTGAAAATCCCAAATGCAAAAGTTAGTATTTTAACTATTGCATATACCCAATCTTAAAAAAAATTAAAATGACTATTTTTGCTCGAATTATAATTGTTATTTTGTAGTTCGTTTAGAAGCTCATGAAGAAAACATACATCATCATTTTATCTCTTTTTTTTGGTAGTTTACTTTTACTTCCAAGTTGTGCCAAACGTGGTTTTATTACTGGAGGAGCAAAAGATACAATTGCACCAAAAATCACAAGTAGTTCACCAGAAAATTATACTACAAATTTTTCAGGAAAAGAAATTAAAATTGTTTTTGATGAACTCATCAAAGTGAAAGATATCAATAAACAGTTGATTATTTCGCCACCAATGAAGAAGCAACCAATTATTGTTCCTCAAGGAAGTGCTAGTAAATTTATTTCTATTAAAATTCAAGATACACTTCAACCTAATACTACTTACAGCTTCAATTTTGGACAAAGTATTACGGATAACAATGAAGGGAATCCATATTCTCAATTTAGATATGTTTTTTCAACTGGTGATTATATAGATTCGCTGAAATTAGTTGGAAAAATAAAAGATGCTGAAGCTAAAAAAACAGAAAATTTTATATCTATCCAATTATATGAGGCCGCTACTTTTAGTGATTCTACCGTTTATAAAGAGGCTCCATTATACATTACAAATACACTTGACAGTGCTAAAATTTTTGCTTTTGAAAATTTAAAAGCGGGTAAATATTATATGATAGCGCTAAAAGACCAAAACAACAACTATAAGTTTGACCCTAGAACAGATAAAATTGGCTTTTTAAATGAGACCATTTCATTGCCTAATGATACTGTTTTTGAACTAGAATTGTTCAAAGAAAAACCAAAATTAAAAGTAGAAAAACCAACACAAGAAAGTAGTAATAAGTTTTTTATGGCTTATGAAGGAGAAATTGAAAAAGCAAAAATATCAGCCACTTATGGTAAAGAAAATATCAGCGTCAAACTAACAAGTTCCCCAGATACAAATAAAGATTCCGTTCAGTTGTTTGTGCCAAATATGGAAAAAGACTCGGTAACTTTCACAATTGAAACTGAAATTTATAAAAAAACCTTTACATCAAAAATTAAAAAGATTGAAGAAACAGATTCATTATTTATTGATTCTAATCAAAAAGGAACTTTGGCATTCAGAGATTCATTTGTGCTAAAAACAAATACTCCAATTGAGAAAATCAATACGGAGAAAATAACACTTATTAATAAAGACTCTGTAAAAATTCCTTTTACAACTAATTATAACGAGTTCAAACGTGAAATTATTTTTGATTTCAAAAAGGAAGAAAACGAAAAATACAAAATAACTGCTTCACCAGGAGCTTTTATAGATTTTTACAACACCCCAAATGATACTTTAGTATTTAATTTTTCAACCAAACAATATTCGGATTATGGAAATTTGAGAATAAATTTAAATAGTGTTTCTCGTTTCCCCGTTATTGTAGAAATTTTAAAATCAAATGGAGAAATAGCAGCAAAAGGCTATTCAGAAGGAGAAAAATCAATCAATTTTGAATTACTTGAACCCAATTTATTCACTCTTCGAATAATTTACGATGATAACAAAAATAAAATTTGGGACACAGGAAATTTTCTTGAAAAACGTCAAGCAGAAGAAATTATTTATTTTCCTAAGGAAATCGATGTAAGAGCTAATTGGGACGTTGAGCAAGAGTTTTAGTGCAATTCAAACACATCTCTATCGTTCAAGAAATTTAACTTTTGACGTGTTGTCATCATGGTAGTTTTTTCTAATTCGTAGATAAAAACACCTTGTTCTGACTCGCAATCAACAGCGATATTTCCTAAATAATCAATTACTTGCGAATGACCTACGTATTCCAATTCGTTAGCGTCTAAACCAATTCTATTGACACCAATAGCATAACACATATTTTCGATGGCTCTAGCTTTTAACAACGCATCCCAAGCGCTTATTCTTGGTTTTGGCCAATTCGCCACATAAAGCAACACATCATAATCTTCTATATTTCTTGCAAAAACTGGAAAACGCAAATCGTAACACACTTGCAAGCAAAATTTATAATCCAAATATTGTACAATTTTCTTCTGTTTCCCTGCTTGATACTTTTGGTTTTCTCCAGCCAAAGTAAACAAATGACGTTTATCATAATACTCCATTTCGCCAGTTGGAAATACAAAAACCATACGATTGAAATACTTTCCATTTTCTTCAATAACCAAACTTCCCGTGATGGCACAATTTTTTGTTTTAGCCAATGATTGCAACCACTGAACGGTTTGTCCACTCAAAGTTTCGGCTACATTTTGAGGATTCATGGTAAATCCAGAAGTAAACATTTCAGGAAGCACTAATAAATCGAACGCCTGTGTTTCGTTTACAACGTATTCTTCTATAAATTTTCTGTTTTTTTCTGGATTTTCCCAAGCTAATTTGGTTTGAAAAAGAGCTATTTTCATTGCGTTGAATTTGGTTTTATGATATTGTTTTTTGCCACGGATTACACAAATTTACACAGAATATGTAATTAAATTGTTAGATACTTAATTGAATTTCCGAAATAGAAATCATTTTAATCCTTAAATCATTGGCTAAAACAAAAAACGCATCCAAATGAATGAATGCGTTTTTAGCTTATTTTGAAATTTCAATGAATTATTTCACTGACGCTTTTAAAAACTCTCTGTTCATACGAGCGATGTTTTCTAACGAAATTCCTTTTGGACATTCGATTTCACATGCTCCAGTATTGGTACAATTTCCGAATCCTTCTTCGTCCATTTGACGCACCATGTTTAAAACACGTTGAGTAGCTTCAACTTTACCTTGTGGTAATAATGCGTATTGTGATACTTTTGCTCCTACGAATAACATCGCAGAACCGTTTTTACAAGTAGCCACACACGCGCCGCAACCAATACAAGCAGCAGCCATAAACGCTTTATCCGCATCGTCTTTTGGCACTGGAATAGAGTTAGCATCGATAGTATTTCCTGAAGTATTCACAGAAACGAAACCTCCTGCTTGTTGAATTCTATCAAAAGCTGATCTATCTACTACTAAATCTTTAATTACTGGAAAGGCTTTACTTCTCCATGGTTCAATGTATATTGTATCACCATCATTAAACATTCTCATGTGTAACTGACAGGTTGTAATTCCAGTATCAGGCCCGTGAGCACGACCGTTGATGTATAAAGAACACATTCCACAAATACCTTCACGACAATCGTGATCAAATGCTACTGGTTCTTTCTTTTCATTAATTAATTGCTCGTTTAATTGATCTAACATTTCCAAAAACGAACTTGCAGTAGAAACATTATCTAATTTATAAGTTTCCATGCTCCCTTTTGAACTTGCGTTCTTTTGACGCCAAATTTTAAGGTTTATATTGATATTTTTTGCTGCACTCATAATCTATTATTTGTAATTTCTAGCTGCGATTTTAATTTCTTCGTAAACTAATTCTTCTTTATGAAGTTCTTCTTTACTGATGTCGTTGCCTTTGTATTCCCAAGCTCCAACAAATTTGAAGTTCTCGTCGTCACGTAAGGTTTCACCTTCAGCATCTTGATATTCTTCACGGAAGTGACCTCCACAAGATTCTTTACGTTGCAAAGCATCCATTGCCATTAATTGTCCTAATTCGATAAAATCAGCAACTCTTAATGCTTTTTCTAACTCAGGATTTAATTCGTCAGCACTTCCAGGAACATAAACCTCTTTGTAGAAATCTTCTTTTAATTGAGCGATTTCAGCAATAGCTTCTGTTAACCCTTTTTCGTTACGACCCATCCCCACTTTATTCCACATAATCAAACCTAATTTTTTATGGAAATAGTCAACAGATTTAGTTCCGTTGTTGTTTAAGAACATGTTGATTGAGTCTTTAACTCTTGCTTCAGCTTCAGCAAATTCTGGAGAATCTGTAGCGATTTTTCCAGTTCTAATTTCATCAGCCAAATAATTTGAAATCGTATAAGGCAATACGAAATATCCATCTGCTAAACCTTGCATTAAAGCAGAAGCTCCTAAACGGTTAGCTCCGTGGTCAGAGAAATTCGCTTCACCTGCAACGAAACAACCAGGAATTGTAGATTGTAAGTTATAATCAACCCAAACACCACCCATAGTATAGTGAACCGCTGGGTAAATTTTCATTGGTGTTTCATAAGGATTCTCATCCGTGATTTTTTGATACATCGTAAACAAGTTACCATATTTCTCTTCTAACCACTGTTTTCCTAAAGCTGTAATTTCTTCAGGTGTTGGGTTATGGTTTCCTTTTGCATACGCCGATTGTTTACCTTTGGTTTGGATTTCTGTTGAGAAATCTAAATAAACACCTTCATTAGTATCATTTGCTTCGATACCGTGTCCAGCATCACAAACTTCTTTTGCAGCTCTTGAAGCCACATCACGAGGTACTAAATTTCCAAAAGCTGGATATTTTCTCTCCAAATAGTAATCTCTATCTTCTTCAGCAATTTGTGTTGGCTTTAATTTTCCAGCTCTAATTGCTTCTGCGTCTTCTTTTTTCTTTGGTACCCAAATACGTCCTGAGTTACGTAA
>Ga0102830_1001122_pt1 | contig 10371 bp, 3 predicted proteins | sample ColrivemetaGS703_FD_84511 | JGI IMG/M metagenome (GOLD analysis project Ga0102830, IMG submission 84511) | Estuarine microbial communities from the Columbia River estuary - Freshwater metaG S.703 | ecosystem: Environmental > Aquatic > Marine > Intertidal zone > Estuary | place: USA: Columbia...
ACTTCGTCAACAATATCAATAGGATTATTTGAAGGCTCAGCAATTACAAAAAGTCTGGGATCACTATATGTTTTTAAATTTAACATATAATGAAAATTTATGTTTGGTAAAATATCCAATTGTGGCTCAACAAAAACATATCTATTGTAATTATAAGACCAGTTTTGCTGCTCAGTTCCCCATTTCATAGTTACATTTTCGGAGTTTGAGCTTATTAATGTATTTTCATTTCTCATAACATCAGTACCATGTTGTTGAGCTAGAGCAGGAAAACCCTCTGAAATTCTTAAAGCAATTTTTAGTCTTAAACTATTTGCAAATTTTATCCATAAATCAATATTCCCATTAAAAATAGGATCTGGTAAAAGTTGGTCTCCATTTGTATCTAATTTTTCTCCAGCGTCTTTTAACAAATCGAGAATAGCAATATAAATTTCTTCTTCAGTAGAATAATTTGTTGCATTTAACCCTTTTGAAGCTTCCTCGAAAGGAACACCACCAAAGGTAGAAACGAGAATAGAATATTGATAACTTTTCCAAATTTTAGCGATTAAGACCCTATTTTGATAATCTGGATTACCTTCAAACTTGTCAATAATTTCCTGATTATTCTTAATACAATCAACATAAAATTGTCTCCACCAAGTATCTAATGCATTCTCTGTGTAAAAGAAATTACTAAACTGACCTCCTTTACCACCATAGTAACTAGCATACATCATGAACATTTGATCATTCATAGTTCCTCCCACTAAATCAAGAGTACTTTTTACTGAACCTGCAAACAAATTTTCAGGAGCTATTGTATTAAATGCATTTGGATCTGTGTTTAAATCCTCAAAATGTTTTGTACAAGAATTTATTACAATTATTGTACAAAATGTGTACATTATTTTTAATATTAATTTACTTTTTTTCATTTTTTTTATTTTTAAAAATCAAATTTCAAATTAAGACCAACAGTTCTAGTTGGTAAAAAAGAACCATATTCAATTCCTTGTCCATTTCCAGAAGTAGTATTAGATTCTGGGTCAATTCCTTGAGGTGTATTTCTATAAATTGTCCATAAATCCCTTCCAACTAGAGCAATTTTCATAGTTTTAAATGGTGTTTTTCCAAGTTTCTTTGGTGGTATCGTATAAGCAAAAACAACTTCTCGTAATTTTACATAAGAGGCATCATACATCCATCTTGTTTGATCTTGAAGACCATCAAAACCATATTGCATAGGATCTATCCAAATTGTTTGATAAATGACATCTCCATTTGCATCTCTTTGTGCAACCCAATTTCCGTTTGCGTCTTGAACACCTAATGCAGCACTTTCATATGCTCTTCCTTTAGCTCTATCAGTATCAATATAGGAGTTTCCAAACAAACCAATTCCCCTCCTTTCGTTGTTATTTTCACCTAAAATTACACTTGATAACAACCACTCATCTCTCCCCGAAATAGACTCTGAGTGAATTCCATGATTTACTACCTTGGACATTGTTCCAGAATATAAATCACCCCCGATTTTAACATCTAATAAAAAGTTTAAACTAAACCCTTTATAAGAAAAAGAATTTCTGATACTTCCTATCCAATCTGCTTGAGCATTTCCTAAATATTGATCAGTGTCCCAAATAATTCTACCATTTGGAGAAAGTAACGTTGCTCCAGATTCAGGATCTTTTGCTGGTACATTACCTCTTATCGTTCCAAAAGGTTGACCAACTTCAGCATATACACCTACATTAAACCAATTTCTTAGTAAAAAACGATCAACTCCATCTATCAAAGACTCAACGTTTGATCTGTTTTTTGACCAATTAATGTCTGTATTCCACTTAAATTTTTTGTCAAGTAATTTTATAGACGCAAATACTTCCCATCCTTTGTTTGATATTTCTCCTGCATTGATAATATTTGATGAAAACCCAGAAGTAGGTGTTACTTGTACAGGAATAATTTGATTATTAGTTGTTGATTGATAATAAGACATGTTCAACGAAACTTTATTATTGAATAGTTTTGTCTCTAATCCAAATTCAGCTGAAGATGTTAGTTCAGGTTTTAAGTTTTCATTATTTTTTTGTGTTTGAATTAAAAACCAAGGAATTCCATTATAATTACCTCCAAACTCATACGTATTTAAAACTCTAAATGATCTTGTATCATTACCTACTTGAGCATATGATGCTCTTATTTTTCCAAAATTTAAGAGTTTATTTTTTGGAATAAAATCAGAAAATAAAACTGACCCACCCACAGAAGGATAAAAATAGGAGTTGTTTCCTGAAGGAAGTGCTGAAGACCAATCGTTTCTCGCAGTAACATCTAAATAATAGGTGTCTTTATATCCAACAGATAACGATCCAAAAACAGAATTAATTCTTTTATTATCTGCTACATCTCTTATGATTGGAATATCTTCGGTATTAAATAAACTAATAACATCTCTAACAGCTAATGAATTGACTTGATTTATCTGGTTCGAAAATCTTAAATCAAACCTATTTACTCCTGCTAGAGAAACAATTGAAAAATCTCTAAACTTTTTGTTATAATTTAAAATTGCTTCATAATTCCAATTTTGTCTATTAGAATTTGTTTTGATAAGCAATCCATCAGGATCAAATGCAGCGCCTTTATTATTAAATTGAAAATCTTGTCTGTTATTTATAGCTCCATTAACTTTTGTTGAAAGGCTTAATCCTTTAATAATATCCCAACTAACACTTACATTTGCAACTAGATTATTAGATTCATCTCCATTACTATTTTCATATAAATTCCAATAAGGGTTAGTAAAAGGGCCATTAAAAACAATTGCATTATTATTTAAATCTTTATATGGAAACAAATTTTCTTGCGACATATCTGGACGCATGAACATATAGTTGTTTGCTGGGTTTCTCTCACTTCCATTTTGATACATTCTATTTTCTACTTTTAAGTTTGTGTATAAAACAGTCATGTTAGTTTTCACTTTTTTAGAGAGATTTTGAGCAATTCTTAGAGAAAAGTTATTTCTCAACTGTTTTTCCATACCATTCATTACATGGTCTCCAATTGTATTATTAAATGAAAAACGAACTGAACCCATGTCATTTCCTCTCGATACAGCAATTGTATTTGTACTTACAGAACCCACCCTATATAGCTCTTTTACATTATTGACATTTGGTTTATAAATAGTGGGTTCACCATTATACCCTACTACTTCTTGACCCAAAAATGGCATCCCATAAGCTCTTGTCTGAAATGCAATAAAAGGTAATCCAGTGACTGGATCTATACTACCTGCATTTATTGCTATTTTCCCAGATGCACCACTTCCGTAAGCATATTGATAATTTGGATACTCTCTATTTGAAATTACAGAATAGTTTGAATTTACATTTATGGTTACTTTGCTATCGTCAGTAACCCCTTTTTTAGTGGTAATTAAAACCACTCCGTTTGAAGCTCTAGACCCGTATAATGCAGCTGCATTAGCCCCTTTTAAAATCTGGATTGACTCAATATCTTCTGGGTTAATATTAGATAAAGGACTTCCATAATCAACGTCATTCCCCTGATTCCAAACACTAACGCCACCATCACCCTGACCACTATCAAGTGCTACACCATCAATAATATATAGTGGCTGATTATCACCACTAATAGAGGTTAGACCTCTAATAACAACTCTAGTGGATCCTGTTGGAGTTGAAGAATTAACGATTTGTACACCAGCTGCTTTCCCTGAAAGTGCGTTTAAAAAATTAGAAGTTTGTGCTTCTTTAAAATCTTCAGTTTCTATTTTTTGGGTAGAATATGTAAGTGACTTTTGATCACGTTTAATGCCTAAAGCTGTAATAACAATTTCATTTAATTGCTCTGTAGCAGTATTTAGAGCCACATTTAAAAAAGCTGTTTCTTTATTAAATGATATTTCTTTGGTTTGATATCCTAAATAACTAATAACTAAAATCCCTGTTTGATTTTCTTTGACATCTAACTCGAAATTACCATCAAAATCAGTATAAATTCCGATTTTAGTTTGTTTTAAAATTATTGAGGCAACAGGTATAGCTTCACCTGTATTAACATCAGTAACTTTTCCTTTGATGATTCTTGATTGAGAAAAAACAACAAAAGGTATGAGTAGTAACAATAAGCTCCATTTCTTTTTTTCCATTATTGATTATTTATAGTTAGTTAAAAATTGATTGATTTTTATTTTGCACAAAAGAACTTTAAGTGATTAATAAAGCATTAATTTTTTGTTAATTATTAATTTTATTATATAAAATGATATGATAAATTAAGAATTCGTAAAGTTATTTTTGACTTGTAACACTATTCACGGCTTTGTATTGAATTAATAATGGAACGCCAAAAATTGCCTCAAGTTCTTTTTTATTATTAATATAAAATTTAGAATCTGGTGGCATATTCAAATTATTCCAAAAACTTTCGTTATAAGGTAAGTTATAATCCCCCATATCTAACTTATTTTCTTTTGTTTTAGATTTTATGTTAATATTTTTCCAATTCGTTTCAACTCCTAATACAATTGCCTCATGCCTGTATGAAAGATCTATTGTATTGGTTTTTAATTTTAGTAAGTTTCTTAAATGTGGAGTAATTGATTCTTTTGATTTAAATTCTCTATTATGATAACTTAAATACAATTTACCTTCTTTATTTTTTTTATAAATATATGTAGCATTATTATGAGATTTTTCTAACTTATAAATTCCAAAAGATGCTACTCCAATATACAATCTCACCCAATTTGCTGGTTTTTCTTTCTCTTTTCCCTCAAGAATTGCAATTTCCTCTCCATCATAGGATGAATCTCCCGTAATTTTCCAATTATAATCATTGGCATAAAAATCTCCTCTTAGTGGATTTTGTTTAGCAATCATAACAGCTGCATGGAAATCTTGTTTAAATTTCACATATCTATAATCAACAGACTTTCTTATTTCTAATACTTCAACCTCTTCAAATTCACTAATTGTCAAACCCCTGTCCAAAACATTTAAAAAATGTTCTACCAAAAATCTTGGAGTATTGTTTTCCAAAGAAAACCTTCTATATAAAATTGTTAATTGATGAGAAGATGCTAATGTTGTTTTTTTGATGTTTTTAAGTGCATTTTTCACATAATAATCTGGTTTTATAAGTGTTATTTCACCCAAAGAAACTACTTCCTCCTCCAATACAATTATTTTTTCTTTTAGATTTATGAAATCTTGAACTTTAATTATAAAAGTTTTATAACCTATACTTGATACTGTTAAAGTATCAGAAAGATTTTCTCTAGTTAATTTTAAATAGAATTCTCCATCATCATTACTTGAGGTTCCCATAGCTTTTGATAAAATACCAATTGCAGCATAAGGAACCGTATTCTTATTAGAATCAATTATTACTCCGTTAAGAGTAATATTAGATTGTTGAGAAAAAAAGTTTATTGTAAATATGAAAAAGAAAAAAAGAAATTTATTTACCATGATTGTTATTTAATGAATAATTGAGGGATTTTAAAATGTAATTTTAGTAGACAACAAATTTTATCGATGTCCATTTACTCGCAAATTTTACCTTGCATATATATATTCCTTTTTTAAAACTAGCAGCATCTATTTCTGTATTTGTTGTGATTTTTTTATTAGAAAATAAATTAATCCCCAAAATATTAAAGATTTCAACACTTAATTGTTCATTGGAGTTATTAATTAAAGTGATATTCTTATCAATTGTATTGTAGGTTATTTTAAATATTTCCTTTAAAAAATCTTGTTTATTTGTAAATAACACAAAACCTGAATTCCAAGCACCTACATCATTACCATCACTTCCATAACCTATTGGTGATTGCTCTCCTTCTGATACTAAAACATATGCTACTTTTCCTATTGATTCATTAAAAAATAAATTAGAAGATGTCAAATTAGCGTTTAAAATTGAGTTCGTATTTAAATCATTTTGAATAGGGTTGTTTATTTGTGGTGACATAACTTTCAATAAACTATGTTTTAAAATTAATGATACATTTGTAGATACTTCTGCTGCATTGGCATGTCCCAAATCAGAAATTTTTGAACTACTGTTCAAGACATCAATCTTATTATTATAGATTAAAGAATTTTCAATTTCAAAATTTCTTCCTCCTTCAATACGAACTCCTCCTGCTCGATCTAGATTGTCAGTCTCAATAGTATTTTCAAAAACAGTAACATTTCTTAATTTTGAATCATTATTTAAACCTGAAAAATAAAGGGCTCCTCCCTGAAAAACAGCATTGTTATTGTAAAAGGTTGATGTTGTAATCAGTGAAGTTCTTCCGTCTCCAGAAATTGAAATAGCTCCACCATTTCCACTATCAAGTTTTGTAGATGAATTTCCAACAAATAGTGACTCAGAAAGAGTGAAAACCCCTGTACCTGTTCCAAAAATAGCTCCTCCAATTCCATTAGATTTGTTGTTTTTAAAAATTGATTGTGCTATTGTCACTGTTCCTTCTGTAAATTGTATGGCTCCTCCATTATTTGTAGAACCAATTGTAGAATTCCCATCAAAAATTGAATTTGTAATATTCAATATTGAATTTGCATTCATATTAATAACTGCTCCAGGTACTGTTGTTTCTTTATTATTTAAAAACGAAATATCTTTAAACGAAACTGTTAGATTTGGGGCACTAATATGGAACATTCTTGCAGTTCCAAGTCTGTTTTGATTTGGTCTAAGTGTTGCATTTGAAATTCCTTCGAAATGTACATTTTTGGTAATTTGTGTTTGTGAGTTATGAATTACATCTCCAGAAATAATTACTTTATTTCCAGAATCGGCTGCACTATATCCTCTTTGAACGGTTTTAAATGAGGTTCCTAAATTTGTTCCTGTATTATTATCATCTCCGTCTGCTGATACATAATAGGTATTTGGCAATACTAAATTTGGATAAGAAGGTTTGGTTTTCGACAATGGTAATTCACCTCTTAAAGTTTCTCCTGCTTTGCCTGTTAACCATAAATAATAATCATTAGGCAAACCTTCGTAATTGGTAAACTGAGTAAGTGAACTTGAAGGAGGATTGTCATCTACTTTAAAAATACAAGTCCCTTCATCCATTTCATCAAACATCGCTACATAAATAGTTGCTACATTTGCTGAAATAGCATTGTAAAATTGGCGCCATAAAAAATCACCTCTTAAACGTGGAATACTATTCAATGCGGATGTTTGTCCTTGGTCCTTTTTTAAATTTTGCCAACTAAAGCCAGGAAACACCACAGGCATGTATAATAAGTTTTCTGCATCACACCATGCCTTATCTAATGTAATAATACTTTTATGTGTATCTGATGATGATAAACTGCTATACCTTCCAACTGTCCATGGATGAACAATATCTGCTGATTTTATAACATCATGCAATTGCGTGTTGGATGTTGCATCGTTATTTAAGGTGCGCCAACTTGTTGGGACGCCTAATAATACAGCACAACCTCCGTAAACGGGATCGTTTTTAAAATAGTTGATTAGCTCTTGAATATCATTCAAAGTGTAATTGTCAGTTCTATTAAATCCTACTCCCCAAAGGGCAACTACTGGTTTTTGTTTATATGTCAACAAGTGCTTATTGGAATTCTTATTTAGCCCATGTTCTGTTACTAATTGTTGCCAATATGTTTTAATATCAGTAACCATCGTTCCTGTTGCATTGGCATTAGATAAATCGAACATGACACTTACCAATCTATTGTTATTTGCTTTGGCTGAAGCAATAATATTATCTAACACTAATTTATCATTGGCTTTAGGGTTTGGTGTATTTGATCTTAAATTTGTGGCAAATTGCTGAAAAAATACCCCATCTATCCCGTAATCATTCATCCATTTAAAATGACGATTGATGGTTTTTGTATTTCTAGATGAAAAAACAGTCGCAGCAGTACCATCTTTTTTTATAAAAGATGTTGTGTATTTTTCGTCTGCAGCAGCCTCACTCATATCAGGCCAAAAATCAATCGTAGCAAATCCTGGCTCAAATTTTCCATTGGCTGCTCTGTAATGATTCCAACCTCGATTTCCTCCATCTGTGGGTGTATTAAACCATCCTTGATAACCTGCTAATACCTTGCCTATGATAGAAGTAGATTCGTTTACAGTTCCAGAAATAGTTAAATCAATACTTGTATTTGTAAATTCTTGATAGGGTCTATTCGGAAAGGTGAGAAGTTTACTTCTCATTAAATTTCTCATTTCCGTTGCTTTTTCGGGATTTAAATCAAAAATATTTCTAGTCTCGTAAGGATCATCAATTAAATTAAACAACTGATCTTTTTGATGATACAATGGATAAGATGCTGCTCCTAAACTTCCAAGGGAAACATTAGGAATGTAATATGGCAATGATACTTGGGTACCATTTGGTCCATTAAAAGTTCCTCCATTGGCAATTTTGGTATTTGTTGCGTCATCGTAACGAACTGTAATATATTTCCAATCTTTGGTTCTTATTGCTCTAGAATATCCCATTTCAAAGAAAAGGTAGTCATGAATTGGATCATTAGTATTAGTTGTAATTATGTTTTTTAAACTTTTCCCATCTAAAGACACCCCAGTTGTAGTAACACCCGCAAGGTCTAAAAAAGTAGGAGTAAAATCGATGTTTTGAACCAATTCACCGTAAGTTCTAGGATGTGTAATTCCATTGGGCCAGTAAACCATCAAAGGAACTTTTGTACCTCCTTCATAGTTAGTTGCTTTTGCGTGATTAAAATCTCCGTGATCAGAAGTAATAATAATAATTGTATTGTCTAATTTCCCTTCAGCTTTCAACTTTTCTACAACAGCTCCAACAGCATGATCAAACCAACGTAACCAAGCATGCCTTGGATCCTTGCCTGACAATTCATTTATCTCATTTTTAATTTGGTTTCTTGAAGGAAGATAAGAATAATCTTGATTTAAAACTCCCTCAGCAGTTACGTTTACATCCGAATCTAAACCTGCATAATAACCATTATTATTTGTCCAATAAGGAGCTGGACCATGGGGAATGGTTTCACTGTAATAGATAAAAAATGGTTCATCTCCAGTATTTTCTATAAAATCTAGAACTGCTTTATTCTTATACTCAACATTATGTATATTTAAACCATCATTAAATAATTCTCTCAAATTTCCTGGATAAAAAGCATTTACATGATCAAACCCAAACTCTTTCATTCTGTTTGCCCATGTATCGTGATTGAATTTTATTGCATTTGACACTGACGTATTATAGGGATCAGCTGTTTTAGAATAGGCCATAAAACCATTTGTACCTTGCGTGTATGTCTCCAAAATATCATGATCAATAAGGTGAGATTTACCAATAAAAGCCGTTTTATAGCCCACAGATTGTAATAATTTGGGAAGATTGGTAATATTTTCTTCCAACTCTATATTATTTGCCACCCTACTTAACTTTCCCAAAGGAAAGCTACTCATAAAACTTTTTCCTTGTGATCTTCCTGCATATTTACCTGTTAATATGCTATACCTACTTGGTGTGCAGATAGCAGTAGAAACAAATGCATTGTTAAACACAATACCATTATTTGCTAAACCATCTATAATAGGAGTGTACACTTTTGTGTCTCCATTAAATCCAAAAGGTCTTGATTGGTTTTGATTATCAGATTCTCTTAAAGTAATTGCACTCTGATCGTCCGTTATAATGAATACAATATTGGGACGTTGAGATTGGCTAAATGAAATAGACACATTTATAAATAAAATTAAATAAAGTATTTTCGTTTTCATTTTAAGTTTTATGCTTATTATTTTTCTCATTTATTAAAAAAGGGAATTAATATTAATTCCCTTTTTACGTATAACAAATTCACTTTCCTTTTTAATTAATAAATTACAAACTTCTTAGAAATAGATTTTCCATTAAATTTTGCAACCAATATATAAACTCCATTTCTTAAAGATGATACATTTATGTTTGAATCATTAATTTGAATTGTTTTTTTATCAATAACTCTGACACCAATTATATTAAATACCTCCACTGAGATTTGTTCTTTGAGTGAACTGAATAATTTGATACTTTTTGAGGTGTTTTCATAGTAAATGCTTAAATTATGATTTATTAATCTTAAATCCTCTAAAGACAATGTATGTCCAGAATCCCAAGCACCAACATCTTCACCATCGTCACCAAAATCAATAGGACTATCGATACCTGAATCGACTTCATCATAAATAACCTTACCCAAAGTGTCATCAAAACGTAAATTTGAAGCTGTTAAATCTGCAGCTTTTTCATTTGAATTAGTAGTCCCTTTTACATATGATATAAAATTTTCTCTTGTATCTACATTGCTGCTA
>Ga0102830_1001123_pt1 | contig 10364 bp, 10 predicted proteins | sample ColrivemetaGS703_FD_84511 | JGI IMG/M metagenome (GOLD analysis project Ga0102830, IMG submission 84511) | Estuarine microbial communities from the Columbia River estuary - Freshwater metaG S.703 | ecosystem: Environmental > Aquatic > Marine > Intertidal zone > Estuary | place: USA: Columbia...
GCAACAAAGTCAAAGGCGCGTCTGAATTTGAACCACCACTAGTTTAATTTATTGGTTTGAAAGTTGCTCAGCATATTGGATGCTGCCAATAATAGCGGCTTCCATTTCCTTTACTTTTATAGCCTCTTGCTCAAGTATGGATTTCTTTTCAGCGTTTAAAGCTTTGCCTTTTAAGATTTCGTCTGCCGTGAAATTACCACCAAAATCTTTCATCCATGTCATCATTTTTTTATGGGCTTTTTGCAGGCTGTCTACACCCGTGGAAAGCGCGACTATTTTTAAATCAATTTCTGCTGTAGGTGCCGCTTCCAAAAGACTGTCTTTTTGCTGATTGAGTAACTTAACTAATTTACCAATGGTACCCATTTTAGGCATTACTGCGTCATGTACATCCATAACTTCTTTCATAAGTGAAGGCGCTTCTTTTTTAGCGTCAGATTTACAAGCCTGCAATCCAATTAAAACAAGGGCAAAAAGGACTATTTTTTTTATCATTAGAAATGGGTGTTATATGGGTTTCACAAAGGTAAAAAAAACAGCGCCCGTAGGGCGCTGTTTTAATATTCAATTTCATATTGAAGGGTATTCCCTTTTAGTTAAAATCTTCAGCGGTTACACCACTATTCACTTCAACTTTATCTATGTTAAACTCTATTAATTGTGGCCCCATCATTTGTCCGAGATAAAATGGAAACATAATTCCTGAGGCTTCTTTGTAGTTCCCAAATTTCATGGTACTTTCAATGGTTTGTCCCATCATTTCTGTGGTGGTAACCTCCTGAACTTTTTGACCGCTGGCTACATTGTAAAAAGCCACTCTGTTGCCAGACACTTTTACTTTGTAAGCATTTTCACCATCTATTTTTTCAATCCCTTCTAGTGAAATTACTTCTGGATCTAAGTGAAGCTCGTAAAAAGGTTGTGCTTCATCTTTAATCATGGCCGCTTGCTGTGGATTAAAGTCCATTTTTTGTCCTTGCATCATGGCATAACCATTCTCTCCATTAAATACTTGTTTGCTCATTGACCTACCCATCATTTCAATGTTTTGCATGAATTGGTTGTCAGAGGTCCTGACTAATTGAAAGTTTAATGCCATACCTTGAACTTCACCTGAAGCAAAAATAGCGACTGTTTTTACCTTTTCTAAAACGGCCCTTCCTCCAATAGCATCTAAATATTGATCAATCACGCTTTGCGCAGTCACCCCAGCTGGAAGCTCCATTTTGTATTCAGGTTTTTCTACTTGATCTGCATTTGTGTTGAAATACTTTACAGGAAGTTTTTTTCCTTGGAAAGTCATTTTTTCTAAGTTCTCTAGGACTTCTTTGCCCTTTCCTGTTACGACTACTTGGGTGTTTTCTGTGCTAAAATACTTTCCAGCTGCTTGTTGTACATCTGCTATAGTAATGGCGTTAATGCGCTCTAAGTAGGTTTTGTAAAAGTCTTTTGATAAGCCTTCTGTTTCAATATTTAGTGCGTAGTTAGCAATTGTACTAGGTCTTTCTAAGGCCATTACAAAATTACCTACGTAAGTTGCTTTTGCGGCATCTAACTCTTTTTGAGTTACAGGCTCAGATGTGATTTTTTGAATCTCTTCTAAAATTTGTACTGCAGCTGAATCAGTCACAGCATTTCTAACACTGGCATATGCTCTAAATCTTGAAGGCACATATTTACTGTTTCCAATACTTGAGTACGATCCGTATGTGTAGGCTTTGTCTTCTCTTAAATTTTGAAACAATCTAGCAGAACCACCGCCACCTAAAATTCTGTTGGCCATTAAAGTGGGCAGATAGTCAGGATCTTTCATCTGAAGTTTAACCACATTCTGAACACTTACCTCAGACTGAACAGCATTAGGCATGTCAATAAAGTTAATTGTCGCTTGTGAGGCAGTTGCTGGATTTTTCCAATTGGTCAATACTTGAGCGCCTTTCTCCCATGAATTAAAATGCTTCTTCACTAACTTTTTTACGGCTTTTGTGTCTACATCTCCAATGATCACCAAATAAGCATTGTTTGGATTAAAGTAAGTTTGATAGAATTTTTTAGCATCTTCTAGACTCACTTTATTTACTGTTTCTTCAGTAGCAAACTCTCCATAAGGATGCTCTTTTCCGTAAGCAATGGCACTTTGAACCCTTCCAGCCATTGCAGAAACATCTTTTTCTTGAGATTTTAAGCCAGTGAGTAGTTTTTCCTTTTCTTTTTGAAACTCCTCTTCAGTAAAATTAGGGTTAATGGCAGCGTCTGCCATAAGTTCTAATATTCTAGGAAAGTATTTAGACAAGGAGCTGGCAAAAGCAGAAGACGCGCCAAAATTTAAACTAGCGCCTAAAAAATCTACTTCTTCGTTAAATGCATCCTTGGATATATTGGTGCTTCCATTACCCAATAATCCAGCGGCTAAACTTGAAACACCTGCTTTTTCTCCTTCTAAACTCGGTGGATTGTCTATACTTAATTGAATAGAGACCCTAGGTAATTTGTGGTTTTCTACCACCATCACTGTCAAGCCATTTTTAAGTTCAAAACGGATGGGTTCCTCTAAATTGATCGTTGGGGCTGGTCCAGCCTCGGGCATAGTACTTCTATCTATTTGTGCGTAAAGGCTCACGGTTGTAAGCGCAATGACTAAACTCAGTATAATTTTTTTCATAACTATTTAGTTTCTTCTTTAGGGGTAGGTAGGTAATCAATCACAACTCTTTGGCTAGGCTTTAAATAAGCTTCTGCCACTTGTTGAATTTCTTCTCGGGTAACAGATCTGTAAATATCTATTTCTTTGTTGATTAAAGAGGTGTCTCCGTAAAGCATGAAGTTTCTTGCCAAAGAGTTGGCAATACCCTCTACACTTGAGTTTGAGTTTACGAATTGGTTTTCGAATTTATTTTGAAGCTTTTGGTAATCACTTTCTGAGATAAGACCAGATCTTACAGCAGAAATTTCTGCTTCCATCTCACCCACTAAGGTCTCTAAGCTCACCTCTCCAAGGGGCAAACCAAAAACAAGGTACATGCCGTAGTCTTCTTGGCCTACATTAAAGGCGCCTACTTGAAGTGCTTGTTTGTTGTCATCTACCATTTTCTTGTATAGTTTAGAACTTTTTCCGTCGCTTAAATAAGATGAGATCATGTCCAAAACATAGGCCTCTCTTGTGGCAAAACCTGGTGTTCTATAAGCCACCACAGCAGCTGGAATTTGAATGTTGTTGTCAAAAGCTTGGGCCTTAATCTCTTCGGTGATTGGCGCCTCTTTAGGGTAGTTTCTTACGACTTCTTTTCCAGATGGAATAGGGCCAAAATAATCCTGAATCATAGTTTTTGTTTTGGCTATATCTATATCTCCAGCTACAACAAGAACGGCATTATTAGGTCCGTAATAGGTGTTTTTGTAGTCAATAAATTCTTCTAAAGTAGCGGCATCTAAATCTTCCATGTATCCAATATTTGGATCTTTGTAAGGATGCACTTTAAATAAGTTCTCACCCACTACATTGAGTAAGTTTCCATAAGGTGAATTGTCTACCCTTAAGCGTTTCTCCTCTTTGACTACTTCATTTTGAGTGTCTACACCCACCTGGTCAATGACCGGATGAAGCATTCTTTCTGACTCCAGCCAAAGCCCTAATTCTAAATTATTTGAAGGAAACACTTCGTAATAATAGGTCCTGTCTTGAGAGGTGTTTGCATTATTTTTCCCTCCTTTGGAAGAGACAATGTCAAACCACTCTCCTCTTTTAATATTCTCAGTTCCCTCAAACAATAGGTGTTCAAAAAAATGGGCAAAGCCAGTACGGCCCTCGCTTCTGTCTTTACCACCTACATGATACATGACAGATGTGGTTACTACAGGGGCACCATTGTCTTGATGTAAAATAACGTGAAGGCCATTGTCAAGGTCGTACTCTTCATACGCTACCTCTTGTCCTTGTACTGTAAAGGCCAGCAATCCCAGGCATAGCCCAACTAAATGATTCTTTTTCATGCTTCTTTATATTTATATTTAATTGTAGGTATATTAAAACCTAAAAATGTTACACTAATATAGGTCAAAATGGTATTTTAAGTCAAATCTCTCTAACTAATTAAGACAATCCGTATATTTTTATCGATAATCAGTTAAATAAGTTGGTGATCTTTAGCTTGTTTTCTTTAAAAAAAGGATTTGCATATCAAATGATAAATCGTATATTTGCACCCGCCTAAACTTATTTAGGCCTTAATTAACTATTAAACATTAGCTATGTACGCAATTGTAGAGATAGCAGGGCAGCAATTTAAAGTTGCAAAAGACCAGAAGGTTTTTGTTAACCGTTTGCCAGAAGCAGAAGGAGAGAAGGTTCAATTCTCTAACGTGATGCTTTTAGAAGACGGAAAAAACATTACCATTGGCGCCCCAGCTATAGAAGGAGCCGCAGTAGAGGCCAAAGTAATTAAACATCTTAAAGGAGACAAGGTGATTGTTTTCAAAAAGAAAAGAAGAAAAGGGTATCGTGTTAAAAATGGACACAGACAATACCTTTCAGAAATTGTGATAGAGGGTATTACTGCCTCTGGAGCTAAAAAAGCTGCTCCAAAAGCCGCTGCTAAGCCAGCTGCTGCTAAGCCTGCTGCTGTAAAAGCAGAAGCGCCTGCAAAAGCTGCCCCAAAAACTAAGGAAGATTTGTCTTCTAAAACTGTTGCTGAGTTAAAAGACATGGCAAAAGCTAAGGGAATTGAAGGAATTTCAGCAATGAAGAAAGCAGAATTAATCGCTGCTTTAAGCTAAATAATAAAGTTAAAAATAGATAGATCATGGCACATAAAAAAGGTGTAGGTAGTTCTAAAAACGGTAGAGAATCAGAGTCAAAACGTTTAGGTGTTAAGATTTTTGGTGGCCAAGCTGCTATTGCAGGGAACATCATCGTGAGACAACGTGGAACAAGACACAATCCAGGTGAAAATGTATATGCTGGTAAAGACCACACATTACATGCAAGAGTAGACGGATTAGTGAAATTCACAAAAAAGGTAGACGGTAAGTCTTTCGTATCAATTGAGCCATTCGAGGCTTAGTGTACCCTTTCATATTATGGTATAAATCCTATGTTGCTTATGCAGCATAGGATTTTTTTATAATCACTTTTCTGATCAGTTTCCTGATCATTAATATCAATACAGAAAAAAACCCGCCATTGGCGGGTTTTTTTCTGCTGTTAAGCGTATAATTTAGTACCTGTAATACTCGGGTTTGAAAGGTCCTTGAACAGTAACACCTATATAATCTGCTTGTTCTTCATTAAGTGTTTCTAACTCCACACCCAATCTAGACAGGTGCAATGCAGCTACTTTTTCATCCAAGTGCTTCGGGAGCATATACACATTGTTTTCATATGCGTTAGAATTGGTCCAAAGCTCTATTTGTGCCAATGTTTGGTTGGTAAATGAGTTACTCATCACAAAACTAGGGTGTCCAGTGGCACAACCCAGGTTTACCAATCTTCCTTCTGCCAGTACAATGACGTTTTTACCATTAATGGTGTACATATCTACTTGGGGCTTAATCTCTTCTTTTGTGTTTCCGTGGTTTTTATTGAGCCAACCCATGTCTATTTCATTGTCAAAATGACCAATATTACAAACAATGGCTTTGTCTTTTAAAGCTTCAAAGTGCTCTGCACGAATAATGTCTTTATTTCCAGTAGTAGTGATTACTATGTCTGCATTTCCAATAACAGAAGCCATTTTCTTCACTTCAAAACCATCCATAGCAGCTTGAAGCGCACATATAGGGTCAATTTCAGTCACAGTAACTATTGAACCAGCCCCTTTAAAAGAAGCGGCTGTACCTTTTCCAACGTCTCCGTATCCTGCTACTACGACTCTTTTTCCAGCAAGCATGGTATCTGTGGCACGTCTAATGGCATCTACTGCAGATTCTCTACATCCGTATTTGTTGTCGAACTTAGATTTGGTGACAGAGTCATTTACGTTAATAGCTGGCATGGGCAAAGTTCCCTTTTTAACTCTTTCGTATAATCTGTGCACCCCTGTGGTGGTTTCTTCTGAGAGTCCCTTTATAGCTTCTGCTAGGGCAGGGAATTGGTCTAAGACCATATTGGTTAAATCACCACCGTCGTCTAAGATCATATTGAGCGGGCTGCGCTCTTCACCAAAGAAAAGGGTTTGTTCAATACACCAATCGAACTCTTGTTCGTTCATTCCTTTCCAGGCGTAAACCGCAATTCCAGCAGCGGCAATAGCTGCTGCAGCATGGTCTTGGGTAGAGAATATATTACAAGAACTCCAAGTGACTTCTGCCCCTAAGGCTACCAATGTTTCAATAAGCACGGCTGTTTGTATGGTCATATGTAAACAACCCGCAATTCTAGATCCTTTTAAAGGTTGAGAAGGTCCGTACTCTACTCTCAAAGCCATTAGTCCAGGCATTTCTGCTTCTGCTAAGGTAATTTCTTTACGGCCCCAGTTGGCCAATCCAATATCTTTTACCTTAAAAGGTACATAGGGTAGGGGATTTGCACTCATAGTCTTTTTTTATTTTTACTTTCGTAGTATTATTAAGTCGCAAAGATACAACATAGCTCAGAATTAAATGCCGCTGCAAAAGACAATTCCTATTGGCCATAATGGTTCCGTTTACCTTTGGGATGTAACTGAGCCTGAGCTTTTTCTGTCCCAGGGAATTTCTCTTGCACCATACAGTGTAAAAAGGTTAGCGCAGATGAAGTCTGAATTGCACAGAAGGGCTTATTTAAGTATTAGGCATCTGATGGCGCTTGCAGGTTACACAGATCAGGATCTTTTTTATGACGCAATAGGAAAACCACATTTAAAAGACGGTTCTTATGTGTCTATTTCACACTCTTTTACACAAACGGCACTAGTGGTTCACAAAAATATACCAGTTGGTATAGATGTTGAGCTGCAAAGAAAGAAAATTTTGAGAATTGCCCATAAATTCACTCCATTTAATGCCCATACATCAAAAGACATTTTAAACCTCACACATATTTGGGCTGCTAAAGAAACTATATATAAAATGGCCAGTACTCCTGGCTTGAGTTTTCTTAAAGATATCAGTGTTTTTTGGAGGGCTAAAAATACCCTCGGGGGTTGTATTCGCACGGCTCAACAAGACGTCTTTTATGATTTGAATGGCTTTGAAATTGGAGATTTTGGAGGTGTTTGGGGCATGGAAATTGAAAAGGCATCGGCCCGAGAGGGCCAATTAAAAGAGGCTTATGCAACAGCTTTAAAGAAGGCGCAAATTTACTAATGGTTTAAACCAAATATTACTAGAGTGATGGAGCAGGCATTTGAATTTTTTTTTGGAGCGTATTTTGGCGTTTCTCCTTGGTTGGTAGGACTGGAAATGACCGCGGTTTTTTTAGGCGTACTCTCTGTGTGGTTTGCCCACAAGGAGCGCATTTTGGTTTTTCCAACAGGATTCATCAGCACAGGTATTTTTGTGTATATTTTGTGGGTTTATGGATTGCTTGGGGACATGATTATTAACGGTTATTACAGCGCGATGAGTATCTATGGTTGGTGGTTTTGGTGGTATAAAAAAACAGTACAGCATGCGCCTCAAATATCTCGAGTTGCCAGTAATGAATGGCGTAAAGCGGGGTATTTATTTATTGGGGCTATTTTTTTTGTGGTCTGTGTGTACCAATACTTTGGAATGTTCCATGTCTGGACCGCCTACGTAGACACTTTAACCACAGCAATATTTTTTGTGGCCATGTGGCTGATGGCCAAAAAAAAGTGGGAACATTGGCATTTTTGGATTGTAGGGAACCTGATCAGCATACCACTTTATTGGTATAAAGGCCTTACCTTTACCGCCTTTCAATATATACTGTTTACTATTATTGCCGTTCTCGGATACCAATCATGGAAGAAAAATTTAAGCAACAGCCCTCCACACTCGTTAAAGTAGTTCTTTTTGGTCCTGAATCTACGGGTAAAACCACTCTGTCTGAACAATTGGCGAGACATTACAACACGGTTTGGGCACCAGAGTTTGCCAGAGAATATTTACAAGACAAATGGAATGAAGAGCGCAAGACTTGTGAGCCTCATGACCTTTTGCCCATTGCAGCTGGGCAGATTGCCTTAGAAAATAAATTGGCCCAAAAAGCGACAGATTTGTTAATCTGTGATACAGATCTTTTGGAAACCAAAGTATATTCTGAAGCCTATTATATTGGATACTGCGACCCTACACTTGAAAAATACGCATTGGAAAACACCTATGACTTGTATTTTCTAACTTATATTGATGTGCCATGGGAGGCAGACGACCTTAGGGATAAACCCACGGCAAGGGAGGAAATGTTTGCCTATTTTAAAGAAACCCTTGACAAATATAACCGTCCTTATGTCCTTTTAAAAGGTGATAAGAAAACTAGATTGGCTACAGCAGTAGCACATATAGACGCTTTACTTGCTAAAAAATGATTTGGACCACTCAAGATATTCAACAATTTAAGGAGCTCAATATTTCGGTAGATAAGGTTACCGAAGACTTAAAAACATTTAGAAGGGGTCTTTCTAAACAATCTTTAGAGAGAGCGGCCACTATTGGAGATGGCATTTCTGTTTTAAAACCTAGAGCAGCACGTAAATTAGTGCGCTTTTTTGAAGACGCTCAAAATACTACCGAAGTAGTGAAATTTGTACCAGCTTCGGGTGCGGCAACGCGAATGTTTAAGCCTTTACTCTCTTTTCTAGAGGCTAGTGAAGCGAAAGATTTTTCTTTTTCTGCTTACTTAAAATCCCATGTAGAAGTATCTGATTTTATAAAGGAAGCCCATCATTTTCCTTTTCACGACACTGTTTTAAAGCAGCTTCCTGCAGATTTTTCATTTGACGCCCCGGCTTCAGTAATTTTATATCTCAAGGCATTATTGCAAAGTCCTGGCCTTAACTTAGGCAACAAACCTAAGGCGCTATTGCCTTTTCATAAAAATGAAGGTCAGACGCCCTTGGTCTTGGAGGAACATATTTTAGAGGCTTTGCATTATGCCAAAAGTAAAGGCACAGCGCAATTACATTTTACCATTTCAGAGGGTCATTTAGCCGCTTTTAATGAGGCGATTAAAGAGATTTCAGCTTCAGATAAATTTCGTGATTTGGGGGCATTCAATGTTCAATTCTCCCATCAAAAAACAGAGACAGATACTTTGGTGGTTGGCTTAGATTTGCATCCGCTTAGAGATAATGACGGTCGTTTGGTGTTCCATCCAGCGGGCCATGGCGCTTTGTTGGACAATTTGGCGGCTTTACAAGCTAATGTAATTTTTATCAAAAATGTAGACAATGTATGTGCCCCTCACGGACTAGAAACCTCTTTAGAGTATAAAAAAATATTGGGGGGTAAATTATTACAGGTACAACAACAAATGTTTGCTTACACGGAGGCTTTAGATTCAGAGATTCCCTTAGATGCTACTGATTTGGCCTTTATGGTCACTTTCTTTAAAGAGACCTTTTCTAAAAATCTGCCGGAATACTTTGAAGAAATGGCTTTAGAAGAGCAGCGCACGTTCTTATTGGAATTATTCCACAGGCCTATTCGGGTTTGTGGTATGGTGGAGAACGAGGGTAAGACTGGAGGTGGACCATTTTGGATAAAGGACAGCTTGGGCCAAGAGAGCCTTCAGATTATTGAAGCGTCTCAAGTGGCTGTTAAGGATCCCGAACAATTGGAAATATTTGAAGCGTCTACCCATTTTAATCCGGTAGATATTGTCTGTGGAATTAAAAACTATAAGGGAGAAACTTTTGACCTTACTGCTTTTAATAACCCATCTGCTGCTTTTATTGCTGAAAAGAATCGATTGGGTAAAAGAGTCAAAGTGCTAGAACTTCCAGGACTTTGGAATGGTGGTATGTGGGAATGGAACAGCATTTTTATAGAAGTACCCAAAGAAACCTTTACCCCTGTAAAAACTGTTTTAGACCTCCTTGACCCTGGTCATATGCCAGGCTAGGAGCGTATAGAAAAGCCAAGCGATATTTCTTTAAAAAAAGATTGTGCCCTATGGATTTGCCCCCTATCTTTGCATTGTCTCAAAGGGGTGCGAACTTCATTTATTGAATAAGCTGAGATTATACCCATGGAACCTGGGCGGGTAATGCTGCCAAGGGACTGCTTAAAAGCTATTGTTGTTTTTTATTTGCGCATTTATTTTGTTCAAATAAGTCCAATTCATAAGCTTTAAGCGACCATTTCACTGAATTTTAACCAGAATAACAGCCCCTTTTATTCGTACTAATTTTATTACGAATGAAAATTGTTTTCACTACACTGGCTACTGCACTGCTCACAACAGCAGTCTGGGCCCAAACAAA
>Ga0102830_1001139_pt1 | contig 10287 bp, 10 predicted proteins | sample ColrivemetaGS703_FD_84511 | JGI IMG/M metagenome (GOLD analysis project Ga0102830, IMG submission 84511) | Estuarine microbial communities from the Columbia River estuary - Freshwater metaG S.703 | ecosystem: Environmental > Aquatic > Marine > Intertidal zone > Estuary | place: USA: Columbia...
CCGCAGAGGGATCAGAAGTGCGCCTTGAGCAGCAGGCTTGCGGTGTTCTGGTCGGTCTTGCCGACGAAGTTGCGGCTGACGAAGCCGTCGTCCTTGATCCCGTACTTGTTCTTCCAGTAGTCGTACTCGATGCCGACGTAGAACTGCTTCTCGCCCCAGGCCAGTGCCTTGCCCAGGTCGTACTTGATCTGCGGGTTGAAGTGCAGGTTGGCCTGGTAGCTGCCACGGCGGTTCTCGTCGTTGTCCACCACCCAGTCCATGAAGCCGTCGATCAGCAGGTCCGAGCGGCCGAGCGGGACGGTGTAGCTCCACACCGGGGTGATCTGCCAGACGCCGCTGCCGGGGCGCGAGCCATCGGTTTCGCGACGGTAGAAGTTCAGCGAGAAGTAGTCGAAGCCGGGCAGGTCGAGATCGAAACCGGGGCCGATCAGATAGGCCTCGACGTCGTCCTCGCCGAACTCGTAGGTCATCGCCAGCAGCACGTCCTTGATCGGACCCACCTGCAGCGGGGTGTCGAACAACTTGCCGAACGACAGTCGCGGGCTGATCTCGCCGTAGAAGGTGCGTTCGTCAGCGGCCCCGTTGCGCCCGCCGTTGTAGTGGATGGAATCGACGAAGACGAACAGGTCGCCGATGTTCCAGCCGCTGGCATGCTCGAAGGTCAGTGTCTGCTGGATCCCCGGATCGATCTTGTAGTCATGGCCGTACAGGTAGGTGAGGCTGTTGCTCTGCCAGTGCAGCGGGCCATCCGCCAGGGTCGTGGTGGCAGTGGTGGCGCAGAGGGCGCCGAGCAGCAGGGAGATGATGGGCTTCATGCAGGACCTTTGAGATCTGTCGAATTCGCTGATTGGGGCTCAGGGACGCTTCTGGCGGTCCAGTTCCTGTTTGGCAAGACGGTTGATGGTGGCAAACAGCTTGTCCGGCGAGCGTTCGCCTTCCAGTGTGTCGAGGCCGACCACGTACTTGCCGTTGACGACAAACATCGGTACGCCGCGGATCTGATAGCTGCGCGTCAGCTCATAGGAGCGCATGCGCTGCGCCTCCACCGCCTCCGATGCCAGGCGTTCGTTGAAAGACTCCAGGGTCTTGATGCCGTGTGCCTCGAACAGCGGATAGACGTTGGCGGCATTGAACTCCTTCTTGTCGACGAAGTTCAGGGTGAAGAGTCCGGCATTGATTTCCTCGACCTGCTCGTCGCTGAGCTCACCGTTGGCGCGCATCACCTTGGCCAGGCCGTAGTACGAACTCTGCTCGAACTGGGCGCGGTCCCAGACGACCGGCACGCGCTCGAACTCGATGAAGCCGGGTTTGCTCTCCGCCAGCCAGCGGTCCACGTCCGGTTCCAGGTGGTAGCAGTGGATGCAGCGATGCCAGAGGAACTGCTGCACCACCACCCGGCCGGGAGCGGTCTCGGGGGCTACCGGTTTTTCCAGGCGTTCGTAGTCCGCAGCGCTGGTCAGGCCAGCGAACGACAGGCCGGCGAGCAGGAACAGGGAGGTAAGCAGGCGCTTCATGGCTTTTCCTATTTAGGGGCGCGCTGGCTAGTCGTAGAGCCAGGTGCGCAGTTGATCGAGATTGGCGACCACCAGCTGTTGGGCCGTGGCGCGGGTCTGCAGTTTGGTCGGGTCGATCTGGTAACGCTGCAACACATATTGCACCAGGGCACCTCGGCTGGGCACCCGCAACTGGCCATCCTGCATGCCGTAGTCGCTTTCGATGATCTGCCTTTGCGCTGGCTTGAGTCGCGAGTCAGGCTCGAAGACTACTTCCACCGCGGTGTTCCAGGCGCTGTCCTGCTCCGCGCCGAGGCTTGACTCATCGATGATGTCCGGCTCGCCGCGGAAGCGACTGAGGACGAAGTCGCGGAAGTCGCGGTGCTTTTCGCAGTAGGCGCGAACGTGCCAGCGCATGCCGGTATAGACAAGGGTGTGCGGCACCATGACGCGCTGCTCGGCGATCGGCGTGGTGAAGGAAACGTAGTCGGTCTCCAGGCGCAGCTGCTCGCGGCAGGCGCGCAGAATCGGCCGCAGGACCTCCGGGCGAACGCTGCGATCCGGCACCTGCAGTACCTCGGTGTGTGCATAGGCCAGTGCCAGGCCCTCGATATGCGGGGCGCGTTCGCGGTTCTGATCGAGCATGTGCAGGTAGGCGCTGGCGCTGGCGTCGATGAACAGCGGCTGGAACTGGTGCGAGGGTTTGTAGCCCTTGAGGTGCTTGTCGTAGACCAGATTCTTCGGCGCGTAGTCGTTGATGTAGGTATTGATGTCCTTGGACGCCTGCTGCCGGCTGATGCCGAAGCTCTGCATCAGATGGCCGGTGGTCAGGCGACCTTCCCACCAGGCGACGGTTTCGATGAGGCGATAGCGCAGGGCCAGATCCCAGCGGATCTGGGTGATGGACTGCTTGCGCTTCATGGGGCTCCCGTGTCGTGACATGCCTATGTGTCGTGCGAAATTACATGTCGCCATGGGTTGAATCAAGCGCGCGGGTGCGTATGGCTCGAGGCTGGTGGATAATGCCGGCCCCTGCCGCGGAGTCGAAGAGAATGAAGAGTCAGTTGAGCGAGCTGATCGCCGGCATCAGCTCCGGGTGCCTGGGTGAGGACGAAATCGAGCGCATCGCTGACGAGGCGGCGCGTGCCTACGCCGATGCGCAAGGTTTCCTGCGCGACAACCCGGATATCAACTACGACGACAGCTTTCCGATTCCGCTCGGCGAGTGGGTGGTGGTCGGCAGCCTGCCGGAGACGGTGCTGTTTCAGGCCGACCGCCTCGACGATCTGCTCGAGCAGATCCAGTCCTCGTTCGGGCCCCAGGTCAGTTTCACCCTCAAGCCCAGGCAGCTGGCCAAGGCCGATGTGCTGACCGCCCTGCGCAGGATTCAGGTGCAGCTGTCTGCGCTCTATCCGGAAAAAGGCGGTTATGTGCTGATGGACTTCAGTGTGCCGCTGGATGACGAGTTCCAGGCGGTGCTGGTGTACGCCGAGGATCTGCAGCGGGTTCTGGCATTGTGTGCGGCGGTCGGGATACAGGCAGCGCCCAGCTACGAGTCACGTTGCAGCGAGCGGGCGTGACCGTGGCACCGCCTGTGCAGTGCTGGCGCAGGACTATCCGGACGGGCGGTAGCGGGTGGCTGCAAAGTGCCTTCATCCATTCGTCCGGCGGGCGGCCGTCCTTCCGAATGACAGGAACTAGGTATCCCGCGCACCCCTCGGATTCTGCGAGCCCCGGTGATTTCCATCGAGGTCCCCCAACCAGCATCTGTGGAGGTACCTATGCCCCGTCACAGCAATCCCGGCAACTTCGCCAATGATCGTGAGAAAGCGGCAGAAGCTGGCCGCAAGGGCGGTCACAACAGTGGTGGCAATTTTGCCAATGATCCGCAACGCGCCTCGGAAGCCGGGCGCAAGGGTGGCCAGAACAGCCACGGCGGTGGTCGCAACTAGCGGCCTGTGGCTGGCGTCAGCCTGGAATCGAAAGATCCCGAGCTGCCGGCTGACCGTTCGGCACCTGGAGCGGACGGCAGTCATCAGCGGCTTTCATCGGTAAATCCGCTGATGACTGAAATAAAGAAGGGCGACTCCATTCAGAGTCGCCCTTCTTTTGCTGTCAAAGTCGCGGTCAGAGCTTGTCGACGCCCTTCTTGACAGTATCTTTCACTTCGCCCTTGACCTGCTGGCCCTTGCCCTTGATTTCCTGGCCCTGGCCTTCGCCTTTCAGGCGCGGATTATCGGTGGCTTCGCCGACGCCCTGCTTGATCTTGCCGACGGCTTCGTTGGTGGTGCCCTTGATCTTGTCTGCTGTGCTGCCCATGGTGGACCTCATGTGTCAGTGGGTTGCAAGGGGTTGACCCGCGCTGTCGTCGCATCGTTCGCCTCCGCCCGCCGAGAGGTCGATTCAAGTTGCAACCCGTACCAAAACCTTACAGGTGTACTGTCCGCGCGGTGGACCTGGGGCGTCGGGCTACATATCTTGTCGGGGCTAGCCCTGCCGCCTGCAGGCGATGAATCCGGAAGCCCTGATGACGCCCTTTATCCTTACTCCTGTCGAACTGGCGCTGGTGCTGCTGCTTTTCGTGGGGCTGATCGCAGTGCTTGCCTGGCAGTACCGGCAGCTGCGCCTGCAGGGCGGCGCGCGAATCCAGCAGCGTCAGGAGCTGGTCGCGTCGCAGCAGCTGTGCCTTGAGCTGCAGGCTGAGATACGGGTCGAGCGCGCCCATGCCGAACAGCGCCTTGCGCACACCCAGGTGCTGGCGGATGAGTTGCGCACTGCGCGCGATGAGGTGCGCCAGCTGAATCTGCAGCTGCGCGACAGTCACAGTCTGGCCGAGGCTTCGCGTGCCCAGGTGAACGAGCTGCGTCTGCAGCAGCAGAGCGCTGCAGAAAGCGCTGCGCTAATGCAGGCGGCGTTGGCAAAGGCGCAACTTGAGCACGCCGAGCTGTCCCGTGAGTACGCCACTCTGCACAGCACCGTGGCGCAGAAGGAACTGCATTTTCTCGAGCAGCAGCAGTTGCTCAAGGACAGCCGCGAACAGTTGAAGATGGAGTTCGAACAGTTGGCCGGACGAATCTTCGAGGCGCGTGGTCAGGCCTTCACGCTGAGTAGCCAGCAGTCCCTGGATGGCCTGCTCAAACCTTTCCGCGAACAGATTGAGGGCTTTCGCGCGCGCGTTGAAGACATCCACCACAAGGACGCCCAGCAGCAGGCGTCGTTGGTGCAGGAATTGCGCCAGTTGCAGGAGCTGAACCGCCAGATCACCCATGAAGCGCAGGAGCTGACCACGGCGCTCAAGGGGCAGAAGAAGATGCAGGGCAACTGGGGCGAGCTGATCCTGGAGAACGTGCTCGACCGATCCGGGCTGGTGGCTGGGCGCGACTACCATCGCGAAGTCAGTTTCGAGGGCGAGGAGGGGCGTCGGCGCCCGGATGCGATCATCCAGCTGCCGCAGGGCAAGCATCTGGTGATCGACGCCAAGGTTTCCCTGAATGCCTACACCCGCTACGTCAATGCCGAGGACGAAGTCGAGCGCAAGCTGGCGCTGGCCGAGCACGTGCGGGCGTTCGCCGAGCGCATCCGAGAACTCGCCGAACGCCACTACTATGCGTTGCCTGGGCTGAATGCTCCGGAGATGGTGTTCATGTTCGTGCCCATCGAGTCGGCGTTCGTCGACGCATTGAAGGCCGACGAAGGTCTGTTCCAGAAGGCCATCGAGCAGAACGTGCTGGTGGCGACGCCCACGACCCTGCTGACCAGTCTCAACATCGTTCGCCAGCTCTGGCGTTTCGAGGATCAGAGCAGGCATGCCGCCGAGCTGGCGGACAGGGCGGGGCGGGTCTACGACAAGTTGCGTAGCTTTCTGGGCAGCATGGATGGCGTCGGTAAAAGCCTGGAGAAGGCTCAGGACGCGTATCGCAAGGCCTGTGATCAACTGGTGTTGGGTCGTGGCAACCTGGTCAAGCAGGTCAGCGACTTCCGTCAGTTGGGCGTCGCGGTACGCAGCGAGCTCGGCGATGAATGGGTGGAGCGGGCCGAACTGGAGCTGAATCTGGCGGCGCCGTCCGACCCGGAAACCGGCTGAGCGCTCAGAGGCTCAGCCGCATCGACAGATCGACGGCGCGCACGTGCTTGGTCAGGCCGCCGATGGAGATGTAGTCGACGCCGGTCCTGGCTATCTCCACCAGGCTGCTCTCGTCCACGCCGCCGGATGCCTCCAGTGCTGCACGTCCGCGGCTGCGGGCGACGGCGTCACGCATGTCATCAAGGCTCAGCTCGTCGAGCATGATGATGTCGGCGCCGGCATCGAGCGCCTGATCCAGCTCTTCCAGGCTCTCCACTTCCACCTCGACCGGCTTGCCCGGTGCAATCCGCCGCGCGGCGCTGACCGCTTCGCGGATGCCGCCACAGGCGGCGATATGGTTTTCCTTGATCAGGAAGGCGTCGTACAGGCCGATGCGGTGGTTGTGGCAGCCGCCACAGGTGACTGCGTATTTCTGCGCCAGACGCAGGCCGGGCAGTGTCTTGCGGGTGTCGAGCAGGCGTACCGCGGTGCCTGCGATCAGTTCCGCGTACTGCTGGCAGCGAGTGGCCACCCCGGAAAGGGTCTGCAGGAAGTTCAGTGCGCTGCGCTCGCCGCTGAGCAGTGCCCGCGCAGGCCCCTCGAGGCTGAACAGGGTCTGGTCGGCATGCACCTTGTCGCCGTCGGCGACTCGCCAATGCACCGCGACCCGCGGATCGAGCTGGCGAAACACCTCGTCGACCCAGGCTGTGCCGCAGACGACCGCCGCCTCGCGGGTGATCACCCGCGCCTGCGCCAGCCGTTCGGCGGGAATCAGCTGCGCGGTGATGTCGCCGCTGCCGATATCTTCAGCCAGGGCGCGACGGACGTTGGATTCGATTTCCGCCTTCAGATCGGCGAGGCAAAGATTCGGCATGACGGGCTCCGCGAGAGGGAAGGCGCGATTATAGGGAAATGGGAACTGATCGACGCAGCCGGATTAGGGAAACCCCGGATTTTCTGGTACATAAGTCTGACGTTGGTCATGCGCAAGACACCGTTCGTAGGCTGATGCGGCACTTATGTGATGCAGGTCATGTCTGAAGGAAATGGCGCCTGGGTGATATTGCGCCTCTCTCTATAATGACCATCAAATCCATTGACGCCATCCCTTTGACGTTGTCCCGGAGACACTCAGAGAACGCAGTGCGGTCGCTTCAGAAAGCGCCGCTGGAGGCTCTTCGATGCAGACCGACGCGAATAATGTGGTGCGCCTGACTTCAGCGGCACCCGAGAAACAGAAAACTTCGCCGGTAGGAAGACTGCCCGTGGCCCTTACCCAGGTGCGCGACAAGGCTGCCCAGCAGCTCAAGCTAGCCATGCAGGCGCTGTTCGACAACGCCGACGATTCGCTGTTCCAGATGGCCGACCGGGCGGTAAGCAATGCCGAGCAGAACGCTTTCTTCGAGGCCATGCGTGACCTGCGTCTGAAGCGCAAGAGCATCGAGCGCGGTTTTCTGCAGAAGGTCTTCGAAACCTTCTCCACTCTGACTCAATACGAAATCGGCAAGCCGCAGCTTGATCCCGTTGCGCCTGACAGCCTGTCGCTGGTGCAGAACGAGGAGCTGGAGGAGACGGTTGCGGTCGATGCGATGGTGGGCAAGGTCATGAGTCGTGACGGCGTGCCGCTCGGCCATCTGACTACGCGACTGAACACCCTCATCAGCAAGAAGATCGATGACAAGAGCAACCCGCTTGGTCCGCGGATGCTGTGCGAAGCGTTCGTCGATTCCTGTCGGCGCCTTGGCGTCGAGATCAAGGTCAAGCTGATCATCTTCAAGCTGTTCGAAAAGTACGTCTTGGCCGATCTCGAGCAGCTCTACGCGGAAGCGAACCAGTCGCTGGTGGCGGCGGGTGTGCTACCCGAACTCAAGTCGGCGCCGGTGCGCCGCAATCCTTCGGCGGCGCGCAGCGGCGCCGCCCGCAGCCCGCAGGGTGGCTCTGACGGATCGCTCGATGGCGAGGCCTCCGGCGAGACCATGCAGGAGGTGTTCGGCGCGTTGCAGGAGCTGTTGGTCCAGGTGCGCGGCTCGGTTGCTCCGTCTCGTCAGATTGCCGGGGATTCGCTGCCGATCAGCAGCAATGATCTGCTGCGGCTGCTTTCGCATATGCAGCAACGTGTTCCGGTCAGCGCCGAAAGCGATGATTTCGATCTGCGCAGCCAGCTTGCCGGTCTGCTAGAGCGGGTCAGTGCCAAAAGTGGCAAGGCGCGGGTGGTCGGCGAGGTTGATGAAGACGTCATCAACCTGGTGTCGATGCTGTTCGAGTTCATTCTCGATGACCGCAGTCTGCCCGACTCGCTCAAGGCGCTGATCGCCCGCCTGCAGATTCCCATGCTCAAGGTGGCGGTGGTCGACAAGACTTTCTTCAGTCGTGGCAGCCACCCGGCGCGCCGGCTCCTCAACGAGATTGCTTCTGCCGCGCTCGGCTGGAGCGCTCATGACGATGCCCAGCGCGACAGCCTCTATCAGAAGATCGAGCAGATCGTGCAGCGTCTGCTGAACGATTTCGTCGACGATTCGTCGATCTTCTCGGAACTGCTCGCCGACTTCCTCGCCTTTACCGGTGACGAGCGGCGTCGTAGCGAGTTGCTCGAACAGCGCACCCGTGATGCCGAGGAAGGTAGTGCCAAGGCCGAACTGGCGCGTCGTGAAGTCGAGCACGCGCTGATTGAGCGCCTGCTCGGCAAGGTGCTGCCGGAGGTGGTGGTGCGCTTGCTGCGCGAGGCCTGGAGCAAGGTGATGATGCTCACCTGTCTCAAGCATGGCAACGAGTCGGAAGAGTGGCAGGCCGTGCTGACGACCATGGATGATCTGATCTGGAGCGTCGAGCCGCACGAAGAGCCGGAGGCGCGTCTGCGCCTGCTGGAAATGGTGCCCGGCATGCTCAAGGCGCTGCGTGAGGGGATGTCCAGCGCGGCCTTTGATCCGTTTGCCACGGGGGAATTCTTCAGTCAGCTGGAGGCGCTGCACGTGCAGGCTTTCCAGCGCTTCAAGCGGCAGATGGAGGACGCGGAGCGTGCTGCTCGCCGTCAGCGCGAGCGTGAAGAGCGTGCGCGTCTGCGTGCCGAGCAGGCTGCTCAGGCCGAGCTGGCGGCACGGGAGCGCGCCGAAAGGCTTGCCGAGGCTGAGCGGAACAATCAGTCGGTAGAGGAAGAGCTTGCCTTGCCGCTGCTGGAGCTGCCGCCGATCGAGGAGGAGCCTGAAGAGCCGGAAGTGATCGAGCCCGAGCCGATCGATGTTCCCTTGATGGTCGAGGTGGTCGAGGAGATCGTTTTGCTGGCGCCTGGCGAGACTCGCTCAGCGGAGCCGGAGGCTGCGCTGCCCGACGATGACGAGGCGGTACTCAAGGTCGATGAGTTACGTGTCGGGAGCTGGGTCGAGATCCAGGAAGACGAAGAGCACAAGCTGCGCTGCAAGCTGGCGGCGATCATCAAGCCCACCGGCAAGTTCATCTTCGTCAACCGCACCGGCATGAAGGTGATGGAGAAGACGCGCATGGGGTTGGCGGTCGAATTCCGCCGTGGTGCGGTGCGTTTGCTCGACGACGCCCTGCTGTTTGATCGGGCGCTGGAGTCGGTGATCGGCAACTTGCGCCGATTGAAGAACGCCTGATTGATCATGTGCACAACGCCCGGCTTGCCGGGCGTTTTCATTTTCAGACCAGCGCGGATCGACGGCAGGTCGACGGGCTGCCGCAGCGGCACGTCAACGATAGGCTCTGTCTGGCTTCGGACACCTCGCCAGCCGTCTGGCCGGCCTGCTACAGTGACCCGCTCTGGATCGGGAACGGCCTATGCGTCTGCAACGGAACAGTGGCTGGGTCGAAGGCGTGCTGCAGTGCCCGTCACCCAACTACAACGAGCGCCCGCAGGACGAGCAAGTGTCCCTGCTGGTCATCCACAACATCAGTCTGCCGCCCGGCCAGTTCGGGACTGGGCAAGTGCAGCTGTTCTTCCAGAATCGTCTGCCGGTCGATGCGCATCCCTATTACCAGGGCATCGCCGAGCTGCGTGTCTCGGCACATTTTCTGATCGAGCGAGATGGTGCGATAACCCAGTTTGTCGATTGCAACAGACGCGCCTGGCATGCCGGAATTTCAAGCTTCGCGGGCCGCGAGGGTTGCAATGACTTTTCCATCGGCATCGAGCTTGAGGGAACCGACGATCTGCCCTACGAGAATGCTCAGTATGAAGCGCTTGCAGAGCTGATCCTGGCGTTGCGGCACGCCTATCCGGCGCTCGTTGCGGAGCGAATCTGCGGTCATTGCGACATTGCTCCCGAACGGAAGACGGACCCTGGGCCGTCCTTCGATTGGGCACGCCTGCATGCGTTGCTGGAAGACCGGCAACAGAGGGAGGAGTCATGAGTTTTCTGGTGCTGTTGCTGGTTCTGCTGCTGGAGAAGTTTTCCGCGGTGCGCGCTCTGGTCCAGCGTGATGCAGGCTGGCTCGAGCTATTGCGGCGCTGCGAGAGCAGTGAGCGCATGGCCGGGTCGGCCTGGTGGCCACTTGTCCTGCTGGTGCTGCTGCCCGCGCTGGTGCTCTGGCTGCTACTGGGAGTTCTCGAATCGGTTGCCTACGGCTGGTTGGCGTTGCCGTTGCATTTGCTGGTGATGCTCTACGGGCTGGGGCGGGGCGATGTTCTGGTCGCACTGGGTCCGTTTCGCGACGCCTGGCGCCGAGAGGATGCGGAGGCTGCCTATCTGGCAGCCCAGCGCGACCTGGGGATAGACG
>Ga0102830_1001140_pt1 | contig 10287 bp, 12 predicted proteins | sample ColrivemetaGS703_FD_84511 | JGI IMG/M metagenome (GOLD analysis project Ga0102830, IMG submission 84511) | Estuarine microbial communities from the Columbia River estuary - Freshwater metaG S.703 | ecosystem: Environmental > Aquatic > Marine > Intertidal zone > Estuary | place: USA: Columbia...
TCGGCACCTCCTTCTCGCTGAAAGACCTGTGGATCGCCGTCGAATGGCTGCACGGCAAGCACGACCCCTACATCGGCGGCGGCAGCTACACCCAGAGCCTGGGTGCCGGCGGCAGCGACCGCTGGGAGAACCAGCTGTATACCAACATCGGTTACTACTTCTAAGGGCGCCCCACAGGACGAATGCTCACGATCCTGTCTTGGCCAGCCTAGTGCTGGCCTTTTTTGAAGGCTCTGTCTGAGTTAACTGTTGCAGTGGTCTAGACTGAATCATGACATCTCCGAATGCGAGGGATTGATCATGAAAGAGATTCAGTTTTTACGGTGGATGGCACAGCTCTCCACCCTCACCTCAGAGCAGCACGATCACTTGAGATCTAGGCTTTCGCCGGCTAGCGGGCTCCCGCAGGACGCAATCAAAGCCCCAAGCCACTGCCCACATTGTCAGTCCAGAGAGCTGCGTCCATGGGGCTCCAGTGGTGACTTGCCTCGATACCGCTGCAAGGTTTGCGGCAAAACCAGTAATGCCCTGACGGGCACCCCCATGGCGCGATTGAGAAAACGCCATCTTTGGCAAGACTATGCAGAAGCGCTGATCCAGAGCCTGAGCGTACGCAAGGCCGCAATCCATTGCGGCGTCAGTAAGAACACGGCTTTCTTGTGGCGGCACAGGTTTCTTTCTCGGATTGCCGATCACCAGGCCCAGCACGCCTCGGGCATTGTCGAAGCGGATGAAACTTTCTTCCTGGAGTCCTTCAAGGGTCAGCGCGAGCTGCCCCGACCGCCTCGTAAGCGCGGTGGAAGTGCCAAACGACGGGGAGTGTCTGCCGAGCAAATCCCTGTGTTGGTGGTGAGAGATCGCAGTGGTCAGCAGGCCGACTTCAAGCTGGAGAAACTCGATGCGCGTCACGTCGGGGAACGGCTACGTCCCCTGATAGACGCGGACGCGATTCTTTGTACCGACAGCGCAGGTGTTTACGCCCACTTTGCCAAGGCAGAAGGCATCACTCATCGGCCGATTAACCCGAGTCAGAAGCGCCGGGTTGATGGGGCTTTCCACATCCAGAACGTAAATGCCTATGACAGCCGGCTCAAGAGCTGGATGATTCCTTTTCATGGTGTGGCCACCAAGTACCTGGCGAACTATCTGGGCTGGCGACGCCTGCTTGAGCGCTACAAAGCGCAGCTCAACCCATTGATTTGCTTGGGTGAGTCGCTGGGCTATACGAGCGAGCAACAGTTAACTCAGACATAGCCTTTTTGAAAGCGCTCCATAAACCCCACCTACCCAGTTCAGGCCGTTTGGTTTTAAATCGCCTTCAGGTTCCAGGGCAGTAGCGCTTCATAGTCCTCAACGGTTGTGGCTTGGGGCAGGCGCTCGAGGATATGGCGCAGCCAGGCATAAGGCTCCTAACCGTTGGCTTTGGCGGTTTCCACCAGGCTGTAGAGCTGCGCGCTGGATGTCGCGCCCTTCGGCGTGTCGCTGAACAGCCAGTTCTTGCGGTTATGCCAAGCTTGGCATAACCGCAATTATCCGCAGTCGAAAATTATGCTCAGTTCACCCGTCCCCGGTTTCGTGATCGCATAGTCCGCCTGCTTTCCGGGTTTCCTGGCGCGTTTCGGGCACGCCATAATTTTCGGTGGTTTCCTGTAGAACACCTCCTCCTCTACAGAAGCACACCATGCCTGCGGATCAATACCTGGCGAGACTTTCTTGCCGCCAAGAATTCAATAACAGCCCGCTCAGCGCCACCGTCACCCTTTACGTCGAAGCCCTGCTTGCCCAACGCTACGCTAAGTCCACGATCCGCCTCTATCTGCATGCTTTGGCCCACTTCGGCCATTGTGATGAAGGCCGAAGCGCTGTGTGTGGAGAGCATCGACGCAGTGCTCACTGAGCACTTCATACGCGAGCATTTACCTGCCTGCACCTGTTCTATGTCGTTGCATTCTGGTGTGATCGATACTCGGGCGGCACTCCGGTATTTGCTGAAGCTACTGGCACAGCAGCGTCCAGTGAAATCACCCGGAGATGATCCGATCACTGCCGAGCTTGGCCGGTTTGATGAATACCTTCAGAACATCTGCGGCGTGGCACCTCAAACGAATGCTCGTCGATGCAAAGATGTCGGAGCACTTCTCACTCACTGCTTCGGAGCCGAACCGCTTGTCCTATCACCACTGTCTGGCGCCCAGATTGATGCGTTTCTGGCTACATTGATCCCGCGTTTGCGACCGGCATCGCTGCGGGTGGTGTGCAACAATTTGCGTAGCTATTTTCGTTTCCGTGCCTTGCTAGAGGAGTCGACCGACGCACTCTCGGCTGCGCTCCCGAGGGTCGCTGACTGGCGGCACGCCACCTTGCCCAAGGCACTTTCGGATGTCCAGCTGGAGGCGTTTCTCAAGGCGTTCGATTGCTCAAATCCAGTCGAACTGCGTGACTACGCCATTGCACGCTGCCTGCTTGACCTTGGCTTGCGTGGCGAAGAAGTGGCCCACCTGACACTGAAGTCGGTCGACTGGCGCAACGGCACGCTTACGCTCGACACCAGCAAGAGCAAACGCGTACAGCAATTGCCCCTCCCAGTGGCCACCGGCGAGGCGATCGCCCGCTATCTGCGATACGGACGACCGCAGACAAACGACCGCAATTTGTTCGTGCGCCACCGTGCGCCCGCCGACACACCGCTCAGCGTGGCAGCCATCCGTAACGCCATGAATCGCGCCTTCGTCCGCTGCGGCTTGCGTGATCAGTTCTGCAATACCCATGTCCTCCGTCGAACCACGGCAACCCGTCTGCAGCGCGCCGGGGCGTCGGTCAAGGAAATCGCCGACCTGCTGCGCCACCGAAGCATTGACACGGCAAGCGCCTACGCCCGCGTCGACCTGGAAGGTTTACGCGCCGTCGCATTGCCCTGGCCCGGGAGTCGCTCATGAAGACGCCGATCTCCTGGATGTCACACGTCGAGGCGTATTTGGTGCATCGGCGCGGCCTCGGATTCAAGCTGACGATCGATGAAACGCAGCTCAGATCATTCGCCCGCTTCGCTGACAAGATCAGCACTGCGGATCATCTGACGGTGGCGCTTGCCATCGCATGGGCCCGCGCTTCACGGCGTCCAACCCCGCTCACATGGGCGCGCCGCATTGAGGTTCTGCGTGGTTTCGCCCGTTTCTGCGTGCGTCTCGATCCGGCCACCGAGATTCCGCCACGCGGTCTCTTCGGTTCTGCTCACCGGCGCCTAATCCCCCACATCTACACGGCTGCGGAGCTGGTCGCGCTCCTCAAGGCTACCGATGATCTCATTCCGATCAACGGGCTCCGCGCCGCAACCTGCCGGACTGTATTTGGCTTGCTGGCCGCGAGCGGGCTGCGTATCGCCGAGGCGCTTGCGCTTACCCGTGCCGACGTTGACTTAGAGGCCGGAGTACTCAACGTCCAGGAGGCCAAGTTCCATCAGCGTCGTCTGGTGCCACTGCATCCGAGCGTAACCGAGCAGCTGCGCGCATATGCCCGGCGGCGCGACCAAGTCGTGCCTCAGCCTGCCTGCGCACAGTTCTTCTTGCGCGATGATGGCCTCCCGGTCAATCAGCGCGCAATGCTGTACTCACTGCAGACGCTGTGCCGGAAACTTGGCTGGCAGCCGCGCGGTGACCATGTACATCACCGTCTGCACGATCTGCGTCACACCTTCATCGTGGGCAGCATGCTGCGCTTCTACCAGCAGGGCATCGATGGCGAGCACGCCGTATTGGCGCAATCGACGTACGTGGGGCATGCCAAGGTGAGTGACACCTACTGGTACTTCACCGGTGTGCCGGAACTGATGTCGATTGCGGCTGAGCGCTTCCACCGTTATGCACTGGGAGCATCGCAATGAACCCCTTACTGGCCGATCCTGCCGAATTTTCTGCCTTGCTCCAGCGCTTCTTTGCCGAACGCCTCATACAACAAAAGAACGTGAGCCCGAGAACGGTGACCGCTTACCGTGACACATTCCGTCTGCTGCTGCGCTACGCCGAAAGCGAGAGGGGCAAACCGCCCGCCAAGCTGACGCTGAACGACTTCGATGCAACATTGGTGCTCGACTTCCTGGCCCATCTTGAAGCCGAGCGCCACAATTCAGTGCGAAGCCGTAACGCGCGTTTGGCAGCCGTGCGAGCCTTTGCCAATTACGTGGCCTTGCAATGCCCGCCAGCTCTGCAGCTGGCCCAGCAAATCTTGGCCATCCCGATGAAGCGGTTCGGCAAACCACTGCTCGGATTCCTCTCTCGCGACGAGGTTCAGGCACTGCTCGCCGCGCCCAATGCCAATACATGGTGTGGCCGGCGCGATCGTATCCTGATCGCGCTGCTCTACAACACGGGGGCCCGCGTCTCCGAGTTGATCGGTATCCGCGTGGCTGACGTGATGTTGGAAGCCACGCCCTCGGTGTGCCTACATGGCAAGGGGCGTAAGCAGCGAACCGTGCCGCTGTGGAAGGAAACGGCCGTCGAGATCCGTCACTGGCTGCAGTACGTTGGTTTGCGGGCGGAGCAGCCCCTCGTACCCAGCCGACGTGGACTGCCAATGACGCGTTCGAATGTGGCTGAGCGGATTGCCTTGGCTGTCACAGCGGAGATAAATAAGTGTCCCCAGTTGCAGCAACGCAAGGTGTCACCGCACACGCTGCGTCACACGACAGCCATGCACCTTCTGCAGGCCGGAGTGGATATCACCGTCATCGCTCTATGGTTGGGCCACGAAAGCCCAGTCACCACTCACGGTTATGTCGAAGCCGATTTGGCCATGAAGGAGCGTGCGCTGGCCACCATCGGCCCACCCCAAACCAAGCGCACGCGCTATCGTCCGACTGACGCCCTCACGCCGATCTTCGACCCGCTCTTCTCGGACTACAGCTACGGCTTCCGTCCGGGCAGAAGCGCCCACCAAGCCATCGAAACAGCCCGTTGAACCAGGAAAAGAGCCGCGTGGCAAGGCCTTGGGTCTGCGACTATCTGGGTTATGGGATGAGCTGGCATCAACAGCCGAGACTGAGAGTGGCAACGATGAGTCTAGGTCGCTTACGCGACCGGCTCAGCGGTCTGCTGCGTGGAGCGCGGGGCTGCAAGATGGCCACAGTCATCGAGCGAATAAACCCTGTGCTGCGTGGTTGGGCCGGCTACTTCAAGCTAAGTCAGAGCAAGCGGCCACTTGAGGAATTTGACGGCAGGGTGCGGCATAAACTTTGCTGTGGCATATGGCGCCAATGGAGACGGCCCTCTACGAGGGCACGCAACCTGATGCCTCTTGGACTCAGCGAAGCGCGGGCCTGCAAATCGGCGTTCAACGGTCGAGGCCCATGGTGGAACTTGGGAACGCCTCATAAGAATCAGGCGTTACCGAAGAGGCTGTGGGATCGGCTTGGACTGGTCTCGATACTGGATACGATCAATCGGATTAGCTGCATAACAAGGACGTGCTGACGCGGCTGCCGACGTAACGGGCGAGTGAGATTGGGCAGTTGCTGCCGCATCAGTGAGTGCCCGCCTGAATCACGCAAGGTGACTTGGGCAGACGCTTACCGCTCAATGACGGTCGATCCACACTGTCTGTACGTTGCAAAACTCACGTACCCCAAAATGCGATAGCTCCCTGCCGAAGCCGCTCTTCTTAACGCCACCGAACGCAACGCGGGGGTCGCTCGCGCAATAACCATTGATGAAAACCGCTCCTGTTTCAAGCTGAGCGGTCAACTGCTGAGCAAGATCCACATTGCGGGTATAGATGGTCGAGGCAAGACCGAACTCGCTATCGTTAGCCAGCTGCACGGCGTGCGTCACATCTCGGGCGGTGATGATGGATGCCACCGGACCGAAGAGTTCCTGCTTGAAAGAAGTCATTTTATCCGTGACATTTGCCAGCACGGTGGGCTCGTAGTAGTTACCCGGCCCTTCTGCCTTTCTCCCGCCCAGTAACAGAGTCGCCCCTTCATGTAGTGTGTCTTGAACTTGTTGATCTAATTCATCGCGTAGGTCAAAGCGTGCCATCGGTCCAATGTATGTCCCCTCTTGCATTGGATCGCCAATTGACAGGGCTCGCGTGGCCTCGACGAATTTCTTAGTAAACGTCTCGACAACGTCAGCCTCTACAATGAAGCGCTTGGCTGCAGCACAGACCTGGCCGGTGTTCTGGTAGCGACCAACCACGGCGGCTTTGACTGCTTCATCAATATCCGCGTCATTGAGCACGATGAAGGGGTCTGAGCCACCTAGCTCAAGCACGCACTTTTTCAAGGCGGCCCCTGCTTGAGCTCCGATTGCCATACCGGCTCGCACGCTGCCAGTGAGCGTAACCGCAGCTATACGCGTATCCGAAATTGCCTTGGATACTAGCTCTGGTGTGACGTTGATGATTTCGAAAATGCCGTCAGCGAAGCCCGCTCGAGTAAATATGTTGCGGAGGAGATAAGCGCAACCCATTACGTTCGGGGCATGCTTTAGCACATATGTGTTGCCGGCGAGGATGGTGGGTACTGCGCCACGCAAAACCTGCCAGATAGGAAAATTCCAGGGCATGACCGCGAGGATTGGCCCGAGAGGACGATATTCGATTCGAGCTTTGCCAGCCGCTACCAGCGTCGGTTCGGGAGCCAGCATCGAGGGGCCATGCTCGGCATACCACTCGCAGAGCAGAGCGCACTTTTCGATTTCGGCACGGGACTGGTTGATAGGCTTACCTACCTCCGCTGTGATCATCTTAGCCAGTTCCGTAGCGTCGGCGCGAAGCGCAGCGGCAAGTACCGTTATTGCCTGAGCGCGTTCGCTCAGTGAACAGCGACGCCACATGCTGTAGCCCTCGGTCGCCCTAATCAAGGTGGCGTCAAGCATTTCCTCTGACTCATAAGCGTAATGGCCAATCTGTTCACCATCGGCTGGGTTAATGGAAATGGCATGGGTGAGAGCGGAGGCCGGGGTCATCGCGATATCCTCAAAACGTAAGAATGGCCAGATTACGTGCTCAACGTCATGCTATAAACTGAATAATACTGAAGAAATCGTTCTCGCTTGGAGAATGCCTTGGATCTGATTCAACTTGAGATGTTCATCGCTGTCGCAGAGCACGGCAGCGTCAGCGCTGCCGCGAGACGACTCCACCGCGTTCCGTCCAATCTGACGACTCGCATTAAACAACTCGAGCAGGATTTTGGCGTCGAGCTGTTCATCCGCGAAAATAGTCGACTACGGCTGTCGCCGGCAGGGTGGGGGTTCCTAGATTACGCGAAACGGATTCTCAACCTAGTTCAAGAGGCGCGTGCCACTGTAGAGGGGGAGGAACCTCAGGGGGCCTTCGCGTTGGGGTCGCTCGAGAGCACCGCTGCAGTACGGATTCCGGAGCTTCTTGCGGCCTACAATCAACGCTATTCTAAAGTGGCGTTGTCACTAACCACCGGACCTTCCGGTACGATGATTGAGAACGTGCTTTCCGGACGCTTGGTAGCGGCATTCGTCGATGGACCGATTCTTCTTCCAGCGCTGGAGGGCGTGCCTACCTTCGAAGAAGAAATGGTGGTTATAGCCCCGCTTAGTCACCAAGCCATTGTCCGCCCCCTTGACGTTAACGGGGCCGCTATTTTTGCATTTCGCGCTAACTGCTCCTATCGAAACCATTTAGAGAGTTGGTTTGCGAGCGATGCTGCGGTACCGGGCAAGATTAATGAGATGGAGTCATATCATGGCATGCTGGCCTGTGTCAGCGCAGGTGCTGGCTTGGCTTTAATGCCGAGGAGCATGCTTGAGAGCATGCCGGGAAACTCGACCGTGAGCGTTTGGCCGCTGTCCGAGTCATTTCGTTTTTTACGTACCTGGCTAGTATGGCGCAAAGGAACGGTGTCTCGGAATTTGACGGTCTTCGTACGCTTGCTCGAAGAGAGAGGCTTAACGCCTCATTCAGTGCTTTCAAATGTTAGACCGCGATAGGCGCCTTGATGGTGGGATACGGCTCGTAGCCAGTAATCTCGAAATCCTCAATTCCGTAGTCAAAAATTGATTCGGAGTTTCCGGTGAATTACGAGCTTTGGCAGAGCTCTAAGCTCTCGACTTAGCTGGAATCTTTACGTGCCGAAGCGCTACCTGAAGCAGTGGGCACGAGAAGGCAAGATCCCAACGTACCGGTTGCTGGTTCCGGACGAGAACTACTCACTGTGCTCATGTTCTCAGGGTCTGACCAACGTAACTGCCAACGTAACTGATTGACTAGAAAGGAAAATAACAAAATAATGGCCAAATAAGCGCTTAGACAGCCCATTTCGGCATCGGAATTCGTACTTTAAGCGAAGAATACGGTCACGGGGTCATACGGTCATACGCGGTCAGGGGTCAGGGGTCAGGGGTCAGGGGTCAGGTCTAGCCTTTTGCTTATGAGAAAAGGGGACGCCCATTTATTTTCATGACCCTGAACCAGAATGATGAGCGGAATGACCGCGTCTGGCCGGTCTCAGCCGGTCATCACCGGCAGCTTTGGGTCGACTGCTACGGGTCGTGACTGGCCGGAATCGACTTGGGCGTGCGCGACGGAGAGGCGTCTCCCCGAGATGAAACTGCCATACTTAAGTTTTCTGTAGTGAGGGTGACGTTATGACCACACCTGATAGCTGGCGAGTTGTCTGCCAAGATCCAGGAGACGGCAGCGGAGACGTTATCGTTGAGCTTCCATCCGAGCTACTTGAGAAGCTTGGTTGGACTTTGGGAGATGAACTGGTAATTGAGAAGGGGGAGGAAGGCATTTCCCTAAAGCTCAAACAACGAGCCGTGGACGCATCCTCCTAGGGCGGACTGCTGGCAGTATCTGCTTTCGGCCTATAGCTGACGAATTCCTTCACATACTAATGGTCAGGTGCGAGGTGCATACTCTCCGCAGCAGGGACTTAATTGCAACCTTTTCAGTTGTTTCTCAGCCCCTGCGGCGGCGGGTACGACGATCTGGCTTAAACGCAGGACGTAGTCGGAAGGCGTGTAGGCGCAGACGCGCGAAGGCGATCCTAACCTTAAACTCGACGATTACCCTGGTTTATGGCAGGACGGCGCTTTGTCAGATGAGTAACAATTTTCTACACGTTAAGCTGTCAGCAGTACCTGCGCATCAAAACCTGAACGCTACCAAGGATGGCACGAAGCTGATCCTTGTGCGCATTCAAAGCAAGCTACCTCGGCACAGCCTTTGAAACGGCAACAGACCCTAAGCCTCTGACCACGCCGGTAAAAGTTTATTGGCCACGGGCTCGTCGCCGGCTTACCCGTCCTGGATAATGCACGGGCTCGACATGCACCGACTCTGTGACGACTAGGAGACAAAGTCACTCAAGCTTCGAACTGAGAAACGGCGGGTACCCAAACTTTCCTCCAGCCCTTCCTGAATCCTACCCTGAAGTAGCACCTCATCTTTGCTTGGGTAATGCCTGAGGAGATTAATCGCGACTCTCCGAATCTCTTCGCTTTGGGAGCTATCTTGGGAAAGCTCCTCAAGAAACTCATGCGTCTGCACAATTGCGCGCGACCGCTCGTGAGGCATTGTCATCTAGCAGCTCTCCGCAGTTCATTAAAATATGCTGGTCACAACATCGGGGGCTGCACTTTTCCTGCTTCCTGCGCCAAGAAGGATGTAGACACTGTTATTAGTTTCAAAGAGATAGTTATTCTTGAGTTCGACCAAGAGCGTACTCCTGACCCAGTCGCCTGGTGAGAATCGACGAGCACTATCTGTGACTACGGTATGGGCATAGAGCAGGATTGGCTGAAACCCTTGTCCTGTAACCAACGCTTTCTTGTCATCTGAAATATCGAGGTCGACGAGAATCCATTGTCTTACTGAACAGTATGGTTTTCCTGGGCACAGCTCCTGAGCCATCGCGACTCCATCGGCCTCATCCTCACAAGCACTAACTATTGGCTCTCCTGCTCGCGTTAGAAAATCACTGACGTCCTCAATGCTTATATTTTTCATGTGCTGACCTCCAGCGTATTGCGAAGCGCTGATCTGCGCGTATGCATATAGGCTCTGCAACATTGAAAGCCCGGATGCCAGCTTCGACTCAGAGTCTGGCGCGTAATAGCATTCGTTGAATACAAATACTTGAGCGATGAAATTAACTCACCGTTAAACAGGGTATCAACTCAAACCAGCAGACCGTATTAAATTTCCCGGCCCCTACCCGGCCAAACCAGCCACTGGTGACGTGACAGAGTGCAGCCAGCGAAATAAACGTCCAGATATTTCTACGAAACAGGGGCGATTCAGGATGCTGCCCCA
>Ga0102830_1001141_pt1 | contig 10277 bp, 5 predicted proteins | sample ColrivemetaGS703_FD_84511 | JGI IMG/M metagenome (GOLD analysis project Ga0102830, IMG submission 84511) | Estuarine microbial communities from the Columbia River estuary - Freshwater metaG S.703 | ecosystem: Environmental > Aquatic > Marine > Intertidal zone > Estuary | place: USA: Columbia...
CGCGGATGCCCTTGGGCAGAGCGTCCACAGCGCCTACACCGCGCTCGACGATTAGCTGGATCAGCGACATATCGTCGAAGGCGGAGATCTTCTCGCTGGCATCGGCGCGGATGTAGGTGTCGATCAGAAAGCGCATGTCCGGCTCATAGGCCTTCAGGTCGATGTAATCGCCACTGGCCAGCTTCACCTCGTCGCGCACCTTGGTGAAGTGATCGACCTCATCCTTGATTTCGTTGATTTCCCTGGCGCTATAGCCGGCTTCTTCCAACTCATTGGCGAGATTGCCGAAGCAGCGAATCAGCGCAGAGGTCATCTTGTACAGGTTCAGGCGCTTCGGCTCGTTGGCTTTGAGCACCTCGGCATTACCTGAGTCGGTGCCGCAGAAGAAGCGGAGATAGGCAGGCGTGTCCTTGGGCTTCTCCACCGGTTCGCACAGGGCCTTGATTGCCTCGCGGGCTTCCTCCAGGTCTTCCTGGGCCTTGCTCAGCCGGTCTTCCAGCAGGCCTGCCACATCGGCCTTGTCGTAACCGTCCAGCGCACCGCTGGTGTAGTCGCCGATGGCGCCTTCCAGCTGCTTGAACAAGTCCTTGTAGTCGATGATGTAGCCGTACTGCTTGTCTTCACCATCGAGGCGGTTGACCCGGCAGATGGCCTGGAACAGGCCGTGGTCGCGCATCTGCTTATCGATATACAGGTAGGTCGCTGAAGGCGCGTCGAAACCGGTTAGCAGTTTGTCCACCACGATGAGCAGGCGCATCTGCCCCGGCTCTTTGATGAAGGTCTGCTTGACCTCTTTCTCGAAAGTCTCTGGGTCTTTGTCGCCCAGCATCTGGTTGTAGATGGCGTACTGACGCAGCTTTTCGGTCAGCCCCTCTCCGGTGGCTTCGCCCTTGATATCCGCTGGCGAAGGCTTGTAGCTGGTGACGATGGCGCACTTGTCGCCCATGCCGGCCTTGCAGAACAGCTCATAGCACTTGCAGGCTTCGAAGATGCTGCTGGTGACCAGCATCGCATTGCCCCGGCCATCGGCCAGGCGGTGCTTGGTAGCCATATCCATCAAAATGTCGGCGACGATCTTCTCCAGTCGCGACTGGCTCGACAGCACTTTCTGCATGGTGCCCCAGCGCTGCTTGAGCTGCGCTTTGGCAAGGTCGTTCAGGCCCTTAGTCTTGGCCTCGAACCACTGATCAATTTTCATCTGCGAGGTGATGTTCTGGTCGATGTCGCGGGCTTCGTAACGTAGGTCGAGCACCACGCCATCGGCCACCGCCTCATTGAATTTGTAGCTATGGATGTAGCTACCAAATATCTCGATGCTCTTCTGCTTATCGGCCTTGAGCAGCGGCGTACCGGTGAAACCGATAAATACGGCATTGGGCAGGATTGCTTTCATCGCCTTGTGAAGCTCGCCGGACTGGGTGCGGTGGCACTCGTCAACGAACACATAGAGGTCGCCCTTAGCGCGGAAGTCTGGCGGCAGACTCTTGCGAAGCTCCTCCACAAAATTTTCTACATCAGCATCCTCGCGGGTGCCGAACTTGTGGATCAGCGAGCACAGCAGCCAGGGCGAAGGCTGATTGAGCTTGTCGATCAGATCGGCACCGCTAGTGGTACGCACGATCTGCTCGTTAACGCCGGTAAACACCTTCTCGATCTGCTCATCCAGCTCGGTGCGGTCGGTGATGATCAACACTCGCGAGTCCTGGATGTTTTCCCGAATCCACTTGGTCAGCCAGACCATGGTCAGGGATTTACCCGAGCCTTGGGTGTGCCAGATGATTCCGCCCTCGCGCCGACGCAGGTAACGTTGGGCCTCGCGGATGCCGAAGTACTGGTTATGCCGGCAGAGCTTCTTCACCCCGCTGTCGAACACGATGTAGTCGTGGATCAGCTCCAGAAAGCGCGCCTTGTTGCACAGCTGAAGTAGGTGCCGATCCAGCAGATTGTCGGCAGCCGCGCTGTCCGCGTTTTCCTCTTTCCAGGTGAGGTAGTACTTCTCGCCGGTCTGGATGGTGCCGTAGCGCAGGCCCTGGCTATCGTTACCAGCCATCACGTACTGCATGGTGGAGAAGAACGGCTGGATAAACTCGGCCTTCTGGTTATCCAGGTTCTGCCGGATGCCCTCGTTCACCGCCACTTTGGAGCGCTTGAGTTCCAGTACGCCCAGGGCAATACCATTCACATAGAGCACGACATCCGGGCGCTTGGTGTTGGCCTTGGTATCAGCGCCCTTGATGGTGACCTCCTCGGCAATCGCGAAGTGGTTCTGATCAGCCTTTTTCCAGTTGATCAGCCAAACCGTCTGGGTGTTTTCACCGACCTCAGGCTTGATCTTCACCCCGTAGCGCAGCAGCTCATAGACCGCCTTGTTGCGGTCATACAGCCCCTTGCTGGCGTCATTGGCAGCTCTGTTCAGCTCGAAGATGGCCCGGCTGGCAAGATTGGGTTCAACCCCCTGTTCCAGCAGCCAGTCGCGCAGCAGCTCTGGCTCGATATTGGTGTTGTTCGGGCGCTCGGCCCAGTCGCCCAGATAGTCGTAGCCCAGCTGCTGTTGGAATAGTTTGACCACGCGTTGCTGGGTCTTTTTCTCTATCTGACCGACGGTGTGCATTGTTATCTAGGCCTTAGTTGTTTGTTGTTCGGCAATTCGGGGTTGTTCCCTCAGGACTCGAAGCGTTAGAGACTTTATACCTTGGTAAAATTTATTCCGACCTTCAATGACTTCCGGTGTGGCTTGGAAATGCGGATCTGATAAGGCTTGAGCGGGGTCTATGACGTAATAACTAGACTCGCGGAATCTCTTTATTGCAGGGATTATCCAGCTTGCTGGGTAAAAGTGAATTAAGCCGCCGCCCCCCTTTTGGATCATGCCTACCCACTCGGCCTGATTGGCTTTGGGCATGACATTGCTCACGATTCCACCACTCATCCCGTTGAGGGCCTCGTGCGTTGCTCCATCTGGGAATTTAAGGCAATAAGAGCTCCCAAATTTAGTGCATATCCCCAGTCGAATACTCTTCTTAAGAACCGTAGTGCAGTTGAATTTTTCGCTGTAGGGGTAGTCGATGGGGTTTTCACTTATCGGATAGCCTGAGGCGACAAGAAGCATTCCATCGTATAGCCGATAGATATCTATCCCTTTGGGGGCGTGGTGCGAGTCTAAATCAATAAATTTGTCTGGGTATCTATAAATGTCGCCTAGTTCTACCAGTACAATGTCATTGATATCAATATGGTCGCTGCTTTCTTCTATCAATTCTCCGATTCGCCAGCCGCGAATCGGGAAGCCAAGATCAGTAATCTCTTCCCAGCCGCGCTTTGCGTAAATGTGAGTAAAGAAAGGAGACTCATTCTGCGGTTCTTCATAGTGAGCGCCTATGACATGCTGCGCTGTGAGGATGAAGAACTTATGCTCGAATTTTAGTAAGATCCCTGTGCCACCATGATTGTAAACGAGGTCGGCATAATAACGCCCCGTCTCCTCCATGGCTTCTGAGCAATGCGTGAATATCAGTCGCCGTGGGGACTGAATGATGCAGCTCTCGGCTGTCTTATTGAAGAAAACTGCCATTTTCCTTTTGGGGATTCGCACTATAACTCTCTCAATTAGAGCAGCCGTATACGGCCAGTCAGCAGTTCCTGCATCATGCCCTGCTTAATCTGTCGGGCCTTGTCGCGGCGGGCTTCGAGGGTGGCGAGTTCGGTGTTCATGTCGGTTAGAACCCCCGCAATGGCTACTTGCTCTTCTTTCGTAGGTGGTAGTAAAACCTCGAACACCAGAAATGTAGGGAGCCGGAGTGAATCTACGGTTGCCTTGACCGAGTTTTGCATAGCATGCGCACCAAAACGAGTACTCATATATAGATGCACGTATTTCCCTGATACGTCATCTGAAAAGTTGGTGATTGCATAGACACGCTGATGCACATCGAATCTACCATTGATGTAATGGAAGATGCTGCCGATTCCGCCTTCGCCGGGGACAAGAATCGCCTCGCAATCATGTGAATAACTATTGATGCGCTCAACGGTTGCAGAGCGAACGTAGAATGGGTACTCGCCATCTTCGATTTTATCTTGGTTGTTCTTGCTGCCGGTTTTTATGTTCGCAATCTCGCCAAGCCGCTTCACCTTCCATTCCCCACTAAACCCCGGTAGGCGGCGTTGGCCGGTGAGGAGTTGTTGCATGGTGGCTTGCTGGATGTCGCGCTTTTTGGTGATTAGTTGATCTAGGCTTCTGATCAGCGAATCCATTTCAGACAGTGCAACGGCAATAAAAGACTGCTCAGATTCATCAGGGATAGGAATAATTAATGATTTTACTATTACCCCGCTGAGGTTTGGCTGCCCTCCTTGCGTAAAGGTCTTTATTATCCAATCTTTTTTTAGGCGCAAATATTGATAGATGAATGTAGTGCTGCCTGATTTAGGAATGATTGCAAGGACTGCCTGGTTAATGGCTCCGCTAATTCGGGTAATTGCCGTGGTTCCTGCTGTAGCTCCATATAGTGCAATTAGGAGTGAGTTTGGATTAACCATCTTCGCTGAAGAGTTCTCTAGACCCAACGGCGTAATTCGGCCACTTACGCTCTCGATATTGCCTTGATTAAGGTCGCTAGAAGTAATCCAAGGAATATTTCCGCCATAGTAATCGCGTATCGATGTAGTAGGGGTTCCTCCGGAATATGTCACACAAAATTCACCCAATGCTCGACACGACCAATCTTCTGGAATCGTTCCTATCTCGGTCTTCTTGTACCCCGGCTGAACCGCACTCATACCGCAAACCCCATCTTCGCTAGATGCGCATTGACCTTGGCCGCCAGTGTCTCCACTTCGGCATTTAGCTCTGGCAATGGTGTGGCATAGCGCTCGGCCAGTTGGCGGATGCGTCCGGTGAGAGCCTGGGACACGCGATCCAGCTCGGTCTGCACATCGGCGTGTAGGGTGGCCAGCCATTTGTCGTCCACTACTAGGGTTTTCAATTCAGCTTCACTGAGCTGGGGATAGTGAGCCAGCACTTTGGCATCCAGCATCTTCTGGGCAGCTTTGACCTTTTTGCCAGCTTCGGCCTCGCGTTCGATCAGCGCCAGGCATTGCTCCAGTGCCTGGCGTTCTTCATCGGCGTCGAGGTCGTGCTTGATGGCTTTCAGGCGTGCCTTGACGCTGGCGGCAGTAAGCTTGCCCTTGTCGGTTTTACCTTCGGCCAGCGTGCCGTCTTCACCGCCCTGCTCCTCATCCAGCTCCTCCAGCTCACGGCTGATGGCGTCGCGCTTGGCTTCCAGTTCGGTGATGGAGGCAGCTTCGATGGCGTAATAGCGGCGTACCACCAGCTCGGGCGGCAGCAGATCTGTATTGGGTTCGCCCTGGCTTGAGCCACTGGCAATAAGTGGCTGCCAGCCATCGATCACCAGTTGGTACACGTCATCCTGCATGGTGGCGTACCAATAGTCCTGGAGGTGCTGGTAGACGTCGTAGGCATCCAGCAGCGGTGCGGCTTCGAAGCGTTCCAGTAGGTCTTCGGCCAACTCTTTGAGCAGCGCCTTGGGCTGGTCGCCAATGGCGATGCCGCCGAGGTTCGGGTGGTGCTCGGCGCGCCAGGCCTCGAACAGGCCCGCCACCATCTGGCGAAATGCTTCGAACTCGGGGTGGCCGAAGATGGTCGGCTTGATCTCGCTGATGGCAACTTTAAGGCTGAGGTAGCCGGGGCGGAGTGGCTCGAACAGCGCGCTGCGCAGGTTAGGCATTACCTCCCAGTACGCATGCAGGGCGTCGATATCACGCTCGGGAATACCGCCATGCAGGTGGGCCTCGATGTCCTGAAGATCCTCTGCTTCGCTGGTGTCGATATAGCGCGGGATATTCAGGTTGAAGTCGTTGGCTTCGATCTCGGCCATTGGCACCAGCCGTGCGAATTTCTCCACCTCAATCTGCTGCGTGAAGGTATCGACGATCTTGTGGATGTCCTGCTCACGCAGCCGGTTCTTGTTGCCGTCCTTGATAAAACCCTTGCTTGCGTCGATCAGGAACAAGCCTTTGCGCCCAGCACTGCCCTCTTTGTCCAACACTATGATGCAGGCAGGAATACCGGTGCCATAGAACAAGTTGGCCGGCAGACCGATGATGCCCTTGATGTAACCCTGCTGGAGGATGCGCTTGCGGATCAGGCCTTCGGCACCGCCCCGGAATAGCACGCCGTGGGGCAGAATCACCGCAGCCTTGCCGGTGCTCTTCAGCGAGGTGAGCATGTGCAGGAGGAAGGCGTAGTCGCCGTTCTTGTCTGGCGGAATGCCATAGCTGAAACGGTTGTACTCATCCTCAGCCGGGTTGAAGCCATTGCTCCAGGCCTTGGTGGAGAACGGCGGGTTGGCGACGATAAAGTCGAACAGCTTGAGCTTACCCATTGGGTCTTTGAAATGCGGCGCGGACAGGGTGTTGTCCTTCCAGATTTCCGCCGTGGGGCAGTCGTGCAGAATCATGTTCATCTTGGCCAGGGCGCTCGTGGCGTTGTCCATTTCCTGGCCGTAGATGGCCAGATCCAAGCCTGTGACGCTCTTGGCTTCGTCGTGTGCCTTGAGCAGCAGCGAGCCCGAGCCGCAGGTCGGGTCATAGATGCTCTGCTTGCTGTCGGTGGCACCGGCCAGGCCGATGACCTGAGCCATAATCCGCGACACTTCCGCTGGGGTGTAGAACTGCCCCTTGCTCTTGCCGGACTCGGTGGCGAAGTGGCGCATCAGATATTCGTAAGCATCGCCAAGGATGTCGTCGCCCTGAGCGCGGTTGCTGCGGAAATCCAGCCCCGGCGTGTTGAAGATGCTGACCAAGTTGGACAGGCGGTCGACCATCTCCTTGCCCTTGCCGAGCTTTTCTTGGTCGTTGAAGTCTGCTACGTCGATGACGCCGGTGAGGTTATTGGCCTCGGCCAGGCGGGCGATGATCTGGTTGATCTTGTCGCCGATCTCCTTGTCGCCCTTGAGTGCAACCATGTCGGCAAAGCTGCCGCCTTCCGGCACCTCGATCAGCGAATTGGGATCGCCTGCGTACTTGTCCGAGACGTATTTGACGAACAGCAGTACCAGGACGTAGTCCTTGTACTGCGAGGCATCCATCCCGCCGCGCAGCTCGTCGCAGGATTTCCACAGGGAGGAATAGAGTTCGGATTTCTTGATGGCCATCGGGCGTACTACCTTGCAATGCGGGATAGCAGGTAGCAGCGGGTCAAAGCCCCGTACGCGTCCCTGCCGAAAGGATGGGCCGAGAGTACCAGAAATGCGGAGCAGGCCTCATCCTTGGCCGGCAACAGAATAGCCTTCGAGATGCTGAATTTCTGAAAGACAGGCGCCAACGCCACATCAGCCTCTAGGATGCGGCATCGGCGGATCGAGGCTTGAGTTTTAAAGAGATTCCTTCCTTGTCGCCCTCAATGACCAGATCATCTCCCACAGCCCAGCCAAGCTTCTCCAGTAGCGCCGGAGGAAGCTCAACGATGACGTCTCCGCTACCATCTCCTGGGTCTTGGCAGACAACTCGCCAGCTCTCTGATGTAGCCATGGCTTTGATCTCACGGTTAAAGAACTCGTATGGCCCAGTATCGCCTTGGGCAGGACGGTTTCATAGGGAGGGGGCAACGTTGCCATACAGTTACCAACTGCAAAGCGCTGAAGCCACATTTTGGCACTCTGAACCACACGACAGTGCCATCGACACTTTGATACCTAGAAAACTGCTGGCCTCACTTTAAAGTGGCGAAAAGTCGAAACAGCGAGAGCCATAATGTTATCTACAGCTTTTCAGTTCCCAACACTCGGTCATTTCAACAAGGTGCTATGTGACTGCCTAGGCCTTTGGAGCAGCGACGGGAAGAGTGTCGAGTTTCATGTACCTGCCAGTGAAAAGGCCAGGCGGGAAGCATTGAGATCTGCTTTCGAGGCAATTAAGAGAGAGAACGGCACTTATGGGTCTCTCGACGAGCTTGTGTCCGTCACGACTCAGATCGCACCAGAATCAAAGCAGGAAGTAAAAAAGAGCAAGACCATTCAGTCCTATGTGTCCTATCTGGCCAAAGAGGATTACTCCTCATACGAAGAACTCAGGGAGTTAACAGGCTATATCGAGATTCTCGTCCATGAGAAATACGGAGCCTCGAAAGTTTCCGATCTTGCAGCGAAACTCTACACTTCAGCGTTGCTACACTACAGAGAGTTCATAAGGGAGTACTCGGCAACATCTGAAGACTGCATTGATGCCTACCAAGCTTTTCTTGCAGGCACAATGATCGACTTGGTCAGAGCTATCTCCGATGTAGAGCCAAGGGGAGTCCTCGGTAAGAGTACAGAAACAAGCAGATGGCCTCTGCGTGAGTTTGTCGAGAAATTCTGTAAGGAAACCGGGGTGACACCGTACAAACTTCACCAGTTTCACGCTCTTCGTAAGCAATCCGTTAACTGCAACCTGACTGACAGCGAGCTATGGGGATTAGATTTCTCGTCAAAGCCGGTCAGTACGCAGTCAAAGCAGGTATTTGAGCGAATGAGCAAGGAAGGCAAAATAAAATGGGAAGTTATTTATCCATTTATCAAGCCGCTTGCGTGTCTTTTGCCTGCGGAGGCTGAGGGGCATGGGTTTGCCAACAAAGCTTTTTGCGCCTTTGTGTCCCACAACCTGTATATGCATGCCACCGAGATAGGCGATTTTGACCCCAGCACTCAACCCCAATACCCAAAGATTAAAACCCTAGACAGCGCCACTCCAATCAGCGACTGCATTGATCAGATACTGCATGACGACGTAGTCGATGAGAAATTATTGGATGATGCGTTTGGAGCGTACCATGAATTCTTGACAAACCTTAGATCAACAGGGGCATTTTTGTCCTGCGACACCGCCATACCTGACGGGCTTGCAGTTCTATACAAAAAGGATTATCTGAAGTTTTTTGAAAAAGAATGGCTATCAAACTTAACAAACAGTCCAGCGTGGATTGAAGACTGGTCATTGGCTAGTAGATTCATGCTAACCGGCGCCAGTGAAAGCGCACTAAAACATTTCAAGCAGGCACTTGAAAAGGCTAAGTATTCCGCAGGCCCTCTGTTCATTCCTTTTTATGTGCAAGTATGCGCATTCTGCAAATCGCAGTTTAAAGTGCTATCTCGCAATGGTGAAGAAGAGGTATTTGACCGGTTTTATGATTCATTGGGAGGCGAAGCCGCAAAATATGCTGGTCTACTAGGGTACACTCCTGGCTCCACCCGTGATCCCGAAACGCTTTTGCCTAAGTTCAATCTCCCTGGAAAGAATCGTCTGATCATTCAGGAAATCGACATATTGACTAGGTGGTTGCTTAATGGCAAGAAACTATAGCGTTTACGTTAAGGGATAGATGGTGGTAATGAAATTATGTTAACCGCTCAAGTTGAACATGCACATAATAACAGGCTGGAGAGTCGCTCTGGGGCAAGCACCTCTCAGAATCACCAATATAATTACAGCGCTTGCATAGCCCCTGCGCATGGTGGCAACGTTCAAGCAAACGCAGTCTTACAAGGACGACACCTGATGCACCAGAAACGAATTGCTTTGTTGATCGATTGCGACAACGTCAGTCACAGTGCCATTGAAGGCGTGCTGGAAGAGCTCGCCAAATACGGCATGGTCAACGTACGACATGCTCATGGTGACTGGAAGAGCGAGGGTCTCTCTGGCTGGGTTGAGCGGCTCCATCCATTCGCTATCCGCCCGATGCAGCAGTTCGCCTACACCAAGGGCAAGAACGCAACTGACGCAGCCATGATCATCGATGCGATGGATCTGCTGTACAGCAAGAACATCGACGCTTTTGCCCTGATGACCAGCGACAGCGACTTCACTCCACTGGCTCTACGCCTGCAAGAAAGTGGCTTCCCGGTGTATGGCTTTGGCGAGAAGAAGACTCCTTCTGCCTTTGTGCATGCATGCACGTCGTTCATCTACGTGGAGAATCTTGTACGGGCCGCAGACGACGACAAGGTTTCTCAGGACGAACAACCCCGGAAAAAGTCTCGAAATGAGCTGCGTTGCGACACATCCCTAGTGCGCTTGCTTCGAAACGCGGCAGACCAAACAGCCGGGGATGATGGCTGGTCGCTTCTCAGCAGGGCATCGGACTACATCCACAACAACAGCTCGTTCTCTGTGGTGAACTATGGCTATCAGAAACTGGGCGATCTCATACGCACCTCGGAGCTGTTCGATGTTGAGATGCGCGGGACGGCCATGGTTATCCGAACCATTCGCAAACA
>Ga0102830_1001148_pt1 | contig 10245 bp, 11 predicted proteins | sample ColrivemetaGS703_FD_84511 | JGI IMG/M metagenome (GOLD analysis project Ga0102830, IMG submission 84511) | Estuarine microbial communities from the Columbia River estuary - Freshwater metaG S.703 | ecosystem: Environmental > Aquatic > Marine > Intertidal zone > Estuary | place: USA: Columbia...
AAGGAGGCGATCAAGCCGCTGGAGCCTTTCTACACCAGCATGTTCAAGCCGGTACTGGCGCTGTTCCTGCTGGAGATGGGCCTGATCGCCTCCAGTCAGCTCGGCACCCTGAAGCGTTACGGCGTGCGTCTGGCGATCTTCGCCATCCTGATGCCGCTGCTCGGCGCGCTGATCGGTGCCGTCCTGGCACGTCTGATGGGCCTGTCGCTGGGCGGCACGGCGATGCTCGCCACCCTGGCGGCGTCGGCGTCCTATATCGCGGTACCGGCGGCGATGCGCCTGGCGGTGCCGGAGGCGAACCCGTCGCTGTCGCTGACCGCCTCTCTGGGCATCACCTTTCCGTTCAACATCCTGGTCGGCATCCCGCTCTACCTGAGCCTGGCCGAAACGCTGATCGCCTGGGGGTTCTGAGATGAATGCACACACCCGTACCCTGTTGACCGTCATCTGCGAGGCAGCGCTGGAGAAGAAACTGGTCGCCGACCTGCAAGTGCTCGGTGCGCCCGGCTGGACCATCTCGGATGCCCGTGGCCGCGGTTCGCGCGGCGTGCGCAGCGCCGAGTGGAACACCGAGGGCAACATCCGTCTGGAAGTGATCTGCGCGCGCGAGCTGGCCGAGCGCATCGCTCTCCACCTGCAGACCCGCTACTACGCCAACTACGCCATGGTCTGCTACCTGGCCCAGGTGGAAGTGCTGCGCGCAGAGAAGTTTCAGTAACGCCGCGCGCTCATCCACAGGGCACGTATCGGCAATCAGTGCCCGGCGCCACGGCCTTTTGCTTCCCCGGTCGCACTCCGGGCGGCGGCGAGCAGTTAAACTGCGCGCCGCCCACCCCCGTTCCGGAGTCCAGATGTCCCGCCTGCCCTCGTATGCCCTCGCCAGTGTCCTGCTGATCGCCGGAAACGCCGCTGCCAGCAGCTTCATCGCCACTACCGACACCCTCGGCGGCGCCCTTGCCAACAGCGCCGAGCTGAGCACCGACATGAGCTTCTCGCTGCGTGACGACAAGCGCATCATCGCCGCCCAAGATGATGCCGCCAGCTTCGTCGCCAGTGCCGGCGCCGTGCGTGGTGCGCGCCTGGAGGCAGCGCTGCAGCTGCTGCGTCCGCATCTGGCGGGGGACGACCTGCAACTGGCCCAGGCGATTCTCGCCCGCTAGACAACCTGGCATTCGGCATCACCCAGGGCCGGCGGATACCGGCTTTCTGGCAACGACTCGAAGGATCGACCATGTCCCAGTTTCACCAGCGCGTACTGCGCATTGCGGCAAGCGCCGCACTCACTGCGACGAGCCTGGGCGCGCAAGCGGACCCCTACCAGTTCGATGGCGATATCCCGCTGACCGTGCAGACCACCGCGAACGGCTTCTTCGGCTACGGCGCCAATCCGTGGCTGTCTACCAGTCTGCAGCCGGTCGGCACGGTGCTGGACGTCCTGCTGATTCCCTATGTCTGCGTGCGTCTGAGTGCGGAGGAGACGGCCGCGGCGCTGAGCGAGGAAACGCCGAGCCTGCACCAGGCGCGCGAGGATGCCGCCATGCATCTGGCGAGCGATGGCGAGTTCCGCTCCGCGCGGCTGGAGGCCGCCTTCGCCCACCTGCGCAGCTCATGGCACTTCGAGCGGGCCGACTCGCGCGAGCTGGCGCAGGTGTTGTTGATGCTGCCGGCACCGCTGGAGCGAACCGGCGAGGAAAATGCAGGTCGGATCGCCCGCCGGCTGCCGGTCCTGTGAACTGTGTATGGCCGCCGCCGAACGCATCCGCTAGCCTTGGCGCCCGCGTTCCGCCCTCCGTCACACTCATCAGCAAGAGGTTGATATGCGTTCTTCTTTGATTGCCGCTCTGCTCGCTGCCAGCCTGTTCGCCGGCGTCGCCCAGGCCCGAACCCTGGAAGCCACCAGCAACATCCTGATCAGGGCGCTGGACCGCAGCCTGGACTTCACCTCCGACACCACCACCTCGATCCGCGACCTCAAGGTGGTGCAGGCCGCGCGTGACGATGCCGCCAGCTTCGTCGCCAGCGACGAAAGCATCCGTGGCGCCCAGCTCGAAGCGGCCTTCTCGCTGCTGCGCCAGCGTTCCGAGGTAGCTCGCGACGCGAGTGACCGAGCCCTGGCCGAAGCCATTCTGGCGCGCTGATGTCGTCGCGCACGTGGCCGGCACTGCTGGCGCTGGCCTGTGTTCCAGCGCTGGCGACCACTCCACCACGTCCGGGCGAAACCCAGCGCTTTCCGCCATTCACCCTCGATGGCCCCGGCGAGCACCTCCTGTTCAGCAGCATGCTGGTCACCACCGGGCCGTTCTTCTTCAGCGCGGTAACCAGCGAATCCAGCAGCGACGGCGGTGCGCAGAAGCAGCAGATTCGCGAGGACGCGGCGGCCTTCATCGCCAGCGATGGCGCCTACCGCACCGCCACCCTCGAAGCCCAGCTACGGCAGAGGCGCGCAGGGAGCATGGCGACCCTGCATCATGACCTCGACCTGGCCAGCGAACTGCTGGTCGGCGGGCATCGATGAGGGCGCTGCTGCGACTTCTGCTGCCGCTCGGCCTGGGGCTGTTGTGCCTGCCGCTCAGCGCCGCATTACGCCTGGAACTGCACGACGCAAAGCTCGACCCCGACCAGCGAAAGGCCAGCCAGCTGCTGCTGGACCAGGCGCTGCAGGCGCTGCCGCCGACGCTGATCGAGCGCCTCGACCGGCGGGTGACCGTGGTCTGGCGCGACGATCTGCCGGCGAATGCCTTCGGCCGCGCCAGCGGTCCCTACCGCATCGAGCTCAATCGCCAACTGCTGCCGGCGCTCGCCGATGGCAGCGCGGCGAGCCGGCAAACCGGCCGTCCCCACGGCACGCTCGAGCGCGAACTGCTGGCGACGCTGCTGCATGAGCTGGGTCATCTCTACGACCGCGGCCGTTTCTGGAGCCAGACGCAGCGGCACCTGATTGCTACCTGCCGGTCGCAGGCCAACCGCTTCGGCGAGATCGGCCTGCCGGCCGAGTGCCGGGGGCAAACCGGCCGCCGCTTCAGCCTCAGCGATGATCCGCGCCTGCTGGATCTGGCCGGTTGGCCGCAGCAGGTAGGCAAGCGTGGCCTGCGCGAGACCGACAACGGCCAGGTGGCGCGCAGCCCGGACAGCTACGAGCTGAGCAACCCGCGCGAGTTCGTCGCGGTGAACCTGGAGTATTTCCTCCTCGATCCGGCCTATGCCTGCCGCAGACCGGCACTGCACCGGCACCTGCGCGAACATTTCGCCTGGCAACCGGCGCACGTGCTCGACTGCCCGGCCGACTACGCCTACCTCAATGCCGGCTTGGACCCGCAACGCGATGTCCTCGGCCGTCTCGACCCGGAGCGGGTCTACCAGGTCCACTACCTGCTCGCCGAACCCAACGACGCCTGGGTCAGCCGCTGGGGCCACAGCATGCTGCGGCTGGTGATCTGCGCACCGGAGACGCCGCGCGGACCGGATTGCATGCTCGATCTCGACCAGCATCTGGTGCTGTCCTACCGCGCCTTCGTCGGTGACGTGCAGCTCTCCAGCTGGGACGGCCTGATCGGCGCCTACCCATCACGGCTGTTCATCCTGCCGCTGGCGCAGGTGGTCGACGAGTACACCAAGCTGGAGCTGCGCGGGCTGGCCTCGATCCCCCTGCAGCTGTCGCGCAACGAGCTGGAGGGACTGGTCGAGCGCTCGGTGGAGCAGCACTGGAGCTACGACGGCGACTACTACTTCCTGTCCAACAACTGCGCGGTGGAAACCCTCAAGCTGCTGCGCAGCGGCACCGGTCGCGCCGACCTGCATGCGCTCGACAGCATCACCCCGACCGGGCTGCTGGAGGTGCTGCAGGCCCGTGGCCTGACCGACCACAGCGTGCTCGACGACCCCCGCGAGGCGCTGCGCCTGGGCTATCACTTCGACTCCTTCCGCGACCGCTACCAGGCCATGTTCGCGGTGCTGCGCGAACGCCTGCCGATCAAGGAACAGAGCGTGGAGCAGTGGCTGGCGCTGTCGGCCGAAGAGCGACGCCCGTGGATCGCGCAGGCCGACCTGCGCGCTGCCGCCGCCCTGCTTCTGCTGGAGCAGGCTGCACTGCGCCGCCAGTTGCTGCTGGCCCAGGATGATCTCAAACAGCGCTACCTGGCCAGCCGCGACAAGAACGATGCGGGGCTGGTGAAGGCCGGCAGTGCGATCGAGCAATTGCTGCAGGACAGCGGCTTTCTCAGTCGCCCGGCCGAGCTGCTTAGCGCCGGTTACGGATTGCCGCAGACTGAAGAGTGGCGTCAATTGCGACACGAAAGCAGCGCCCGGCAGGCGCAGCTGATAGCGCTGGCGGGCGAGCTGGACAGCGAGCTGCGGGATCTGCTCGAACCCCGGCGCATGGCGCTGATCCAGGCCAGCGAAACCAACCTGCAGGCGCTGGGCGCGCGCCTGCGCCAGTTGCACGAAGCGAGCGGAGGGCTGCGTCTGCCATGAGCAGAGGTGTACTGCGTGCGTCTGCCGTCGCCAGCATGGTGCTGCTGAGCGTACCGGCGTGGGCGGTCTGGCCGCCCGACCCCACCGACATCCGTGGCAATCCGCCGATGGCCAGCACCTTCTACGGTTGCGCCACCACCCTGCTGCCGGTATTCACGACCTTCAAGCCGGACGAAACCGACGACATCAGCGAGGAGTTGAGCCGCGCCAGTGGCGAGGTCAGCGAGATCGGCAGCGAGTTCAGCAGTTCCGACTACCGCGTGCTGCGCCAGGCCGCAGGAGACGCTGCCGCTTTCGTCGCCAGCGCCGGGGAGGTCCGTGCCGCACAGCTGGAGGCGGCCCTGCGGCTACTCAGGCGATACCCCCGCTGGCAGGCGCAGAGCGATCTGGCCCTGGCGCAAAGCCTGCTGGTATTGCCTGAGCGCCGCTGAAACCGCGGCGCCGCGCCTGCGCGCCCTCAGCTGGCCAGCGCCGCCGGCATGGCGATCCGCTGCGGCTGCGGTTGGGCATAGCCATGCGGATTGCTGCGCTGCCAGTTCCAGGCGTCGGCGAGCATCTGCTGCAGGCCGTGTTCGGCCTTCCAGTCCAGCTCCCGCGCGGCCTTGCGCGGGTCGGACCAGCACTGGGCGATGTCGCCCGGACGCCGTGGACGAAGTCTGCAGGGCAGCGGTCGGCCGAGCACCTGCTCGAAGGCGCAGACCATCTCGAATACCGAGTAGCCCTTGCCGGTGCCCAGATTCCACACCGACACGCCGGTCTGCTCCAGCAGCCGGTTGAGTGCCTTCAGGTGCCCGTTGACCAGGTCCAGCACGTGGATGTAGTCCCGCACGCCGGTGCCGTCGACCGTCGCATAGTCGGTGCCGTAGATGTTCAGTTCCTGGCGCCGGCCCACGGCGACCTGGAGCATGAACGGCAGCAGGTTGTTGGGAATACCGTCCGGATCCTCGCCGATCAGCCCGGAAGGATGGGCGCCGATGGGGTTGAAGTAGCGCAGCAGGCCAATCGACCAGCGCGGGTCCGACTCGGCCAAACCGCGCAGGACATTCTCGGCCATCAACTTGGATTGCCCGTATGGGTTGGTCGGTACGCCGAGCGGACAGTCTTCGCTGATCGGCATCAGCGAGGCCTCGCCATAGACGGTCGCCGAGGAGCTGAACACCAGGCGGAACACCCCGGCATCGGCCATCGCCTGGCACAGGGCAATGCTGCCGCCGACGTTGGTCTCGTAGTAGCGCAGCGGCTCACGCACGCTTTCACCCACCGCCTTGAGCCCGGCGAAATGCATCACCGCCTTGATCGGATAGGACGCGAACAGGGCCTTGAGCAGTGCGCGGTTGCGCACGTCGCCCTGGACGAAATTCAGCGGCCGCCCGGCCAGTTGTTCGACTCGCTGCAGTGCGACCTCCGAGCTGTTGCTCAGGTTGTCCAGCACCAGCACTTCGTGACCGGCCTCCAGCAACGACAGTGCCGCATGCGAGCCGATGTAGCCCGCGCCCCCGGTTACCAGAATCATGTTGTTCCTCCACATTTTTGCGGCGAGCACTCCTCCGGCCAGGCCATGCACGCAAGGCCCGGGGGCTCGATATCCAGAATCGGCTCGGCGCTGCGCGGCAAGGGCATGAAAGCAGGGCATGCCGGCCTGCGGCGCCGGATAGAAAAGGCGTCCTGCAGATAGGGACGGGCACCTCCACGGCAAGTTCCAACCAGCCGACGGCCTGTCTATTCGAGGGCCTGTTGGAACCGCAGCCGTGCGCCGCCGTCCATTGACGGCAGAGTGACAAAGCGTCCCGGCAGGTCGGGCGGCCGATAGCGCGTCCTGCGCGCCAGCCGAAACGACCGCATGGGCCACGACATTCTGCGTCTGCGGCGGGACGGCCCCAGCAATCAACGATGCGTCGCCCTGCAGGAAGATGGACGGCGCGATCCCCTGTGACAACGAGGTAGACCATGAGCTGGGCCGGCCCCTATCAGTACGACATCGGCAGAACACGCGCACCCGGGGCGCTTGCACCCGAGGTGGAGTTCGACGCACAACGGCCGACGCTGTTGTGCCTCTCGCATCTGCGCTGGAGCTTCGTCTACCAGCGTCCCCAGCACCTGATGACGCGCTTCGCCCGCGACTACAACCTGCTGTTTCTCGAGGAGCCGGTAGCCACCGAGCAGAGCCAGGCCTGGCTGGAGATTCGTCCCGAGGACGGCGGCGTACAGGTGCTGGTCCCGCGGCTGCCGCACGCGTGCGGCGGCGAGGCCAGCGCAAGGCTGCAACGCGAGTTGCTCGACGGCTACTTGCAGCGGCTCAAGGTCGACGACCTGATCCTCTGGTTCTACACGCCGATGGCGCTGGCCTTTGCCAGCCATCTGCGCGCACGGCTGACGGTCTACGACTGCATGGACGAGCTATCGGCGTTTCGCGGCGCACCCGCGGCGCTGATCGAACGTGAGCGCGAACTGCTGCTGCGCGCCGACCTGGTCTTCACCGGCGGCTACAGCCTCTACGAAGCCAAGTGCGAGCTGCATTCCAACGCGCATCCGTTCCCCAGCAGCGTCGATGTCGAACATTTCGCCGCCGCACGCGATGCCCAACCCGATCCGTCCGACCAGGCCGCGCTCGGGCGTCCGCGCCTGGGCTTCTATGGCGTGATCGATGAGCGTCTGGATCTTGCGCTGATTGACCAGGTCGCCCGGCTGCGGCCCGACTGGCAGCTGGTCCTGGTGGGGCCAGTGGTGAAGATCAACCCGGCCGAGCTGCCGCGACGCGACAACATCCACTACCTCGGGGCCAAGCCCTATGACGAGCTGCCGGCCTACCTGGCCGGCTGGGACGTGGCGATCATGCCCTTCGCGATGAACGAGTCGACCCGCTTCATCAGCCCGACCAAGCCCCCGGAATACCTCGCCGGCGGCCGGCCGGTGGTCTCCACGCCGATCATCGATGTGGTGCGCAGCTACGGCGACAGCGGACTGGTGCGCATCGCCGCCGATGCCGCCGAATTCGTCGCCGCGACCGAAGCGGCGCTGCGCGACGCGGCGCAACCGGAGGTCCTGCGCGCAAGAGCCGACAGCATCCTCGGTGACATGTCCTGGGACCACACCTGGAAACAGATGAAGGAGAAGATGACATGCGCGCTGTGAGCCCACGCGACGGCCACCCCGGACGCGACGCCGGCGGCAGTCACCCCGCCAGTGCCCGTCGCGGCTTCGACTACCTGATCGTCGGCGCCGGCTTTGCCGGCAGCGTGCTCGCCGAGCGGCTGGCCGCAGGCCTGGGCAAGCGTGTGCTGGTGGTCGACCGCCGTCCGCACATCGGCGGCAATGCCTATGACTTTCACGATGAAGCCGGCGTGCTGATCCACCGCTACGGCCCGCATATCTTCCACACCAATTCGCAGCGCATCGTCGACTACCTGTCGCGCTTTACCGAGTGGCGCCCCTACGAGCACCGGGTGCTGGCGGTGGTCGATGGCCAGCAGGTTCCGATTCCGATCAACCGCGACACGCTCAATGCGCTGTACGGCCTCCGCCTGAGCAGCGATGAAGAGGCTGCCGCCTACCTCGCCGGACGCGCCGAACCGGTAGCGCAAATCCGCACCAGCGAGGACGTGGTGGTCAACCAGATCGGTCGCGAGCTGTACGAGAAATTCTTCCGCGGCTATACCCGCAAGCAGTGGGGGCTCGATCCCTCGCAACTGGATCGTTCGGTGACCGCGCGCGTGCCGACCCGGACCAACACCGACGATCGCTACTTCACCGACGAATTCCAGCAGATGCCGCTGCACGGCTACACGCGGATGTTCGAAAGGATGCTCGCCCATCCGAACATCAAGGTGATGCTCAATACCGACTACCGCGAGATCCGCGACGAGGTGCAGCACGATCACCTGATCTACTGCGGACCGATCGACGAGTACTTCGACTACCGCTTCGGCAAGCTGCCCTACCGCTCGCTGCGCTTCGAACACAAGAGCCTGGCGCAGGAGCATTTTCAGGCGGTGGGCACGGTCAACTACCCGGCCGAGGAGGTGCCCTACACGCGCATCAGCGAGTACAAGCACCTGACCGGCCAGCAGCACCCGCATACCAGCGTCACCTACGAATATCCCTCGGCCGAGGGCGATCCCTACTATCCGATCCCGCGCCCGGAGAACGCCGAGCTGTACAAGCGCTACCAGCAGCTCGCCGACGACACGCCGGGGGTAACCTTCCTTGGGCGGCTGGGCACCTACAAGTACTACAACATGGACCAGGTCGTCGGGCAGGCGCTGGCGCTGTACAAGCGCATCGAGGAAGCCGCCCAGGTGCCGGCTGCCGCCAGCGCCATGCAAGAGCCGGTCGACTGACCGGCCCCAGGCCATCGACTGACGAGGGCTCCATGTACCGACCGCAGCTGTTTTCCAGTTTCTTTCTCGGCGGCTTCGAATGCTCGACCCAGCGCCGCGCCGACGGCCGTCGCCTGGACCTGCTCGACTCCACCGGGCACGCGCGCTGGGCAGCCGCCGACTACGCCCTGCTGCATCAGCGTGGCCTGCATACGGTGCGCGACGGGCTGCGCTGGCATCTGATCGAAACCAGCCCCGGCCGCTACGACTGGTCGAGCTTCCTGCCGCTGCTGGAGGCCGCGCGGCGCCAGCGCACCCAGGTGATCTGGGATCTGTGCCACTACGGCTGGCCGGATGACCTGGACATCTGGCGACCGGCGTTCGTCGAGCGCTTCGCTGCCTTCGCTGCGGCGACCGCGCGCGTGGTTCGCGAGCAGAGCGACGAGGTGCCGTTCTATGCGCCGATCAACGAGATCTCCTTCTGGGCCTGGGCCGGTGGCGACGAGGCGCGCTTCAACCCGATGGCGCGCGGTCGCGGCTTCGAGCTCAAGCACCAGCTGATTCGCGCCAGCATCGCCGCGATCGAGGCCGTTCGCGCGGTCGATCCACGTGCGCGTTTCGTCCAGATCGACCCGGCGATTCACGTCCATCCGCGCAGCCCGCACCCGGGCGAGCAACGCGATGCCGAGCACTTCCGCCAGACCCAGTTCGAGGCCTGGGACATGCTCTACGGCGAGGTCTGGCCCGGGCTGGGCGGACGTCCCGAGTACCTCGACATCCTCGGCCTGAACTATTACCCGCACAACCAGTGGTACCTGGGCGGCGAGACCATTGCCCCGGGCAGCGCCGACTATCGCCCGCTGCTGGGCATCCTTGGCGAGCTGCACCAGCGCTACCGGCGTCCGATGCTGATTGCCGAAACCGGTGCCGAGGGCGATCTGCGCGCCGACTGGCTGCGTTACGTCGGCGAGCAGGTGGGCCTGGCGCTGCAGCGCAACCTGCCGCTGGAAGGCATCTGCCTGTACCCGGTGCTCGACTACCCCGGCTGGGACAACGACCGCCCCTGCCCGACCGGGCTGTTCGGCTTCGCCGACGAGCAGGGTCAGCGCCCGCTGCACGCCGCGCTGGCCGACGAGCTGCGCCTGCAACAGGCGCGCTTCACCGCCGTGGGCCGGCACAGCGCGCCTGCCGACGCCCTATGAACGCCCGCGCCGCGCCGCCGCACCTGCAACCACCCGTTCAGCCGAACCTGCAGCCGCGCGTGCTGCCGGCCAGTCCCCTGGCGTTTCTCTGGCACTACGTCTGCGCCCGCCCCTGGCACTTCACCGGGCTGTTCCTGCTGATCGTCGGCGCCGCCAGCTGCGCGGTGGCGGTGCAGTACGGCATGAAGCTCCTGGTCGACGCCATGGCCGCCGGCGCCCGGCTGTGGGCCCAGGTGTGGTTTCCGCTGGCGCTGTTC
>Ga0102830_1001153_pt1 | contig 10224 bp, 10 predicted proteins | sample ColrivemetaGS703_FD_84511 | JGI IMG/M metagenome (GOLD analysis project Ga0102830, IMG submission 84511) | Estuarine microbial communities from the Columbia River estuary - Freshwater metaG S.703 | ecosystem: Environmental > Aquatic > Marine > Intertidal zone > Estuary | place: USA: Columbia...
ACAGCGTCGAAATCCTCTCCGGCGTGTTCGAAGGGCGCACCACCGGCTGCCCGATCGGCCTGTTGATCCGCAACACCGACCAGAAGTCCAAGGACTACTCGGCGATCAAGGATCTGTTCCGCCCGGCCCACGCCGACTACAGCTACCACCACAAGTACGGCCTGCGCGACTACCGCGGCGGTGGCCGCAGCTCGGCGCGCGAGACCGCCATGCGCGTGGCCGCCGGTGCCATTGCCAAGAAGTACCTGGCCACCCAGGGCATCCTGATCCGCGGCTACATGAGCCAGCTGGGTCCGATCGAGCTCCCCTTCAAGAGCTGGGAGTCGGTCGAACAGAACGCCTTTTTCAGTCCCGATCCGGACAAGGTCGCCGAGCTTGAGGCCTACATGGACCAGCTGCGCCGCGACCAGGATTCGGTCGGCGCGAAGATCACCGTGGTCGCCGAGGGCGTCAAGCCTGGCCTGGGCGAGCCGATCTTCGATCGCCTGGACGCCGAACTGGCGCACGCGCTGATGAGCATCAACGCGGTCAAGGGCGTGGAGATCGGCGCCGGTTTCGCCTGCGTCGCCCAGCGCGGCACCGAGCACCGCGACGAGCTGACCCCGGAGGGTTTTCTCTCCAACAATGCCGGCGGCATTCTTGGCGGTATCTCCAGCGGCCAGCCGATCATCGCCCACCTGGCGCTCAAGCCGACCTCCAGCATCACCACTCCGGGCCGCTCCATCGACCTGCATGGCAATCCGGTGGAGGTCATCACCAAGGGCCGTCACGACCCCTGCGTCGGCATCCGCGCCACGCCCATCGCCGAGGCGATGATGGCCCTGGTGCTGATGGATCACCTGCTGCGCCAGCGCGCGCAGAACGCCGAGGTCGAGGTCTACACGCCGGTGCTGCCGCAGCTGTGAGTCTGGTGTTCGGTCGCCGTTTTCCGGTCGGCGCCGGCGCGGTGGCTGGTGGCTGGCGCAAGGGGTTACTCGCAGTTGCCCGAACCCTGTCGGCTGCGCCGTCGAACCGCCCGCCGGCGGGCACGCGCAACCCATGAGCGGCGCGGTGCCGTACTGGCGGTTGTCCAACTTCTATTTCTTCTACTTCGCCCTGCTCGGTGCGACGGCGCCCTTTCTCGGCCTGTATTTCGAGCACCTGGGTTTTTCCGCGGCGCGCATTGGTGAACTGGTGGCATTGCCGATGCTGATGCGCTGCATCGCGCCCAACCTGTGGGGCTGGCTGGGTGACGTCAGCGGTCGGCGCCTGGCCATCGTCCGCCTCGGTGCACTCTGCACCCTGGGCGCCTTCACGCTGATCCTGCTGGGCAAGAGCTTCGCCTGGCTGGCGCTGGTGATGATCCTGCATGCGTTCTTCTGGCACGCCATCCTGCCGCAGCTGGAGGTCATCACCCTGGCGCACCTGCATGAACAGTCGGCGCGCTACGCGCGCATCCGCCTGTGGGGCAGCATCGGCTTCATCTGCACGGTGATAGGCCTGGGCGTGCTGTTCCAGCGGGTCAGCCTGGATGCCTATCCCTGGGCGCTGATCCTGATCATGTGCGGCATCGTCCTGGGCAGCTTCTGGGTGCCGAGTGCGACCCCCACGATGGTGGCCGACAGCTCGCAGGCGGACAGCGGTTTTCTGCGCCAGCTGCGTCGCCCCGGGGTGCTGGCATTCTTCGCCTGCGTCGGGCTGATGCAGCTCAGCCACGGGCCTTACTACACCTTCCTCAGCATCCATCTCGAAGCGCTCGGCTACAGCCGCGGGGTGATCGGCCTGCTCTGGGCGCTGGGGGTGGTGGCGGAGATCATCCTGTTCCTGGTGATGGCGCGGGTGCTGGCGCGCTTCTCGCTGCGCGCCATCCTGGCGGCGAGTTTCCTCCTGGCGGCCGTGCGCTGGCTGCTATTGGGCTATTTCGCCGAGCACCTGGCGGTACTGCTGCTGGCGCAGCTGATGCACGCGGCGACCTTCGGCAGCTTCCACGTCGCCGCGGTGCATTTCGTCCAGCGCAGCTTCGGTTCGCACCAGCAGGGCCAGGGCCAGGCGCTCTATGCCACCCTGGCCGGGGTCGGTGGTGCGCTGGGTGCGCTTTACGCCGGCTACAGCTGGAACAGCCTGGGCGCGGGTGCCACCTTTGCCATCGCCAGCCTGGCGGCATTGGCCGCAGCCGTTATCATTGCCATCCCTTTGCAGGAGGAGCGGGCATGACTGCCAGCCGTGACACCCTCAGCCAGGCGATCATCGACGCCGGGCGCTTTCTCTACTCGCGAGGCTGGTCGCCGGCGACCAGCAGCAACTATTCCGCCCGGCTGACCAGCAGCGAAGCGCTGCTGACCGTCTCCGGCAAGCACAAGGGCGAGCTGACGCCGGCCGATCTGTTGGCCGTCGATATGCAGGGGCAGAGCCTCGAGGAGGGCAAGAAGCCCTCGGCGGAAACCCTGCTGCATACCCAGCTGTACCGCTGGAACCCGGATATCGGCGCGGTGCTGCACACCCATTCGGTGAATGCCACCGTGCTGTCGCGGATGACCGCTGGCGACTCGCTGGTGTTCGTCGATTACGAACTGCAAAAGGCCTTCGCCGGCGTCAGCAGCCACGAAGGCGAAGTGCGCGTGCCGATCTTCGACAATGACCAGGACATCGCCCGCCTGGCCGGCAAGGTGCAGCCGTGGCTTGCGGCACACCCGGACTGCGTCGGCTACCTGATCCGTGGCCACGGGCTGTACACCTGGGGGCCGGCGATGAGCGATGCGCTGCGCCAGGTGGAGGCCTTCGAGTTTCTCTTCGAGTGTGAGCTGAAGGTCCGCGCGCTGCAGCGCTGAACCCGAGAATTCAATGCCGCAGGCCGAGCCGCGGCCCTGCAAGGAGTGATCCCATGAGCAGACTGAGTGTTTATCACGAACATCATCCGGCTTTGCCGAGCAAGGTGCTGAGCCATGCCGAGGACATCGCCAGCACCCTGGCCGAGGTCGGTGTGCGCTTCGAGCAGTGGCAGGCGAGTGCGCCCATCGCGCCCGGGGCCAGCAGCGAGGAGGTGATCGCCGCCTACCGGCCGCAGATCGACAGGCTGATGGCCGAGGACGGCTACGTCACCGTGGATGTGGTCAGCCTGAATGCCGACCACCCGCAGAAGGCCGAGCTGCGTGCCAAGTTCCTCGACGAGCACAGCCACGGCGAGGACGAGGTGCGCTTCTTCGTCGCCGGCCGCGGGCTGTTCAGTCTGCATGTTGGCGAGCAGGTGTTCGAGGTGCTGTGCGAGAAGGGCGACCTGATCTCGGTGCCGGCCGGCACGCCGCACTGGTTCGACATGGGCGAGCATCCGCACTTCGTCGCCATCCGCCTGTTCAACAACCCCGACGGCTGGGTGGCGAAGTTCACCGGTGACGAAATCGCCAGCCGCTTCCCGCGCCTGGAGGACTGACGCCTTGGCCATCCGCGCGATACTCACCGATATCGAAGGCACCACCAGCGCGGTGAGCTTCGTCTTCGACGTGCTGTTTCCGTACGCCCGCCGGCATCTGCCGGGTTTTCTCCACGAGCATGCGTCTGATCCGGCGGTCGCCGCGCAGATCGAGGCGGTGCGCAGCGAGAGCGGCGACACCGAGGCAGATCTGCCACGGGTGACCGATATCCTCCTGCACTGGATCGATATCGACCGCAAGGCCACGTCGCTGAAGGCGCTGCAGGGCATGGTCTGGGAACAGGGCTACCGCGCCGGCACGCTCAAGGGCCACGTCTACCCCGATGCGGTGGAAGCGTTGCGCCGCTGGCATGAGCAGGGTTACGCGCTCTATGTGTATTCCTCAGGCTCGATCCAGGCGCAGAAGCTGATCTTCGGCTGTTCCGAGGCGGGCGATCTGACGCCGCTGTTCTCAGGCTACTTCGATACCACCAGCGGGCCGAAGCGCGAGGCGGATTCCTATGCGCGGATCGCTGCGGCCATTGATCTTCCCGCCGAGGAGATCCTGTTTCTCTCCGACGTGGTGCAGGAGCTAGATGCTGCGCGCGAGGCGGGCATGCAGACCTGCGGTCTGGTCCGCGAGGGCGGGCAGTTGGGGGACCACCCGCAGGTGGCGAGCTTCGCGGTGATCGACCCGGCCGGCTTCTGAGCGTTGCGCTCGGCGCCTGCTGCTGAACCCAGGCGTCGGGTGAAGACTCCCAGTGATACCGGGCCATTGCGCCGGTGCAACCACAAGGAGTCGTCATGGAACTGTTCGGCGGGCTGTTCAGCCTGATCATCCTGGTCCTGGATATCTGGGCCATCCTCAACGTCATTCGCAGCAGCGCCGGCACCGGTGCCAAGGTGCTGTGGATCCTGCTGATCGTCATCCTGCCGCTGGTAGGCCTGATCATCTGGGCGCTGATGGGGCCACGTTCGCGGGTATAGATGCGGCCAATGGGGGCTGCCTTCGGCGCGCCTGTTGGGCCTCGTCATGCTCGGCACCAACCTACGACCTCTCAGAGCCCTAGGTTGGGCCGCCAGGCCCAACAGAGCGGGCCCTGCGGTGCGGCGGATTCGTGCAGTGTGCGAGGCCGTTCATTGGGCCTCGCAGGCTCGGCGCCAACCTACGTTGGGTACGGGTCGTAATTATGGTCGTCGGGCCCGACGGAGCCAGGCCGGCAGATCGCTCAGCAGCTACAACAGCGAGCCCTGCTGCATTGGCAGTGCGCCTTCGAGCTCCAGCAGGAGTGCCTTGCGCGACAGGCCACCGGCAAAGCCGGTAAGGCTGCCGTCACTGCCGATCACCCGATGGCAGGGCACTATCACCGCGATGGGATTGGCGCCGTTGGCCGCGCCTACCGCGCGAATCGCTGTGGGTCGATCGATGCGCCGGGCCAGTTCGGCGTAGCTGCAGGTGCTGCCAAAGGGTATTGCAACCAGGGCATCCCAGACCGCCCGCTGGAAGGGGGTGCCCCTGGCCGCCAGACGCAGCTCGAAACGCTGGCGGCGGCCGGCGAAGTACTCATCGAGCTGGCGGCAGACCTCGTCCAGCTGCGCGCCGGCAGGCTGCCAGCCCCCCACGGGCGGGTGTGGGTCGTCCTGATCCATATGCAGCAGGCACAGGCCGGCGTCATCGCCGGCCAGCAAAAGGCGACCGAGTGGGCTTTCATGGTAGCGATGGAACATGGCATGGGCCTCGGGACGGCGAGGTGGACATCCTGCCTGCTCCAGTCCCGGCTCGCCACCGAAGCGGGGCTCTGGCGAGCGCGGTTCGACCTGTAACACCCACGGCAGTAGAATGCGCGCCCTTGTGCCCGATGGCGATCTGCCCGGGCGAGCTTTCAGTGCAGCGGAGACCGACGCCATGAGTGATTATCTGGAAACCCTCTACCAAGGCTATGGCCAGCGTTTCAGCATGGACAAACTGCTGCACGAGGTGCGCACCGAGCATCAGCATCTGGTGATCTTCGAGAACGCCCGCATGGGGCGGGTGATGGCGCTGGACGGTGTGATCCAGACCACCGAGGCTGACGAGTTCATCTACCACGAGATGCTCACCCACGTGCCGATTCTTGCCCATGGCGCCGCCAAGCGCGTGCTGATCATCGGTGGTGGCGATGGCGGCATGCTGCGCGAGGTGCGCAAGCATCGCGGCGTCGAGAGCATCACCATGGTCGAGATCGACGGCACCGTGGTCGAGATGTGCAAGGAGTTCCTGCCCAACCACAGTTGCGGCGCCTTCGAAGATCCGCGCCTGAACCTGGTGATCGACGACGGCATGAATTTCGTCGCCAACACCGAGGAGAGATTCGACGTGATCATCTCCGCCTCCACCGACCCCATCGGGCCGGGTGATGTGCTGTTCTCGGAGAACTTCTACCAGGCCTGCCGCCGCTGCCTGAACGATGACGGCATCCTGGTGACGCAGAACGGTACGCCCTTCATGCAATTGTCCGAGGTGCAGACCACTGCCGGGCGGATGAACGAGCTATTCGCCGATTGGCATTTCTATATGGCCGCGGTGCCGACCTACATCGGCGGCAGCATGACCTTCGCCTGGGGTTCGACCAGAGCCGAGTACCGCCGCCTGCCGCTGGAAACCCTGCGCCAGCGTTTCGCCGGCAGCGGCATCGTCACCCGCTACTACAACCCGGAGATCCACCAGGGCGCCTTTGCCCTGCCGCAGTACGTGCTGCAGGCAATCCACAAGCCTGGCAACGACTGATACGAGAGGGCGCTGGCTGCAACCAGCCAGCGAAGTTCTCATCGCGCCTTAGGCGGGGCGGACAACGGCGCCATCTTGTTCGCCCGCGGTCGAGGGGGAGCGCTGGTTCAGGGTCGTATCCGGCCTCCCGGCAAGGGGCCGTCGGCCAGGTGATCCAGCACCGGATTCTTCGGACGGTATTCGGCCACCTGGGCCGCACGGGCCAGCACGCTCGGGTCGATCTTTTCCTGGCCGAAGGACGTGGCGCCGATAGGTCGGTAGTGGCGCGGCTCGACCTTGCTGTAGGCGCCGCCGAGGAAGTGGCGCCAGGAGTCGGTGATGTTCGGCAGATCGGCTGGCAGCGCAGGCAGGCGCTGGCGATCAATGCCCAGACCGCATTCGCTGGCCTTTTCGGCCATCCAGCGCAGCGGCAGGTCGGATAGCGGATTGTCCGCGTAGCCGCCACCGACATTGGCATGCGCGCCGGCGAACCAGACCTGTTCGATGGTCTGGTTGGGCTTTTGTTTCGGATCCCAGAGGGTCGCGCAGTAGTTGCGCCTGTGCTCGTCCACCGCAACGGCGTGAAAGGCGTGGCGGACGATGCCGCTCAGTTCGGTGTCGTGGAAACGATAGAACGCCTGGTTGAACCAGTTGAACGACTGCACCGGAATGCCCAGGGCGCCGACGGTATCCCAGACTCCGAGAAAGTGGATCGGAATCTCCCGCGAGTACTGCCGGCGAAAGAAGCGCGCGTTTTCCGAGTCGGCGCCCTCATCGCGGGTGCGGTAGAGCGAGTAGGCCTCGCTGGTCCGCCGATGGTGCGCCGGCAGGAGCAGCCCGCAATTGCGGATCATCCCGACCAGGCTGCGCGCGGAATAGGCACCGCGACTGAAGCCGAAGATGAATATCTGGTCGCCTTCCTCGTAGAGCTGAACCAGTTGGCGATAGCCCTCCTGGATCTTGCGCGACAGGCCGACGCCGAATACGCCGCCGCGCAGCTTGTCGTACCAGCGCGTGCCGACGCCGGTTTCGTACCACCTGAGCTGGACGCGGCCGTCGGCGCTGTCGGGAATCGCCTGGTGCAGTTTCCAGACATTGGTACTGGCGTCACCGTCCGCCGATGGATTGCGGTCGGGCGTGTTCCAGGTGCCGTCGAAGGAAATGATGATGTTCCTGGCCACGGGCATGCTCCCTGTCGAAAGATTGCCTGCGGCCGGCGCCGCAGATTCGATCAATCAAGCACAGGGAATGGGTGTGTGCTGCCTGGCAGGATACCGGTGGTCGGAAGAATCGGGATACCTCGCTGCCCGTGGGGCAGCGAGGTGTGCAGGCGCCGGTCAGGCCTGACTGGCGGACAGTTCCTGAGTGACACCCCAGCCGTCGAGAACCCCACCCAGTGGTGCGACTATCGACGCCAGGTCCTGACCGAAGTCGTCGATGCAGCCTTCGCTGGCATGCATCACTTTGCTGACCTGGAGATTCCAGCCACCGTCACGGCGGCGACTGACCTGGGCGTTGAGCGATTCGCCACGGAAATTCCGCGCCGCAAGGCGAGCGCGCCCCTCGTCGGGCAGGATGGCGTAGAACTCGATGGGATGAACGCGGGAAAAATCGAAGCCATGGTCTTTCATGCGGTGCAACAGGGTCGGGCTGACATCATCGTGCAAGGACGTGCTCATGGATGGCGCTCCTCTTCAGTGATTAACCGTTGCAATGGCGGAGAACACCGCCATGTCCTCATGGTAGGCACAGGTGGTCGCCTGCGCGCTAGTGCCCGTGGACATTTCCGACATGCCGTGGAATGGCGCAGGACCCCGTCGCAGTTTCTGTGAGGTGCCCCCATTTGGTGCGATTCGTTTCCGGAATAATTTCAAGTCATTGAAAGTAAACATGATTTATCGCTGGCATGAGCCTTGCGATGGCTGCCTTGTCCTGCCGGACCAGGAGCTGTCCAGTGACCCGCACCTTCTATGACGAGATGTACGACGCCCAGGGCGTCTGCCGCCCCCACTACCACGGTTTCGCCAGCTGGCTGGCGCAGACACCCCCCGAGCAACTGGCACAACGCAGACGCGAGGCCGATCTGCTGTTCCATCGCGCGGGCATCACCTTCACCCTCTATGGCGACGAGGAGGGCACCGAGCGGCTGATTCCCTTCGACACCATCCCGCGCAGCATCCCGCTGAGCGAGTGGCGCATGGTCGAGCGTGGCTGCATCCAGCGGGTCAAGGCGCTGAACCTGTTCCTCGATGACCTCTACCATGGCCAGCGCATCCTCAAGGCCGGGATCATTCCGCGCGAGCAGGTGCTGGCCAACGAGTGTTACCAACTGGCGATGCAGGGGCTCGATCTGCATCGCGGCATCTATGCGCACATCGCCGGAGTCGATCTGGTGCGCGACGGCGATGGCACTTACTACGTCCTCGAAGACAATCTGCGCACCCCCAGCGGGGTGAGCTACATGCTCGAGGACCGCAAGATGATGATGCGGCTGTTCCCCGAGTTGTTCGCCGCGCAGCGCGTCGCGCCCATCGATCACTATCCGAACCTGCTGCTCTCCACGCTCAAGAGCGCCAGCCCAGTGGACAACCCCAACGTCGTGGTACTGACCCCGGGGCGGTTCAACAGCGCCTACTTCGAGCATGCCTTCCTGGCACGGGAGATGGGCGTCGAACTGGTCGAGGGCGCCGACCTGTTCGTACGCGACGAGCATGTGTTCATGCGCACCACGGCGGGGCCCAGGCCGGTCGATGTGATCTACCGGCGGCTGGACGACGCCTACCTCGATCCGCTGGCGTTCAACCCGGACTCGATGCTTGGCGTGCCCGGTCTGCTGTCGGCCTATCGCAGCGGCAACGTGGTGCTGGCCAATGCCATCGGCACCGGGGTGGCGGACGACAAATCGATCTACCCCTATGTCGACGACATGATCCGCTTCTATCTCGACGAGGAGCCGATCCTGCGCAACGTGCCGACCTGGCAGTGCCGCAATCCCGCTGAACTGTCACATGTGCTGGCCAATCTGGAGCAGCTGGTGGTCAAGGAAACCCAGGGCTCCGGCGGCTACGGCATGCTGGTCGGGCCGGCCTCGAGCAAGGCGCAGATCGAGGCGTTCCGTGCCCGGCTGCAGGCCAATCCGGGTGCCTATATCGCCCAGCCGACGCTGAGCCTGTCGACCTGTCCGACCTTCGTCGAGAGCGGCGTTGCGCCACGCCATATCGATCTGCGGCCGTTCGTCCTGACCGGCGAGGAAACGCGCCTGGTGCCGGGCGGGCTGACCCGGGTGGCGTTGCGCGAGGGGTCGCTGGTGGTCAATTCCTCGCAGGGCGGCGGCACCAAGGACACCTGGGTGGTGGAGGACTGAGCCGATGAAACCGATGAGGCCACAACAGAACCCGGAGGTTGCCGATGCTGAGTAGAACCGCTTCCGACCTCTACTGGATGTCGCGCTACCTGGAGCGTGCCGAGAATCTGGCGCGCATGCTCGACGTCAGCTACTCACTCTCGCTGATGCCGCAGGACGGCCGTGGGGCAGGGCTGGACGAGCTGGCCATGCCGCTGATGATCACCGGCACCCTGGAGGACTATCTGCAGCGCCATGGCGAGCTGCACGCCGAGCGCATGCTCAACTACTTCGCCCTGGATGCGGAAAACCCGGCCAGCATCTACTGCTGCCTGCAGGCGGCGCGCAGCAACGCCCACGCGGTGCGTGGACGGATCACCGCCGACATGTGGGAGAACATCAACGCCAGCTGGCTGGAGATGCGGGGCATCGCCGTGCAGGGCCTGGGTCGCTACGGGATGAGCCGCTTCTGCGAGTGGGTCAAGGAGCGCTCGCATCTGTTCCGCGGCGCCACCTACGGCACCATCATGCGTGGCGACGCCTACAGCTTCATTCGCCTGGGTGTGTTCATCGAGCGCGCCGACAACACGCTGCGCCTGCTTGACGCTCGCTACGAGCTGCTCGGCGAGGACGCCGACGAGGTCAGCGACAGCTCCGCGCGTGGCTACTACCAGTGGAGCGCGCTGCTCAAGGCGCTCAGCTCGTTCGAGGCCTACACCGAGCTGTACCGGGGGGCTCCGGATGCGGCGC
>Ga0102830_1001155_pt1 | contig 10216 bp, 11 predicted proteins | sample ColrivemetaGS703_FD_84511 | JGI IMG/M metagenome (GOLD analysis project Ga0102830, IMG submission 84511) | Estuarine microbial communities from the Columbia River estuary - Freshwater metaG S.703 | ecosystem: Environmental > Aquatic > Marine > Intertidal zone > Estuary | place: USA: Columbia...
AAACAAGAATTTTAGCTAAAATAACAGCATTAACTTTGGTGCAGTTCATCAATAAATTTATTTTTGAGAGACCAATTAATAATATCAAAACACAAATAATTTAATTACACCCAACGGGTTATAATTTTAATTATTCTTGTAATTTTGCATTAAAGAATTAAAGAATTAAAGCATTAAAGCATTAAAGCATTAAATTAACTATGAACATGTTTACAGAGCAACAAATACATCAACTTCTTATTGTATTTATTTGGGTTTTTACACTTTCATATGTTTTTTTTCCGCTCATCAGGAGGGTCATTATTTCGTTGAAAATTAAAAACAATGTGATTTCTAGAAGCTCACATCAGGGGTATGTGCCTAACTTTGGGGGGATTGTTTTTTTTATGAGTTACTTTTCTGTTTTTTTTCTCATCCCTGAGTTTAGGGCAAGCAACACTACTTTTGTACTATTAGCAGCCATGGCAGTCATTTTTGTAACGGGCTTTTTAGATGATTTGATAGCGCTTTCGCCAAAGTTAAAATTAGTAGGGCAGTTGGTATCCGTAACGATTGTTTTGGTGGAACCTCAGCTTACCATACACTCTTTGCATGGTTTTTTAGGAGTCTATGAAATTCCTTTTTTTTATAGCATCATAGGGACCGTATTTTTTTTAGTGCTGTTGATCAATGCCTTCAATTTAATTGATGGTATTGATGGCCTTACTGCCATCACAGGCATTGTAATTTCGGTATTTTATAGTCTCGTTTTTTTGAAAGCGAGCCAATTTTTATTCTTTGCAATTTGTATGACCAACATCGCCATGTTATTGGCATTTTTACGCTATAATTTTTCTAGGAGCAAAAAAATATTCATGGGAGACACGGGTAGTTTGTTGCTAGGGCTTGTTTTGGGGATTCTTACCATAAAAATAATGAGTTTAGACCTCATGGCCTTAAATACCTTTAGTTTTCCTCAGCGAAAAGTACCCTTATTGTTGATCAGTGTTTTATTTATCCCCATTTTGGATACCTTTCGCGTGATGAGTATTCGCTATTTAAACGGCAAACCCATTTTTGAAGCAGATAGAAATCATTTACACCATATTTTAATAGACTTTGGGTTCTCACACCGAAGCGTTTCTTTGGGGATAGGGGTCTTTAATACGGTAACTGCTATTTTTATGTTTTTTGTCGTAAAATACCTTTCGTTTTTTGCATCTTTCTTTATTTTGGCATTTCTTTTTATGCTCAGTGCTGTTTTCCTTTTTTGGATCAATAAAAACCGCAGTGCGATTCGAAAAAAAAGTGAAGTTTAAAAATAAATTCACTCTTTTTTTCTAAAAATATGGAAAAGCACCCGGCAAAATGGTTTGTATTGCTAACCAAACCAAAAAACGAACTCAAAGTAGCTAGTTTGCTAACCGCTAAGCAGCTCCCTGTGTTTGCGCCTACCCGAACGGAAGTCAGGCAATGGTCCGATCGAAAGAAAAAAGTGTTGGTCCCTTTATTGCCGTCGATGGTGTTGGTGCACCTTACAGAGCAAGAGGTACCCTGTGTGTTTTCCATTCCGGGAGTTGTGCGTTATTTGTTTTCTAATGGCAAGCGCGCTACCGTTCCCCCTCATGAAATTGAGGCCATCCAGGCATACCACAGTTCGGTATGTCACGGGGAGGTTTCACCGCCTTTGGTGGGCGAGATCATTACTGTTCCGCAGCTTTTGCAACCCGCAGAGGTACTTGCCGTACAGGGAAAAAAATACATCGCTCGCTTGCAGCAGCTGGGGGCAACCATCAGTTTTCAGCTCTCATAGGGGCGTGGCTCTTTTCAATTGCAATACCCTATGCGAACAACCGCTATCAACCACCGAAACGAACCCGCTAAAAAAAAAGTTGCAAAATTCAATACAGTAGAGTACTTTTGTTACTCGATTTAAAAAGTTCCATGCTCCAAAGCCTCATTTCCTCCAAAACCCGCATTCGATTATTGGTAAAGTTTTTTATCAATGCAGCCAATGACGGCTACCTGCGAGGGTTGGCAGTTGAGTTGGACGAAAACACGAATGCCATCCGCAAAGAGCTCAATAACCTGAGTGGTGCTGGGTATATCATTCGCCATGATGTTGACAATAAAGTTGTTTATCAGGCTGACACCACCCATCCGTTGTTTGCCACCTTACAGCAATTGGTGCGCAAATACGTGGGCATCGATCGCATCATTGTGCAGGTATTGGATCGGATGGGGCAGGTATCGCGTATTTTTCTTGTGGGCGATTATGCAAAAGGGATTGATTCTGGCAAGATACAAATTGTCATTGAAGGGCCTGAATTGCATACAGACTACCTGAATCAATTGGCCGAAAGGTTGCACAAAGAGATAGACAAAGAGATTGACATTGCATCGACCACATTATTTACGGGGCAAGGATTGCTGATTTTTGAAAATATCGGGTAGGCCTCAACGGGCGATCCATTTTGCTTGGCGTAACACTTTTTTGTGACTCGCGGGGCGAAGCCGTGAGTAAAAAGGACTGTTTTTTTAAAAAAAAAACATTACATACAAATAAAACAGACTACCGGTGGTAGTCGAGAAAAAAAATAAAAATAATTAATGAAAAAGATTTTATTAATATTCGGAACTAGGCCAGAAGCAATTAAAATGGCTCCTTTGGTCAAAGAATTCCAAAAATATCCAGAAGTTTTTGAAACGAGAGTATGTGTAACAGCCCAACACCGAGAAATGCTAGATCAGGTATTAGATTTTTTTGAAATCACTCCACATTACGATTTAGATCTAATGAAGCCAGGTCAAAACTTATATGGCCTTACTGCTACTATTATTGAGTCTCTTAAGCCACTTCTTGAAGAATTCACTCCGGATTACGTGTTTGTTCATGGCGATACCACGACGACTATGGCAGGATCTATAGCAAGTTTCTACTCGGGTGCAAAAGTATGTCATGTAGAGGCAGGACTTAGAACAAATAATAAACTATCTCCTTTTCCCGAGGAAATAAACCGTCAAATAACAGGTAGGATTTGTGATTATCATTTCGCTCCTACAGAAACTTCAAAGAGTAATTTATTAAAAGAAAATATTTCTGATAGTTCAATTTTAGTTACTGGAAATACGGTGATTGATGCTTTGATTAAATCTGTTGAAAAAGTTAATGAAAATCCCAGTCAATTAATTCAAGACCTTTCAAAACAAATAGGAAATCAAGAAGTAGTTTTAGTAACTGGACACCGAAGAGAGAATCATGGTGGAGGATTTGAAAGAATTTGTAAAGCTTTAAAACGAATTGCTAAAGATGATACAAATCGTTTAATTATTTATCCTGTTCATTTGAACCCAAAAGTACAGGAACCTGTAAATAGAATCTTATCAGGAGTTAACAATGTAATTTTAATAGATCCTTTAGCCTATCAAGATTTTATATGGTTGATGAATCGATCTAAGATCATTATCACTGACAGTGGAGGTGTTCAAGAGGAAGCGCCAAGTCTTGGAAAACCTGTTTTAGTAATGAGAGATACTACTGAAAGACCTGAGGCAGTAGAAGCAGGAACAGTATTGTTAGTAGGTACTAATGAAGAGTTGATTGTTTCGAAAACATTAGACTTATTAAATAATACCGAAAATTTTGAAAAAATGTCAAAGCTTCATAATCCCTATGGAGACGGGCGGGCATCAAAAAGAATTGTAAACTTTATAAAAAACATAAAATAATGAACCCAGAAGTAGTAACTATTGGATTAGGGTATATAGGATTACCAACATCAGCATTAATTGCATCGCATGGAACAAACGTGTTAGGTGTTGATATAAATCAAAGTGTTGTTGATACCATAAATCAAGGAAAAATACACATTATTGAACCCGATTTAGATGCAATTGTTTCAAAAGCAGTTTCTAATGGTTTTTTGAAAGCATCTACAAAACCAACTTCAGCGGAAGTATACTTAATAGTTGTTCCTACTCCATTTAAGGGAAATCACGAGCCAGATATTTCATTTGTTGAGGCCGCAACAAAAGGAATTATACCGCTTTTGAAAAAAGGAGATTTATACATTATTGAATCTACCTCTCCTATCGGCACAACTGACAAAATGCAGAAACTAATATTTGCATCCAGGCCTGAGCTTGAAGGAGCTATATATATCGCCTACTGTCCTGAAAGAGTTTTACCGGGAAATGTCATGCATGAACTCGTAGAAAATGACCGTGTAATTGGAGGTGTAGATGAGGCCTCTACTCAAAAAGCAATCTCATTTTATAGTAAGTATGTAAAAGGAGCATTACATGCTACGAATGCCCGTACTGCTGAGATGTGCAAATTAGTAGAAAATTCGTCTAGAGACTCTCAAATAGCATTTGCCAACGAACTTTCTTTAATATGTGATAAGGCTGATATTAATGTATGGGAATTAATAAATCTAGCTAATAAACATCCAAGAGTAAATATTTTACAACCAGGCTGTGGAGTTGGGGGGCATTGTATAGCAGTAGATCCTTATTTCATTGTATCCGATTTTCCTATGGAATCAAAGATGATAGGTACAGCAAGACAAGTAAATAATTACAAGTCTTTTTGGTGTGCTGAAAAGGTTCAAAATGAGAAACTCCAATTTGAATTAAAACATGGTAGAAAACCAAAAACAGCTTTAATGGGACTAGCATTTAAACCAAATATTGATGATTTAAGAGAATCCCCAGCTAAGTATATAGCTCAAAAAGTATTACAAAGTTCAAATAACGAAGAACATTACATTGTTGAACCGAATATTGATTCTCATTCAGTATATAAATTAACAGATTATAAAGAAGCTATAGTGAAAGCCGATATTATAGTTTTTTTAGTAGCTCACAAAGAGTTTTTAAGTTTAAATGTGTCTAAGAACAAAATAATATTAGATTTTTGTGGTATTTAAATTAAATAATAATTTTTTTAAGCATAGTTTTGGGTCTTTATTAGGACAATTAATTCCTCTTTTAACATTAGGAATACTAACTAGAATTTATGATTCTGATTCATTTGGTGAGTTTGCTTTATTTCAGAGCCTGACAGTGATAATTTCTAATGTATTTAACTTAAAGTATGATTTTTATATAGTAACAGAAAAAAATATTAGAGATGGATTGAGGAATGGCTTATTAAGTATTGTTATTCCTTTAGTTTTTTTTATTGTCACATCATTATTATTAGTCTTATTCTTAGATTTTTTAAGTAATAAAATTTTTGTTTATCTTTTACCTTGTATTTTGCTTTACAATATTTACCAATCAAACCTAATGTGGTTTAATAGGCTTGAAAACTATTTTTTATTTAATTTATCAAGAGGGATTTATTTTACTTTGGTTTCAATCTTACCGTTTTTGTTAAAAGATTCATCTTCTGGATTGATTTTAGGTTACTTTTTCGCAACATTATTTGTATCAGTATTAACATTTATTTTGAATTATAGAATTATATTACTAAGTGCACAATTTTTTAATCTAAAATTGGTACCTTTTATAAGAAGTACTTTTAAGCACAGAATAAATTATTGTTTATCTCAGCTAGTAGGCAACTTGAACTTTCATTTTCCAATTATTGCTGCTTCATTTATTTACTCTAATTATTCTGTTGGTATATTTATGCTTTCATACAAGTTAGTTAATTTACCTGCAACATTTTTTGCACAACCTATCTCTGAGGTTTTTAGAACAAAATCAAGAAAAATTCTTGCAAATAGTGATTATTTAAACTTTTATATTTTTCGTAATAAAGTTTTAAAAAATTCTAGTTTAATTTCAATAATTATATGTTTGTTTGTTTTAATATTTAACAATGGCAATTTAATTATAAGTTTTCTTGGGCCTCAATGGATTGATACAAAAGAGGTTATAAATATTTTAATATTCTTTGGGTTATTTAAGTTCATCTTTACTTCGGTTGAAAATTCTTCAATTATTATTGGGAAAGAAAAATATTATTTTATTTGGAATATATTAAGACTTTCTAGCCTAACCATAATAATATTTTTATCATATTTTATTTTCAAAATAAGTTTAATTGTTTTTATAATTATATATTGTATTTTTTCGATAATTTTCTATGTTTATGAACTTGTTAAAACTAGCTTAATAATAAAAAATGAAATCTAATCTATTAAAGTTATTTAGTACTCTTTTTTTTATTGTTTTTATTCTTTCTCCATTTTATTTTTGGTTTGATAGCTCATATTCAAATTTATTGCTTTTTAAGTCTGTTTCCTTAAATTTATTTGGTTTTATATTAATTTATTATCCAATTAGATATTTCTATAAAGTCGAAAAAACAATTAGTTTTTACGAAATACTACGAATATTACAAGTAGTATTTTTCATCATTATCTTTTTGTCACTTTTTTTAACGGATATAGATTCATTAAAAATAGAAAGGGGTAGTATTAGAAATTTAAATTTTTTTGCTAGTCTTTTAATTTTACACATACCTCTGGTGTTTATATCTTCTTTGCTGTTTTTTTATTATAATCCTAAATCGAAAACATTTAGTTTATTTTTAATATGTCTAAGTTTATTTATTTCTCTCTATATATCTTATGTTGAGGGAAGAAGAACTGCAGCCTTGATCCCATTAGCTATAGTTTTTTTTTCAATTTTTTATAAGTATGGATTGAATTTTAAAAATATTTTTTTATCAATTGTTGTGATTTCATCCGTATTTTATTTTATTACCGCACAGAGAGTTGGTTCTGATTTAACCGTTTCAATCTTTGATTTAATAATGGATAGGATATTAAATCCGGGACATATGAGTTTAAAAATTTTCGAATCTTCATATGATTATAATTTTAATACTAGTGAAATGATTGTTAACAGATTTGAAAGTTATTTTGGTATTAGAGAAAATTATTATGGTATTGGAAATGAATTCGGTAGGGCATTTAAAATTATAGAGAAAGATAATTTTTTTGTAAATATTAATCCTGGAGTTATTAATGAACTATTTTTAAGTTATAGTTTTTTTGGATTTGTTTTCTTTTTATCTTTTTTAGGAACTTGGGTTGGTTTTATTATGAAACAAATTTCTAAATCAATCCCATTTGGAGATTTTTTTGTTATTATTGAATTTTTTCATGGATTGCAAATGGAAGTAGGCTACACTATTGGATCATTAGCGAAAATGACGTTAGTCGTATTTTTATTTAATTTCATTATTTATCTATTACCAAAGAAAAGTGAACGTAAACAAATTAAACAATTAATTAGTTAAACAATAAAACCAAATAAATTAATTTTCATTGAAACACGCCTTTATAAACGGAATAAAGATTTATATTCCTAAATCTAAAAATGAATTTTTGGATTATATTTTTCATAAGAAACAGATTTTAATAGCAATAAACGCCGAAAAGATTTTACAATCCAAATCAGAAACTCGTGATTTAATTAATCGCAATCTAGGATACCCAGACGGTATAGGAGCTGTTTGGGCTTTAAAAAGATTAGGTGTCAAAAATGTGATTAAAATTCCTGGAGTTGAACTTTGGCTAGAAATCATTAAAAAATTCTCCCATACAAAATCATTTTACCTAATTGGAGGGGAAAAAGAAGTTATCGAGGAAACTGTAATATGTTTAAAAAAAGAATTCAAAGGTATTGATATTCTTAATTACAGAGATGGCTATATTAAATCAGAGAAAGAAAAAAATGAATTGATTTCTGATATTGTTTTTCGTAAACCTGATATCGTGTTTGTAGCTATGGGGTCGCCTAAACAGGAGTTGTTAATGCAAGAAATCTCTAATATCCACCAAGCTCTTTACCAAGGTTTAGGAGGTAGTTTTGATGTTTATATTGGTAATGTTTTAAGAGCTCCAAAATGGTGGGTTAATAACAATTTAGAATGGGCTTATCGTCTGTTTAAGCAACCTAAAAGAATAAAACGTCAAATATATTTATTTAAGTTTTTAGTAAAGTTAGCTTTAAATCGCTATTAAATATTCAACCCTGAGATTTAATTGATAATTATAAGATTATATATGCTATAATATTAATACAATCTCATAGAAGAAGTATATCTGTCATCAAATGAGAATTACTCTAGTTGATTAATTGGGTGATAAAATACAGTCTAGCAGTTGGTTATTAAAAAAGTAAACTTTTTTGGTTACATTTGGCTTAGAAACTAATTTTAATACACATGCCATTCGATCTAAATTCAGCAAAAAAAGCAGGAAAAAAATCCAAACGTGGTCCTGCTAAAAAAGAAGGACCTTCCATCAAAGAAAAGATGGAAATGCTCTATGAAAAAGTGTTGGATGATCTGCTTATAAATCAAGACAAGCTTACAAAAACAGAACGTGTAAAAGTATTTGTAACTCTGTCTAATTATATCTTTCCAAAAACAAAGTCTGTAAGAGACAAATTCACCCTAGAACAATTAAAAGAGAAAAGAGAAGATCACTTCAATCAAGATCCAGATCCAACCAAATAATTTCTTTGGATTAAAAAAATCATCACTTGAATTATAAAGAAACCCTTTTTTTTATTGCAAAATGTTTGACTATTTCTTTGGAAGATAAAAACATACAGGCCATAGAAGCACAGTTGCAAGCCGAAACGATAGATTGGGATACAGTGGTAAAATTAAGTACCAGTAACTATGTATTTCCAGCAGTGTATTGTAATTTGAAAAGAGTTGATTTTCTGAAATATCTTCCTATAGATTTAGTGGCTTATATGATGTATATTACTGAATTAAATCGAGATCGAAACCTAAAAATTATAGAACAAGCTAAAAAGTTAAATAAACTTTTATTAGCGAATAACATTAGACCTATTTTTTTAAAAGGCACGGGAAATCTTTTAGAAGGGTTATATGAAGATGTCGGCGAACGTATGGTTGGCGACATTGATTTTTTGTTTTCAGAAAAAGATTTCTTTAAAGCAATTGATATTTTAAAAAAAGATAATTATTCTAAATTAGAAGGCCAATTAGATTATTTTCAAGGATTTAGACACTATTCAAGATTGGTTAAACCAGCGAATATAGCAGCAGTTGAAATTCATAAAGAGGTTACTATAGAAAAATATAGAGGTGAATTTAATTATAAGATAATCAGTGAAGATGCTCAACTAATAAATGATTTCTCTGTACTAAGTTTTGAAAATCAATTGTCACTTTCGATTATCTCTAGCCAGATAAATGATTATGGATTTGAGCTTAAAAATTTCTCACTAAGAAATGCCTACGACGTTTTTCTATTATCAAAAAAGGTTGATACTAAAAAGGCTATTTCAAATTTCACTAAGTTAAAAAACCCATTAAATAGTTTTTTAGCAAATTGCAACTTTGTTTTTGGTGATTTAGAATCTTTAAAATATCATAAAACAAAAGAAGTAGAAAACTACCTGAAAGCATTTAATAAATCTCTTTACAAAAGAAAATCAAATCTAAATATCAATTTTAAATTGATTAAGATTAATTTAAATAGAAGATTCGATATCGTTTGCAAATCAATTTTTAATAGAGAAATTAGAAAGTGGTTATTAAATACAATAAAAAGAAAAATCAGGTTTTAATATTATTCTTTATAAAGAAGTTTTCATTACCAAATAACCCCCGCTTGCTGCATAAATAAATCAGCTAGTGCATCTTTATTCTGATGCGTCCCTATATAAGTCAAAAAAGTACTCTCTTTAGAGTGTCCGGTAATATTCATAAGCAGGGGTGTTTCAATTTTTCCATAATAATTTGACGCAAAAGAACGCCTCATGATATGTGAGGTCACAAATTCATATTTTGGGGCATTTACAATTTCCTTCCTTCGAGTCTTTGGGTTGTTTTTAAATCCAGACACCAAATCTTCTATTCCTGCAATTCTGCAAAGTGCCTTGATCTGTTTATTAAACACTACTTGCGAAACTTTTCTTGGAAATTCATTCTCTAATATTTCAATAACCAGAGGATCTGCCACTCCAACAGTCACTGCCTTCTTTGTTTTCTGTTGCAAGATATCTATATATAATCCTGTAGGTGCTTTTCTAAGATTACTAGGGCTCAACTTTAATAGATCTGAGACTCGCTGCCCGATACACAAACCAATCAATAACCAATTATAACTATCTGTATATGCTGCTGGGATATGCTTTAATTGTATGTCTTCAAACTAAAGTGGACTTTTGTTAAGAGAGTGTTTAGTTACAAATTCAAAGATAAAAGATTTTTTTGATTTGTTGTTAATTTTAA
>Ga0102830_1001159_pt1 | contig 10205 bp, 4 predicted proteins | sample ColrivemetaGS703_FD_84511 | JGI IMG/M metagenome (GOLD analysis project Ga0102830, IMG submission 84511) | Estuarine microbial communities from the Columbia River estuary - Freshwater metaG S.703 | ecosystem: Environmental > Aquatic > Marine > Intertidal zone > Estuary | place: USA: Columbia...
ATGGTGACGGACCTACATATGTATCCAAACACATTACAGAACAGGATCTTTTAGGTCAATATGCCACCACAGGTTCTAATAGTTTTGTGGGTGACCAAAATATTACAGGTTCACTTTATATTAATACAACACCCGTAGGAACCCCTAATGATTTGGCGATGGTTATAAATCCTACCACTAAATTAGTTAGTTATGTTCCACAAAATTTAAGAACGGTATTTGGATTATATACACAAACCGCTAATAGTGAAATAATAACCGCAACCACAAATGAACGTAGTTTAATAGGTTCGGGGGTAGGTAGTCTATTTATACCCGCAAATGGATTCTCAATTGGAGACTCTTATCGAGGATATATGGGTGGAGTTGTCAATATGGCAAATAATGAAACCCTTAGACTTAGAATTAAAACTGCCTCGGGTGTTTTATTAGGTGATAGTGGTTTACAGGAGTTACCCGCTATTTCTAATAATGTGTGGACATTAGAAACAAATTTCACAGTAAGACAGGTGGGTAGTAGTGGTGTCGCATCAATCGTTTCTATTGGTCGTTTCCAATTCAATAAGAGTTCGAACGGAGGAATTGAAGGTTTTGCGTTTAATACTGTAAATAATTCAACATTCAACACTACGGTTGATAATACACTGGCTATAACAATTGAGTTTGGTAGTAATAATTCAACTAATGCAATCTATAGTGATATTTTCACATTAACAAAAGTTTATTAATATAAAATAATCGATGTCAGGAATAAGGATAAATAGTAGTAATTTTTACGGTCAACCCGCGAACATTACTTTTTACCCCGTAAGTGGTGGAACAGTTACCATCACTAACGTGACTATTCCTTATATCTATGAAACAGATTATTATTACGGAACGTTCGATGTCTTCTTTATAAATTATGGAGTAACATGTACATTGAATATTCCTGCACCAACACCTACGCCGTCTCCAAGCCCAACTCAAAGTGCGACACCTACGCCGAGTCCATCACCATCACCATCACCAAGCCCAACTCCAAATTGTGACTTTGATGTAAATGTGGACATTGCGACACCAACACCAAGTCCGTCGCCGTCCCCAAGTCCAACACCGAGCCCATCACCGTCTCCAAGCCCAACTCCAACACCTTCAACTACCGCGAGTCCGACACCATCGCCGTCTCCGAGTCCAACTCCGAGTCCTACACCTAATTGTGATTTTGAAGTTGATGTAGATATTGCTACGCCAACGCCAACACCATCGAATAGCCCAACTCCGTCACCATCACCAAGCCCGACACCTACACCGTCGACTACTGCGAGTCCAACACCTACACCATCAACTACCGCTAGCCCGACTCCGAGTCCATCTCCGAGTCCATCTCCTAGCCCTACACCAAGCCCAACTCCAAATTGTGACTTTGATGTAAATGTAGAAACTCAACCGTACCCAATTGAATGTCCTGCACCTTGTGGAACCTCAATTACGGGTGATTTATATGTAACAACGGAACTACAATTAAGTGGTGATGGAATTTATGATTTAGGTGGTTACTGTGCTGAGAATAGTGGAGTAAGTAAAACGGGTCAAGAATGGTGGTACAATAATAATAATTGTGTTGTTTATAGTAGATCGTACTATGAAAGTGGTGATGTTACATGTATTGGTGAACACGTTACCCCTGTAGGTACAGAAGTTATCTCAGTTACACATTCAATAGGTACGTTAACCCCAACAGGTACAAATAAATTATACGACACAGGAATAAGATATTTAGATTCTGATAACAATGCAATTTTCATTGTAACTGAATGGAAAGAGTCTCTGTTTGAAATGACAAACGTACATATACTTTGTGACTGTACATTTGAAGGTAAAGTAACTGAATTCTACAATACATAAAATGAAATAAAAAGTATATATTATTAATAATGGCAAGAATATTCGACATACTAATAACTTCGGGAACTTCACATAGTTTTTATACAATCTACTTTGATGTAGTTGCCCCATCGAATATTGCTACAAGAGTTAGCACATCTTTACCTGCAACGGGAGTTACTTACAACGATTTAATTACAGTACCTGGTGTCCGTGTTGAAGTACCTGATAGTGCCACAACAATATTACTTTACAATGATTCGTGTTTAATTGACGATACTTTAATACTACCAACACCAAGACCAACTGCAACTCCAAGTCCAACACCTAACCCAACACCAACTCCAAGTAGTACTCCCGACCCAACACCGACTCCGAGTCCATCTCCTAGTCCGTCGCCGTCGCCGAGCCCTACACCATCCCCTAGTCCATCACCATCACCATCACCTAGTCCTACGCCAAGTCCAACACCAAACTGTGATTTTGCGATTGACATAGATATTGCCACACCAACACCTACGCCGAGTCCTAGTCCAACCCCAAGCCCATCTCCATCTCCTTCTCCGAGTCCATCTCCGAGTCCGAGTCCAACACCTACACCGTCGACTACTGCGAGTCCAACACCAACTCCAAGTCCATCTCCTAGTCCGTCACCTTCACCGTCTCCGAGTCCGACACCAAGTCCAACTCCGAATTGTGATTTTGAAGTTGATATTAGGATTAATGAAAAACCAACAATACCTAATCAAATATTAACACAAATAGAAGGTACTCCAACGGGAACAACTATCGCGACATTAACTGCCGATGATCCCCAAGGTGGTCCACATACATGGGAATTAGTTGACACTTTAAATTATCCTGATAATGATTCATTTAATTTAACCACTTCGGGAGAACTTACTAATAGTGAGGTTTTCGATTATGAAACGAAATTTGAATATTACATCAGAGTAAAAGTAACAGATGATGGGGGGTTATTCTCAGAGGCAACACTTTTAGTTACTATTGGAAACCTTAATGAAACACCTTATGGTTTAACTCTAAGTAATAACACTATAAATGAAAATTTAGTGACGGGAACTACGATCGGTACTTTTACAGGTTTAGATTACGACGCTAATGAAACATTTACATATGCACTAACAGGTGTTGGTAATGATAATTCATCATTCACATTAACAACCGCAGGTGTCCTTAAATCGGCACAAGTTTTTAACTATGAAGTTAAAAATCAATATACTATTGTTGTTACGGTAACTGACAGTGGTAATAACACTTATACCGATACATTTATAATTTATGTAAATGATGTTAATGAAGCACCAACTTCATTAACTTTAAGTAACAATACTATAAATGAAAATTCCGCAACAGGAACAACCATCGGTAGTTTCTCAACTACAGACGTTGACGGTGGAGAAACACATACTTATTCATTAGTCAGTGGAACAGGTGATACCGATAACTTATCATTCACATTAACAACTGCGGGTGTCCTTAAATCGGCACAAGTTTTTAACTATGAAGTTAAAAATTCATACTCAATAAGAGTTAGAACCACAGATTCGGGTGGATTAACATACACAGGTATCTTCACAATTTTAGTTACCGATGTAAATGAACCACCAACCGCGATTTCTCCGACATCGATAAATTTCCAAGAAAATCAGGCAACAGGAACAACGGTTACAACATTTAGTGTAACTGATCCCGACATTGGTGATACTCATACTTATGAATTAATTTCGGGTACCGGTGACACTGACAATTCATCATTTACTTTAACAACCGCAGGTGTTCTTAAATCTGCAGTGGTCTTTAACTATGAGGTTAAAAATTCTTATTCAATAAGAGTTAAAGTAACCGATAGTGGAGATTTAACTAAGGAACAAGTTGTAACTATTAATATAACTAACCAAAATGAAACCCCAACAGATATTGTTTTAAGTAATAGTAGTGTTGCGGAGAATAGTTCAACAGGAACTACGGTTGGTACATTTACAACAGTTGATCCTGACGCGGGTAACACCTTTACATACACATTAGTTGCGGGTACAGGTGATACAAATAACACCTCTTTTAGTTTGACAACTGCGGGTGTGTTAAAAACCGCAGAAGTATTCAACTACGAAGTTAAAAATTCATATTCAATAAGAGTTAGATCTACTGATCAAGGTGGTTTATTTAGAGAGGAAGTTTTTGTTATATCTGTTACTAACGTTAACGAGACACCAACAAATATTAACCTATCAAACGCATCGATTGATGAGAACGTACCAACAGGAAGTACGATTGGTACCCTATCAACTACAGACCCCGATGCGGGTAATACCTTTACATACACATTAGTTGCTGGTACGGGTGACACAAATAATACGTCATTCTTTATTGATGGTGCGGTACTTAAATCATCCGAAGTTTTTATCTACGAAGTAAAGAACTCATACACAATAAGAGTTAGATCTACTGATCAAGGTGGTTTGTGGTATGAAAAACAAATAACAATATCGATTACTGATATTGTTGTAGGTTTAACTGTTAGTGGTACTAACTTAACATGTTACGGTAGTGGTGACGGTCGAATTAGTGTAACGTCTCAAACAGGTGGTGATTCACCATACACATATTCGTTAAATGGAACTAACTATCAAACTAGTACCTCTTTCACCGGTTTAAATGCGGGTGATTACACTGTTTATATTAAAGATAGTAATGGTGAAGTTGGGTCAACCACAATAACATTAACCCAACCAAATAAATTAGTAATAACAGTAAGTGATTTTACATTACCAAATTGTAATGGTGATAGTGACGGAGTTATTAATGTTACATCAACAGGAGGTACAGGGGTAAAACAATATTCTAAAGATGGTACTAACTATCAAACAGGTACTTCTTTTACGGGATTAACAAATGGAACATACACATTATATGTAAAAGATGCAAATGGGTGTATCCATTCCGTGGCACAAACGTTAAATAGAACTGTAGTGACCACAACCTTAACGGGTGTTAACTTAACGTGTAACGGTGCGGGTAATGGTTCCATTTCTGTTGGAACACCATCAGGTGGAACAGGAAGTGGATACCAAGTTAAATTAGGAAGTGGTGGAACTTACGTAGATTACAACGACACCACATACACTGATTTATCTGCAGGAACATACACGGTTTATGTGAAAGACTCCAACGATTGTGAATATACATTTAATAAAACAATTACTCAACCGGCAGTTTTAGATTTAACTCTTAACACCAGTACATTACCAACATGTTATAATGATAGTGATGGTTCTTTTGTACTTAACGCGACGGGTGGGACACTACCATACGAATACTCTAAGGATAATGGTGTCAATTGGCAAACTTCCGCGACTTTCAGTGGGTTATCTGAGGGGGTTTATTTAACTAAAGTTAGGGACGTTAATGGATGTGTCGATAGTTTATCGGTAAACATATCTAAAAACAATATAAGTGCGACGGTATCACAAGTAAATGTCACATGTAATGGTGGATCTAACGGATCAATCACAATTAGTAATGTTGTTGGTGGTACGGGAAGTGGATATGAAATTAAATTAAATAGTGGAGGTACATACGAAGAATTCTCAACAACAAAAACATATTCATCACTCACCGCAACATCATATACGGTTTATTTAAAAGATTCTAATGGGTGTGAGAGAACTTACTCTTTCACAATATCCCAACCTAACGCGATTTCTGTAACAACAACTTTTAGTAACCCTACATGTTCTTACAGTAGTGATGGTAGAATTACTGTAACCGCAACAGGTGGTAACGGTAGTTATGAATATTCAATCAATAATGTTGATTTTGGTACAGAGAACGCATTTGATGGTTTAACTATCGGAACATACACCCTTTATGTTAGAGATACTAATGGTTGTACGGGATCAACAACTAGAACATTAACCAAAACAGCTGTTACATCTTCAGTATCTCAATCAAATGTAACATGTTATGGTGGTAACAATGGTAGTATAACGGCAGGAACCCCTTCGGGTGGTAATGGACCGACTTACCAATATAGTTTTAATGGTGGTGCTTGGACTACGTTTAATTCAACAACAACGTTTAATAATTTAATTGCGGGTACATATACTCTTTCAGTGAGGGATACAAACCAATGTACCACTACTTACACAAGGACAATTACACAACCCACAGAATTAGTCGCATCAGCATCACCAACGAATCCAACATGTTATGACGGTTCGAATGGTTCTGTTACTCTTAGTTCAACAGGTGGTACAGGGACCAAACTTTATTCACTTAACGGTATTAATTATTTCACTTCGGCAAACTTCACAGGTTTATCAAATGGTAGTTATATTGGTTATGTAAAAGATTCAAACAACTGTATTGATACTGTAGGTTTTACATTAAATAAAACAACCCCAAGTGCTACGTTTGCTAATAGTAATCCTGTTTGTAATGGTGGTACTGGTTCTATAACAGTTTCAAACCCGACAGGTGGTGCGGGAGGTGCAGCACAAACATACCAACATAAAATTGATGATGGGGCATATGCCAATTTCCAAAGTACTTCTTACGTTTACACATCACTAACCGCAGGAACATATACCATATGGATAAAAGATAGTTTAGGTTGTGAAAAATCTTATACAAGAACATTAACCCAACCTACCGCGGTTAGTGTTTCACGTTCGGCAACTGACCCACTGTGTGATGGTGGTACTGACGGTAGAATTACGTGGTCAGTATCTGGTGGATCAGGTTCATATACGTATACACAAAATGGAATTGAAATAACAAATCTATCACAAACCAATTTGGGGGAAGGTACTTACACATTAGTTGCAACTGACTCAAATGGTTGTACAGGAAGTGCAAGTGTTATATTAAGTAAATCCGCGGTTTCGGCAACTGTTACCCAAGCAAATATAACATGTAATGGTGGTAGTAACGGATCGATAACGGTTTCAACACCTACAGGTGGAAATGGGGGTACTTACCAAGTTAAATTGAATAGTGGAGGAACATATGTTAACTATAGTTCACCTATTACATATTCTAATTTAACCGCAGGAACATACACTGTATATGTAAAAGATTCTCAGGGTTGTGAAGTAACATATTCGAAAACATTAACCCAACCCGCAGCGGTTACGTTCACCACATCTTCAGTTATTCCAACGTGTTGGGATGGTTCTAATGGTAGTATTACCGTAACGGCAAGTGGTGGTAGTGGATCGTATACATACTCTAAAAATGGGGGAACAACTTATCAAGCATCTAACTCATTTACTTCTTTGGCGAACGGAACATATTCGATTAGGGTAAAAGATAGTAATGGATGTTTAAGTTCGGCATCAAATGTTACACTAAACAGAACCGCACCAAGTGCAACTTTCTCTCACACTGCGGTATCGTGTTACGGAGGTTCGGATGGTACTTTAACTGTTTCAAACCCGACAGGTGGTGCAGGAGGTGCGGCACAAACATATCAATATAAATTGGATGGAGGGGTTTATGCTAACTTCCAAAGTACTTCTTATATCTACCTTAATATTACCGCAGGTTTATATACCATATGGATAAAAGATAGTTTAGGTTGTGAAAAATCTTATACACATACAGTAACTCAACCAACACAATTAACCGCCACTATGTCCAATTACGTAACTGGACCGAATGGTAGTGTTACTGTGACATCCTCAGGTGGTACGTGGCCAAAAACATATAGATTGTATAATGACACGACATCACCATATCAAGTTGGTGGAGGTACTTTAGTCTCAACAATAACAGGAGTTACCGCGGCGAACCCATCACAAATTTTCAGTAATTTACCTGAAGGATATTACTATGTAACGGTTACGGATGCTAACGGATGTACCGCATCTACAGTGATACAAAGTACGTTTGCGGCTCAATCACCACCATCTGGTGGTGGGGGTGGCACTATCGTGTCATTGAACTGTGCACCAACCCTATTTGAATGTCTTTCGTCAGGTGCGGGTGGTGGATCATGTAGTTTCGGATGGACCGACTGTTTTGGAGTCTACCAAAGTGCAACAATACCTGCAGACACTTCGTTTGAAGAATGTGTCGACCACGACCAACCAATTACTGCAACATCGGGTGGACAGGTAAGTATAGATCCTTTCGGTTCATGTGTTAATGGTAACTACGTATAATAAAAACATTTCCAAATAACGAGATATTTATAATAAAAGAATTTTAAAAAAAGAAAAAAATGGCATATCAAGTAACATTTACATTGAATTCGGCATATACGGGAACAACCGAAGCCGATAATTTTACCATCATCGGTAAACACGCAAACGGATCTCCTTCAGATACTATAATTGCAACTAACGTAACTAAAGCCAATTTAACCGCAGGTGTTACATATCAAGTTGCCGATACAGTTACTGGTGGTACTGTAACCTCTACAGGTGTTTGTACAAATTCAGTACCATGGACGGGTCTTTTACAAATCCCATCTTCAACACCTGAACCAACCGCAACGACTAGACCTGAAGAAATATTCTACATATTCCACCATTGTGGTGGAGGTGATCCATTATTCCAAAGCTTTGGTGTTTCTGCATCGAAATTGATTGCTGTGGGTATGGCGGGTAATCCGGTGGCCGGAGATACTGTCACTATAAGTGGTTCACCTAACGTGGGTGCGGTATGGGAATTTAGAGATGAACTTACACTTGCTGACGATGGTGTTACGGTTCTTACATACAATGTTGAAACCTGTACGAATCCTGTCTAATAAGGATAGTAATAATATTTTCAAAAACCCCTTTCACGAGGGGTTTTTTTATTTCATCATTTAAAGAACAAAGTATTTATAATAATACAATATAATAGATGGGTGTACAAATAACGATTAATAACCTTTACGATAACGGTGTGTGTGATGAATATAATATACTCACCGGCACCACTTATAATATAGATGATGCAACGTCGATAGGTATTCATTCCCTACCATATACATGGGATGGGGGTGTATATACAGGTAATCTTTATGTTTTTGTTGAGCACTGTGATGGACATTTAAATCCACCACCGTCGGATGACCCAAAAAAACAAGGAGGATTTCAAGTAAGGTTGTTAAATATAGATTGTCATCAATGTCCTCCAATATCAACACCTAACCCAACACCTAACCCAACAGCCACTATTGCGGTTGATTGTGATATGGTAATAAATGTGGAGGAAGTCTTTGACCCAACGCCATTACCAACACCATTACCAAGTGCAACCCCTGATCCAACAGCCACTATTGCAGTTGATTGTGATATGGTAATAAATGTGGAGGAAGTCTTTGACCCAACACCATTACCAACATCAACACCATTACCGACTGCGACACTGAATCCAACACCATCACCAACTGAAACACCATTACCGACTGCGACACCGAACCCAACACCACCATCGACACCGGAACCAACACCATCACCAACGACAGATTGTACTGAGATGATTATAACTGTCGAGCAGTTAAAATAAAAATAAGTGATATTTATATAGAGAACCAAATATTTAAATAATATGGCAAGACATTTCACAGTTACATTAACATCGGGGACCAACGTAGGTCCATATGAGATTTATTATACATCAATCTCACCATCAAACAAGGCCCTTTTATATGGGACTTTAGATAATGCGGAAAATCTTTCATTAGCGGAGGTTCAAGCGGGGGTTCTTGTAACGATTCCTGATGACGCTAACAGTGTGATTTTATATAACACAAATGCGAATGTAATAAGTGATTGTCCAACCAATTTTGTTGAGTATCCATTAACGGCAGACCCAACATCAACACCATTACCAAGTGCGACACCGGGATCAACACCAAACCCAACAAATAGTCCGACACCGTCGGCGACTGCGGGATCAACACCACTACCTACATCAACACCTTTCCCAACGGCAACCGCGGGTACAACTCCACCGCCAACGGTAACACCTAACCCAACGGCAACACCTAACCCAACGGCAACCCAATTACCTACTGAGACACCGATACCTACATCAACCCCATTACCAACTCCTGACCCAACGGCAACAGGACTACCTTCTGGTAATTGTCAGTTTGTATTCGTTTCAAATGAAGTGATCACTTCAGGTTATGGTTTAAGATATAATTTAGGGGGTCAAATTGATACGTTATTTGAAAATATTTTTGCAACCGCGAATGTCACCTATAATGGTTTAACGGGTTCTGTATACTCAGTTTGTAGTACCCTTGCACCATTGTATTGGGAACAATCGAGTAACAGTACTTTAATATACCCTTATGGTGTTTACTTATTAGAGTC
>Ga0102830_1001164_pt1 | contig 10193 bp, 6 predicted proteins | sample ColrivemetaGS703_FD_84511 | JGI IMG/M metagenome (GOLD analysis project Ga0102830, IMG submission 84511) | Estuarine microbial communities from the Columbia River estuary - Freshwater metaG S.703 | ecosystem: Environmental > Aquatic > Marine > Intertidal zone > Estuary | place: USA: Columbia...
GACGTCGTAGCGCACGCTGGCGAAGCGTGCGACCTCATCGCCGAGCAGCTTGTCGGCAATGAACAGCGCACCGCCCACCGCGGGCGCGCCGGCGATCAGCGCCGCCAGCGGCAGGTTGTTGGATACCGGCAACGTCACCAGCACCTTGGCGTCGATATGTTCGGCATGCATGTCGATCTGGCCTTCCATCTCGAAGTTGCTCGAAGGGCCCTGCATGGTGATCGGTCGGGCGGTGCGGTAGATGCCATCGCTGGCGATCAGCACGCCCTTGAAGCGATCGTAGGTGAGCCCTTTGCCAAACATGTCGGAGAAGTCCAGACGCAGGCGCCGACCTATCGAATCGAAGTTGAGCAGACCGAGCACCCTCAACGCCGAGGTTCCCGCCTCAACCTCGCGAATCTGGCCTTCCTCCATGGTGGCACCCATGGCACCGGAGAAACCCTTCAGGCTCGCTGCCGCCGGCGACCCGGGCCAGTCGCCCTCGATACTCAGGTCAAAGCGACGGCTGCTCAGGGTCGGCGCGAAATCCCAGGCGCGCAGCACGTCGGCCAGATTGGCGCCGACAATGCTGCCCTTGTAGCGGGTGCGCGTCTGTTCGCCGACCTGCCAGCTGCCACCGCCGGTAAGCAATGCGCCGCGCAGCCCCAGACTCAGATCCTGAAACTCAGCGCCGTCGCTGGTCGGGCGCAGCTTGAACGACCAGCCGCCGACCGGCCGTTCACCCAGCCACAGCTTGTCGATGCGCACATCCAGCGCCGGCAGTCTGCGCGGATCGACGTCAGCCAGCACATCCACGCGCTCGCTCGCTGCAGTCACCTCAGGCTTCTCGGCCTGTGGTAGACGGAGATAAACCAGGTCTACATCGATGGCCTGGCGGGCGCTGTCGGGTAGTCCAACCCGTCCCTTGACCATCGCACTGTCGAGACCCAGCGACCAGCCTTGCGGCGCGCGAGCAAGCTGCAGCTGGAGGTTCTCCACCTGACTGCCGAAGCCATCGAAGCGGCCGACCTGCAGCTCGCCACCGGCGAACAGCCGGCGCGCCTCTGCGCTTTCGACCTTGACGCGCGCCTCGATCACGGCGCGCCAGGCATCCCAGTCCAGTCGATCCACCGCTCCGCGCAGACGCAATCCCTGGGCGCCCGGCAGGCTGGCCTTGCCTCCGCCCAGGCGCAGCTCGCCCCGACCTTCCTGAAAGCTCTGCGCTGGCGCGGCGAACGCCAGACTGGCGACCTCGCCATGCTCCATCCAGTAGCGCCGCTCGGCACCCTGCAGGGTCATCCGCAACGAGCTGGGTCGCACCTCGTCCGCCGCCTTGGCAAAAGGCTCGGGCAGCTCGATGCCCAGCCCCTCGAGTGACGAGGTGACACGCAACTGGCTGTCTGCGCCATCGAGATCGAGCTGCAGCTCATAGGGAAGACTGCCCGCCAGCGGCAGTGGCTGAGTCACCCCGAGCCACGCCGCCAGCCGCGGATAAGCGATGTGGCCGCTCGCGTGCAGACGGGTATGCTGCACGCCCTTTTGCCCCAGCGCCTCTGCGCGGGCACGCACGGGCGCACCGAAGGCCACCGCGCGTATATCCCCAGCGCTCAGCCCACGCTGGGTGTCGTAGTTGAACTTGCCACTGAGCTTGTCCAGCACCAGGCGTGGCTCGGCAATCTCCAGGCGCGCTGAGCTGGTGGCGAAATCGACCTGTACCCGCGCTGGCGCTCCCTGGCGACCAAGGGGCAAGTCCAGACGCAGATCGCCCAGCAACTCACCCTCGCCCTTCCAGCCGGCAAAGACCTGCGCCGCCGGCGTAGGCGTCTGCTGCAGCAACTGCAGTACCTCCGCCAGCGTGCTGCCGACCTCGCCACTGAGGGCCAGGCGTGGCGGCTTGCCGGGTACCCGCGGAATATCCACCTGCACGTTGCGTACCTGCGATTTCAGCAGGCGGCCTTCGGGGGCGAGCACGCGTACGCCGCTGTCCTCGATGAACACCTCGCCGCTGGCATCCTCCAAGGCCGGCCAGCCCGGCTGAAACGCCAGCTCCGCCTCGCGCACCTTGAAGAACATGCTCATGCTGCGGGACTCGGCACTAGCGCCCTTGTTCAGAGAGCCCTGGTACTGGAACCAGCCTTCGTCGATGCGCCCGCCCCGAATCGCGGTGTTCAGCCATTTGGCCAGCGCTGCGCTCATCGCCGGCGCACGAGTGGGCAGGTACTTGCCGGCGAAGGCCGCGTCACCATCGCGGAGGCCGACGCGCAGGTCCATGTAATCCTCCTGCGTCGGGTCGCGGATCAGCCGGATCATGAAGTCACCGGCAATCGGGCCCTCATCGCCGAGTACCTGCAGATAGGGACTGGAGAGGCTGAAAACCTCTTCGTCGAACTGCCAGTTCAGCGTGGCGGTGGCCCGCCGATAACGCCAGGGCTCGGGAAACAGTTTGTCCAGATGCAGGGCGAAATCCTCGCTGTTCACGCGCACCTCGCCAGCCGCCAGACCGCCCTCGACTCGCCCGCTGACGTTTTCCAGCGCCGGCGACCCCAAATAGGCGCCGACCGCGATGCGCTCCAGACTGGCCACCAGATGTAGCCGCTGCGCAAGCTCGGCTGAGGGCCGGACGCGCGCCTGCAGATTCGCCACCACGCCGCGCGGATTCAATGCATCGAGGATCGGCAGGACATTCTCCGGCAGCGGCAGCGTTGCCCTGCCCAGGGTGGCGAGGGGTGCCAGATCAATACGATCGGCCCGGATCAGCCAGGTATCGTCGCCCTGCTCGCCGCGAAGCTGGCGCAGACCGAAACTCACTTCGCCCCAGCGCGTCTCACCCAGATTCATCGCCAGCGAATCGAGAACCAGCTCGAACCCCTCATCCCGGCGGGTATAGAAGGCGTCGACGGAAAAATCCTCTATCGCAACCGGCGCCTGTCCGCTCCTGGCGGCCTGCAGCGAGGGCGCCCTGAGCCGCGCCGTTGCACGCTCCAGGCTGCCCGCGGACCAGCCGAACCAGACCTCGCCGCCGACGCGTAGCGTCTTGAGCGACCAATCCGGGACTAGCCGCTCCGGCAGCCAGGCAGCCCAGTCGCTCTGCGGCAGGCTCAGATACCCGGAAGCGGAGGATTCCCGCCAGGCCGCTCGATCAACCTCGGCGGACAGATGCACAGCCAGCGGCTGGCCGTCCGGCAGTACCAGGCGGCCATCGACATGCTGGCGCGAATCGCGGCTGTAAAGACTGAGATTGACGTAGGTAAGCGCCAGCGCCTGGCCATCGAGAGGCTCGATCACCAGCCTGCTACCCGTGAGCGAGATCCGCTCGACGACGCGCAACCGCTCCAGCAGCTGCGCAGGGTCCAGCGCAGCCTGGTCATTGCGTGCGGGCAAGCCGTCCAAGCGCCAGCGACCGTCGGCCTGCTCGCGCAGCTGCAGTTGCAGGCCCTCCAGCTCCAGATGGGCGACTCTCGGCGCGCGGTGCCAGAGACTGGCCAGCACGTTGGGGGTGATGCGCAACTGATCCAGATGAACCAGGTCAGCGCCCTCGCCCACCGCCACATCACGGGCAACGACTACCGGCGCCAGGCCCTTCCAGCTGCCTTCCAGGCGCCCGATACGCAGTGCCAGACCCTGCGCGCGCGCGCGGTCCTCAAGCTCCAGGCGATACTCAGCTACCAGCGGCACCAGCTCGCGACCCAGCGCCACGTAGAGCGCGAGCAGGATCAGCGACAGCGCAGCGAGCCGCCAGCTCAGACGCATCAGCGCCGCGAGCAGCCGTTTCATGCGCGCCCCGGCGCCACGCCGCGGGCATCAGAGCAGCACGACATCGTATTGCTCCTGGGAGTACATGGTTTCGACCTGGAACTTGATGGTGCGACCGATGAAGGACTCCAGATCGGCCACGTTGCCCGACTCCTCGTCGAGCAGGCGATCGACCACCTTCTGATTGGCCAGCACCCGATAGCCCTCGGCCTGATAGGCACGTGCCTCGCGCAGGATCTCGCGGAAGATCTCGTAGCAGACGGTTTCCGGGGTCTTCAACGTGCCGCGACCCTGGCAGTGGCTGCAGGGCTCGCAGAGCACCTGCTGCAGACTTTCGCGGGTGCGCTTGCGGGTCATCTGCACCAGCCCCAATTCGGTGATGCCGATGATGTTGGTCTTGGCGTGATCACGTTCCAGCTGCTTCTCGAGGGTGCGCAGCACCTGTCGCTGGTGCTCCTCGTCTTCCATGTCGATGAAATCGATGATGACGATACCGCCCAGATTGCGCAGACGCAGTTGTCGGGCGATGGCGGTGGCTGCCTCGAGATTGGTCTTGAAGATGGTTTCTTCGAGCGTGCGATGGCCGACGAAGGCACCGGTATTGACGTCGATGGTGCTCATCGCCTCGGCCGGATCAATGATCAGGTAACCGCCGGACTTGAGCGGCACCTTGCGTTCCAGCGCCTTCTGGATCTCGTCCTCGACCCCGTAGAGATCGAAGATCGGTCGTTCGCCGGGATAGTGCTCCAGGCGGTCGGAGATTTCCGGCATCAACTCGGCGACGAACTGGGTGACCTTCTGGAAGGTTTCCCGCGAGTCGATGCGGATCTTCTCGATCCGCGGCGTCACCAGATCGCGCATGGTGCGCAGCGCCAGCGACAGATCCTCGTAGATCAGCGAGGGGGCGCCGACCGTCTGCATCTGCGCCGCGATCTGGTCCCAGAGCCTGCGCAGATAGCGAATGTCGACCAGAATCTCCTCCGCCCCGGCACCGTCCGCCGCTGTGCGCAGGATGAAGCCACCCGCTTCCTCGATGCCCTCGGCGGCGACGCAATCGGCCACCACCTGCTTGAGCCTTTCACGCTCGGCCTCATCCTCGATCCGCAGGGAGATGCCGACATGACTGGTGCGCGGCATATAGACCAGATAGCGCGACGGGATCGACAGATGGGTGGTCAATCGCGCGCCCTTGCTGCCGATCGGGTCCTTGGTGACCTGCACCACCAGCGCCTGGCCGTCGTGCACCAGTGCGCTGATGCTCTCCACCGCATTGCCTTCGCGGGTGGATATTTCCGAAGCATGGATGAAGGCGGCTCGCTCCAGACCGATATCGACGAAGGCCGCCTGCATTCCCGGCAGCACCCGGACGATCCTGCCCTTGTAGATGTTGCCGACGATGCCGCGGCGCTGGGTTCGCTCGACATGCACTTCCTGCAGTACACCGTTTTCCACCACGGCCACGCGCGACTCCATCGGCGTGATGTTGATCAGGATTTCTTCGCTCATGGTTCTACTCGGGTGCCGGCGTGGCCGCAGCCAGCCTTTGCTGAAGGTATGCAGGAGATTCTAGCGGCATGCGCGCCTGAGCCACAGGCTCTAGCTCGCGGAACTGCACCAGCGCTTGAGACCAAATGCGTCGAGAAGCTGCGCCGTTTCACATAACGGCAGACCCACCACGGCGGAATAGCTGCCGTGCAGCTGGCTGACGAACACCGCGCCCCAACCCTGGATCGCATAACCGCCGGCCTTGTCGCACGGCTCGCCGCTATCCCAGTAAGCCGCCGCTTCCGCATCGCCGATCTGGCGAAAACGCACCTCGCTGGCCACCAGCCGCACCTCGCAGGCATCGCGACTGCGCAGGGCAACGGCAGTGAGCACCCGATGAGCGCGACCGGACAACGCAGCGAGCATCGCCAGCCCCTCACCACGACCGGCCGGCTTGCCGAGCACCTGATCATCGAGCACGACGCTGGTATCGGCACCCAGCACGCAGGCATTCGAATCAGCCAGCGCGGCAAAACCGGCCTGCGCCTTCTCCCGCGCGAGGCGCTGAACATAGGCTTCAGGCGCCTCGCCGGGCAGCAGCGATTCGTCGATATCCACGTTCAGCAGGGAAAAGGGAGCGCCGATCTGCGCAAGCAGCTCACGGCGGCGGGGAGAGGTCGAGGCGAGATACAGAGCGCCCATGCCGGGTCCTTGAGAAAAAACACGCGGCAGGTTCGCACATTCGCAAGAGTTCGGGAAAGCAGGCAGGGGGCCATTCCCCCCTGCGCACTGTCAGAACTTGAAGTGCACCACCTGATCACCCTGCAGCGACAGAGTGCGCTTCTGGGTGATGCCACCAGAGATGACCTGGACATGGTAGACACCGCTGTCGAGGACCACCGAGACCGGCGTCGAACCGTGGTCCTGATCATTGATCAGGACCTGATCGTCGTACTTGTTGCTGCGCACGATCAGCGAGTGGGTCTTGCTGTCGCACAGATCGTAGGGCACTTCGAGGATCGCACAGGCCATCATCTTCTTGGCGATGACCGTGGCCTTGACGTTGAGCTGAGCATTGACGGTGCCATCCAGATTCATGCTGGCCTGGGAGAAGTCCACCTTGGTCCGATAGCGGTACCAGTTCGGGCTCAGGGTCAGACTGTCGACCTGGTCGCTGATGTCTGCGGCGAGCACGCGCTGATAGTTGTCCAGCACCCACTGCGACATCCGCCCATCGTCACGCTGCTCGGCCAGACAGGCAGCGAGGCTCTTGTTCGGCGAGCAGCGGAAGGACACCGACTCTTCGAACTGCAGGGTCTTGTCCAGCTTGCGAGCGATGGCCTGAATCTTCTTGCTGTTGCGCTCGCGCACCTCGGCAGCGAGCTGCGCGCGCAGGCGTTCGACATCACGCTCGGCCTGGGAAAACTTCAGATGTTGGCCGGCCAGGTCCTTCTCGATCGACTCGACACGCGCCAGCGCCGCGGCATGGTTGTCGGACTCGCGCTTGTACTCGCCCAGAAGACCATCGAGACGTTCGCTGTTGCTGCTTTCGCGAAAAAAATCTTCGACTTCCAGACGGATCAGTTTCTTGGCGTCGGCCAGCTGCATCTTGGCGGCGGTCTGGGCACTCTTTTCCACCCGCAGGGTGTCTTCGAGCTTCTGCCGCTCAAGCAGGATGCCATCCAGCTCGGCGATCTTGGCCGCCAGTTGCTCTTCACGCGGGGAACCCGGTTGCACCGCTGCAGCCGACGAGGCAGGAGTGCCCGATGTGGCGGTCTGTTTGGAGGAAGAGGATGAAGGGGCGGGTGAACTTTTCGCCGAGGTTGTCGTCTGAGAGGACTGCGGCGCCTGGGGGGCACCATCCGCCTGGCTTGGAGCGCTGCCCAGAAGCAGGGCCCAGGCGAGTCCGCCAACGGCGATCAGGGACAGGACGCGAATGCGGCCCGGTTTGGAACAAATCGAAACATCAGCTTCCATAACCTACGTCGTCCCGTGCTCTTATGCTTTTGTCTGCCTGAATTCAGGAGCTTTCTACTGGCGGTCTGCCATGGATGGCGCATGATTTCAGAAAAGCCGTTGCGCATCAAGGCAAGCGCAGCGCTCCCCGGACACCCTCGCCGAACTCCCCTCAATACACCGCAAAACGCCGACGCAGCCATTGCAGCGCCACGTACAGCCACGGCCAGAGCAGGGCACTGGTCAGCGCCGGCAGCAGGAACAACAGCGTCGGCGGGCGATTGCCGGTCAGTGCGTTGAGCCACAGCTGGACCAGTTGGGCAAGCCCGAAGACCACCAGCAGCACCAGACTCTGCTGCCACAGCGGGAACATCCGCAACCGTCGCTGCAACGACTGCACCATGAACAGACTGAGCGTAAGCACCAGGGCATTCTGGCCGAGCAGATCGCCATAGAGCACATCGGCTGCCAGGCCCAGGCACCAGGCGCTCAGCATGCCTACCCGATGCGGCAGATTGAGATTCCAGAACGCCAGCAGCATCGCCAGCCAGAGCGGCCGGCCGACCTGCATGAAATCCGGTAGCGGCATCACGCGGAGCAGCAGCCCGAGCAGCATGCTGAGCCAGATCACCCAGCCGTCACGGGACGTCGGTACCGGCATCAGCGAGCCTCCTCTACTGCATCCGCAGGGCTTTCCGGCACCTGCGCCGGCGGCACGGACGTCTCGCCCGCCGCCTTGCGATCCTCTTCCTCCTGCGCCTGCGCAGCATCTGCAGCACGCTGCTCGGCAGTACGGCCGTCAGTGAACACCAGCAACAGATAGCGACTGCGATTCAATGCCGCAGTGGGCACCGCTCGGACGATGGCGAACGGCTGACCGGAATCGTGGATGACCTCCTTCACCGTGGCCACCGGATAACCGGCCGGGAAGCGCTGACCGAGCCCTGAGCTGACCAGCAGATCGCCTTCCTTGACGTCAGCGGTGTCAGCGACATGGCGCAGCTCCAGGCTCTCCGGGTTGCCGGTACCCGTGGCAATCACCCGCAGACCATTGCGATTGATCTGCACCGGAATGCTGTGGGTGTTGTCGGTGAGCAGCAGCACCCGCGAGCTGTACGGCATGACTTCGACCACCTGGCCCATCAGGCCGCGCGCATCGAGCACCGGCTGGCCGAGAAAGACGCCATCGCGCCCCCCTTTGTCGATGATGATGCGATGCGAGAAGGGATTCGGGTCGACACCGATCAGCTCGCTGACCAGAACCTCGTCATCGACCAGCGCGGCCGAGTTGAGCAACTCGCGCAGGCGCACGTTCTGCTCGGTAAGAGCCGCCAGTCGCTGCAGCCGGCGCTGCATCAGCAACGCCTCGGCCTTGAGCTTCTCGTTTTCCGCAAGCAGCTCGCTATGGCTGGTGAACTGGGCACTAACGGTGTTCCAGGCGCGCACCGGCATGTCGGTGACCCAGTAGAACTCCATCAGCACCAGCCCCATTGCCGCGCGAAACTGCTTGAGTCCGGAGAACCGCGCGTCGACCACCATCAGCGCAGCCGAAAGCACCACCAGCACCAGCAGGCGGCCTCCCAATGCAGGGCCTTTGCCAAACAGGCGGTTGATGGCGCGCTCCTTTGTAGGCTGAATTCACTGGCAGCGAGCGTCTTGCAGGCGCTCGCATGCCGAAGGTCGCCACAAACCGGCGACCCGATCGGTCACTCGCTGGACAGCAGGTCCATGCTGTGGCGATCCATCATCTCCAGCGCACGACCGCCGCCACGGGCGACGCAGGTCAGCGGCTCCTCGGCGACGATCACCGGCAGGCCGGTTTCCTGCGACAGCAGCTTGTCCAGATCACGCAGCAGCGCGCCACCGCCGGTCAGTACCAGGCCCCGCTCGGCGATGTCCGAGGCGAGTTCCGGCGGCGACTGCTCCAGTGCACTCTTGACCGCCTGGACGATGGTCGCCAGGGATTCCTGCAGCGCTTCGAGCACTTCATTGGAGTTGAGGGTGAAGCTGCGCGGCACGCCCTCGGCCAGGTTGCGGCCACGTACGTCGACTTCGCGCACTTCGCCGCCAGGGAAGGCAGTACCGATTTCCTGCTTGATCCGCTCGGCGGTGGATTCACCGATCAGACTGCCGTAGTTGCGGCGCACGTAGGTGATGATCGCCTCGTCGAAGCGATCACCGCCGACCCGCACGGATTCGGCATAGACCACACCGTTGAGCGAGATCAGCGCGATCTCGGTGGTACCGCCGCCGATGTCGACGACCATCGAACCACGCGCCTCTTCCACCGGCAGGCCGGCACCGATGGCCGCAGCCATCGGCTCCTCGATCAGGAACACTTCGCGCGCGCCGGCGCCCAGCGCCGATTCACGGATCGCACGGCGTTCGACCTGGGTCGACTTGCAGGGCACGCAGATCAGCACGCGCGGGCTGGGCTGCAGGAAGCTGTTTTCGTGAACCTTGTTAATGAAGTACTGCAGCATCTTCTCGCAGACGCTGAAATCGGCGATCACACCATCCTTCATCGGACGGATCGCAGCGATGTTGCCGGGGGTACGACCGAGCATGCGCTTGGCTTCGGTACCGACCGCGACGACGCTCTTCTGGTTGCCATGGGTGCGGATGGCGACGACCGATGGCTCGTTCAGCACGATGCCGCGCTCGCGGACATAAATCAGGGTGTTGGCAGTGCCCAGGTCAATGGAAAGATCGCTGGAAAACATGCCACGCAGTTTCTTGAACATGGGGAAAGGGTCCCTAGGCAACGCGTGGGTAAAAAAGTGCGGCAAACTCTAACAACCGCAAGGACTTTGGGCAAGGCGGCCGATGTGGTAGATTTCCGGGCTTTCGACCTGTCGAGGGCAGGCACGACGGGCGCTTCAGCGACCCGACAACTCCCTCGCGACCGCCCGCAAGCATTCCACTGGAGACCCCCGATGGCGCTTGAACGCTCCGACGTGGAAAAGATCGCTCACCTGGCCCGCCTCGGCCTGGCCGAAGACGACCTGCCACGCCCCACC
>Ga0102830_1001177_pt1 | contig 10126 bp, 13 predicted proteins | sample ColrivemetaGS703_FD_84511 | JGI IMG/M metagenome (GOLD analysis project Ga0102830, IMG submission 84511) | Estuarine microbial communities from the Columbia River estuary - Freshwater metaG S.703 | ecosystem: Environmental > Aquatic > Marine > Intertidal zone > Estuary | place: USA: Columbia...
AGGTAAAACCGGCATTATACCCAAATTGGTAAAATAGTGGAGATTCTCCTCATTAATAACGGTATCCATCGGTGCGGTCATTAAAGGTAACCATGGTCTATAAGAACCTTGTTCAATAAATTCCATATAAAATGGATTTACCTGAGATCGCGATCTTATAGAAGTTATTGCCGCGGGTTGGATAAGTAGGTCGTCAAAGTCGTACAACATGTGTTTTCTAATTTTCTTTGTTTTTTAATTCTTCTGTAAGTTTTTTACCTTTCTCTGTTAGAAAAAAAACCTCTTCAGTGTTTTCATCTTCGTATGAGTTAAGGATCCCATCACTAACCATTTCATACATTATTGATCCCGCAACTATTTTTTGTAGAATCTGCTCGAATTGATCTTCGGTCCAAAAAAATTCATCTTGTTCCATTGAGGGGTCAATAACATACTTCTCAATTAATAGTTCTGTGAATAATTTTTTTGCATAGTCATCAGTTATTTCATAATCCTCGAAAAAAAAGGATTCTCTTAAACCCCTTAAGATTTTTTCAAGGTGTTCTAAAACTATTTTAGGTGTCTTTGTCATATTAGTTTATGTCCTATTATGAAAGATAAGAAAAAATATTTTTTGAATCAACCCCCCTCATTAAGACTTTAACATTAGGGTATTTTTATTTATATTATAGGAAGAAAATTATAATATGACACAAGACGGAAAAATTTTCATTCAGATCGCTTCCTATAGGGACCCTGAATTAAATAAAACCTTAGAAGATTGTATTTCTAAGTCTAAAAATCCCGAAAATTTGGTTTTTGGGATTTGTTGGCAACACTCGACAGAAGATGAGTGGGATAATTTAGATAACTATAAAAACGACGAACGTTTTAGGATCGTTGATGTTGATTATAGGGATTCTAAAGGTGCGTGTTGGGCGAGGAATCAACTCCAACAACAATACGGTGGTGAAGAGTATACTTTACAATTAGATTCACATCATAGGTTTATAGAAAATTGGGATGAGGAATTAATTAACATGTTAAAAAGTTTACAGTCTAAAGGTTACAGTAAACCATTACTTACATCCTACATTTCTTCGTATGACCCTCAAAATGATCCCGAGGGTAGAGTAAATGTTCCATGGTTAATGAATTTCGATAGATTTATTCCTGAAGGGGCAATTTTCTTTCTACCCGCAACAATTCCTAATTGGGAGGAGAAGACTGAACCAATACCCGCAAGATTTTACTCAGCACATTTTGCATTTTCATTAGGATCTTTTGTTGAGGAGGTACCTCACGATCCTGAATATTATTTTCACGGAGAGGAAATTTCGATTGCGGTAAGGGCATACACCCATGGTTATGATTTATTTCATCCACATAAAATAATTGCGTGGCATGAGTACACCCGAAGAGGGAGAACAAAACAGTGGGACGACGACAAAACTTGGGGTAATAAAAATTCAATTTCACACCTTAGGAATAGGAAGTTGTTTGAAATGGATGGTCACGTTAAGGATATTGATTTTGGAATCTATGATTTCGGTACGGTTAGAACTTTAGAAGATTATGAAAGGTATGCCGGTATATCCTTTAAAAAGAGGGCGGTACAAAAATATACATTAGATAACAATTTTGCTCCCAACCCACCTTTATATGGTGAGGAGTTTGAAAACTCGTTTTTAAAAATATTTAAACATTGTATAGATGTTCATATGTCTAATTTCGATAAAGAAAAAGATTATGATTTTTGGGCGGTCATCTTTGAAGATAAAGATGGTGTATCGGTTAACAGAAAAGATATGAGTGAATCTGAAATAAGAGGATACCTAACTTCACCTGATGAGTGGGTTAAGATATGGAGAGAGTTTAGTGTTGAATCTAAACCCGAAAAGTGGGTCGTGTGGCCACACTCCAAAAGTGAAGGTTGGTTAAATAAAATAGAAGGTAATTTATAATGAAAAAATCACTATTGGGAGTTGCAAATAATTTAAGAAGCAACCTACAAAAAGTAAGCTTATGGTCTAAAAGTTTCAAACAAGTAACTGACGGAGAAGTAATTCTCTTATTGGCAAACGGAACTGAAGATGATCTATTGGTTTGTAAGGAATTGGGAATAACATCTCATTTAGTAACCATTGAAGATGAATGGTTTTTTAATCACAAGAGACTTGAACACACTTTGGAGTTTTTAAAGAAAACCGACATTGACTTGTTTATGATAACAGATGTTTTTGATGTGGTTTTCCAAGGAGATCCATTTGAATTAATGGATTTAGAAAACTATGACGTATTTGCCGGTGGTGAAGGTGTCGATATTAATCAAGAACCTTGGAATATGGATAACATTGGTAAAATATTCCCCCAATATAGAGACGGTTGTGTTGGAAAAGAAATTGCGAACTCAGGTGTGATTGGTGGTAAAAGAGAATCTTTGATCTCGGTCTATGAGAGAATGTTTACTTTATGTGAAGAGGGTTCCAACGATCACAATATTAAAGATCAAGCGGCATTTAATGTGATGATTTCAAGATCAGAAATACCCCGTTTTAAATTGTTTAATTTAGATGAGGGATGGGTTCAACACAGTGCAGTTTCAGGACCAACCGAATTCTTCGATAAGTGGGGTTTTAGAAATAATCTAAAGTATGGTATACCTCAAATGATAGATAGTACCGTTTGTACGTCTACAGGAGTTCCTTTCAGAATTGCACATCAATTCAATAGGGTACCTGATTGGCACCATAAAATAAATTCAAAGTATGAAATAGAATTTGAAAAAGATGTCCATAGATAAATTAGAAAATACTGCGGTGGTAATATGTTCATATCATCGAACTTTCCAAGGAGACGGTAACAAAACCATAAGATCATTTTATGGGGAGAACTTCCCTAACTTCTATGTTCTTTTTGATGATCACCATGATTACACAGAAGAGTTTGTTTCTGAACAATATGGTGGCCCCAATGTCTGTGTTTACAATGATGAAGATTTCAAACGATACGAATTTGATAAAGAGATTAGTCGTTATCATTTTTGGGGATCACATCAAAACCCAAAATACTTTTATGCTCACTTTAGAATGTTAACCTTCTACCTCAAAAATCCAAACTTTAAATATTATTGGTTTTTTGATGATGATGTCCAATTTGATGGAAGTTTAAAGACACTACTTTCTAATTACTCAGATGTTGATGATGACTTCTTAGTAATTCAAGCATTTAAAAAGGAGGACTATCCTGAATATCCTAATATCTCAATCATTAATAGACGTATGGAAGGTTCCAGAGGTCATTGGTTAGGTCACTGTCCCGGTCCTGGTGATAATTTCAAAAGCAATGAAAAACATATTGGGTCATTTTTCCCAATTGTGAGATTCTCTAAAGAATCCATGGAACACCTTTTAAAATTACATAATCAAGGTTACTATGGTTATTCTGAAGGATTTGTACCAACGTCATTGGCATCTGATGGTTTTAAAGTTTCATCTATGATGGACGAGTTCAATAACTTTTTTATTGAAAATAACGAATGTACCCTTTACCATAAGGGTAGTAAATTTACTTGGGAATGGCTATAATAGAAAGACCTGTAATTGTAATGGCCCTTTATGATATCGGTAGGGATAATTGGGACCATTTTAACTTATCGTACAACACATATTTGTGGTGGATGAAGAATACCCTATCGTTAGATGCAAATTTTGTAATTTTTACAGAGGATAAATTTAAAGGTACCATAGAAGAGTATCGACGAGAATTCGATCCTAATTTTGAAAAGACCATAATGGTTAATTATCCGTTGGAGGAGTTAGACTCATATGTGAGACACAATGATAGGTTAACAACTCTAATGAGTTCTGAGGAATTCAAAACTAAGGTAGATCACCCTCATGTCCCTGAAATGTCTCAACCTTTATATAACATCATAATGTTTAATAAATTGGACTTTATAAAAAGGGCGAAGGACGTTGGGTTCTTTAAATCTGATTTTATTATATGGGCAGACGCCGGTGGATTGAGAGAAGATATCTCAAATTATGTCGGTAAGAAATGGCCCGATTTGGATAAAATAAATGGATTGGATAATAACAAAATAACATTCTTCAGTCACTCACAAGATTTTAACATTGACAACGCCGAATTCCATGCAATGTCACAAATAAGATACATACAAGGAACCGCCTTCTGTGTACCGTCTCACATGATAGATTTCCTACACGAAGAATTCCATAAAACCGTTGATGAATGTATCGATAATGGTTATATCGGTAGTGATGAAAAGATATTTGACCTTACTTATGTAAAAGATAAATCTAAGTACCATCTTATAAAATGTACTTGGAGAGAATACTTCAACATTTTAGAATAATGAATATAAAAATATTAACCGTAACGTGGTCTCATGAGGCAACCTATAATATTGAAAAGACAACTCTTTACAAATCATTTAAGAGATTTAATCCTCACAGAGATATAATTCATCACCATTTTAATAGAGGACATTTTTGGCAAGAGGAGAGAGACTTTTCAAATAGATTTGGGAGAGAAAGTGAATATCTCCTATATAAAATATTTCTATGGAGGGACATAGTTAGGGAAGTTGAATCCGATTACATCATATTTTGCGATGCAAATGATGTTGTTTGTTTAGGAGATGTCGGTCAATTGATAAATGAGTTTGATTTAGAAAACCAAATCATTGTTGGTCATGAGAAAAACCAATGGCCGACTATGGAAGCCAAATCAACATGGCCCGACTATAGAGACTATAACATTTACGATACTCAAGAACGTAAATTTCTTAATTCAGGTATGATCCTCGCTAAAAAGGACAAATATGTTGAATTATTAGATAGTATGGTTAATAATGTTATGTCTAAAAACATAACCACGTTCAATAATGATCAGGGGGTTTTCACTTACTACTATAATACGGGTGTTGAGCCGAAAATTAAACTCGATTATTCAAATAAATTTGTTGTGAACACTTTCTCTAGATCTCATGATGAGTATTATATGGAAGGTAATAGAATTGTTTCAAAAAAGAATGGTACTAAACCATTGTTTGTTCATGATAATGGTTGGAATCATGGAAGTCCTAAATTCCTTAATCACTTTGAACTAAAAAGACATTTTATTGATTCCTACCCTCGTTTAAAAGAAATATCAAAAGATCGACCAATTCACCACTCACATCAGGAATACCTAATTAGAATGAGAGATGAGTTTGGTTTTGATCCTTCAGTAATTTATGACATGGGCGCGTGTGTTGGTCAATGGACCGCAATTGCCAAAGAAGTTTGGCCGAAAGCACAGTTCATTCTATTCGAAGGTATGGAAGAGTCTGAAGATATTTTTAATGAAGGTAACGACAGATATGAAATTGGTGTGTTTAGTGATGTGGATGATAAAGAGGTTACTTTCTATAAAAACGTCACGTATCCTGGTGGAAATTCCTACTATATGGAAAATCCCGAACACAGTAGTATGGCTAACGTATTGTTTAATAATCCATCGAATCAGTTCACTGTAAAAACAAAAACATTAGATAGTACGGTAAGAAGAAGACATTTTCCTCTACCAGACCTTTTAAAAATAGATGTTCAGGGTTGTGAAATAGATATTTTGAGGGGTTCTACAGAAATTTTGAAACATGTTAAACACCTTATAGTTGAATTGCAACATGTTGAATATAACATCGGTGCACAAGTGTCGGACGAAACAATCCCAATTATTGAATCTATGGGTTTTGAATTAGTGACACCTAAATTTTCACCATCAAGTCCCGCAGATGCGGATTATCATTTTAAAAGAAAAGAATAAATGGGGTTACCAAATATTGCACTACATAGTCATCACAACGCATCAATTGCGGTTGAGTTAGATGGAAATATTGTAACAGTTATTGAGTTTGAAAGATTTGTAAATTTAAAAAATGCGAGTCATTGCTTCTTCCAACCAATACATGTTAAAGATTACGTTCTTAAAGAAATTTATGAATACATAAAATTGAATCATAATTTTACCCACTATAATAAATTTATAATTGGTCAAGGTTATAAAGAAGTACCTCAAGAATGGAGAGACATATTCCCCGCCAAAGAGTATATTGTTAATGAAGATCATCACCCTTCACACGCATCTTCTAGTTTCTACCAATCACCTTACAATGAGGCACTGATTATTTCCTTTGATGGAGGATCTAATGATGGATTCTTTAGATTTTTTCACGGAATAAAAGGTCAAGAATTAGTTGATGTGGGGTCATATCCCATAGATTTAGGTAGTCATTACCATTTGATCGGTTTATTCTGTGAAGACATTAAAAACTATGATCAATTAACTGCGGCGGGTAAAGTACTTGGTTTACAATCATATGGTAACGTAAGGGAGGAATGGTTACAACCACTTATTGATTTCTTTAAATCACCAATCCCTTATTTTAGTAATTTGGAACAGAAAAAACTGACTCTTTCTGAACGTATAGGTATACCTTTTTCTGAAACAAACAAATTAAAAGGACAAGAACAATATGACTTTGCAAGAACAGCTCAAGAGGCATTTGAAATAATCTTTTTTGAGTCATCAGACCAATTTATCAGAAAGTTTAATCTACCTGTAATATTAACAGGTGGATGTGCATTGAATATAACTCTTAATACAAGAGTGAAGGAACGTTATCCTGATTTGGAGGTTTTTGTGGCACCTAATTCAACTGACGGGGGATTAAGTGTTGGTCTACTTTGTAGTTTAGTAAAACCAAAAAATATTGTTGATGTAACATACAAAGGTGTTGGTGTTTTAGATAGATCTATGTTAATGGAATATGTTAATACCTACAATGCAAGAAAGGTCAATATTGATGCAATAGTTCAAGACCTGATCAATCAAAGGATATTAGGTTTAATTCAGGGTAATTCAGAACATGGTCCGAGAGCTCTCGGTAACAGAAGTATTATTTGTTCTCCAATACCTTTGAATATGAAGGACACATTAAACCATAAAGTAAAACATAGGGAATGGTTTAGACCGTTTGCTCCTATTGTTAGATTAGAAGATGTTTCAGAATACTTTGAGTGGGAAGGTGAGAGTAGATGGATGAATTTCTGCCCTAAAGTGAGAAAAGAGTGGAGGGACCGTCTACCCGCAATAACCCATGTTGATGGTACGGGAAGAGTCCAAACAGTTACAAAAGAACAAAACCCACTTATCTATGAGATATTAACCCAATTTAAAGAAAAAACGGGTGTCGGAGTTCTCGTTAATACTTCCTTCAATGTTGATAGAAAACCTATTTTATCATCTTATAAAGATGCATTAAAAGTATTTCACGAAACAGAATTAGATCGACTTTACTTAGATGGATATTACTTTACGAAATAAAAAAAACCCTCTTATTTAGAGGGTTTCTCTTTTTTAGGTACTTGTACACCTTTTTTTAATTCATCCATTTTATTATAATGGTTTTTCGTTGCGTTTTTGTGTTTCTCGAGGATTTTCTTTTTTTCCTCATCTGACATACCGAATACTGACATAATTTAATTGTTTAAAATTGTTATTGCTTGTTCTTTCTTTTTCATAAGTATTTGACAATTTTCATACATCTCTCTTTCAACGTATATGTTAATTAGAGTATCCACTATTTCAACATATAACTCAAGGTCGGAGGAATATGATAATATTGTCTTAGATTCATTATAAGTAATTAATATTGAATTGTCAATAGTTGACATGAAGTTATATATCATGTTTAATTCATCTTCATCGTAATTACCAACATGTAAAATTCTTGTTGCTTGTAAAAGAAAATTAAGTTTTAACACTATACGGTTTTAGGTTCAATTTGTTTATTAAGTAACTTAAAGCACTCCATAAAACCATCTAGTTCTATTTCGTCTCTACTATCTCTTATTGATTGTTTGGGGCAGAGGACTCTTCCATCACCCATTGTAATAATGTAAACCCATTGATTGTGTCCGAATCTCTCCACCGTTAAAAATATTTTTTCCTTATCAAAAAAATAATACAACTTTTTCACCTCAAAAAGGTAAAGTGTAGATAACCCTAAGACCCCAACATATGGGAACATAACCTCAACAAACCTATTATAGGAATGTGGAAACAATACTTTTATTTTCTTCCAGTTCAACATACCAAAATCTACACATTTATTTTTTATTTGTATATTTATTAGTATGAAAATTAAACTGACAGAGTCTCAACTTATAAATATCGTAAAAGAAGCGGAGAGTGAAAAATTTAAAAAATTCACCAACGCTTTAGATGCATTGGTTTCATTAACATCGGACCCAAGTAATGTTACTGATTACGATAAAGAAATGTTCAGTAAAATATTGGGTGATAAATCTGTAAATCCAAAATTTGACGCAGAATCTGCAGATCCCGCTGATTTTGAGAAAATAGATATTCTTCCTTTAGAAAATACCAAAGTTAATAGTCCTTTTGGTCCTAGAAATATTGGTGGTGGTGCGAGTAGAGATCATAAAGGAGTTGATTTATATGCAAAATCGGGTACTCCCATATATTCGGTTGCAAATGGTGTCGTTAAAGCGGCAAGAGATACTACACCGAATGGGTGTGGTGGTTTTGTTATGATAGAACATGACGTATACTCTACAAAATATTGTCATTTAAAGAAATGGGCTGTTAGTGAGGGTGAAAATGTAATTAAGGGTCAATTGATAGGTTTTTCAGGTGGAGGTCCTAATGATCCATTTAGAGGTAATTCTATGGGGGCACATTTACATTATGAAGTGGTAAAAAATGGTCAACCAATAAACCCATCATTCGTTCATCCTGAACTTTCTTAATTTTTACAATTTAACGTAATAATTATTGTTGATTTATAACTTAATTATTATGCAGATTATAGACTACTACTATAACGAGGATGAACAAATTTTAGAAGTAAGATTTACAACAAATCCTCACAGTGACTTTTATAGACTTTCAAAATTATCAATTGATGATATTTTTTATTACACACCAACTATTATTGAGGAGGAAGACTTATTAGATATTGATGATGATTTTGTCATCGAACTTCTTAATGAGTATTTTAACTCTAATGATCTACCCCCCGAACAATTACTTTAATTTTCCACATATTTATAGATATGAGTTTTTTAGATAAAAAGAAACAGGAGAAAATTACTGAGTTCGTTAAGTTTGTAAAAAAAGAACTAGGACTTAAAAAATCACCCACCATTAAATTATTAAATGGTAGAGGTGATTTAAAAACAACCGCTCATTACAATTACTCAAATCCTGAAAAAGTCATTAAGGTAAATGCTAAGAATCGTCACATAGTTGACGTTATGAGAAGTATTGCCCACGAAATGGTTCACCACAAACAGTGGGAAGACGGAAAATTAGATGGCCCTAAACCACCCGACATTGGGGGTGAGATTGAGGATGAGGCAAACGCTAAAGCGGGTCAGTTCATTAAAATGTTTTCCAAAGAAGATAATACAATCTACGACGAGTAATTTTTAATATCTGTGTAGAGTGATTTCCAAGTGAGATTCAATCGCTTTATCGTATTGGTTCCCATTTACCAATATATTCGTATAAAATACCTGAGAAGTTAATTTAAGCACATTAGACGGCATTGCACCATATGTGTCAATACTAAACGTATATCTCGTTTTTTCTCCCATGTAATCGGTTTCTATAACGGTTTGTTCCGTACAATAAACACATGGAAATTTTATGTACATACTTTCATTACTGAGGTGATCACCAATCATTAGCGTATTATAATCAAATTCCCATTGTGTTGTGGTTTCGTCGAATCTTCGATTTATAATGGTACCTTCAAAATCTTGAGTAAGAATTAATTCCCCATTTTCATTTGTGCCTGTAACGAAAAAATTAGATACAGTTGCCTGTTCGTCATTAGTAACAATAACACCACTACCATAATTAACTTTATCGATTTTAACGTCGATGTCAACCACATCCCATCTACCATTTAGATTAAGTTGAGGGTTACTTGGTTCTTCATATTTTTCACACCCAAAAAGGGTAAATAGGAATAACGGTAATAAATAAAATAACTTTCTCATATCACTTATTTTTTTGTTTTTTCTTTGGTGAACCATAATATGGATTATTC
>Ga0102830_1001178_pt1 | contig 10123 bp, 5 predicted proteins | sample ColrivemetaGS703_FD_84511 | JGI IMG/M metagenome (GOLD analysis project Ga0102830, IMG submission 84511) | Estuarine microbial communities from the Columbia River estuary - Freshwater metaG S.703 | ecosystem: Environmental > Aquatic > Marine > Intertidal zone > Estuary | place: USA: Columbia...
GTTTTACAACGTTTTGGTTCAGGTCAATTAAGTTCTGAAGAATTTGAAAATGTGGCTTTTGAATTAAAAGAAAAAGATCAAATTTCAGTTCCCTTCCAATCGCAGTTTGGTTGGCATATTGTTAAATTAATTGAAAAGCATCCTGTTCGTTCTTTAGATGAAATGAAATTTGATTTAGAAGAAAAAATTAGAAAAGACGAACGTTCTTTATTGATTACAAATTCTTTAGCTAAAAAATTAAGAAATAAATATAGTTGTACTAAAGATGTAAAAATAATAGCTAAAATTAAAGCAACTGTAAATGATGATTTTTATTCTCAAACATGGGAAGTTTCTGAAAAAGCTAAAGAAATCGACGGCACTGTTTTAGTTATCAATCAAGATAAAAAAATAAACCCTAAATTATTTTTAGATTTTATTGTTTCAAAACAAAAGTCAAATATTAAAACAAAACCAATTGTTAGATTAGTGGATGAGTTGTTTGAAAAATTTACAGAAGAACTATTAATTGCCTATTACAATGAAAATTTAGAGAATGAATTTCCTGAATTTAAAAATGTTATGGATGAATACCGAGATGGTTTATTGTTGTTTGATTTGATGGAAAAAGAAATTTGGAACAAAGCTAAAAATGATACCATTGGTTTAAAAAATTATTTTGAAAATAACAGTAAAAATTACCAATGGAAAAAGCGCTTTACTGCAGACATTTTGTCTTCAACAGATAAAAAAATAGTGGAGAAAGCACAAAAATTTCTTAAAAAGAGGAAATCGTTAGATTATATTAGAACACAATTAAATAAAGACGGTAAAGTAAATATCATATCAAAATCTGGATGCTATGAGGAAGATGATGATGTATTATCACAATTTGAAAACTTATCCAAAGGCGTCACTTCTATTGTGTCTAAGGAGCAATATTTTTTTGTTGTAAACATTACAGATCAGAAACCAGCAGGCGCTAAAGAGTTGTCTGAATGCAAAGGAAAAGCGATAAGCGATTACCAACAATATTTAGAGAACAATTGGGTCGATGAATTAAAAAGTGAGTTTAGCATTCAAGTGAATGAAGATGTGTTCGCAAAAGTAAAAAGGCAATTAAAAAACTAAATGAAGTATTGGTTTCAAACAATTATTCTTTTTATTATGGTTTCTTCGTGCGATTATTTTAAAGCACCTAAGAAGCCAAAAGCTATTGCGCGGGTAGGGGAAAGTTACCTGTTTGAATCTGATATTTTAAATTTAGTTCCAAAAGGAACATCCAAGCAAGATAGCAGTGCAATTGTTACCTCTTTTATTGAAAGATGGGCAACGCAAAAAATTCTTTTTGAGGCAGCCGAAAAAAATATTAGTAAAGAAAAACTAGATGAATTTACTATTTTAATGGAGCAATACAAAGTAGATTTATATACAAAAGCCTATTTAGAAAATTTGGTAATTAGACAAATCGATACTTTAGTTACCGATAATCAAATAGTAGATTATTATAATAAAAACAAGCAGTATTTTAAAAATTCTAATGAATTAGTTAAGTTGCGATACATTAATTTAGTTAAAGAAAATCCAAAATTTGCAAAAATTAAATCAAAGTTTAGTTCCTTTACCACGAAAGATAAAAAGGATTTAGAACAAATGGCGGTTCAATTTAAAAGTTATGCTTTTAACGATTCCATTTGGGTAGATATTAATCAAGTATACGAGAAAATTTCGTTTATCAATTTAGAAAACAAACAAAAATATATAATGAGTGGCCTGAATTTTCAACATCCAGATTCTACCACTGTTTGGTTAGTAAAAGTCAATAAAGTTTTACCTAAAGATAGTGCAACGCCTTTAGATTTTTTAAAACCTACAATAAAGCAAATCATTATCAATAACAGAAAATTAGAATTAATTAACACCTTAGAAAAAGAGATTAAGAATGACGCTATCAAAGACAATAATTATGAAATTTATAAATAAGAGAATACTTTTAACACTGCTATTTATTACATCAACAGCCGTGTTTGCTCAACCAAAAAAAGTTAAAGTAGATGGTGTAGTCGGAGTTGTTGGGGATTATGTAGTATTAGATTCTGATATCGATTTAGATTATATCACTTTAAAAGCACAAGGAGTTGATGTTAAAAACATAACACGTTGTGAACTTTTTGGAAAACAATTAGAAGATCGATTATATGCACATCATGCTATTCAAGATAGTATTATTGTAACCGATTCAGAAGTAAATTCTTTTTTAAATGAACAATTAGATGCAGCTGTTGAGCAAATAGGTTCTATGGATAAGGTAGTCAAATACTACAACAAAAAAAATGTTGAAGAACTAAGAAGTCATTTTTTTGATGCTGTAAAGATGAATAAGCTTACAGATCAAATGCAGAAAAAGATTTTAGAATCGGTTGAAATTACACCAGAAGAAGTTCGTAATTTTTTTAAAGATATTCCAGTAGATGAAATTCCAACATTTGGTGCTGAAATGGAAGTAGCTCAAATAGTGGTAAATCCTATTGTAGGTGAAGACGAAAAGAAACGAGTAATTGATAAATTAAATGAAATCCGTCAAGATGTAATTAATGGTTCCAGTTTTTTTAGCAAAGCCGTTTTATTTTCGGAAGATCCTGGTTCAAGTTCCAATGGAGGTTTTTATAAAATGAACCGAAAAACAGCTTTTGTTAAAGAATTTAAAGATGTCGCTTTTAGTTTAGCTGAAGGTGAAATATCAGAGCCGTTTGAAACCGATTTCGGATATCACATCATTTATGTTGAAAAAATTAAAGGACAAGAAGTTGAATTACGACATATTTTAATTGCTCCAAAGGTATCTACTCAAGCTATGAAAGATGCTAAAGAAAAAATAGAACAAATAAGAAATAAAATTGTTAATAACGAAATTAGCTTTTCAGATGCTGCAAAATCCTCTTCAGATCAAAAAGAAACACGAAATAATGGCGGCGTTTTATTAAATCCAAGAACCATGGAGCCAAGATTTGAGTTAACTAAAATGGACCCAACTTTATATGGTCAGGTATCCAATTTAAAAGATAATGAAGTTTCGTTGCCTATATTAGATGAAGAAAGAGGCGCAGGTAAGTTTTATAAAATAATTACCGTTAATAATAGAATCGAAGAACATCAAGCTAATTTTTCTAAAGATTATATTAAAATTAAAGAATTAGCACTTAGAGACAAACAAATCAAAGAAATAGCAAAATGGACAGAGGAAAAAATCAATGAAACGTATATTAAAATTTCAGAAGATTATAAAGATTGTAGTTTTGCTAACAATTGGTTAAAAAAATAAAACAATAACCCTTTGAATTTTCAGAGGGTTTTTCATAAGACTCTTCTTAATTTAGTCTTTTATAAATTAACACACATATGTCAGACGTAGTAGTTATACAGGAATTAGTTCAAAGACAAAAAGCTTTAAAAAAAGAAATTGCAAAAGTAATTGTAGGTCAAGATGAGGTAATTAATCAGATTGTTTTAGCAATATTTTCAGGCGGTCATGCCTTGTTAGTAGGTGTTCCCGGATTAGCCAAAACATTAATGGTAAATACCTTGGCGCAAGCTTTAGGATTAGATTTTAAACGCATCCAATTCACTCCAGATTTAATGCCTTCGGATATTTTAGGAAGTGAAATATTAGATGAAAACAGACAGTTTAAATTCATCAAAGGTCCGGTTTTTTCTAATATCATCTTAGCCGATGAAATCAACAGAACGCCGCCAAAAACGCAAGCCGCTTTGCTCGAAGCCATGCAAGAACGATCTGTAACGGTTGCCGGACACCATTACAAATTAGATTTGCCTTATTTTGTTTTGGCTACTCAAAATCCAATCGAACAAGAAGGAACTTATCCTTTGCCAGAGGCGCAATTGGACCGATTTATGTTTGCTATTAAATTAGATTATCCAAGTTTTCAAGAAGAAGTAGATGTAGTTAAAGCTACAACTTCAAATTTAAAGCCTGTTGTAAATTCGTTGTTTTCTGCTCAAGAAATTATTGATTTTCAAGAATTAATTCGTCGAATTCCAGTGGTTGATAACGTGATTGAATATGCAGTAAGCCTGGTAGGAAAAACCAGACCAGATAACTCGCTTTCAAATGATTATGTAAAAAATTATTTAGATTGGGGAGCAGGGCCAAGAGCATCACAAAATTTAATATTGGCAGCAAAATCTCACGCGGCATTTAATGGAAAATATTCTCCAGATATAGAAGATGTGCAGGCTGTTGCTGTAGGTATTTTACGTCATAGAATCATTAAAAATTACAAGGCTGATGCAGAAGGAATTTCAGAAGAAATGATTATCAATTCGCTTTTATAAAATAAAAACAATAATTTGTATTAAAATCTTTAGTGTTTATTTGCTAAAGATTTTTTTTATAATTTTTTTAAAAAAAATAAATAGAGTACAATTTTTCTATTCAAAAACAGCGTTTTGATAATATATTCACAATAAAACACTCTTTTTGATAAATTATCAAAACGTATAAAGATAGTTGATTAAAAATTTTTAAATCGGTTTCAGTTTTCATAAATTTGCTCTCAAATTAAATCCATTTAGATCATAATATGAAACTTTATAACGAATACATTAAAGAAATTGACGAACGAAAAGGGCAAGGATTGCATCCAAAACCAATTGATAGTGCCGACTTATTAAGCGAAATTATTGAACAAATTAAAGACATTAATAATTCCAATAGAGAACAATGTCTTTCTTTTTTTATTTATAATACGTTACCAGGAACTACCAGTGCTGCAGGCAAAAAAGCCTATTTCTTAAAAGATATTATTTTAGGAAACGCAGTAGTTAAAGAGATTTCTCCGGCATTTGCTTTTGAATTGTTGTCTCACATGAAAGGGGGAACTTCAATAGAAGTTTTACTTGATTTGGCTCTAGGAAACAATCCCGAAATTGCCAACGAAGCCGCCAATGTGCTTAAAACGCAAGTGTATCTTTATGAAGCCGATACGGATCGTTTACAAGAAGCATTTACAAGCGGAAATCATGTTGCAAAAGAAATTTTGGAGAGTTATGCTAAAGCAGAATTTTTCACAAAATTACCTGAGTTACCAGAAGAGATTAAAGTAGTAACTTATATTGCGGGTGAAGGAGATATTTCAACCGATTTATTGTCTCCAGGAAATCAAGCGCACTCGCGTTCAGACCGTGAATTGCACGGTAAATGTATGATTACTTCTAAAGCTCAAAACGAAATTAAAGCACTTCAAGCGCAACATCCTGATAAAAGCGTGATGTTAATCGCCGAAAAAGGAACAATGGGTGTTGGATCATCAAGAATGTCGGGTGTTAATAATGTGGCACTTTGGACAGGAAAACAAGCAAGTCCGTATATTCCATTTGTAAACATTGCGCCAATTGTTGGGGGTACTAATGGAATTTCGCCAATTTTTTTAACAACAGTTGACGTTACCGGTGGTATTGGAATTGATTTAAAAAACTGGGTTAAAAAGGTCGATGAAAATGGAACTGTCGTTCGTGATGAAAATGATGAGCCAATATTAGAACAAACCTATTCTGTTGCAACAGGAACCGTTTTAACAATCAATACCAAAACAAAAAAATTATATAATGGCGATAAAGAGTTGATTGATATTTCAAGATCATTCACGCCACAAAAAATAGAATTTATCAAAGCTGGAGGCTCTTATGCTATTGTTTTTGGTAAAAAAATTCAAACTTTTGCTGCTAAAGTTTTAGGTATTGATATTCCATTAGTTTTTGCTCCTTCGAAAGAAGTTTCTCATGCAGGACAAGGTCTTACGGCTGTAGAAAAAATATTCAATAAAAATGCTGTTGGAAATACACCAGGAAAAGTACTACATGCGGGTTCTGATGTTCGTGTTCAAGTAAATATAGTAGGTTCTCAAGATACAACAGGTCTTATGACGGCTCAAGAATTAGAATCGATGGCTGCGAAAGTAATTTCGCCAATTGTTGATGGGGCATATCAATCAGGTTGTCATACTGCTTCCGTTTGGGATAAAAAAGCACAAGCTAATATTCCGAAATTAATGCAATTCATGAACGATTTTGGATTAATCACCGCACGGGATCCTAAAGGAGTTTACCATGCTATGACAGATGTTATTCACAAAGTTTTAAATGATATTACGATTGACGATTGGGCTATTATTATTGGAGGTGACTCACACACCAGAATGTCTAAAGGGGTAGCTTTTGGTGCAGATTCTGGAACTGTTGCTCTTGCATTAGCTACAGGTGAAGCTTCTATGCCTATTCCTGAATCGGTAAAAGTAACTTTCAAAGGTACAATGAAAGACTATATGGATTTCCGAGATGTCGTTCATGCAACGCAAGCACAAATGTTACATAAATTCGGTGGTGAAAACGTATTCCAGGGTAAAATTATAGAAGTGCATTTAGGTACTTTAACAGCTGATCAAGCGTTCACTTTTACAGATTGGACAGCTGAAATGAAAGCCAAAGCATCTATTTGTATTTCTGAAAATGACACTTTAATTGAATCACTAGAGATTGCTAAGTCTAGAATCCAAATCATGATTGATAAAGGAATGGATAATAAGACACAAGTGTTAAATGGATTAATTGATAAAGCAAATAAAAGAATTGCCGAAATCAAATCCGGTGAAAAACCAGCACTAACTCCAGATACTACTGCTAAATATTATGCAGAAGTTGAAGTAGATTTAGATCAAATTGCTGAACCAATGATTGCAGACCCTGATGTAAACAATAAAGATGTCTCTAAACGTTATACACACGATACCATTCGACCACTTTCTTTTTATGGAGGAACTAAAAAAGTCGACCTTGGATTTATAGGTTCTTGTATGGTGCACAAAGGCGATATGAAAATTCTGGCCCAAATGCTTAAAAACATTGAAAAACAAAATGGTAAAGTAGCTTTTAAAGCTCCTTTAGTGGTCGCTCCGCCTACTTATAATATTGTTGATGAACTAAAAGCGGAAGGTGATTGGGAAGTTTTACAAAAATATTCAGGTTTCGAATTTGATGACAATGCCCCAAAAGCAGCTGCTCGTACAGAATATGAAAACATGTTATATTTAGAGCGTCCAGGTTGTAACCTTTGTATGGGGAATCAAGAAAAAGCTGCTAAAGGAGATACGGTTATGGCTACATCAACCCGTTTATTTCAAGGAAGAGTTGTTGAAGACACAGACGAGAAAAAAGGAGAATCATTACTTTCTTCTACTCCAGTGGTTGTTTTGTCTACTATTTTAGGGAGAACGCCATCTATTGAAGAATACAAACAAGCAGTTGAAGGGATTAACTTAACTAAGTTTGCACCTTCTCACAAATTGTTAGTAGGATAGTGAAGTACATTTTTTTATAAAAAAGACAAGCCTAAGTTAAACTTAGGCTTTTTTGTCTTTTATCTATTCCTTTTTTTGTAAATTAGGATGTTATAAATAATCTTAAATAATTTAGTATGGCATTTGATATTGAAATGATTAAAATGGTCTACGCATCTATAGCTGAACGTATAGATAAAGCTCGCGAATTGGTCGGAAAACCGTTGACACTTTCTGAAAAAATTTTATATGCTCATTTATGGGATGGAAATCCAAATCAGGTTTTTTCAAGAGGAGTTGATTATGTAGACTTTGCGCCAGACCGAGTGGCTTGTCAAGATGCAACGGCACAAATGGCATTATTACAATTTATGCATGCAGGTAAAAAAACAGTCGCCGTGCCCACAACGGTGCATTGCGATCATTTGATCCAAGCAAAAGTAGGAGCCAAATGGGATTTGGCTGTAGCCAATACCCAATCCAAAGAAGTTTTTGACTTTCTTTCTTCTGTTTCAAATAAATACGGAATTGGTTTTTGGAAACCAGGTTCGGGAATTATTCACCAAATTGTTTTAGAAAATTACGCATTTCCTGGCGGAATGATGATTGGAACCGATTCGCATACCGTTAACGCCGGTGGATTGGGAATGTTAGCCATTGGAGTAGGAGGAGCAGATGCAGTAGATGTAATGTCTGGGATGTCTTGGGAATTGAAATTTCCAAAATTAATTGGAGTTAAATTAACCGGGAAATTAAATGGTTGGACCTCGCCCAAAGATGTTATTTTACGAGTCGCGGATATTTTAACAGTAAAAGGAGGTACCGGTGCTATAGTGGAATATTTTGGAGAAGGTGCTATTGGGATGTCTTGTACCGGAAAAGGGACTATTTGTAATATGGGTGCCGAAATTGGAGCGACAACTTCTACTTTTGGTTACGATGATTCGATGCGAAGATATTTAGCGGCTACTGGCCGTCAAAAAGTGGTTGATGCAGCTGACAAAGTAGCAGATTATTTAACTGCCGATCCAGAAGTATATGCCAATCCAGAATCGTATTTTGATCAAGTAATCGAAATCAACTTATCGGAATTAGAGCCACACATTAACGGTCCCTTTACGCCAGATAGAGGAACTCCGGTTTCTAAAATGAAAGCGGAAGCAGCGGCTAACGATTGGCCTTTGAAAGTAGAATGGGGTTTGATAGGTTCTTGTACCAATTCGTCTTACGAAGATATGTCGCGTGCGGCTTCTATTGTAGAACAAGCAGTAGCTCATGGAATACAACCGGTTGCAGAATTTGGAATTAACCCAGGTTCAGAACAAATCCGTTTCACAATCGAAAGAGATGGTATTATCGAAACTTTTGAAAAAATGGGAACCAAAATATTTACTAATGCTTGCGGACCTTGTATTGGGCAATGGGATCGAGCTGGAGCAGATGAAGGAAAGAAAAACACAATCGTTCATTCCTTTAATCGTAATTTTTCTAAACGAGCTGACGGCAATCCAAATACACACGCTTTTGTAACTTCTCCAGAAATGGTAGCGGCTTTAGCTATTTCTGGACGTTTGGATTTTAATCCACTAACAGATACTTTATTGAATGACAAAGGTGAAGCGGTAAAATTCAATCCGCCGAAAGGGGATGAATTGCCTAAAAAGGGATTTGCTGTTGATGATAATGGTTTTCAAGCGCCAGCAGCAGATGGCTCTGGAGTTCAAGTAGCTGTTTCTGAAACTTCAGATCGTTTGCAATTGTTAGCGCCATTTGAGGCTTGGGATGGTAAAAATATTTTAGGAGCTAAATTGTTAATTAAAGCTTTCGGAAAATGTACCACCGATCATATTTCTATGGCGGGACCTTGGTTACGATTTCGTGGTCATTTGGACAATATTTCTAACAATATGTTGATTGGTGCGGTAAACGCATTCAATCAAGAAGTGAATAAAATTAAGAACGATTTGACCGGAGTTTATGATGCAGTTCCTGCAGTAGCGCGTGCATATAAAGCAGCCGGTGTGCCTTCAATTGTTGTGGGCGATCACAATTATGGCGAAGGTTCTTCAAGAGAACACGCAGCCATGGAACCTCGTTTCTTAGGGGTGAAAGCCGTTTTAGTAAAATCGTTTGCTCGAATTCACGAAACCAATTTGAAAAAACAAGGAATGCTAGCTTTGACTTTTGCTAATGAAGCCGATTATGACAAAATTCAAGAAGGTGATACGATCAATTTTATAAATTTAACCGAATTTGCTCCGGGTAAACTATTGTCAATTGAATTTGTTCACTTTGATGGAACCAAAGATCTTATTTTAGCAAATCATACTTATAATGAGAGCCAAATTGGATGGTTTGTAGCAGGTTCAGCATTAAATTTAATAGCTGCTGGAAAAGCATAATTTATTTTATAAATTTAAAAAATTGTTAAAACTCCCTCACTAAGAGGGAGTTTTTTTATCTTGCGGCATTAAATTCGCTTTCCAATCGATATAAACTAATTTTAAATGAAGTTCGTAACTGTTATTGCTTTTTTTCTTTTACTATTTAGCGGATTTGTTTTTTCACAGAAGACACTTAAGCATACCGTAGTAGCAGGGGAATCAATCTATTTGATAGCTAAAAAATACAATATATTGGAATCTGATATTTATGAGTTAAATCCTAAATCGAAAGGAGCAATACTGCAATTAAATTCAGTTTTGCTTATTCCAAACGATAAAAAAAATAAATCTAAATTAGTTGGTCAACCTTCAAAAAAACCTTCAGATGTCTACGAAATTCAGTCAGGA
>Ga0102830_1001181_pt1 | contig 10111 bp, 8 predicted proteins | sample ColrivemetaGS703_FD_84511 | JGI IMG/M metagenome (GOLD analysis project Ga0102830, IMG submission 84511) | Estuarine microbial communities from the Columbia River estuary - Freshwater metaG S.703 | ecosystem: Environmental > Aquatic > Marine > Intertidal zone > Estuary | place: USA: Columbia...
CAACGCCGGTGGGCTGGGTTCCTTCGGCGTGCATCATCTGGACGGCGCAGCGATAGCCGCGACCGCCGCCGCCCTGCGTCAGCACACGGACAGGCCCTTCGCGCTGAACCTCTGGCTGCCGCATCGCAGCGATCAGAGAAGCTGGTCGGATGAGCATTTCGCCCGCGTCGCCGAACTGTTCCGCGGTCATTTCGACAGCCTGGAACTGCCGCTTCCGCAGCAACCGACGGCGACCTGGCCGTGTTTCGATGAGCAGCTCGAAGCCGTGCTCCAGGCGCGTCCGGCGGTGTTCAGCTTCGTCTATGGCGTGCCCTCGGAGCAGGCCGTGGAGCGCTGTCGCAGCGCCGGCATCCTGACCCTGGGCACCGCCACCAGCGTGGCAGAGGCGCGAGCGCTGGAGGCGGCCGGCGTGGAGGCGGTGGTCGCCAGCGGCTTCGAAGCCGGCGGCCATCGGGCGGCCTTTCTTGCCGACCCGGAGGAGGGCCTGATCGGCACCCTGGCGCTGGTGCCGCAGGTAGTCGATGCGCTGCACATTCCGGTGGTCGCGGCAGGCGGAATCGCTGATGGCCGGGGTGTCGCGGCGGCCCTGTGCCTGGGTGCCCAGGCGGTACAGATCGGCACCGCTTTCCTGGCCTGCCGCGAGTCCGGAACCAGCGATCTGCATCGTCAGGCGCTGCTCGATCCGAACAGTCCGGGCACGGCGTTGACGCGAGCCTTCAGCGGCCGCCTGGCACGTGGCATCCGCAACCGGCTGCTGGAAGATCTGGCAGCCAGTCAGCATCTGCTCGCCGGCTACCCGGCCCAGGGCGAATTCGCCAGTCTGCTCAAGCCGCCGGCGCTGGCGCAGGGACGCGGCGATCTGTTGGCGCTGTGGAGTGGACAGAGCGCGCCGCTGCTGCGCGACACCGAACTGGCAGCATTGTGGCGCCGACTGCTGACTGGCACGGACGCGCTACTAGGTGCGGGTCCGAGCACCCCATAAACGGCACGCAAGTACCGCACTAGAGCCTTCGTCGACCGTTCATCAGTAACTCGCGGCGATTGCCGCCGGACGGTCGATCTGCCTACCTATACTCGCCTTCCTGCAGCGGAAGCAGAGTCGTATTCGCTCCATACCAACCTGGAATCTGGAGTGACGCATGCGTCCGACTCGCTATCTGTCCGCCTTTCTTTCTGCGCTGCTATTCAGCGGTGCGCTGGCCGCGCAACCGCTTCTGGTGACCACCACTGCCGACGACTTCGATGGCATCTGCGACAGCCACTGCTCGTTGCGCGACGCGATAGTCGTGGGCAACGGCGCCGGCAGCCTGCGACAGATCACCCTGCCGGCTGGCGATTACCCACTGACCCGGGCCAGTGGGAGTGATGACAACGGCTACCCGGTGGATGAAGACCTCGGCCACGCCGGCGACCTCGACATCCTCGGCCAACTGGTGATTCGCGGCGCCGGGCGTGACAGCACACGCATCATCGGCACACTCAACAGCCGGCTGATCCAGGTGCATCCGCAGGCACGCTTCGGCCTGTACGGCGTGCACCTGGAAGGTGGTGACTCGATCGCCGATGGTGGTGCGCTGCGCAACGACGGCGATGCCGTGCTCAAGAGCGTTTACCTGGTGGGCAACCAGGTGCTGGTGCCGGCCGGCTACGGGCTTGACGAAAGCGGCGCGCGTATCGCCGGGGTCGGTGGTGCGATTGCCAACTTCGCCACCCTGCACCTCTACGACGCGCTTCTGGTGGGTAACCTGCTCGACGCCGCGGATCACTCCAGGACCGATGGTTCCGCCCTGTTCAACGCGGGCCAGCTGGTGGTGCGCGATAGCGCCTTCGCCGGCAATGCGTCGGCGCGCGAGTTCCAGGATTTCGGTGGTGCGGCGCTGGTCAACGTCGGCACGGCCGACATCGCCCGCAGCTGGTTCAGCCACAACAGCTCCGGTGAAGACGGGCAGGTCAGCCTGTTCAACGGCGGCAGCCTGAAGCTGAGCAACAGCACGCTGTTCGACCTCGAAGGCCTGATGAACCGGCGTGCGAGCAACCAGGGAGCGATTCCCGACGCAACCCTGATCCATGTCACCAGCGTGGGCGGTGTGATCAATCGTGGACGCATGCGGGTGCGCAACAGCCTGTTCGCCGGCAACCCCTACTACTTCGATCAGGAGTATCCGGACGACTGCGTAACCGGCGGACCTGAGGCGAGCTTCCAGGCCATTGGCCTGCTCACCAGCAGTCCTGAGGGCTGTCCTGCAGGAGCCTACGAGGAGTTCGCCGAGGTCTTCAACCGGTTGCTGTATCCGCGCAACGAAGGCGACGCCGCGAGCCATCCGCGCGGTTCGCTGGCCTGGGCACTGGCACTGGGCGAGCACGGTAGTTACCTGCAGCCGCGTGCTGTCGGTCTGGCGGTCGATGCCGCTGTGGGCAGCTGCGCCGGGCACGATCAGCTTGCTGCCCCGCGGCCCCAGGATGGTGATGCCGACGACGTACCCATCTGCGATCTGGGCGCTATCGAGAGAAGCGCCATGGCGGCTGTCCAACCCTGAATCTCTTTCTCCGACAATCGCTCAGGAGTCACGTCATGAACAGATCGACCGTTGCCCGCCTCACCGCACTGCTGGCCAGCTCTACCCTGTGCGGCAGCCTGGCCGCCGCACCTTTGCAGGTCACCACTACCGCCGATGAGTACGACGGTACTTGCGACAGCCACTGCTCGCTACGCGACGCGGTGGCCGCAGCCAACCAGGCGTCGGGCATCACCCATGTGTTCCTGCCTGGTGGCGTTTATCGCCTCACCCGTCCCAGCCTGCCCGACGCCAACGGTTTTCCCGGTGACGAGGACGACAACCTCGATGGCGACCTCGACGTGCATGGCGAGCTGGTTCTGCAGGGCCAGGGCGAACAGAACACCCGGATCATCGCCGAGGCCGGCAGCCGGCTGCTCGAGGTTCACCCCGGTGCGCGCCTGGCCGCCGTGCGCATGACGCTGGAGGGCGGGCGCACCGCTGGCACCGGCGGCGCCCTGGAGAACCACGGCGAGGCGCTGGTCCGCGAGGTGCTGTTCAGCGACAACCAGGCGATCACGCCGCATTCGATCAGCAGTCCGCCGCCGGTGGCCGAAGCGTTCGCCTGGGGCCAGGGCGGCGCAATCGCCAACTACGGCACGCTGCAGATCCACAGCTCGCTGTTCAACCGCAACATTGCCGATGCACTGTACTGGAACGACAACATTGCCCGCGGCGGCGCGATCTTCAACCGCGGCGACCTGGTGGTGCGCGACTCGGAGTTCACCCGCAACTCCGCCAATGACCAGGGCGACCGCGGCTACGGTGGCGCCCTCTACAACCAGGGCACGGCGGATGTCGCGCGCAGCCTGTTCGATCGCAACAACGTCAACGAAATGGGCTCAGGCGCAGCGCTGCTCAATAGTGGCGGCTCGCTCAAGCTGAGCAACAGCAGCCTGAGCAACTCGCTCTACAACGGCCCGTTGGAGATCACGGACGCCGAGCCCGCAACCGCCACGCTGATCCACGTCACCGCCACCGGCAGCGTGGCCAATCGCGGCGCAATGACGGTGCGCAACAGCTTGTTCGTTGGCAGCGTCGACCCCTATGACATCGACGTGCCGACCGACTGCAGCACCGGCGGCGCCGGCTCCAGCTTTACCGCCCGCGGCCTACTGACCAGCATGCCCGGCGGCAGCTGCCAGGCTGATCTGTACGAGGACAGCGAGCGGGTCTTTACCCACCTGTTGTATCCCCTCGCCGACAACGGCGGCCGTAGCCGCACCTACGCATTGCGCCCCGGCAGCCTGGCACTGGATGCCGGCATCGGCTCCTGCAGCGGCCATGACCAACGCCGCGTGGCGCGTCCCCGCGACGGTGACGAGGACGGGATGGCGCGCTGCGACCTGGGCGCCTTCGAGCGCTGATAGGGCGCTGGCCGACGCCACGCCCGCGCCTCGGAGCAGCTTTCGAACCAGGCTGTCGGGCACCCTGCAGCTCCAGCCCTCCCTCATCCGTCGCTGCGCGCCACCTTCTCCCGGAGGGAGAAGGAAAGCTGTGGGGCGACGGCGCGGGGTGGTGGATGCAGAGCCTCGAGCGTGCGCCGCTTTTCCCTCTCTGCCGGGAGAGGGGGCCGAAGGCGGGTGAGGGATGCTTCAGGCAGCTCGGAATTCCAGCGTCTGATTCAGGCAGCGCCAAGCGAGGCTTGAGGCGACTTGCAGATGCTCAATCGCCGGGGCAACCGGCAGTGAAACCCGCAGCAAGACGTGGCGCATAGGCCGTGCCTGGCGCCAGTTGCTCCAGCAGACGCGTCGCGCGCGGGATCATCCGCTCCGGCGAACAACGGAAAGAGCGCGGACCTTTCATCAGGGATACCAGCACCGCTGCTTCCGAAGGGCCGAGGTCTGCGGCAGCCATGGCGAAAAACTGCAGTGAGTCGGATTCCAGATCCGTCAGCCGATGCCCATAGTAGCTTTCCTGTAACGCGGTCGAAGCCGCTTCGTCGGCAGTCCAGTGCCGGGTAATCCAGATCGCCGCCGCCATCTCGCGGAAGTGGCGATGAAGCTTGCCCTCGTATGGCTCCCCCCGATTGATCAGTGCCCTGCCGGCCTGGCCGGAAAGCCTGGAACCTTTGGGTGGATCTACCAAGCTGTTCCCGGACGATATCCACAGCAGCAGGGTCCAGGGGCTGTGGGGTTCGAACTCACTCGCTCGGGATTCACCAAGGGAAAGCTTGTAGGCGTCCACCAGCAGAGGTGGTGCCGCCTGCGCCGGAGTCAGAGGCTCCGGCAGCGTCTGCACGCCCCAGAAATAAAGACCCCATGGGATCAGGTAGATCAGGAGGGCGACGCGGACCAGTGAGTACAGGGAGCCGCGAAGCAGCCTTGCGAGCATGATGAACATCCTTGTGGCGTTGAGGGCTGGGTCAGCCCGATGGTCTTGTCGGCCAAGGTAACGGACAGGCGGCAGACCTTGGGTTTCGGCCGTGGTTCTTTTTCAGGGTGAGCTGCTACGCGGATTATCCGCAGTGGATAACTCCGATTCTGTGCCGGAGGTGGCGATGATGCACAGGCGGCTACCTAAGCCGAGAGTATTCAGTTTGCGCCCGGCAGCTCCAGCCCTCCCTCATCCGTCGCCCCACAGCTGTCCTTCTCCCGGAGGGAGAAGGACAGCTGTGGGGCGACGGCGCGGGGTGGTGGATGCAGAGCCTTGAGCGTGCGCCGCTTTTCCCTCTCCGCCGGGAGAGGAGGCCGAAGGCGGGTGAGGGATGTTTCAGGCGACTCGCTGTTCGCTGCTTCGCTGTCGCTACCCGCTTCCGGGATCTACCCGCGGTTTGCCGTGCCCAGTCTTTCGAGCGCCTCCAGGCGTCGCGCGGCGGGCAGTTCGCCGAGATTCTCGACTGCCCGGTGGAAGGCTTCCCAGTCGCGGTCGTGCGCCTCGAACAGGCGAGCGAAGGCCGGCACCCACTGATCGTAAAGGCCGAACGGCAGTAGCCGGGCGTTGTTCAGCGGTGCAGAAAACCAAGCGTCATAGCGGGTATCGCCGGGCCAGTGACTATCACGCAGGCTGCGGTAGTCGCGGCGCAGGCGTTCGAATTCGGCGGCCTTTTCCTCGCGCATCTGCTGCTCCGGCAGGTCGCTGACATAAAGCTGTTCCAGGCGCGTGCGACTGGCCAGCACCTGTTCGATAAAGGCCCTGCGGTGCACGTCGTCGCTGGTCGGTGGTGTTTCGTTGCGCATGGTGTACCACTGCCGCAGGCCTTCCTGCTCGACGAAGCTGGCGTAGGACTCGTTGAACGCCGTGTCGCCAGGCAGATAGAAGCGCTGGTGCGCCAGCTCGTGGATGATCACCGCGACCAGCCGGGCATCGTCACGGCGCAGCATGCTCGACAGCAGCGGGTCGTCGAACCAGCCGAGGGTCGAGTAGGCCTCGACGCCGGCGACCCAGGTGTCCAGACCGTGCTCTGCCAGCAGCGCCGCCGCACCCCGCGCGCGGCCCTGGTCGAAGTAGCCGCGGTAGGCAACGCAGCCGGCGATGGGGAAGCAGTGCTCGCGCGCCGCGACGGAGAACTCGTCGGTGGCGAAGACGTTCCAGACCACGTAGGGCCGCTGCAGATCGACGAAGCTGCGGTAGCTGTCGTTCTGCGGCAGGGCCAACTGCGCGCTGGCGAAGTCGCGCGCAGCGCTGGACAGCTGCAGGCGCCGACGCAGCTCCGGCGGCGTCGCAGGATCGGCGACCAGTCTGGCGATCGGTCGGCGCTGGCTGAGCAACTGCCACTGGCCCTCGGCCAACTGGCCGTAATAGCTGCTGCAGCCGTTCAGCAGCAGGACAAGCAGCAGGGGAACCAGAGGCAGATGGCGTAGGTCGATCATGGCGCTCCGCGGCGTTGTTCGAATCGGTCGTAAGGGTTGCCGTCAGCAGGCGCAGATCCGGACGTTCGCAGTCCCCGGTTGGCTGCGGCGCGTCCGCGCCGAGGATGGCGATATCCGCAATCGACGTCCAGCCTTGCCGCCCTCCCCCCAAACAAGGACTCGCCGATGCGTACTCTCTCGCTGACCCTGCTCACTCTGATCCTGGCCGGTTGCGCTGCCTGGCTGCCACGCCATGATCCGGCGCAGGCCTGGGTCGATCTGGATGCCGCGCAAGCGAGCCAGGTGCAGGCGACCGACGTCGACGAGCAACAGCTGGACGATCCGCGTTTCTTTCAGGTGGCGCCAGGCAGCCATCGCCTCGGTGTGCGCTACCTGTTCGAGGTTGGCGCCCACAACATCGGCCGCGACGCGCCGGCGCTGCAGCGTGATTGCCGCCTGGCGCTAGAGTACGCCGGGTTCGAGGCGGGCGAGCGTTATCGCCTTGCCGCGGGCGCCACCGGCTTCAGACCCTGGGCGCGGCTTTACGGAAGCGACGGCAGGCTGCTGGCCCAGGCCGATGAGCGCGGTTGCCTGCGCGGCTAGCTGTCCGCGGAAATGGCGCGGAGGGCTTCTCGCCTGGCGTACCTTCGCGGCGGCCATGCGAGCAACGATGCTGGTAGGCTTGGCCACTCCGCGCGTCGGCCGTAGCGAGCGAGCAGCCCGCTCACGCGGTCGACTAGTCGAACCCCGTTCCCAAGGTCCGCCATGTCCCTCATCGATCAGATCCGTTTTTCCACCCTCGATCTCGCGCCGATCCGCGACGACGGCACGCCGGCCCAGGCGCTGCGCAACTCGCTGGCGCTGGCCCAGCATGTCGAGCGCCTCGGCTTCGAGCGCTTCTGGGTTGCCGAACACCACAACATGGACGGCATCGCCAGCTCTGCTACCGCAGTGCTGATCGGCTATCTGGCCGGCGGCACCTCGCGCATTCGCGTCGGCGCTGGCGGCGTCATGCTGCCGAACCACTCGCCGCTGGTGATCGCCGAGCAGTTCGGCACCCTCGAGGCGCTCTATCCCGGTCGCATCGACCTGGGCCTGGGGCGTGCGCCGGGGGCCGACCAGTACACCGCCCACGCCCTGCGCCGTGACCGCCTCGGCAGTGCCGACGACTTCCCGGCCGAGGTCGAGGAGCTGCAGTTCCTGCTCGGTCCGAGCCAGCCCGGCCAGCGGGTGATCGCCATGCCCGGTGTCGGCAGCCAGGTGCCGATCTGGCTGATCGGCTCCAGCCTGTTCCGCGCCCAGCTGGCCGCGGCCAAGGGCCTGCCCTACGCCTTTGCCTCACACTTCGCACCGCGCTACATGCACGAGGCGATCCGCCTCTACCGCGACAACTTCCAGCCTTCCGAGGTGCTGCAGAAGCCCTACGTGATGCTTGGCGTGCCGCTGATCGCCGCCGACAGCGACGAGCGCGCCGAATACCTGGCGACGTCCGCCTACCAGCGCATCCTCGCGCTGATCCGTGGCCAGAGCCTGGTACAGCGCCCGCCGCTGGCGAGCATGCAGGGTCTATGGCAACCGCATGAACAGCAGGCGGTGGGCGAGTTCCTCGGACTGGCACTGATCGGCGGGCCGCAGAAGATCCGCGCGCGGCTCGAGGTGCTGCTGGAGCAGACCCAGGCCGACGAGCTGATCTTCACCAGCGACCTGTACGCGTTCGAGGACCGCCTGCGCAGCTTCGAGGTGCTGGCCAGCCTGCGCTGAAGGCCGGCCTCAGAAACGAAAAACCCCGGCACCAGGCCGGGGTTTTTCATGGTCACGCAGCGGTCGTCAGTCGACGGCCTTGACCATGTCTTCGATGACCTTCTTGGCGTCGCCGAAGACCATCATGGTCTTGTCCATGTAGAACAGCTCGTTGTCCAGGCCGGCATAGCCGGAAGCCATCGAGCGCTTGTTGACGATGATGGTCTTGGCCTTGTAGGCCTCGAGGATCGGCATGCCGGCGATCGGCGACTTCGGATCGTTCTTCGCCGCCGGGTTGACCACGTCGTTGGCGCCAAGCACCAGCACCACGTCGGTCTGGCCGAACTCGGAGTTGATGTCCTCCATCTCGAACACCTGCTCGTAGGGCACTTCGGCCTCGGCCAGCAGGACATTCATGTGGCCAGGCATGCGGCCGGCAACCGGGTGGATCGCGTACTTCACGGTCACGCCACGGTGGGTCAGTTTCTCCGCCAGCTCCATCAGCGCGTGCTGGGCACGGGCCACCGCCAGGCCGTAGCCGGGAACGATGACCACGGTGTCGGCGTTGGTCAGCAGGAAGGCGGCGTCGTCGGAGGAACCCGACTTCACGCTGCGCTGCTCCTGGCTGCCGCTCGCTGCACCGGCATCGGCGTCGGCACCGAAGCCGCCGAGGATGACGTTGAAGAACGAGCGGTTCATCGCCTTGCACATGATGTAGGAGAGGATCGCGCCCGAGGAGCCGACCAGCGAGCCTGCGATGATCAGCATCGAGTTGTTCAGAGAGAAGCCGATACCGGCCGCCGCCCAGCCCGAGTAGCTGTTGAGCATCGAGACCACGACCGGCATGTCCGCGCCGCCGATCGGGATGATGATCAGCACGCCGATGATGAAGGCCAGCACGGTCAGGGCGGCGAAGGCGCGCACGTCACCGGTCATCGAGTAGTACACGCCCAGGCCGACGATGGCCAGGCCGAGCACCAGGTTGACCATGTGCTGGCCCTTGAACACCACCGGGGCGCCCTGGAACAGGCGGAACTTGTACTTGCCCGAGAGCTTGCCGAAGGCGATCACCGAACCGGAGAAGGTGATGGCGCCGATGGCCGAACCGAGGAACAGTTCGATGCGGTTGGCGGTCGGGATGGCATCACCCAGCGCAGCGACGATGCCCAGCGACTGCGGCTCGACGACCGCGGCGATGGCAATGAACACCGCAGCCAGGCCGATCATGCTGTGCATGAAGGCAACCAGCTCCGGCATCTTGGTCATCTCGACGCGCTTGGCCATGATCGAGCCGGCGGTGCCGCCGACCAGCAGGCCGACCAGCACGTAGACCAGGCCTTCCAGGGCCAGCTCGCTGCCGAGCTTGTAGATCAGCGCGATGGTGGTCAGCACGGCGATGGCCATGCCGATCATGCCGAAGGCGTTGCCGCGACGCGAGGTGGTCGGATGCGACAGGCCCTTGAGCGCCTGGATGAAGCAGACCGAAGCGATCAGATAGAGAACGGTGATGAGGTTCATGCTCATGATCAGTGCTTCTCCGCCTGCGCCTTGGGCGCTTTCTTCTTGAACATTTCCAGCATGCGCCGGGTGACCAGGAAGCCACCGAACACGTTGACCGCGGCCAGGGCCACGGCCAGGGTGCCCATGGCCTTGCCCAGCGGGGTCACGGTCAGCGCCGCGGCCAGCATGGCGCCGACGATGACGATCGCGGAAATCGCGTTGGTCACCGCCATCAGCGGGGTGTGCAGAGCCGGGGTGACGTTCCAGACCACGTGGTAGCCGATGTAGATGGCCAGCACGAAGATGATCAGGTTGTAGATACCGTCGGAAATCAGATCCATTTTCGCGTCTCCCCTTAGCCGTTGCTGCGGACGACCTGACCGTCGCGGCACATCAGGCACGCGGCGACGATGTCGTCTTCGAGGTTGAGGTGGAACTTGCCTTCGCTGTCGATGACCAGCTTGAGGAAGTCGAGCAGGTTGCGCGCGTAGAGCGCCGAGGCGTCAGCCGGCACCATGGCCGCCA
>Ga0102830_1001187_pt1 | contig 10075 bp, 10 predicted proteins | sample ColrivemetaGS703_FD_84511 | JGI IMG/M metagenome (GOLD analysis project Ga0102830, IMG submission 84511) | Estuarine microbial communities from the Columbia River estuary - Freshwater metaG S.703 | ecosystem: Environmental > Aquatic > Marine > Intertidal zone > Estuary | place: USA: Columbia...
ACGCCGCCTCCCGCCGCGCGCCCGCCGGTCACGCCGATCATCCCGCGTCCGGCCATCGCGCCCACACCGGCCAAGGCCGACCTGCCGCCCGTCGTCATCAGCAGCACGCCGCCGGCCATCCCGGCGCGTCCGGCCAACGTGCCGCCCGTCGTCCGCCCGCCGGTCGCTCCCATCGTCAACCGCCCGGCCGCGACCAGCAGCCAGGCCGCCCCGGGCAGCAAGGGCGTCATCACCGTCCGCCCGCCGATCGTCGTGCGTGACTTCGCGATCGCGCTCAACCTCAAGCCCTTCCAGGTCATCGGCAACCTGATGGAACTCAACAAGGTCGTCAGCGTCTCCTCCGTCATCGAGGAAGCCGACGCCCGCAAGGTCGCCGAACGCCACGGTTACACGCTGGAGATCCGCCACCGCGGCGAAGGCGTGCAGCCCGTCAAGAAGGTCGAGAAGCCTTCCGAAGACGATCCGGCGCTCATGACCCCGCGTCCGCCCGTCGTCTGCGTGCTCGGTCACGTCGACCACGGCAAGACCACCCTCCTCGACTTCTTCCGCAAGACCAACGTCGTCTCGGGCGAAGCGGGCGGCATCACCCAGCACATCGGCGCCTACTCCGTCGCCTACCAGGGCGAGAAGCCTGAGTACAAGGGCAAGACCGTCACCTTCCTCGACACTCCCGGCCACGCGGCTTTCGCCAAGATGCGCGAACGCGGCGCTTCGGTGACCGACGTCGCCGTGCTCGTCGTGGCGGCGGACGACGGCTTCATGCCGCAGACCGAGGAAGCCCTCAAGTTCGCGCAGAAGCACGCCAGCGCCATCGTGGCCGCGATCAACAAGGTCGACGCCAAGGGCGCGAACCTCGACCGCGTGAAGCAGCAGATGCAGCAGCGCAACATCACCCCGGAAGACTGGGGTGGCGAGACCATCACCAGCCCCGTGTCGGCGCTGAAGGGCACCGGCATGACCGAGCTCCTCGAGTCCATCCTCCTCCAGGCCGAAGTCCTCGACCTCAAGGCCAACGCGAAGTGCCCCGCCCAGGGCGTCGTCATCGAATCGCAGATGGAGACCGGCCGCGGCCCGACCGCCACCGTCATCGTGCAGAAAGGCACGCTCAAGCCCGGCGACTCGTTCGTCTGCGGCGAGACCTGGTGCAAGGTGCGCGCGCTCATGGATGAGCGTGGCAACCGCATGCCCTCCGCGACTCCCGGCGCTCCGGCCCTCGTGCTCGGCTGGGACGCCGTCCCGGCCCCCGGCACCAAGTTCAAGACCGTCAAGAACGACCGCGAAGCCCGCGAGATCGCCGAAGAAGCCGCCCTCGCCGCCCGCAAGGCCGCCGAGGCCGTGCAGCAGGCGCCGAACACCGGGGCCCGCCCTGGCATGTCGGACCTCGAGCGCCTCATGGCCGCCCTCGCCCAGGACAAGGAGAAGATCCTCCGCGTCCTGCTCAAGGCCGACGTCAACGGCACGCTCGAAGCCCTCGAAGGCTGTCTCCGCGACATCAAGTCGGCCAAGGTCCGCCTCGAAGTCGTCGGCGGTTCCGTCGGCCCCGTGACCCAAGGCGACGTCGCCTTGGCCGAAGCCTCCAAGGCCCTCATCGTCGCCTTCGACACCAAGCTCGAGAACGGCGTCCAGCCGCAGCTCAAGCGCACCGGTGTCCGCCTCATCACCCATGACATCATCTACGAGCTGATCACGCTCGTGAAGGACGCCATGACCGAACTCCTGGACCCCGAGGTCCGCGAGAACAAGCTCGGCGCCGCCGAAGTGCGCGCCGTCTTCCCCCTCGGCAAGGAGCACAAGGTCGCGGGTTGCATGGTCACCGAAGGCCTCATCCGCCGCGCCGCCAAGGCGCGCGTGGTCCGCGGCGGCAAGATCATCCACAACGGCCCGGTCGAGACGCTGCGCCGCTTCAAGGACGACGCCTCCGAGGTCAAAGCCGGCTTCGAGTGCGGCATCAAGCTCGGCGGCTACGACGAATACCAGCCCGGCGACATCATCGAAGCGGTCGAGATGGTCCAGACGCGTCCGAGCCTCTAAGTTTCATGTCCCAACGCCAGCTCCGGGTCGCCGAACTCATCCAGCGCGAGGTCTCCTCCGCGCTGCGTCAGTCCTGGCCGACCGAAGCCGCGCTGATCACGATCACCGTCGCGAGCGTCGCCCCCGACCTCCGCCAGTGCCGCATCGGCTATGCCGTCTCCGGCGACGACGCGGAGCGCAAGAAGGCCCGCGCCTTCCTGAAGCGGGTGCGCACGGAACTGCGCGCCACCGTCGGCGGTTTCCTGCAGATGAAGCACACGCCGGACATCCTCTTCACCGAGGATGACATCACCGGCGGCGTGGCGCGCGTGCAGGCCCTGCTGGACGACATGGCCCGCAAGGACCGCGCGGCCAATCCGCCCAAGGCCGACTAAGCCGTCGGCGGACCGACTTCAGGGAAGTCCTTCAACGCTTCGCGGACCAACGTGGCGCGGCGGCGATCACGTCCGTCGCTGTCGAGCTCCTGACCGGCGCGCGCCTGCACGTGGGCGGGCTGGCCTTCGATCATCAGGCGGTCGACGAGGTGGCGACGCTCCTCCGGCAGGCAGCCCATGTCGCAGGCGAGCCGCAGGTGCGAAAGCATGTTCATCGCTTCCGAACTCGTGAGCAGGCGGGCCGAGCGCAGGACGCCGAGCGAACGGGCGAGGCGGTCGACGAACTTCTCGCCTTCCTCCTGCGCGAGCTTGCGGCGGGCGTTCCACTCCTGCTCGACGACGTGTTTGATCCAGCCCCCGAGGTGCTTGAGGATCGCGTCCTCGGAGAGTCCGAGGGTCTGTTGGTTGGAGATCTGGAAGACGTTGCCGGCGGCTTCGGTGCCCTCGCCCAGCCAGCCGCGGACGGCGAGGCCGTCCTGATTGAGCGCACGGGTGACCTTGTCCATGTGGCCGGCCAGGCAGAGGCCGGGGAGATGGACCATCGCCGAGGCGCGCAGGCCCGTGCCGACGTTGGTGGGACAGGCCGTGAGGTAGCCGAGGCGATCCGAGAAAGCCAGCTTGAGCGCGCCGCCGAGGGCGTCGTCGAGCTGTTCGGCGATGTGCCAGGTGCCGCGCAGGTGCCAGCCGGCCTTGACGACCTGGATGCGCAGGTGGTCCTCTTCGTTGACCATAACGGAAACGGTCTGATCACGGCTGATGACGGCGGCGCCGCTCTTGCCGGCGGCGAGTTCCTTCGAGACCAGGTGGCGTTCGACGAGCACCGCGCGGTCGCGGTCGCCGAGTTCGCCCATGCGGACGACGTGCCCACGGCGGAACTTCGGCAGCACCTCGAGCGCGGCGACGCAACGGTCGGAGGTCTCCTTGCGCTGCGGCGGCTTGGCCCAGCCGGGAAAAGGCAGGCCCTCGAGGTTACGCGCGAGGCGGATGCGCGTGCTCAGCACGACGGCCTGCTGGCCGCCGAGGAGGTGGGTGAGTTCGCTTTCGGCGGCGAGGATGTCTTCGACGGACATGATCAGGAGGCGAGCTGGCGCTCGAGGGCGGCGATCTCGTCGCGCAGGCGCGCGGCGGCTTCAAAGTCTTCGCCGGTGACGGCGGCGGTCATCTCGAGCCGGGCCGCGTCGAGGCGACGACGCAGCTGGGCGAGGGGCGCCACGCCGGCGGGGGCCCGACCGACGTGAGCGGGCTCGTGCTGGACCTTGAGGAGGAGTCCATCGAGGGCTTCGCCGAAGGTCTCCCAGCAGGCCGGGCAGCCGAGACGTCCCCGCTTGCGGAGATCGAGATCCGTGTACCCGCAATGCGGGCAGGTCAGGGTCGGGGCGGGCGTCGCGGCCGCCAGCGCATCAGCCAGCTGGAAGACGGCCGGATCGGTGGCCCCGCCCTTCTGGGCGCAGGCTTCGCAAAGATGGACCTTGGTGACCTTCCCGTGGACGACCTGGGAGAGGTGGACCGTGGCGGCCTCCTCGCACAGCGAACACTGGATCGGCTTGGACATCGGACTTCAGACAATCCCGCCTTGGCCAATTGGCAAGGGCAAGCGGGGAGCGGAGTTTGACTTCGGGGGCGTCGGACGCTTGATGGGAAGGACGTCAGATGTCCTCCAAGCCCCGCATCGTCATCACCGGCCTCGGCCTCACCGCCCCCAACGGGAACTCGCTGGGCGAATTCCGGGCCAACCTGCTCGCCGGCAAGGCCCGCATCGCCGTCATCGACGTCCGGCACATGGGCCGCCATCCGGCGGGCGTCTGCGATTTCGACGCCACCAAGTGGCAGAAGCGTAAGGAAATCCGCAACGGCACCCGCGTCGGCTCCATCTCCATCTTCTGCGCCCGCGAAGCCCTGGGCGACTCCGGCCTCGACTGGGACAAGGTCGACAAGTCCCGCGTCGGCGTCTACCTCGGCATCACCGAGCACGGCAACGTCGAGACCGAGAACGAGATCCACAACATCTCCCAGTTCGGCAACGACACCAAGTATTGGACGCATCACCACAACCCCCGGACCGTGGCGAACAACCCGGCCGGCGAGGTGACGATGAACATGGGCATCACCGGTCCGCACTACACCATCGGCGCCGCCTGCGCCGCAGGCAACGCCGGCCTCATCCAGGCCGCGCAGATGCTCCAGCTCGGCGAGGTCGACATCGCCTTCGCCGGCGGCGTCTCCGAGTCCATCCACACCTTCGGCATCTTCGCCGGCTTCAAGAACCAAGGCGCGCTGGGCGCCCATGAAGACCCGACCAAGGCCTCTCGCCCCTTCGACAAGAACCGCAACGGCATCGTCATCTCCGAAGGCGGCGCCATCTACGTCCTTGAGCGGCTTGACGACGCCCTGGCCCGCGGCGCCCGCATCATCGCCGAGATCGCCGGCTGGTGCATCAACTCCGACGCCACCGACGCCGTCCTGCCCAACCCCGAACGCCAGACCGAGTGCGTCCGGATGGCCCTCCAGCGCGCCGGCATGAAGCCGCAGGACATCCATATCGTCTCCACCCACGCCACCGCCACCGCCCTGGGCGACATCCAGGAGTGCACCGCCTTGCGGACCGTCTTCACCGACTGCCCGGAAACCCGCATCAACAACACCAAGAGCTTCATCGGGCACTGCATGGGCGCCGCCGGGGCGCTGGAACTGGCGGGCAACCTGCCCTCTTTCCACGACCATTGGGTCCATCCGACCATCAATATCGACGAATTAGACCCCGAATGCGACCTTCCGGGGCTCGTGATCAACCAGCCGGTCAAAGTCGACCGGGTGGACGCCATCCTGAACAACTCCTTCGGCATGCTGGGCATCAATTCTGCCCTTATCGTCAAGAAATATGGGGTTGCCTGACCCGGTTTGGACGTTTGAAACAAAGCCGAAAACATGACTAAGGACGACATCAAGCAGGTGGTTCTCGACATCATCGCCGACATCGCGCCGGACGAGGACCTGACCGCCGTCAAACCGGAGGTCCGCCTCCGCGACCAGCTATCCCTCGATTCGATGGACTTCCTGGATATCGTCATGGAGCTCCGCAAGAAGCATGGCATCGAAGTCCCCGAGGCCGACTACGTCCAGCTGGCGTCCCTCGACTCCTGCGCCGAGTACCTCCATCCGAAGTTCGAGGCCAAGGGCAAGTAAGGCCTTAACCTCAGCCCCCTCTCCAGACCGCCTTTCCGGCGGTCTTTTACTTGGTACGGGTCGACGCCATCGTCGCCGCGTCGTTCTTGATTTGCCGAGCCTCCCCCTCTCCCTACGCTCCCCGACGTGCCCCCCTTCCGTCGCTTCCTTTTCGCCGCGCTCACCTTAGGTGTCCTGCCGGCCTTCGCCGAGACCGTGCAGCTCCGCCGCACCGGCAACGCTAACGTCATCGCGTTCGAATACATCACGCAGGACGAGACGACCATCATGGTCAAGCGCCTCGACGCCGACACGGTGCTCACCTACCGCTGGGAGGACCTCGACCTGGATTGGATCAAGCGGAACAACCCGAAGCTGTGGGCCGAGCGCGAGCTGATGATGGAGGAAAGAAGGCCGACGAAAAAGATGGCGGCCAAGGAAGTCGAAGACCCTTTCGCGCAGCCGACCGTGGCCACCGACGCCAAGTCGCTCGTCAAGAACCTCCTCCTGTCGATGCAGGACGGACTTAAGGGCATGTCCCTTTCCGCCAACCGGCCCGATGTGGTCTGCAACGAATTCCAGCTCGAAGAAAACCTCTTCTGGCTCGGCTTCGATGACCTGAAGCGCGCCAGCCTGCTCTCGGGCAAGCCCGACACCGCGCCTCGCGTGGAGGTGCCGGAGGACGAAACCCAAGCCGGCAGCAACAAGACCAAGGTCAAAGGCAAGACCGTCACGAAGGGCAAGGCACGCTCGCCCGAAAGCCTGGCCGCGGAAGCAGCCGCCAAGAAGGACTTCGAGAGCGAAGCCCGCCCCTACAACGCCCTCGGCTACCTCCGCACGCTCTCGGAGGGCGGCACCAAGGGAAAGCCGATCTGGATGATGTTGCGCCGCTCGGCCGCCGACCGCGAAACGATGAAGGCCATGCTGCTACAGTATGCGACCCAGGCCGAGGCCTTGGCGGAGAAGCCGGAAGGCAAGGCCAGCAAGACCGACCTCCTCGTGCTCAAGAAGGCCCTCGAGAACTGCGCCGAATCGGTCGGCCGGGTGACCCGCGAGCATATTGCCGTCGAAGCCCGACTGCAGTCGGACTGCCGGACGGTGCTGACGCTGGTCCTGCGCTGACCAAAGAGTCCGGCCGCCTTCCCTGAGGAAGACGGCCGGTTTGAATGGTGGAGCCTATCGGGCTTGAACCGACGACCTCTTGCATGCCATGCAAGCGCTCTACCAACTGAGCTAAGGCCCCGTTAAATGGGAAGGGGAACAAAGATGAGCCCATGCGGAGGGTCAACGCTTTTTTCCCACCCTGCCGAGTCTCTGGTTGCCAATAGCCTTGGGGTGCTTTGCCTTCCCTTCGTGGAAGCGTCCGAAAATCAGCCAGAATCCGCCGAACCAGGCGCCGAAGACCGTTCGAACACCCAAGGTGGCCGTGGCCAGGGGGGCATCCGCATCGAGAAAGATTTCATCGAATCCCTGCCTGTCGGCGAATGGACCGGCCCGATCGAGCTGATCGAATCCGAGAAGGACGCCGAAAAGGCCATCGCCTCGCTCGCCCGTGACCGCGTCCTCGGCTTCGACACCGAGACCAAGCCCTCCCACACCCGCGGGGAATACAACCTGCCTTCGATCCTGCAGCTGGCCGGCCAGCACCACATATTCGTCTTCCGCCTCGACCATTGCGGCGGCATCCCCCTCGCCTTCCCGGTGCTCTGCAACGACCGCCAGGCCAAGGTCGGCGTCGCCGTCCGCGACGACGTGAAGAATCTCCGCGCCCGTGCTCCCTTCGAAGACCGGGCCTTCATCGACATCGCCGACCACACGAAGAAGACCGGTCTGGTGAACACCGGCCTGCAGGCCCTCGCCGCGCACTTCCTGCGCCTGCAGATGAAGAAGTCGAAGAAAGTGCAGACCTCCAACTGGGCCAAGCCCTTGGATGAACGCCAGATCCAGTACGCCGCCAACGACGCCTGGTTCAGCCGCGAGCTGTTCCTGAAGCTCGAGCAGGACGGCCTGATTCCCAAGTTCGAATGACCCCGGAAGCCGCCCGCGCCGCCGCCGCGCTGGGGCTCGACGCCACGCGCCGGCACATCTTCCTCTGCGTGAAATCCTCCGAGCAGGCCTGCTGCGGCGGAGAGCTCGCGGCGAAATCCTGGGAACATCTGAAGACGCAGCTCAAGCAGCTCGGCCTCTCCGAACACGGCGGCATCCAGCGGACCAAGGCCGACTGCCTTCGCGTCTGCGCCGAAGGCCCGGTCGCCGTGGTCTACCCTGAAGGCGTCTGGTATGGCCAATGCACGCCGGAAAATCTCGACCGCATCATCACGGAACATCTCGTCGGCGGAAAGGTCGTCGCGGACCTCCGCATCGCCGGGCCTGCTTCGGCCTGAGCGATTACTTCAGAGCCTTCTCGATGGCCTTCTCGAGCTCTTCGGAGTCGGGCTCGACGTCAGAACCGAAGCGGGCGATGAGCTTGCCGTCGGCGCCAATAAGGAACTTATGGAAGTTCCAGCCGACCGGACCGGGATGGCCGGAGCTCTTGCCGGTGAGTTTGTCGAACAGCGGGTGCGCATCATTACCCTTGATCGCGACCTTGCCATACAGGGGGAAGGTGACTTGGAAGTTAGCCTGACAGAATTTCTTGATGGCCTTCTCGGTGGCCGGCTCCTGTCCGCCGAAGTCGTTGCAGGGGAAAGCGGCGACGACGAGTCCCTTCGCCTTATGGCGCTCATACAGCGACTGCAGGCCGGCATACTGCCGCGTGTAGCCGCACTGGCTGGCGACATTGACGACGAGCCAGGCCTTGCCTCCCTTGACCGCGCCGAGCGTGGTGGCCTTACCATCGATGTCCTTCACCGGCACGGCGAGCAAACCGGCCGGGGCTTCTTGGGCCGTAGCGAACGCGGCGAAGAGAAGCAAAACTGACGCTATATGGTTCATAGCCCCACGATAGTGAGCAAAACCAGGGGGGCAAGCGTCTCGCTAGCTCATATTCTGTTGAAGGGGCTGATGCACAGATATCATCAACGTTGCTATGAAACACACAATCGCCCTCACCCTCCTCGCGGCTGCCCTCTGCGTCGGCTGCGCCTCGCAACCCGTCGTTCAGCGCCGCGGGTCGCTCCAAGAGGTCGCCCAGCAAGGCACGACCTACCATCTGGACGCGCGCCGCTCCGGCCTGGGCGAAAATGAAATCCGGGGACTCCGCGACCGCCTGCAGAAGGCCGGCCTGACCCCCGCTTCGGCCGAGACCGCCAAGTTGATCGTGACGCTTTCAAGCGACCTGCAGACCACGACCGAACGTCAGCATACCGGCGGCAAGAACGGCGTCGCCTATGACCGCAAGATCAATGAACGTCGCCTGACTCTTAACGTGGCCGAGAACCGCGCCGGCGCGGGGCGAATCCTTATGGAAGTCAGCTCAGCCGATGCCGGCTCGGCCTCGGCCGAAAGCCTGCTCGCCGCGGCCCTCGCCGGCCTCGGCAGCTGATCCGGAAGCAGCCGACCAAAGAAAAGGCGGAGCCGGCATTGAGCCGACTCCGCCTTTTCTTTTCGCGGAAGACCCGCTTCGCTTAGGCTCCGCGCGAGCAGCGCGGATTGCCTTCAGACGCGGGCTTATACCATTCCTCCTGGCTTTCCTCGACGCAGACCTTACCGCCGGTCTTCTCGTGGTTCAGGCGCCAGCTATGGAGGGACTCGAAGGCCGCGTGATCGATGAAGTCCACGTTGAGGTCGATATCGACGGTAGAGCCAGCCGGCAGGGTCGAGAGCTCGTAATTGATCTTGGGCACACAGGCGAAGGTGAGCGTGCCGCGGATGGCGACCTTCCAGATGTCGTCCTCCTGCCGTTTCTCGATCTTGACCGAGGAGAGGCGGCGGATCGCGTAGAAGACCGAGACGGCCACGCCGATGCCCACACCGGCCAACAGGTTCACGCACGTGACGCCGATGACGGTGGCCCAGTAGATGCGCACTTCGTTGTGGACGGTGAGCTCACGGATGTGGTGAAGGTTGACGAGATTGATGCCGACGAAGACGAGCAGGCCGGCCAGGACCGCGAGGGGGATGCTCTCGATCATCGAACCGAGGAAGAGCACGCAGAGCAGGATCCAGACGCCATGGAAGACCGCCGACCAGCGGGAGACCCCGCCGGCGTTGATGTTAGCCGAAGAACGGACGATGACGCCGGTGATGGGCAGGCCGCCGAGGAGGCCGGAGACGAGGTTACCCGCGCCTTGGGCGGTGAGTTCTTTGTCGAGGTTCGAACGGGGGCCGCTGTGGAGCTTATCGGTGGCGACGGCGCAAAGCAGGGACTCGATGCTGGCGATGATCGCCAAGGTGAGCACGGCGACGATGAAGATGCCCCACTCCGTCGGCAGCTTCAACTGGGTGAAGGCGAGCTTCTCAGGTAGGTCGACGCGGGCGACGTCCATCTTCGCCACCAGCGATACGACGGTGCCGACGACGACGGCCACCAAGGGAGCGGGGATCGCCCGCAGGCCGGCCCAAGGCAG
>Ga0102830_1001189_pt1 | contig 10073 bp, 7 predicted proteins | sample ColrivemetaGS703_FD_84511 | JGI IMG/M metagenome (GOLD analysis project Ga0102830, IMG submission 84511) | Estuarine microbial communities from the Columbia River estuary - Freshwater metaG S.703 | ecosystem: Environmental > Aquatic > Marine > Intertidal zone > Estuary | place: USA: Columbia...
ATGTGCCTTTATAAAACAAGCGAGGTATTTATGGCAACAAATTTAGTAACAAAAGCAGAATACAAAGCTTACATGGGAATTAGCAGTGTTAACTCAGATGCAGAAATTGATTTATTAATACCCAAGGTTAGCGATTTAGTAAAAACATATTGCCGTCGTACTTTCATTGATTACTACGACGAGGCTAAAACAGAAGTATTTGATGGCGGCTTCAAACAGATCATCTTAAAAGAAACTCCAGTAGTTGCTGTTAATTCAGTAGCTTATAGTGCAGATTACGGTAAGACTTATACTAATCTTGTAAAGTTTACTGACTATGTAGTACGTGACGATTACGTGCTTAGTTTAAATCCTGTGGGATTCTCAGAACAAATTAATGGTTATAAGGTAGTTTATTTTGCAGGATACGAAGTAGTACCTGGCGATTTAAAACTAGCAGTATTAGACTTAGTAGAGTACTACTCACGAAACAACGGTGCTGTACACAGTACTCGCGATTTAAATCCTAATACAACTCAAATTAACTACGTAGCTTCTAGTAATTTTCCTGCTTCGATTAAGCGTGTGCTTGATCAGTATATGGCGGACTTTACCTAATGTCATCCCCTGGAAATATACTCGAAGTAATGAAGGGCATAAAGTTAGGAAGTACATTTAAAGACTCCGAACGAAATGCCTTTGTACAACTACTGTTAAAAGATATACGTGGGCAAATAGAAAATACTTTGCCTGTTATTTACTTAGTAAGACCAAGAGAAATAATTGAAAATCAATTAAAAGGCATACTAACTTTAAATGCCTCTAACGATCCTAAGTTGGCTGAAAAGTATATTTCATATATTGTTACAAAAGACGGTACTAAATTAAAGCCTGGTGAAGAAGACTTTCAAAAAGAACTACACACTATATTTGTTAAGTTCCAAACTAGCAGTAATATGGATGTATTTACCCAGCGATTGTTGGAAAAACTTCGTGCTGCAATAGGACTAAAGAAAATTGATATAAATACTCTGGGAAAGAAAGCTTCAGAACTAGTACAGGTACTAGAAAACGCACAGAGTTCAATTAACGTAGTTTTTTCATTAGGGCAACCTCAAGATATATCTGAGTTACAAGGTGCAGTTAGTAATGACATAGAACGCCTTGGACGTACATTTAAAGAATGGCTACGAGCTAATACTCCTTCAGAGTTTGTAGACGTATCTTCGTTCTTAAATAATTTTAACGAAAAAGAAGACTTATTATTCTTAGGCGGTACGTTTAAAAGCGCCCGTGGTGGCACAGTTAATGATACCTGTCAAAAATACTTTATTGAGGAATTACAGTCTAGAGGTGTATACGCACTACCTACTTTTGGTATCGGAGCGTTTACAGCAGCCGGACATACAGGAGCCGTTAGTAGAGATGGTAATACCGGAATACTTCAAGAAGGTGAAATATTAGGTATTAATACTCCGTTAAAACAAGAAATTCAATTTTTAGCAGAGCTTAATGGTAAAAGTTTAACAGATAAGCATTTAGCTCCTTTTATTCTTGATACAGATCACGCAAAATTATCTTTGGACTTTAAAAAAGAGGTCAATCCTGCTATAAAAAACTTACTAAAACTAAACTTCTCTTTTGTAATAACGCAGGAACAAGCCGCAAATCAGATACTTGGGCAAGTAGAAAAAAGTAGTGGTAACAGGATTGCATTGCAGGTTCTTGGTAGGGCTAAAAAATTGGCGGAAGAAGAGTTTAAAAAAGCTTTACTTCGAGAATCAATAAAGTCTGGCATGATAGTTAGAAACTCTCCTAATATCCTAGAATTAATCGGAGTTTTATTAGCTAACACAATTAGAACAGGTAAGACTAAAGCTAAACCAGCAGACACTGCCAAGTTAAGTAAAGCGGCTAGTAAATCGAATAAAGTTACTAGCGGTAGATTAGTTAAAAGTGCTAAAAAAGGCACTAAAGTAACTATACCGAAGTCTCAAAAGAATACTAATACTATTCCTATGCAGAACAAGGGAGACACTGCTCTTGTTCCTATAAATGCATTAAGTTTAATGAATTTAATAAATACACATTTACAAGATGTGGTAAGTGCAAATATGGGTGATGGTAGTAGCAAAAACATACTTAACTATAGAACAGGAAGACTTGCCGGCTCAGCTAAAGTAGAAAGTTTAAGCTATAGTAAAGAAGGCATGATTACAGCTTTTTACAGTTATATGAAAAATCCTTATGCAACTTTTAGTGCCGGCGGTAAACAGTCACGACCTGTCAGCAGAGATCCTAAGCTACTTATAGGTAAATCAATTAGAGAAATAGCCCAGAGAATAGTTAGTAACAAATTAAGGGCCGTAGCATTATGAGTAAAAGAAATAGTATTACAAAAGCACTAGCAGAAAAATTAAAAACAATTGACGGAACTGCTCCTTATACATCAAATTTATATGATAACAGTTATGCAAAGTTAAAGTTCTGGGATGAAATCCAGGACTTTCCCGCTGTATACTTAGTGCCTGGTACTGAAGTACGCGAATATCATCCAGCAGACTTTACTTGGTGTTATTTGAATATTGCAGTTAAAGTTTACGTAAAAGATCAAGACGACCCTCAGTTTGAACTAGAAACCCTATTACACGATTTAGAGACTTGTATCAATGATAATCGCGTATTAGTCTATGACCAAGCTAACAGCTTGGAAACGACAGAAATACTAATTCAGTCGATAATGACCGACGAAGGGCTGCTAGTTCCTTACGGTGTCGGAGAGATTAACCTACAGGTGCGATATGCACTACAATAACGTTACCGGCACCAAAACAGATAAATGTCTAGTAGGTGTGCCTTACGTTTCAACCACAAGGAAATAAAATATGGCATTTAATTTAATTCGTAATAGTCGCGTATTTTACACAAGCAATGTAGACACAACTACAGGTGCAGTTAAAACTTCGGGATTCAGTACGGCTAATACCCGTGAAATTCAAGTTTTGGAAGGTTTTTCATTCAGCCAAAACACTACTTCAGAAACAGTCACATTAAACGAAGCTGGTGCTGCACCAGTTCGTGGACAGCGTAGTTTTAATACTGCACTAGATCCAGCTGACTTTTCTTTTACAACCTATATGCGCCCACAAGATGGCGGTACAAATATTACTGCTGAAGAATGTGTTCTTTGGAACGCAATGTTCTCAGCTACTGAAGTAGGTACTGTTGGCTCAGTAGTTAATGCAGGTTCATTTGTTGTAGGTCAAAACTACACTATTGTTTCAGCTGATAACGGTGCAGGCGGAGCAACAACTAGCTTTACATCTATTGGTGCTTCAGCTAATACTGTTGGTACTAGATTTACCGCAACAGGTGCAGGTACTGGAACAGGAACTGCTCGCGTAACTACTCAAGCTTGGGTAGACGGCCCTGTTACAGCAAATCTTATAGTAGCTAACTCCGATAAGCACCAATTGCTTGCGTTTGGTATGATTATTGTTGTTGACGAAACTACTTTTGTTATTGACAACTGCGTTCTGAACACAGCTACTATTGACTTTGGTTTAGATGCTATTGCTTCAGTACAGTGGGCAGGACAAGGTGGTGTTTTACGCCAGATTACTTCACCAACTATCGGTGCAGGAACATTCTCTGGTTCTGTAAGCGGAAACTTCTTACAGAAAGTTACCTCTGCTCCTTACATTGCTAACAAATTAAGTGTTGTTACACTAGACGAAGGTATTGGAGCTGGCGGTACAGCGTACACAGTGCCAATTACTGGCGGTAGCTTAACAATTTCAAACAATGTTACTTACTTAACACCTGCTAATTTAGCAACTGTTAACAAGCCTGTTACTTATTTTACTAGTACACGCGCTATTAGTGGCAGTTTGAACGCTTACTTGCGTACAGGTACTGGATTCACAGCTGATTTGATGCAAACAATGTTGACTAACTCAGCAACTGCTGTTAGTCCAGCTTTCTACATGAACATCTCAATTGGTGGCACTGGTACTACTAAAGTTGACTTTACAATGCCTGCGGTTGTGTTAACAATTCCTACAGTTAATGCTGAACAAGTTGTTTCAACAACTATCAACTTTACTGCTCAAGGTTCTGCAAGCAGTGCCTTTGATATTGGAGCAGCTAACGAGTTAGCAATAGCTTACACAACTCCTAACGTTTAATAATTTAAACTGATCTGGGCTAAGCATGGTGCTTAGCCCATTGTATTCACAAATAATAAAAATATGTCTGAAATTTCTTTAAAATCCCTTTTAGTTCCTAGTAAATCTGTTGAAGTTGAATATCCTGGCATGCCTGGTTTCAAAGTTAATCTTGCGTTTTTAAGCCGTGAAACATTGCTTAACATTCGTAAGAAATCAACAAAAACTTCCTTTAAAAATCGTCAAGCTTCTGAAGAGTTTAACGAAGACTTGTTCTTACAACTTTATGTTGAAGCTGCAGTTAAAGGTTGGACAGGACTTAAGTTGTCTTATCTTGAGCAACTCGCTCCAGTTGATTTAACAGGACAAAAACCAGATGATGAACTAGGGTTTACACCTGAAAATGCCCTGTACTTGATGAAAAACTCAAGTAATTTTGACGGCTTCATTAGCGAACAGGTCTCAGACTTGGGAAACTTTTCGAAGAGCAACTAAGTCACGTTACTAGGTTGCTCACAAACTATATGCAAAACAGCAGTGTTGCAATGACTAAAGAAGCATACTTTGAAATGTGCGCGGCTTTAGGCAATGAGCCTGCAGAGGATGAAATTCCCGTTGAGTTTGAAGATTTTCCCTTGGAAGTTCAACAAGCACTAATTGCATATAGGATGCTTCGAGATGAGTGGGATTCAATGAATGGTATTTACTTAGGTAAATCACTAATTGGTATCACAGAAGTTTTAGAAGCTACAGAAATTGATCAAGAAGATAGAAAGTTTATAACTATGCTTGTTCGCACTATAGATGGTGTAAGAATACAAGAGATCAATAATAAACAAAAACTTGAAAAGCCCGCTAAGTAATTTAGTGGGCTTTTTTATGCTTTAAAATTTTATGTATTGACAAGTTTGACCATATGTGCTATAATGGTCCTAATGAAAAATATCTAATTTTTTAATATGCCACACATTCCTTTCAGGAGGGGCTCTAATGACCAATACGGTAACCATAGAAGTTAACATGCTCGACAAGACAAAGTCGCTTGATAACTTAGATCAAGGCGGTAAACGTCTAAATAAAACACTTGAACGTACCCAGCAGTTAATGGCTGGTACAAAAGATGGGGGCGGAACAAAATCAGCGTCTGCTGCTTTTGGGCAAACCGAATATAATACAGCTCGCGGAACTGTAGGCACAGGTGCAAGCGGCCGTGACTTTGCAAAACAGTCGCGCGAACTAGACGGCTTAGTTCGTCTATACGCTGTATACGCTGCTAATATCTTTGCTGCAGGTGCTGCTTTTCGCGCACTTAGCGATGCTATGGATACTACAAATATGATTCAAGGTCTAAACCAGCTAGGTGCTGCCAGCGGTGTAGCCATGGGTGGTTTAGCAAAACGCTTTTCAGAAGCTAGTGGCGGAGCTATTAGCTTACGTGAATCTATGGAAGCAACTGCTAAAGCTGTTTCCAGCGGATTGTCACAAGCACAATTTTTAAAACTTGGCGATGTTGCCAAGAAGGCTTCACAGGCATTAGGCGTTAATATGTCAGATGCTGTTAGTCGTTTGACTCGCGGTATTACTAAACTAGAGCCTGAACTTTTAGACGAATTGGGTATCTTTACTAAAGTTGGTAAAGCTACAGAAGACTATGCACGTGCTATTGGTAAGCCAGTGTCTGCATTAACTGACTTTGAAAAGCGTCAAGCTTTTGCTAATGCAGTACTTGAAGAAGGTGCTCGTAAGTTTGGACAAATCGATATTCCTACTAATCCTTATGACAAATTATTAGCTACATTAAAGAATGTAGCACAATTAGGTTTAGAACTTGTAAATAATGTATTAGCTCCGTTTGCTAAATTACTATCTAACAACACAGGTTTGTTAGTAGGTGTTATAGGTTTAATTGGTGCTAAAATTGTAAAAGATGCATTGCCTGCTATTGGACAGTGGCGAGCAAGCTTAAAAGATGCAGCAGATGCTGCTAGAAAAAGTAGTTCCGATATTGCTGCAAGTTTTGGAGAAGGTTTTGTTGAACGTACTAATGCAGCATTTAAAGTGCCACAATTAGAAGCTAACCTTAAGAAATCAGAAGAAGCATATCGAGCAAGCCGCGCTAAAATGGCTACAATGGATACTGATCTTTCTAAGCGAGTGCTTAAAGGCGGCATTGGAACAGATGAAAAGTCATTAAAATCAGAGCAATCTAAGGTTACTAGGGAAATAAATAAATTAAAGGCTGATGGAATAGCCCTTGATAATGCACAGCTTGTAGCACTAGAAAAACAAAAAGCTACTATAATTGCACTAAAAAATGATCTTAAATCTTTAACAGTTGCTAAAAACGCTGCTTTAGACAAATCAGAAGCTGGTGGCGGCAGTATGTTTGAAAGAATTGGTGATTTTTTACGTGGTAGTGCTGCGAAAGGTGCTCGTGACAAAAGTACCCGATTAGACATATTAAGTAACGTAAGTAAAAATCAAACAGAACAAGGATTTGGCCCTGCTATTGGTCAGATGATGAAAGATCTAGATTCACTACCGGGTAAATTTAATAAAGTGCGTACAGGTATTGCTGGAATTGTTATTGCAGGTGCTGGTTCAATTGGTACTGCAATATCAGGTTTAAGTAGATTTTTAGGTCCTATAGGTATAGGCTTAGCTGTTATACAGGCAGCACTTCCCTTATTCAGAAGCAACGAAGAAGCTGCAGCACGTTTTGCAGGTTCACTAGATTTACTAAAAGAAAATTCAGAAAACTCTTTTAGAGTATTAGAGCGTTTAAGTAAACTAGACCCACTAGAACGTATTTCTGTAGATAATATATTTGCTAAGGGTACAGCCCTTGAAAGCTTAGGCGGAAGTATGTCTAAGGCCTTTACAGATATTGAAACAGAAATTAAGCAGCGTAACTGGGCAGATAGTACAATTAACTTTTTGTCGAGTATTATAGGTCGTAGTTCTGAACAATTATTAGCTAAACAAGTTGGCAACACAGTAGAAAGAGCTGTAAAGCTATCTGTTAATGGCCCTAATGGCAGAGTTGTTCAAGAAGAATTAGCAAAGTTATTACAACTACCTGCTAATGCTACTACAGCAAATATTACAAACGCTTTAAATAAAGCTAGTCCTGCTATACAACAAGCAGCAGGTAAAATTATAGAAGACGCTGGTAAAAAGGCTGTAGCTTCTGCTGGTTCTCTTAAAACTTTTAAGCAAGGCTTGGCTGAAAGTGCAAAAGTTTATCAAGACTTAATAAATACAACAAAAAATTCTACTCCATTAACAAAATTTGCAGAAGACAGTTCTAAGCAAATTATAGAACTGTCTAAGACACTTGCTAACGCTGACTTACCAGAAAAATTAACTACTTTAAGAGATTTATCAGGTGACATTAACTTTTTACAGTTATTTCCAGTAGACGCTGCTAAAAATATTTTATCTACTTCAAATGAGCTAAGCAATCTTAGCACAGAGTTAGCTGATGTAGAGCGTAGACAAAATCTATACAACGACGCTATAAATGAACAGCAAATTATTTTAGATAAATATGCTGGTCGTAGACGTGAAAGTCTTAGTGGTTTGGGTGGTCAAGCCCAAGAGTTCGATAATGCTAAAGACGCTATAGACCGTCTTAATAACTTAAATGTTGGGTTACAGAATACAAAGAGCACTATTGCTGCTTCCTTACAAGGTGCTTCAATAAAGTTTGCAGATGCAATGAAAGCTGGGCTAATAGCTAATATTGATACATTTACCCGAGGGTTAGTAGATGCTGCTGCAAGAGCAAAACTTGAAATTCAAAAAGTAGCTGTTGGTGGTATAAATGACCCAAGATTAAAAGCAAATTTTCAAGCAAGTCTTGACCTAAAGGCAGTTGAATTAGATCGACAAATGCTAAAATCGCAAATGAATTTAATAGAGTCTAATGCCGACTTACGTTTAGCTATAATGGAAAATACTTTTGCCTCAGGTTTAGCCAGAGAAGGTATTACTGGTAGTGCTGGAGAAATTCGTGCAAAGCTAGTTCTGGGTAAAGACTCGGGATTAGGAAGCCTAAACGATCAGCAAAAAGCTATAGACGCAATTAAAGATAATAAGGGAAAATCTAGTCTACAACTGCGAAAAGAGTTAAAGACAGGCGCTGGACTTGATAGCGGAACAATTGCTGGTGTAAGCGATTTACTTTCTACTAGTCAAGCAAAAGAAGCTTTAAATGCTCAACTAGCTGCTCTTAAAGGTAAAGACGAAGCAATTAAGTTACAGAAGGAATTTAACTTAATTGATGCCGACAAAGCAGTAGGCTTACAGACTTTAGCTAAATTGCAAAAAGATAACGACCAAGAGCAGTTAAAGTTTGCTCAGCAAAAAGAGTCTATGAGTGATGCCGAGTTTCAAGCACAGAATCAAGTATTCATACTTCGTAAGGAAGAACTTGCTAATTCTGCAAGAATTCTTGAAGCTAGCACAGGCATACAGAAATTACAGGCAGCATCAGCTACTGTAGGTTTAACTGTAACTCAAAAAGACCTCGAATATACACTCAAACAGTTAGACGCTACTGTTCAACAATCTCTTTTAGATGAAAAACTTGCAACTTCAGGAACACAAAGAGCTGCAGATATTGCAAAAGCAGTAGAGTTAAAAACCAGAGAATTAAAAACTGCCGAACAAATAGGTATAGAAACTACTGCAAAAATAGACCAACAAATTATTGAAAATAAACAAGCTCAAGATTTATTAGCGTTTAAAGAACAAGAAAGTACTATAGATAGTGAAACTCTAAAGAAATTAATGGATGCTTTAAAAATAGACGAGCAAAAATTAGAGCAAACTAAGCAATTGACTGCTGCAAGAATTGCATATAACCAAGAAGTAGGTAAGCTAGATCTTGCTGAAACGCAGGCCGGCGGATATCTACCAGGTAGTCAAAAAGCTATGGATAATAAAACTGCAAAAGACAATCTTGAAGCTAACTATAATACTCAGGTAAAAGGTATTACAAGTGTAACTAATGCTCAGATCAGAAGCGCAGAAGCTGTAGCAAATCTTTCAAACCAACAATTAGCTTATACTGATTTATTCAAGCAAGCATTTAAAGGTATGGAAGACGCTATTATTGAATTTACTAAAACTGGTAAATTAAACTTCAAGGGTATGATTGACAACTTTATAGAAGGTCTAATACGCTACGAAATACAACAGCAACAAATGATGGCATTTAGAAGCCTAGGTGGTGCAGGTGGTTTAGCTCAACTACTTATGACTGCAGTTGGGGCATACGGCCAACCTGGAGATTTAAATTATGGTCCAGCCGCTATCAAAGTAAATGCTAAAGGTGGTGTATACGATGCTGGTTTAACACAGTTTGCTAAAGGCGGAATGTTTACTAATGGCATCGTAGATCAACCAACACTATTTAAGTTTGCTAAAGGCACTGGAATGATGGGCGAAGCAGGCCCCGAAGCTATTATGCCCCTAAAGCGTGATAATAGTGGCAATCTTGGAGTTCGCGCGGGCGGTGGTGGCGGAAACGTAGACGTTGTTGTTAACAACTATGGCAACGAAAAAGCAGAAACTAAAGAAACTGTTGATAGCCGAGGTAATCGTAAGATTGAGGTTGTTATTGGAGATATGACTGCAGGTGAGATTTCTAGAAATGGAAGTGCTTCGCAAAGAGCTATTCGAGGAACCTTCGGACTTCAGCCTCAGTTAATTAGGAGATAATTATGGCATATACGTATGTTTGGGAGTCGACACTTCCACAAGTACCTCAAAAAGGTTTTTCTGAATCCATAGGAGCACTTATATTAAGGACTCCTATGGATGCAGGTCCTGCTAAGCAAAGGTATCGAGGCCGTAGGTCTAATACTATGCAGCTAACCTTTATTATGACAACTGTACAAGTAGGAACTTTAGACACATGGA
>Ga0102830_1001190_pt1 | contig 10069 bp, 10 predicted proteins | sample ColrivemetaGS703_FD_84511 | JGI IMG/M metagenome (GOLD analysis project Ga0102830, IMG submission 84511) | Estuarine microbial communities from the Columbia River estuary - Freshwater metaG S.703 | ecosystem: Environmental > Aquatic > Marine > Intertidal zone > Estuary | place: USA: Columbia...
AATTTTTTATTATATTTGACATAGATATTGTTTGTTTTGCGACTTCAAGATACTGAATTTCAGTATCTTGAGCAATATCTAATCAATATTTTTTACTTTAAATAATTACACCCAACGGGTTAAAATAATACCTTGAATATGTCATAAATAAATTAAATGATAAAATAGTAGAAAGTTTTAGTGATTAAAAACACTTTAGACTACAAACAGAAAGGACACTGATTTTAGTTAAAACTATGAAAGTGTTTTCCAATTTCTTATCTAAATACTCTCTTTGAGAAAGTTCAACATAGTTTAAAGATGTAAAATTTTAGCAAAAAAAAAATAGTAAATAATTACTAACAAAGAAAAATTTGAAAGGTCCAAAAATCTAGTTTTATCAAGGAAGCTATAAATAAGTAATTAGTTTGCAAATTGTTGGTTGTAATACTATTAGGTTACTTTTAATGTTGTATTGTTCAATTTAGGGGTTGCAAAAATCACAATACATAGGGTCTTCACTTGTTTTTTTATGAGGGTACATTTCTTCTTTTGTAAATTTACAATGTTGGCAAACATAAATATAGCTTAATGTTGAATTGGTTGCAGAACCGCATAAGCCACATTCTAATCCTTTTTTTACGTCTGTTACTCCAAAACCCGGAACACAACATTGAGGACAGTATGAATTTACCTTAGTAACTAATTTTTTGGTTACATTTTCAATAACTACCATTCGGCTCGGATTGTACATAGCTCTCATGTCCGTCTCGACATAAACCATACCGAATTTTTTATAAAGAAAACGGAAAGTTTTTTTTAATTTTTGCAAATTTGTAATGCCTTTGACTATATTGCAATTGTCTGTTTTTGACTTTCGAAGTATGAGTCCGTGAGAGGGAAACTTTACTAAATCAGCAAATTCTAAAAGATCTTTTTCATTTTCAATTTCACGACCATTAAAATTGGTTTCCATACTCAGTTCTCTAGCGATTATTTCTAAGTTGTTTTTTTTGTCAATGAAAATTAAAAACTCGTCATCTGCGCTTGCAAAAAATATTGTTGGATGAGCACCGAAAGAACCTTCACTTGCAACTCCCAAATCACAGTTGCTCAGTTTCATAGCTAAAAGGCATTTTTGCCTAGCAGTTGCTATAGGGTCAAGTTCCCTCTCAATCTCTCCCGTAAAAGTGCCCAATGTATCCGTATCGAATGTTTCATTTGCAATACACTTTACACCCAAACATTTTTCGAGAATTGGTGCAATTACGATTTCCTTTTTGTGCTTAGTGGCAATGATTAATTTTCTGCCGTTGAACATAAGAAGATAATTTCTTTAATTTGATTGTGTTGTTATCGTTATTTCCATACCCTTACTCGTTTCGTTAAATTTTCCATTATCGTAAACCAAATTTCCATTCACAAACGTCTGTTTTATTTCCGAATGAAAAGTAGTCCCTTCTAATGGTGACCAACCACATTTGTAGAGTAGGTTCTCTTTAGTAACTGTCCATTTGCTGTTCAAATCCACCAAAGTCAAATCGGCATAATATCCCTCTTTTATAAATCCTCTTTTGTTCATTCTGTAAAAAACTGCTGGGTTATGGCACATTTTTTCAACTATTTTTTCTAAGGAAATCAAACCTTGTTTGTGAAATTCCAACATACAATTCAGGGAGTGTTGTACCATAGGTGCTCCAGACATTGATTTAAAGTATGTTTGTTGTTTTTCTTCCAAAGTATGGGGAGCATGGTCTGTGGTAATCAAATCAATTCTATCATCCAGTAATGCTTTTAACAATCCTTTTTTGTCCTGTTCAGATTTTATTGCAGGATTCCACTTTATCAGCATTCCTAATCGGTCATAATCTTTGTCTGAAAACCATAAATGATGCACCGAAACTTCGGTAGTTATTTTTTTCTCTTTTAGCGGAAGGTCATTTTGAAAAAGATGTGTTTCTGCTTCAGTGGTTAAATGCAATATATGAAGTCGTGCATTGTGTTTCTTTGCTATATCAATTGCACGTTTAGTAGCTTCATAACAACATTTAGCATTTCTGATCAATGGATGAAATTTTGCAGGAATATCTTCCCCGTACTTTTCTCTAAATAGCTGTTCATTTATCTCTATATTTTCTTCTCTTTCGGAATGGATTGCAATAATGCATTTACAGTTAGCAAATAGTTTTTCCAATTTCTCTGGACTATCAGCCAATAGATTACCCTTTTTGGTAAAGTACAAGCCGTCATCTGAAACACCAATAAATTTACTAGTATCCATTTCTATGACTTCATCAATATTGTCTCCATTTACACCGTAAAAAAATGAGTAGTTTGCTAAAGATTTTTTTGAGGCAATCTCATATTTTTCTTTTAAGCTCTCAGAAGTCAAAATATTCGGTACCGTATTTGGCATATCAATAAATGAAGTTACTCCACCTGCAATAGCGGCTTTACTTTCAGTATAAAAATCTCCTTTATGAGTCAGCCCTGGGTCTCTGAAATGCACCTGCCCGTCTATGATCCCGGGCAACAAGTGTTTTTCTCTTCCGTCAATTACTTTTTGATTCGGTTTAGCTTCCATACTTCCGATTTTTTGAATAAGTCCGCCTGATAAAAGTATATCCGCTATAAATGTCTTTCCTTCATTAACAATGGTTGTGTTTTTGATTAAAATATCATTGTTCATTTTTCATTATTTGGTTTTATTGAGCAAATAGTTTAACTGCCAACGTTTGGTATATGTTTTGTTACTTTATTTAAGCCTTAAATTTACTAAATACAAACCGAATAAAAAATCCACGAGGATTTTCGTAAGCAAGCTAAAACTAGCCATTAATTATACAGGGTGTTTTACAAATTTTTATGCTGTTCTTGTGAAAATTTTTCATGCAATAGATTCCATAGCTCTGTATAACCATTGTCATATCCTAAAGCCCAGATTCCAATACCACCTATTTTATTTTTTTTTATCCAATCATACTTAATTGATAATGATTTTACGTCTTCAAAAAATAGTTGCCTATAGTCGTTATTACCGTCTTTAAGTAAGATGTAGCTTGAGGAACTTTTTGGATCAAATTGAACTTGGGTATTTAAAGAATCAATATAAGATTTTCTTATAGTTAACTTCAGAAATTTCAGGATTTGATTTAGAATATTTAATCTCGTAAAACTCTCCAATTTTAAAAATTCGCGGACTTAAAGGTCGTATTTCATAATTTTTTCCGCCAACATTATATTCAAGATGATTTTGTAATGTTTTATGTGTATTACTTCCTATTATTTTACAAAAAGTAATTTCAGTATTTTTAGATAAAAGTTCCTTTTTATTTTTATTTAAATAACTTTTATAATAGAAAAAAGAAAACAATAAAATAGATAGAAATATTATTCCTAAATAAGCATTTCTTTTTTGCCTTGTTGTTAAATTATCTTTCTGAATTTTCATTTTTTAATTGAACTCAATTTTTGTAAATCATTCGTATTTTTAATTTTTCAGATTTTGAGTGAGTAATTGCACACAACGTTGTTTTGTATGGAAAGTTGCGATTTTGTGAACGAGGAATTTCCAGCGGAAATTCAGAAGTTTGCAAAAAAGCAACAAGCTTTAGTTTAAACCAAATATAGCAATTTTTTATACAAGGTGTTAGGGCACGTAATTTATGAAATCCAAGTTCCTTCAATTTTATCAATTTTCCACTTTCCAGATATTTTTTTTATAAATACACGAATACCATTTCCATCTAACCTTCCAAAAGTAATTCCGCCTTCAAGTATTCCAAATTTTTTATTATTGTCAAAATAGATTCGGGAAAATGAAATTACAGCTCCGAAATAGAAAGGATATTCAGAACTCCATAATTCTCTTCCTTTTGGAAAGTCAGAACGATATTTAAAGATATACTTTTCGTTGTTTTTAAATTTTGATAAATTGATTTTATATTTAGTATTTTTTTTAAAAGTATCATTTCCAAATTCTATATTCTCAAAATGTTCACTCAATTTTTCAACTTCTATCTTATCTAATGTAAAAATGGTATCAATTATTGCTAATACAATTCGGGCAGTATCTTTTTCAATTTTAATTTTCCTTTTTTCAAATTCCGCTAAATACTCTTCATGTATTCTAATATTTTCCTTTTTTTGGCTTTCGCTGATTACTATTCCATTTGGAAGAGGAGGAAGCACCAAAGGAGGTTGCATTGTCCTAAAATCATAAAACGTAGAATCTATTAATTCTAAAAAAATTTCATTAAAAACTTCTTTTTCAAATTCTAATTCATTTTTTTGTGAATTACAACCTAAAATAATTGATAATAGAAAAAATATTATTAATTTGTTCAAGAGTTCGTTTTTATGTGCCCTAACGTGTTTGTACAAGATTAGTTGCTGTGTTTAAGCATTAAAGTTAATAAATAATTACTGACAAAGAAAATCCGCGAGGATTTTCGTAAGTGAGCAAAAAGCAAGCAATTAATTTTGTACGGTGTTGGCAAATCGTTTTTTAATCCCACTCAACATCAAGTTTTTTTAATTCCGTTTTTAATTCAGATAATGATTCAGATTCTATTAAACCAATATTGATTTTCATTTTCTTTAATTCCGATTTCAGTATATATTCTCCTGCAAAATGTTTAATTCCCTTTATATCTTTCAATTTCATTTTCTTTCCAAAAGGCCAATTTTGCTTAATAATTCCGTTTTCAAGAGTTAAATATTTTTCCTTTTTCTGAAAGAAATATATTAACAAATAAATTCCAGAAATTAAAAACCAGAAATAGTCAAACAAATCTATATTTTCATTTCTCACAGTTTGAAATATTCCATTTACAAGCCATAATAAACCTAAATATAAATTCAGATTAACTTGTTTTTTTTCATATTGTATTCTCATTTTTTTTAATGTTTGCCAACGTGTTTGTGTTATGAAAAGTTGCGTATTTGACAACGAGGAATTTCCAACGGAAATTCTGAAGTTGGCAAAAAAGCAACAAACTTTGGTAAAGCTAAAAATAGCAATTTTTTATACACGGTGTTGGCATTAGTATTTATTTTGTCAGATTTTCAATTCCATTTTCAAATATTGAATTCCACAATTCCTTTGGCGATTTTCCGTGTTTGTTTTTAGTTTCTATATCTGCATTTTTCTCCAAAAGCATTTTTACTATGTCAAATTCATTTCTCGAGTTCATAATTGCAGTCCAAATAGGTGCGTTTCCATGAATGTCAGTTAAATTCGGATTTGCACCTTTATTTAGCAAGATTTTTATAATTCCAATTTCTTTATTTTGAGCTGCGAAATGTAAAGCACAATATCCGTTTTTATCTTGAAAATCAATATCAGCTCCTTTTTCGATGAGATAGTTTAAAACAGACTCATTTCCTTTTGAGGCAGCTAAAATTAAAAAAGTCCTTTTATAAGAGTCAAAACAATCAATTCCATGAGATTTTGTCAACATATTAATTCCGTCAAAATCATTTTTTTCGACATAACTATCTATAAATTCAAGTTCTGATTCTACTTTCAAAAGTCTTCCTGCTCTGGCCATTTAGTTCGGTTTTTTATATTAATGCCAACGTTGTTGTATATAAAAAGTAGCAGAATAAAAATGCTATTATTTTCAATTTTTCAATAAAGACAGCAGATAAGTACAAACTTTGTAGTTTGCACTTAACTGCTATTTTTTATATACGTGGTTGTGGTTTGTATTTTAATAATCTATCCACCAAACTCTCGTTCGTTTATATTTACAGTTCTTTTCTTTTTTAATCACATATATATATTCAAATATCTCATTTTTAGTTTCAATAATAATATTTTTCTCTTTGCTAAACCTAAGGAAGATTTTTTTTCCATTTTCCCAGAGTTTTTTTGTATTTATGAACTTAATATTATTGAAGACTTCAGCTGATATATAATCGGATTCATTATACCTATCAATATTAAATAAATTGTTATCTATTTTGAAATATTTTTTATTATTTAAAGTTATTATACTGTCTTTAGTTTCATCATATAAAAGATATTTAGTCTTTTGACTAAAAATTAATGATGTTGTATTAAAGAGAATAATGAATAAAATAAATTTAGTTGCACTCTTTGCTTCCGTTAGTTTTTTCATAAGAAATAATTTGTAGAACTTGTTGTTGTTCATTTGAACTTAATTTTTGCCATGCTTGACTATATATCAACTCGTGATTATTGTTTGCATCTTTAAATTGAGAAAGCCCTTCCCAAGCCAAAGCATTATAGTAAGAATCTGTATGTTGACCATTGTCAAATTGTTTTAACCCATTTGCTATTGTTTGTCTGTAATGTGCAGCCATTTGTTCATGATCCCAATTTTGTTGATGATTCATATAATAGTCATAAATACCTGGGAAATCATTTCTTACTATAGCTAAATTTTTATCTCTAGAGTACATAAATTCCCATAATCTTGCATGTATTGATTCGTGTATAAGAGTTCTTGCATTAGTAAGTGCAGTATTTATGTTTTCTGAACGATTACTGTTTATACTAATTATAAATGTATTATTAGAGCCATTTTGCAAAGGTGTTGATGTTGAACCGTTAGTAAGGTTTCCTAAAGAATCTGACATTTGAAGTTTGAGATTAAATTGTGAAGGTCCATTATTATCATTAAAGTTTTCTAAAATCCAATTTATATTTCCTTTATTATCAACCATTTTTTCATAGATACATTTTGCCTTACCTTCTAGTTGGTTATCTATACTTATAATTTCTTCTTCAACAATTTTTGTTTCACTTGAGCTACCACCACCACCTTCACCATTTGTATCACATGTTTGATAGCTAATAGTATTATAATCATAAGTACAATTAATAATTTCTGTTCTACCTGTGTTTTCATAATACCAAAACCAACAAGATTCTGTTACAATAGTTTCAGTATGCATTTCACAATCAGTAGGCATTCTATAAAATATATTATCATCATTTTTCTTCTTTTCATAAATAATATATTTTTTGCTTGATTTTATACCATTATTAAATTTATCTAAAGAGATAAGATTTTTATCTAAATCATAAAGTGTTACAAAACCATTAAAATTTCCAATATTGAAATAAGATAAATTTTGAAAGTCAGGTATACTTTTTTTGATGTCTTGAGCAAAATAATGAACTATATTTACAGTTAATTTATTATCAGGGCTTATAAAAGCTAATAATCTATCATTAGACATAGAAGTACTTTTATCTAATTCTTTTTGTTTTACGATTCGAAAAGGAATTTCTATATATTCTTTATCATTATTATACAATATTTTAGCCTCATTCCATAAAGGTTCTTTCTTTAAATTGGAAAATTCTTTTTGATTTAATTCCGCTTTGTAAATGGATTTTACTTTTTCAAGATTAATAGATACAGTATTTTCAATAAGCACTTCATCTTTTTCACAGTTCCATAGCAATAAAGAAATTCCAAAGAATAGAATTCCGATTTTAAATAGTTTGGTTAGACTGATTTTTTCTGTTTTCATATTGGTTAAATTTAAAGATTAATATTCAATTTTAGTTGTTTAACTAGCTGCAATTTTTGATTTTTCAATTCTGCCAGCTAAATTGGCAAAATATAAACCACAACGTGTTTGTATATGAAAAGTAGCAGAATAAAAAAGCTATTATTTTCAGTCTTTTACAAAGATAGCAGAAAAGCACAAACTTTGTAGTTTGCACTTAACTGCTATTTTTTATATACGTGGTTGTGGTTTGTATTTATTTTTTTAAAATATCAATTCTTTTTAATTCTTCTCTAAATTCATCTGTCCATTCTAACCAATATTCAATAAGCCATTCTTTTCCATCAATTTTTCTTACTGACTGCAAATAAGGCCAATCATTTTCTAGTTCAGAAATTGCAGTTTTTATATTATTATTTTTTAAACTATATTCTCCATTTCCTTTAAGAAAGTATATTTTTTTTGCACCAATTTCCATGGAATATTGTAATAAATTAAGACATATTTCCATACATTTTAAATCAGTTTTTGGTTCACAATAAAACTTAACAAATGATTTAAGATTTGTAACATTTTCTATACTATCTTTTTTGTAAAGTAATAAATCTAAAATGTGATGCACATGCTTTATTTCAAGTAATTTATTCATTAAATTTTATTTTTTGTATATTTTTTGTGTAATTACCTCCCAAAAATTCAATTGTAGCTTTTGTATTATATTCTTCGGCAGTTGAAGCCCAATTGCGATATTGAATTTTACTTCCATCTGGAAATTTAGCAATAAAAATTTTTCCTTTAGTTCCATAAATTTCTGAAACAGGAATGTTTTTTGTTAGTTGTTCAAAAAAAGTTTTTCCATGATTTTCAGTAGAATTTGCCAAAACTCTAACTCCCTCATCACCAGGAATTCCTATTTTATTAAATGCTTTAAGGGCTTCATCATAATTTGATGATATTAAGTTTTTCAACTTTTTAGCATTTTTAAAAGCTTTTGTAAGTCTTACCACAATTTTCATACCTTTGAATGCTTTTGATGCTATTTTCCAAGTTTTTCCAACTGGAAAGACACCAACAATTGCGAAAGCCAATTCAGTTGCTCCATTTTCATAACTACCATTACTAAATGCAGAAATTGCATTCTTTAAAGAATTTAATTCGGAAACTCCAGGTATAAGTTCAGGAATGAGTTCTTTTAAAATTGATAATAAAAATTCACCAAATTCACTCCATTCTTCTGATGTTTGTGGTAGGTCAATACCTAAATCTTTTAGATTTGGTAAAAAATCTATAAAAAGAAAATTTTTAGTAACTTTTTTTTGATCTTCTAAAGAGAGTTCTTCAAAATTTTCAACGTCTTTTAAAATAGTTAATATTTCTAATGTTTTGGAAACTAATAATGAAGATTCGTAATCGTTTAAAGCTGTTTGATTAATTGATAAATCAAATAAAACTTGCCCTAATTCATAAAAATTATTTTGTTTAAGAAATTTACCAACTGCACCTAAATAACTAAATTGGGTTTCTACACTTTCAAATCTTGATGGAACGAAATTTATTGCATCTTCAAAAGAAGTAATTATTTCATAAAACTTAACTGGACTTGTATTGAAAATTACAGGAACAACTATTCCAGTGCCTCCACCACCAGCACTTGTATTTGTTGTAGAAGTATGATTATTATCTGTTGAAAAATCACCAACATCACTTGAACCTGAGGAACAAGTACGTCCAACATATGTTGGTCCGATACAATGAAAATACTTATCTAAACATTGTCCACTTGGAATATGAGGTGAACCATCACATTCTCTACCATTACCACCTGTACATAAATTTAAAAAAACATCATTACATAATTCCTCATATAACATTTTATTTGAAAAATTTATTTTATCAAGATCAAGTTTAATTGTCTTTATCCCGTTTTTTTGAATGCTGTTCCCAGAGTAAAAATATCTAAATAAATAAGCTTGCACATTTTCATTATTTTTTCTTTGAAGTACTAAATTTTCAAAATATTCATTATTAACTTTATTTCTTGTTATACTCATGGCAAAAGAAACAACTGTATCAAGTTCTGTAAGCAAAATACTAGAAGTATCTATTTTAAAATTATATAAATCTTCCTCTTCATTTTTTTGATAAAGACCTTTTAAAGTTTGTTTAACTTTAGTTTCCTTTTTAGTCTTTTCTAATAATTTAGTATAGGATTCATTAAACTCATTCCTTTTAAGTAATTCATTCAAAGAAACTTTTTTAATTAATGATTCTTTTGACGAAACTTCAATATATTCGTCTTTTTCGCAGTTCCATAATAAAATAGAAATTCCAAAGAATAAAATTCCGATTTTAAAGATTTCGGTTAGATTGATTTTTCTTTTTTTCATATTGGTTAAATTTAAAAATTAATATTCAATTTTAGTTCTTAACAAGCTGCAATTTTTAGGTATTCAATATCGCTTGCAATTAAGCGAATATAAACCACAACTGGTTATATCAAGAACAAAGTTCTTTTTTAAATCGGATTATTTCCGGATAATAGGAAGTTTTGTTCATCTTTTGCATTACTTCTCAAATTTAATAAAATTGTATCTAATGGACT
>Ga0102830_1001192_pt1 | contig 10059 bp, 16 predicted proteins | sample ColrivemetaGS703_FD_84511 | JGI IMG/M metagenome (GOLD analysis project Ga0102830, IMG submission 84511) | Estuarine microbial communities from the Columbia River estuary - Freshwater metaG S.703 | ecosystem: Environmental > Aquatic > Marine > Intertidal zone > Estuary | place: USA: Columbia...
CTCCAAAGTGGCCTTATCCGCCTGAAATAGTTTGGCGGAAAAATCCGAGATGGGTATCGTTATCGAGTCGGGCCTAAATCCCCCCTCCTAGGGACTAGCAATCCGTTGCAAGTGCTGTATTTGCAGGTACTTACGACGATTCCACGCCCTCGCGCGCGCGCACGCGAAGTCTATAAGGGCTTCGGAATCTGTTGGGGCGGACACTCTCCGGCATGAGTGTCGAGGTGACAGCTCGACAGCGGCTCTCTAACAACGCGGACGGTGGACAGCAGCGGGGGCCGAACCCGCACTAGGGATTGATTAGATCGAAGTGGGCGGTAAGGCGCAAGCCTTACATAAACACTCCTGCAAGATGCGGTGCGGACGGGTTAGCTTAAGGGCGACACTCGGGAAGCACTACTCGGGGTTTCCGCTGAGATCGGGATCGGATTGGAGGCTGATGGCCTCACCTAGGGGATGCAATAGGATGCATCGTCCATCGCGGTAGGAACGGGTAGCCTAGGTTGTCGCTGCTGGTGATTATTAGCCACGACAATCGGCCCGATAGCCTACGCTTACAGATACTACTGGCAAACGCCGATAAGGTAGACCATGAGTCCAAACGCTGTAAGTGTAAAATCAACCCGAGTATCTAATACAGATACTCTATTCACACAATGCATCGGGAGTGCCTCCCAAGTACCTTGATGCATAGAGTGTGCAAACGCAAAGGAATCGGTAAGCCTGAATTGTGACGAAACACACTAGGGCCGGACACTCTCCGGCTCTAAGTGTCGCAAGGCCGCTCCTTGCCTGAAGAGTCTCAGCATCGGTAGCTCCGATGCATCAACATCAAAGGAACCCTATGAAGCTCTCTACCCTAAAGAAGCAAGCTCAAAGCTCGACCAAGTTTCGTGGCCACAGCATGAAGTGGGATGCGCCGATTGAATTCGGAACCCGCTTTGTGCAGCTTGGACGCTGCCGTATCTGCGGTGCAGAAGTCCAGCTCAATACTCGCCCGTACCCTAATGAGATCAATATCGGCGGCAAAGCTCTCGCCACAGGATGTGCCCTATGACCTTCGCAGTAGAAGCCTCAAGCTCAATCCTCGCAAGCCTCAAGGCGAGCGGGGTCGATCCCTTCAAGTACACTAAGCGCGGCAAGCGCAAGTGTGCCTCAGGCCTCTGGTCGGCCTCAGCTAAGACCATCAAGTCCGAGGAATCGGGAGATGCCGATCTCGCCTTGGTTCTGTACTTCAAGGCGGGTGCATTCTGTCCCTTCATGAGCCAAGGTTGCTACGCTGCTTGCCTCGGTGAGCACGCAGGTCGCATGGTGATGCAAGGATGCCAACGCGCTCAGGTAAACCGTAGCCTCTACTGGCTTCTGGATCGGCAAGCCTTTATTGCCGACCTCGCCTCCGATGCTGCCAAGCGCATCGCCTCGCGTCAACGCAAGCTAGGTCGTCGCATCCGTGTGACGATCCGTCTCAATGGCACAAGCGACCTCCAAGGCCTTGCCAAGGTTCGTGCCGCGATCCGTGAAGCCTGCGCCCACATCGATGCCGACCTCGCATTCTACGAATACACCAAGAATTGGGACACCAAGGCCTTGGATCACCATGTGACTCTCTCGCGTTCTGAGATGACTACGGATTCTCAGATTGTCGAAGCGGCCTCTCGCGGTCTCAATGTGGCGGTGGTCTTCTCGACCAAGCGCAAGCAACCTCTGCCGACTACCTACCTCGGCCTTCCCGTGATCGATGGTGATATCTCGGACGACCGCACCCGCGATCCGAAGGGATGCATTGTCGGCCTCCGTGCTAAGGGTCGCATGAGCAAGGATACGACGGGCATGGTTGTCCGTCTCTGATTCTCCAACCTCCAACCAAAGGAACCAACTATGCAACGCACTATCAAAGCACCCGCTAACCTCGGCAAACTCAGCATCCAAGTTGACGATGACGGCTCTATGGTCGTCCTTAATAAGGATGGTCGTACCTACAGCGCGTCAGTCAACCTTGTCGAGCAACTCGGCTTGCTCACCGACGACCGCTTTGGCTACGAACTGCGGCTCACCATCAAACAACTTGGTTGGGTTGACGATGTCGTCGCAGCCCACAACCTCTGATCCAAAGGAACCAACCGTGAAACAAGCTACCTACAATCGTCGCCTCTCCGAATCTACCATCCTCCAACTCGAAGCGCACATCGCCTGCGAGGAATCACCTGAGATGCGTGCCTCGATGCAGCGCATCCTCGACAATCCCGTAGTCGGTGTGCTTGCGAAAGAGTGGGATGTTCGCGAGGAACTGTATCGTGTGTGTGATGGCCTAAAGTACGAGGCAAACCACAACTTTCTACACACACCTGAGACCCGCGAAGACTTCATCCGTGATCGCCGCTCCATGCTGGCTGATCTGGACTACTAAGCACGCTAGGCCGAAACATCTGGGGCGGACACTCTCCGCTCTAGTTGTCGCAGCGTAATGCGCTGCCTGACGATGGCCGTCAGTCTCAACCAACAACCAACAAGGAATCTATCATGGCTCACAACATCACTTCCTCGGACACGCTCGTTCTCGCTGGTACTCGTGCATGGCATGGCCTCGGCCAAGTCCTGCCGTCTACCTTCACACCTGATCAGGCTCTGGCCGCTGGCTACCTGAACTGGGATGTGCATCTCGTCCCGATCCAGACCATGCCCTTGGTCGGCGGTGCTCAAGATGGTGCGCGTGTTACCCTGCCCGATCACCGTGCAGTTGTCCGCTCGGACAATGGTGCAGTCCTCGGTGTGGTCGGTGACCGCTACACCCCTGTGCAGAACCGCGAAGTGTTCGAGATGATCCGTGACGGTGTCGCTGCCGTCACCGATGCACCTGTACGCATCGAGTCGTGCGGCTCGTTCAAGGGCGGTGCTATCTCGTTCGTGTGTGCTCACACCCATGTGTTCGACGCTGGCAACGGTGATATCGTCCGCACCTACGCCATGTTCGGCAACTCACACGATGGTAGCGCAGCGTTTAGCTGCCTCAACACATCGGTGCGTGTGGTGTGCAACAACACCTACAACATGGCCCTGCGTGAGGCTGGCAACAACGCCCACAAGGTGCGCCACACCCGCTCGGTACACCTCAAGATCGAGCGCATCGCTCGCGAGCTTGTGCTCGGTGTTGAGACCGCCCGTGCCTTCGAGGCTCAGGTTGTCCAGCTCAACCGTACCAAGCCTAAGACCTCCGATGTGCAGGAGATCTACGAGCGTGCGTACATCGCAGCGGTCGGCAAGCCTGACGACGAGCGTGCCAAGCGCAAGGCTCAGGCTACGGTCTCCGAGTGGCAGTCCAAGCTGTACAACTCGAAGAACGCAGTCGCTGATGGTTCCCTCTGGGGCATCTTCAACTCGATCACCGAGTGGACTGATCACGAACGCACCGTCCGCAACGACAACAGCGAACGCCGGATGCACGCCAACATCTACGGTGACGCTGCTGAATTCAAGGCCAAGGTTATGTCCGCTCTGGTAGCGGTGTGACCTAGGCCGAAACAACTAGGGCGGACACTCTCCGCTCTAGATGTAGTGGTGTGACGCACCACCTGACGAGGCCGTCAGTATCAACATCAACAACAACGAAAGGAACTATCATGAAGAGCAAGAACACTAAGACGACCAGCCAACCTTGGATGTCGTACCCCAAGCCAGTCGATACTCGCGGCGGGTACAAGGTGGACTGGAACTACTACACCGACGAGGCAACCGCCCTTGAGTGTGCCAAGGCGGCAAGCAACAACCGTGACATCATGATGCAGCGCGGCTACGACTTCGGCTACTGCTGGCCCAGCACGGTCAAGCTAGTGGATGTTGCGCCGGAAGGTCGCACAGAACTTGTCGGCCTCTGGGAAGTCTGCCTACCCTGATCACCCAACAACCTACCCAACAACGAAAGGAACTATCATGAGATTCAACGCACTAACCATCCGCATCGCTATCAATGGCGGCTCGCTGCGCCCATCCTCGGTCAAGGAACTTGTCAAGTGTACGCAGCGTATGGTGGACAACATCAACGACTACACCCTTGAACACCTGAAGGGGGCCATGCCAAGCGCAACCGTGACCTTGGTCAGCACGGAGCGTGTATTGAAAACCTACAAGTGTGAATCCTGCTACGCCGAGGGCGAGGTCACCACTCACGCCGAGCTGGCTGACCAACCCGAGACCGTGCGTGCTGCCGTCAACTTCCTGCTGGTGCATGACGGCGGGTTGTACTGCCCTGAGTGCTGCATCCCATCCGCCAACCAGATGGAGGTGCTGCCGTGATCGCTCAGACCGCACTCGTGCTGGCTGTCGTCGCTGCCCCTATGGTTACCAAAGCCAACACCGAACGAGACTTCTTCGATGCCATCCGCCGTGTCGAGACGGGCGGTATGCCCGACAACGGACGCTACGCAGTAGGGGACAACGGCAAATCTATTGGCCCCTACCAAATCCAGCGTGCGTACTGGCAGGATGCACGCATGAAGGATGGCAGGTACGGTGACTGCCTCGCTGACCATGTGTACAGCGAGCGTACCATGCGTGCCTACTTCCAACGCTACGCACCCAAGGCTCTGGCTGCGGGTGACTGGGAGACGCTGGCTCGCATCCACAATGGAGGGCCGAAGGGTTACACCAAGAAAGCAACCGAAGCCTACTGGCTCAAGGTCAAGAAGGAGATGAGCAAGTGAACGCTGACTTCCAAACCTACGCACGCCAGCTATCGGGCCAGACAATCGACGAGCGCATCGTCGAGCTGACCCAAGCTATCGAGCGCAACGCTGCCAAGGCTGAGACTTACTCTGCTCAGATCGCCCTGCTCCGGCAGGAACTGGCACGGCGGGTCATCGCCTACAAGAATGTGGAGGTGCGCTTGCACCACAGTCTAGGCCGACACACCGATCCCAAATCCTAGGAGCACACCATGAACCTATACATTCACATCCCCAAGATGTGTGAGTACTACGAGATCAACTCACCCTCGACTGGTCGTCAGATCCAGCAGCTCTGGCACTCCATGTGGCTGCTTGAGCTGATCGAAATCGGGTGGGGTAACACGCCGGACGATGGACTAACCGCCGACCCCGCGCTACCCTACCTATACAGCACCGCAGCTTTCCGCTCGCGGTTCAAGGAACTTATCAACAACCTCGATATGCTCACCGAGCAAACGATCCACGGAGAACCACAATGAAAGAACGCCTCTTCAACTTCCTGTGCTGGCTGACTCTCTTCTGCTGCATGGGTATCGTCAGCACCATCCTTATCAGCGAACTCATCCGCCGATTCTACTGGGACGCACAATGAACTACGATGACATCATGCGCCCGTCTGCTGCGGGTGAGCTGCTCCTCCAGATCGGGGCAGTCATGACGGTGCTGAGTCTACTCTGCATTGTCTTCGGTGACTGGAGCGCAGGGCGCAGCAAGGATAAGAAGTGAACCTCCAAGAGCTGTGCTCGTACACCGAGCGCACAGTCTGGGCAGGTAAGAAGGACGAGCTGGGCCTTGTCGCCAACGCTCGCACCGTTGTAGGAATTGTCGGCCCCAACACCAGCGTCAAGGCTCTCGGCTCCAAGCACATCGAGTGTGTGCGGCAGGAGCTGAAGCGTCAGGGTCTGAGCGGGGCCACAATCAACCGCAAGCTAGCTGCCCTCGGTAAGATGGCAGCGGTAGGCTACGAGCTGGGCGAGGTAGCAGCACCGCTCCGCATCCGTAAGGAGCGGGAGGGTGAGCCTCGCTCCCGTATCCTGACGCAGGAAGAGCAGGCTCTCCTGTTCTCGTACCTGCCTCCCGACTACCGCAACTTCTGTACATTCCTCGTGAACACAGGACTGCGGGTCGGTGAAGCACTCCGCCTTGGTGCAGATGACATTCAAGGTGACACCATCCGAGTGGCTAACACGAAGGGCGGCAAGCCACGCACCGTACCGATCAACGCCGAGGCACGCATGGCTATGAGCCAAGGGCGCAGCGGCACGATCAAGCAAGCCACTCTGAACTACCACTTCAATCGGGCCAAGGCTTTGTCGGGCCTGACTGATAAGGATCTGGTAGTCCACTCACTCCGGCACACCTTTGCCTCACGCCTAGTCAAGGCTGGGGTCAACCTTGCCGTAGTCCAGAAGCTGCTCGGCCACAGTTCAATTGTGGTAACGATGCGCTACTCTCACCTAGACATGGTAGACCTACAGTCTGCCGTAGCTAGGATCTGAACATCATCGTTGCGAGCGATGGTTCCTTTGTTGTTGGGCTGGGGGGTAGGTTGAGAGCCTATCTCCCAGTTTACGGAGCGGTCAGTCAACGGTAGGCCGGAGGGCTTTAGCGACTCCAAATGTGGGTTCGACTCCCACCCGCTTCACCACCCAACATACCCACATACCCAACATGAAGTACATCACAACGCACAGCGGTCGTCAGCTAGATCCCCTCGCACCTCGCATCGAGGACATCCACATCGGGGACATCGCTTACTCTCTAGCGCACCTGTGCCGCTTCGCCGGACACACGCACCAGTTCTACTCAGTAGCGGAACACTCGGTGCGTGTCTCGTTCTTGGTCGATGATCGTGCTGGGTTGCACGCCCTGCTGCATGATGCGACCGAGGCGTACCTCGTCGATGTACCTACCCCGCTCAAGGCTCTGCTCCCCCAGTACCGTGAGATCGAGAAGCGATTGAACGCTACGATCTGCGCTGCTTTTGATATCGAGCCGGACACCTACAAGGAGGAGGTCAAGAAGGCAGACCTAGAGATGTGCGCTGCTGAGGTCAGAGACCTCATGCCCATCGGTGACTACGGTCTGATCGGTGTGCGCCCTGACCCCACCTTCATCGTACCTTGGACTGTCGCCAACGCTCGTGAGTTATTCCTCACGCGCTTCAACCAGCTACGGAGGGACGAGTGACCGACAAGAAATCTACACGAGCACGGGAGAAACGAATGCGTTCTCTCGGCCTCTCTCGCTATCGCTCTCGCCAAGCTGTGGCCTACGGGCAGCAGAAGGCTGAGATGATTGCGCCTGTAGCACCGACCCACTTCAGCCCCGAGCGTTGCCTCATGACCGAGGCAGCACGCCGGATGACTGGACGCATCGAGTCCATGCTAGAGAAGTACAAGTCTGGTGTGGCTGGACAGTACGCTGCATCAGTTCCCCTGCTGGCAGCGATCCCCGCTGATGTGGCATCCATCATCGCAGCTCGCGTGATCATGGACTGCCTAGCCAAGGGTATGTACTACCAGCCCATCGCCCATGCAGTCGGGGCACACCTCCGTGAGGAGGCTATGCTCCGCGCCATCAAGGCGAAGGACAAGACCGAGTTCCTCAACCACCAGCGTAAGCACAAGCGCACCAAGACCAAGGCACGCAACCGTGCCCAGTCCAACAAAAGCCTCAAGTGGTTGGTCACATCCCTCAGCCTAGCTGACTGGTCACACCGCGATCAGATGCGGGTGGGTGCGTTCATGCTGGAGATCATGGTCGAGACCTCCGGCCTGCTGTACTTCAAGAATGTAGCCAACCCGACAACTCCGGGAAAGCGTAGCACCATGAAACTGGTGATGCCTACGCCCGAGACCGTCGAGTGGCTGAAGAAAGCACACGAACTGCTGGCCGCAGCTAAACCCTTCTGGCTACCGCTCAACGCTCCGCCCAAAGCATGGCGTACTGTCGATGATGGGGGCTACTGGACAGAGGAGCTGCCCAAGCTCAAGCTGATCAAAGGTGTGGACGAGGATGTCCTTGCAACCAACAGCAAGGATAACTGTCCAGCCGTATACCAAGCGGTCAACCACATCCAGAACACACCGTTCCTGATCAACCGCACCGTCTACGATGTGGCCCGTGAGCTGTGGGAGCGGGACATGGATGTGCCCTGCCTGCCCAAGCGTACCGACGAGGTTCCTCCTACCCGTCCAGAATGCGATAAGGACAGCGAGGAGCACCGCCAATGGAAGAAGATGGCTGCTCGTGCCCACACCCGTAACCGTGAGCACCAAGCCCTTCGTATTGGGACTAGCCGCACCCTGATGGTAGCCAAGGAGATGGGTGCTGAACCGTTCTGGTTCCCCTATCAGCTTGACTTCCGAGGTCGGGTGTACGCTGTGCCCTCCTTCCTCAATCCGCAGGGCGATGACTTAGCTCGCGGCCTGTTGATGTTCCGTGACGGTGTCAAGCTGGACAGTCGGGGTAAGCAATGGCTTTACCGCCACACCGCCAACACCTTTGGCATGGACAAGGGCACATGGGATGAACGGGAAGCATGGACACGAGACAACCTAGCTCGCATCCAAGCTACTGGCCGTGATCCCCTCTCTGACCTGTGGTGGGCTGAGGCCGACAAGCCTTGGCAGTTCCTCGCAGCGTGCATTGAGGTAGCAAATGTTGAGGGTGAAAAATTTTTGAGCCATTTGCCGATCCAACTTGACGGATCTAACAATGGCCTACAGTTGTTCTCTCTCATGCTGCGCGACCAGTACGGTGCGGATGCAACCAACTGTGCACCCTCGCCTGCACCGCAGGATATCTACCAGCGTGTGGCTGACCTGACGCTGAAGAAGCTACAGGATAGCTACGAGCACCCGATGTCCAAGGCATGGTTGGAGTTCTGGCATCACCGCCTACCTCGTGGTCTGGTTAAACGCTCGGTCATGGTGCTGCCCTACGGAGCCAGCATCTACACCAGCCAGAAGTATGTAAGCGACTACTACGCAGACCATTGCTACGCCAACCGCCTAGCCCCCATCGCTGAGGACAGCTACCGCTACCTGATCTACCTCAACCGTATGGTCTGGGCCAGCATCAATGAGATCGTGACTGGGGCACGAGCTGCCATGTCATGGCTGCACGAGGTAGCTAACCTACACACCGACGAAGGCAAGGCCATCGAGTGGACTACACCCGTTGGCTTCTTCGTCCGGCACAAGTACAACAGCACACGAGGTGCGTATGTCCGCACCAATCTTGGCGACCGCTATGTGGTCTTCAAGATGCGCGAGGAGGACAAGACCCTGAGCCGCACCAAGCAGCGGTCAGCCCTGTCCCCCAACTTCATCCACTCGTTAGACGCGACCGTCTTAGTCAAGGCTGTCAATCGTCTATCCGAGCGGGGCGTATACCAGATTACCTGCGTGCATGACTCCTTCGGAGTACCTGCATCGCAAGTGGATCTGTTGTCGCAAGCTCTCAAGGATGCAGCACTTGAGACATTCTCTGGGAATCTTCTTGAAGAGTTTGCCGAGAACACTAAGCTGCGCCTCAACAACTCCGAGGCTGTTCCAGCTCCTCCCGAGATGGGCAGCTTCGACATCACAACTCTAAACCAAAGCCAATACTTCTTCTCATGAACAACAACAAGATCATCACCTCGCCAGTTGCAACTACCCTGTGGCCGAAGCTCAACGAGCCGAACACAAAGTTCAACGAGGCTGGTGATTACGAAGCAACCATCGTCCTTAACCCGAACGATACCGAGCACAACAACTTCATCCAGATGCTGGAGGAGATGTATGTGCAGGCTATCAAGGCGATGATGACTGAACACAAGAAGCCCAAGATCAAGCAGGCCGACTCGCCTGTGCGTCCGCTGACCGACAAGGAAGGCAACGAGACTGGGCTGTACAAGGTTAAGTTTAAGCTGGGTGCGAGCGGCGAGACTAAGGATGGCCGCAAGTACGAGCGCAAGCCTGCCCTCTTTGGCTCTGATGGTAAGCCCTTCACGGGCATCATTGGCCACAACTCTCAGATCAAGGTGGCGTTCAAAGCTAACGCTTACTTCGTCGCCTCGGTCGGTGCTGGCCTGAGCCTGCGCCTCGAAGCTGTGCAAGTTATTCAGGCCAACAGCGGCAACATGGGCTTCAATGACTATGGCTTCTCGGCTACCCAAGCCGAAGCATCTGAGGTAGAGAAGGGCGATGTACCCATGAGCAGCGAGGACTTCTGATGGCACAGCGAGTACGCAACCTCTGCTTCTGGAAAGTATTCCAGACCAAGCTGGATGCGGTCAATGCGATGCACAAGCTCAAGATTAACTTTGAGGAGACTGCTCGCTTCGACA
>Ga0102830_1001196_pt1 | contig 10039 bp, 2 predicted proteins | sample ColrivemetaGS703_FD_84511 | JGI IMG/M metagenome (GOLD analysis project Ga0102830, IMG submission 84511) | Estuarine microbial communities from the Columbia River estuary - Freshwater metaG S.703 | ecosystem: Environmental > Aquatic > Marine > Intertidal zone > Estuary | place: USA: Columbia...
ACCTGGAGTTTTAGAAGTTGGTTCTATTCAGAATTTCGATGGTCAGGGACAGGCTGAGATCATAGAAAAATATTTAAAGAATAAAATAGCGCAACTTGGAATAAAGCAAATTGACGGAGGCTCAACCAATTTACCACCTAGATATTTAAAGAAATATTCTCAAAGATTGGGCGTTCCAATTTCGGGATATATTGGTGGCGACAAATTTGGCTCCCTCAGTAAGAAGCGTCAAGCTGCGTATGATCCATATACAACCAGTAAGAATATTTTTGGAGGTAGAGAATTTAATGTTAAATCTGGTGGTTTCGTTCCTAATTTTGCTAGATTTAAATCCTCTCCTTATTTTGAGGAAGACGGCTCGCGTAAGCGCGGACATGATGGTGGAAAATACATTTCTTTTGGTAACGGTGCTTCAAGAGAGGGGATGATTTCGCTGGCTAAAGGGGCTGGATTGCAATTTGCTCCCGATGGATTTCCTTTAAAAACAAAACAAAATGCTTTTCTTTTTAACAAATTTTTGAATCAGGGTCAGTCAGAACAAATGAGTATCTATGGAGAGCCGGATGGCGGAGTCTATGTGAAAGACGGTAATCATAGACTAGCCTTAGGAAGATATTTAGGATTAAAAACATTTAATAATGTGGATATGAAAGCGCAAGGCTTTGTTCCTAATTTTGCAGCTAAGGTAGGAATGCAGAAACAGAGAAATGCGCTTGCCAATTCTGAGGGCGGAGGTATCGTTGCGGTGCATAGAATTAAGCCGCTAATCAAAGATGGCAGGGTTTCATTTTCCCCGTCGAATTTACCGACTCCCGGCGCTGGTCCCGCCATGGTTCATCATTTGGAGGGCATGTCTGGTCCATCTGGTCATTTCCCATTCGCTAACTTTTTGCGATTGGCGAGGGAAAGAGAAATGGATCCAAGATTCTTTGCCAGAAATAATTTTGAGTGGTATTATACAGATACTGATGCTGACCGCAAAAAGAAGGGTCTTTCTTCTGGATTTGTTCCTAATTTTTCAGCAGCTTTAAATGACGCCATCACAAGAGAGCAATCATCTGGATTATCAAAGAGCCAAATATATGTTGACGCACACTCTTCCTTAAAGAATAAAAATAACCCTATGGGGTTAATGGTGGCAAACACTAGAGATGAGCCATTGGGAGGTTTTCAGGGTATTAATAGGGCTAAAAAGGAAGGGCGTAATCCTAAAACTTATAGCGGCGGAATGTCATCGGGGTTTGTTCCAAACTTCGCAGAAGGCGAAAATGGAAGCGGCGGGAGTCAATCTTTTGATAATGCGGTTGCAGCAATAATGGTTGGATTACAGAGCTTGGCTTTTTCAGCAATATTTGCAAGCAAAGCGATGAGAGAGGCTGGAGCAGAGATAGGTAAGGCTAATAAGGATCTTGAGGGTTTTTCAAAATCAATAAAGAGCGGTGCTGAAAGAAAAGAGTATCTTGCGTCTCAGGAATCTAAGATAAAAGATGGAATAAAAAATGGTACACTTAATAGTCCTGAAATTCAAAAAGCTAGGGCAGACATAGCCTATGCACAAAGTGAAGTTGCTGCGTCGATCTCGAATCCGAAGAAGGACCGTAGTGATCCAAGCGGCCGCGCTAATAGAGCGGCGGCTTTACGAATGGAAAGACAAGCCAATCGAGAACTTAACAACGCGGCTGGCCTAACTGAAGTCAGACAAAGGATTTCGACAAATAATGCCGCAATTGCTAACAATACAGCGAGCGCTGCCTCATCCCGAGCTACGATAAAAGCTCAAAAAGCAGAAAGATTTTCTAGTGTCGGTATGCAGGTTGGCATGATGGGTCAGATGATTATGCCACAAATCGCAGCTATGATGCCTGCCGAAACCAAGGGTCAAAGAAATGCTCAGGCAGCTGTTAGTGGAATTGGGGACATTGCTGGATTCGCAGGCGCTGGTGCTATGTTTGGACCTTGGGGTGCAGCAATTGGAGGCAGTATTGGAGCAATAAAAGTTGGAATTGACTTAATGAAAAACTGGAATACTCAAATTCCAGACTTGATCAAGGCTTCTGAGGCGTCGGCTGAGGCGTTTAATAAATTCAGTGAAACTGGTCAAGCTGTGCTTACTCTTTCGGAAAAATATTCACAATTAAGTAGTTCATTAGATCCAAATGCTGCTGGGGAGATTTCTAAAGTTCAAAAGCTTTATACTGAACAATTATTGAAACTCTCTGCTGCTGATAGAGAAAATATACTCTCTGGTATTTCCAGGGGGGAGGGTCAACAGGCGTTTAATAAAATGAGCGAAGACCGTGGTAAATTAGCCGCCGCTGATAAAACAGCAGAAACTATTGGCACATTCGCTGAAAAGGGCGATAATAAAACGATAAAGGGCTTAGGTAAAGATCTTGCTGATCAGATAGGTGCCAGTTCTGGACTTGGCTTGAAAGACTTGGAAACTGTTCAGTCTAGAATGGCTGAAACTAAGGCAACTGGAGATGGATCTACATCTGCCATGATTGATGCGATTAAGACGGCTATGGCTAGTTCCGAAATGTCATCTACTGGAAAAGAGTCACTTGGTAAATTATTGCCGCAGCTGGAGAGAGTCAAGTCAAATGAAGGCTTTACTGCGCAATCACAAGAGTTTGCTAAGACGCTGGATGATTTAATAGCTTCAATAAAGAGCGGCGACCTGGATAAAATTAAGAGTTCTTTGGAGGCAAATGCAAAAGCTGAAGCGGCTGCAAGAGCTAAAACCGCTCAGCAGATTGATCAGCATAATGCTATACTTACCAGATTATCTTCTGATTTGGATACGGCAAGTAGAAATGTTACCTACTCTATTGAGAAGATGGCTCAAGATTTGAAGTTTGCTGGAGAGTTTCAACAAAAGCGCGGTGAGTTTAGATCTAATTTTTATCAACAAGCTAATGCCCCAGGTGCTGCAAAATCTGAAGACTTAAAAACAAAAATAGAATCCATAAAGACGGGTACTGCCGAACAACAGTTGGGGAATAGGCAAGACTTGAGGTCTTCTTTGATACAGGGACTTTCTGATTCTATTTCCAAGTTAGAATTTAAGGGCGCCGATGGTTTGAGTGGAAACGATGCTTTAAAAGCTGAGCAGGAATTTAATACAAAAAAAATAGCAGCCAAGGGTTCTTTGAATGAGGCTGGAAATTTAGCGTTCTCTGGAAAAAATGACGAAGCCATGTCAAAAATTTCTGAAGTTCTATCGACCTTTAAGGGTACGGATGAAAAACAGGGCGGAAAATCTTCTAATGACGTAGAGATTTTGCAGAATGATGCTAATAAATTATTTGCTGATTTTGCAACAAAACAACAAGAATCTATTGAGAATGAAAAAAGAAGCATGGCTCTTTTAGCTCAATCTGTTGCTTATGAAGCCGCTATAGCAAAATATGCTCAAGTTCAAAAGTTTGGCGGCGCTGATGCTACGTCTACTAAGTTTTTAAGGGGCAAGCCTGAAGAGTTTGCAAATCGAGAACAGACATCAATGCGTATAAAAGCATTCGGATTGTCTCAGAAAAGCGATAAGGCTACTGGAGTGGGTTACAAGGGTCAAATTCAATTTAGAAATGCCAGTAGTGGAACTTATGAGAAGCCTAGTAAGGGCATTTCTGCTGATATTATTGAAAATGCAAAAGCGACAAATGCGATAATGGGAAAACCAATTGTTTCATTAGATAGTACTAAAATGAAGGGGGCTATTCAAACGGTGGGAGATTCTGTTCAGGAAGAGATTGCAAAGATGATGGAGGATTATGGTTATGTGGAAGATACGAAAAATAAAACATTTAAGCCGGGAGAGGGGCAGAAAAAGGTTCCCGAGGCTGAAGCACTGTTGAAAGAATTTAATTCCATGATCCCCAAAAAAGATAGGGGTAAAGTTAGAGCTGCTGACGTTATTGCTAAGACCAAGGTTTCGACAGAGCTTGGCATTCCTGATGAGTTTAAAAAATCAATGATAGAAAGTCAGATGAAAAGCTATGCAGGCGCTGGTTTAGCTGAAAATGATGAGCAATCTAAAGCCTTGAGAGACTCTCTTGGAAAAATGTCCTCTGGTGATTTGGTTGGTTCTAATATTGGCGTGAATCAACTGCAGGAAGCCAAAACTCAAACTGGAAAATTAGATGGTATAATAACTGCTGTCAATGGTCAGGCTGTCTCTCTTTCTAGCGCGCTTAGTGGATCATTTGAGGCTCAAAGTGCCGCACTTTCAAAGTCTCTTGAGGCGGCGATTGCAAATGCAAATGTTGAAACTCAAGAGATGCAGGTAGAGCAAGCTCGGGGTAAGGCTGGTTCAACTGAAGCTCAGATTAAAGATTTAGAAGAGCAGAAGAGAAAAATTGACTCAACGCCTTATCGAATTCCTCTTGATACTGCTCAAGTGAAGGACAAAATGAAAAAAAATGCCGAAAAAAACCCGAATCTGCTTACGGAAGAAAGGATAAATGAAACTAGGGGGGTTAGTAAGGAAAATTATGTCAAACAACAGGTTGACAAAGATAAAGGGGTAGCTAGTTCGAGTTTTACATTTAATAAGCCGAATGCGGAGGACAAAGGATATCTTGGGGGAAAAGCCTCTAAAGATTACGATTTAATTCAAGAGCAAATAAAATTGGCTGATGAACTTAAAGCTCGTCAGGAAAGCGAAGTAAAACTGACAGAGTTAAATGCAAAATTAGCAGAAGCTCATAAACAAAAGATCGATCAAGACACCGCTGTTAAAACTGAAACGGAAAAACTTACCGCACTAAAGGGAAAGGTTCCTAAAGTTGAACAACCGCCAGTGAAAACGCCAGTTGCTTCGGCTCCTGCACCAGTATTGGGAGCAAATACTCCTGCGGCAGGTGGTGCTGCAGCTACAAACTCTGGTACTGCCGCTGCGGTGACTACTGCGGTGACTACTGCGGCGACTACTGCGGCGACTACTGCGGCGACTACTGCGGCGACTACTGCGGCGCAATCAGATCTTTTGTCGAGCCAGTCTAAATCTTTAGGATACGACGTGTCAATGGGCAGCGAAGCAAGCACGCGTTCGAGCTATCCGGGCTATAATGAAATAGTGCAGAAACAACAACAGGAATATAGCAAGCTCGATGCTGTTGGGCAGGCGAAGGTTCGCAACGAAGCCATTGTCGCAAAAGAAGGTTTAGATGTTCGCGAGGGTTACGTTCAACCAACTGGCATGGATGAAGCGACTTGGGCGAAAGGAATGTCGGAAGAATATCACTCGCGGCTCAAATCCACGCCGAATTATAAAGAAAGTCCTAGGGAAAAACAAAGAGAAATTCAGGATTCTGTTTGGAAGGATATGATTAATGAAAGGTTGCTCAAAAATAAAGCGCCCGAGTACATGCAGAATTTGGAAATCATAAAAAATGGGCTCAGGGGCGCTGCGCCAGTTGCTTCGGCTCCTGTCCCAACATTGGGAGCAAGTGCCCCTACGGTCGGTGGCGCCGCTGCTACTTCCACTCCTCAACCCGTATCTGATGCAGCTGCAAAGGTGTCCACATCTTTGGTTACGCTTGAGGATAAGTTAAATATTTTATCCACATTAGACTACAGTAAGGAAAAGGGATTTGGATCTCCTGAGGAGGCTAAAAAGTACGAAACTGCCATTTCAAATCTTGAGATTGCTAAGCGCGATAGCATGCCAAGAGAGGGCAAACTCAGTAAAGCCGAAGATGATAGTTTGCGTAAAAAGAATAATTATACTCCTGGAGAAGGGTTTGCAACTCCCGAAGATGAGCAAAAATACAAAACTCAGAAAGAAAAAAGGCTTACTGACATACAGGCTTCTGGCGCTTTTAAATCTGGCGATAAAGATAAGATGGGTCTAGCTAATCAGTTCGGCTTTGATGAAAAATCTGGAATGTTCGATGACTCTGGCGCAAAGGGTTATCGGGAGGCTTTGCAGAAAATGGAACAAACCAAGCTTCAGGAGAAAAAAACCATGCTTAAGGAGATAAGAGATTCTACACTTAGCAATGTTGGTTTTGGAATTACGAGGGGCGAGGATAATAGTTTGCGCAAAAAGAATAATTATACTGAGGGAGATGGTTTTGCAAGTGATAATGATGCTAAAAACTATAAAATGGAGCTAGAAAAACTGAAGACTGAAAAGAAAGTTGCCATGGATATAAATCCTCGCGGGCAAGATAAATCTAAAGATTCTGGTCAAAATAAACCTCAGGACAATACGGGCGCGAATAAGAATGAAAAGCCACAAGTTCAACCCGAAAAAGAAGACAAATCTACTTCGGCTATTACAAAAATGGCTGTAGATGTTAGCAAAATAGCTTCTGAAATTGATAAAAAAGCTAATGGCGAGAATGGTTCCGATTCTTCTGGTAATTCTGGATCCGCGAATCCTCCCGCCACTGGTGGTGGGTCGTCGAATTCTAATGTTACCGTTACTTCTCCAGTAAATATTAATGTTAATGGCGGCGGCGATTCTGATGTGGCAAAGGCTGTTGCTGATGCGGTATCTTCATACATGTCGAGCCTTGAGCCAGAGATTAAACGTATAGCCACTGATGCCGCTACTCTTGTTGCAAATAGGATCGCTGGAAATAAACCTCCTCCAACTCAAGGAATGTTTGCCTAATATAATAATTATTTAATATGAATTTTGAAAATGTAAAACTTTTATCTTACGAGCACAAGAATAACTTTTGGGGCGATTCTTCATTGAGATATGGATCTACTGTTTCTATTTCTATAAATGGTTATATTTTAAATCTTTCAAATTCTTTTGGCGCTAAAGACATATTTAACACTTGTAAGGCTTTGTCTGATTCTCTTGGTTCTAATCAAGACATTATCATAAATGGTGTAAATTATGGCGAGGGAAAAATAAAAAGTGTTACTTTCGATTCTGGAAATTGGGTGAAGGTAACTGAGTATAATGTGTCCATAGAAATACCAAAACCGGGAAATCTTGTAGACATACTTAATGCTAAGGAATTTGATAATAATGTAATATCGAGTATTTCAACATATGCTCACCTTATGGAAGAATTTAGTGAATCTTATTCTATTGATTATTCATCAAATGAAGATTCTATAAACGGTTCTCACTCTATTGACATAAAGATGTCTAGTTTATTCAATGGTGATAAGATCGTTTATGCTAAGAATTTGGCTCAAGTTTTATTTTCAAAAACATTTACCGAAAAGCTTTCCGAAATATCTTATAAAAAACCAAATGATGGCTTGCGTAAGGATTTTTACTCTGAAAATTACGATACTATAAATGGTAAGTGTGGGTTCAACAGAACGTTTTCATATGCCAATACTGATGAGTGTTTTTCTAGACAGAGATCTATTTCTGTGAGTCTTGCAGACGATGGAATAACGACTGTTTCTGAAACCAATAAAATTGCTGGAAAATGTTTGGAGCCAACACTGTTTGCGTCTGCTGAATTGGGTTTTTCTTCAGAAATTACTGGGTCTTTTAATAGATGCTCTGGAGCATTAGATAATTATAAAACATTTTTTAATATACAGAGCGGTTTGATTCCTTATGAATTAAAAAGAAGCGTTAAAAGAAACACTTTTAATGGAGAAATAGAGTATGATATTTCATTTTCAAATGATCCAAGAAAGATGGGTTATTATTACTACGAGTATACTCTTGATTTGTCGAGACAAAATGATTTTATTTGGAATGCTTCTGAGGCTGGCTCAATTAGAGGCAGCGGTATCGTGGGAACACCTTTGAAGTTTAATAATGCTACTGATGGTTGGAATATAGAAAAAAGTGGAATAGATGGAAGGGTTAGCGGTTTTTATGCTGATGAAGCAAGTATTAAGCCTCCTGGAGCTATACTTAATCTCACAAATAAAACAATTAACATGCAGCCATATGATGGGGTTTTATCTTATAATTTTTCATATACTGACGATTTAAATTTAGATATGTCAAGTGATATAAGAAGGACTAGCATATCGTTAACTGACTCTAAACCTGTTAAAATTCATAATGATTTTGTGATAGTTGGTGGCGCTACCTCTTATTCTGTTGCTCAAGATGTTGCTCAGTCTAAGCAGGGTGAGATCGATATAAAATGCGATCTTGATATATGCAGCTCATCTGTTCCGTTTGTTTCTAAGACTTATATGAATAGTGGGGTTGGCATTATTAATACATTTGTTAAAAATTATATTTCATCCGAATATTCTGATACTATTTATAATTTAGATGGATATATAGACTCTATGTCTTTTTCTTCAGATGAGATAGAACAAACTTGTAATTTAAATGCCAAATTTAAGTATTCTAAGGCTGCTTCGTAGGATATGTGTGTAAATTTCAATTAAGGTTACTTTAAGGATGAAAGGAAATGTTCAAATATTATATAGTGGAATTGATGTATTCAGCGGAATATGTCCAACTCCGTTCTTGTATTTTGATAAAGAATATATAGAGCATGGATCGTTTTGGGGTTCTAAATATAAGTTTTCGATGCAGGGTCAAATTACTGGAAGCTTGGGTCCAACTTCTTTTTACGATATAGAGAATAAAAAAAATAAATTGACTAATGCTTTTCTATCTGATAATCTTCCGATAAATATAATTGAAGATGGCGCAAGCGTTTTCTCCTCTGATATTTGTTCCATAGACTCTATTTCATTTGATAAATCTTCTTATTATGCTCTGCTTCCGTTTACAATTACCGCGTCGTGTTATGATAGCGGTACTTTTGTTGCCAATTATGGAGTTTTAGACCCTAAGGATTCTTGGAGTTTTACCGAGCAAAAAGATGGGACTGTCTCTTTGAGTCATTCGATTTCTGCCGCTGGATTTAATTCTTCTGGAAATATTGGGATTAGCAATGCGAAAAAATGGGTGAATATGAGGACTGGTATCAGTGGGAAGTTAGACTCGGCAAATATAGCTAATCTTCCTACTTCTTGTTTTGTATTGGATTCTATTTCTCAGAAGGTCGATAGGTTCAATGGTACATATTCAGTAGAAGAAGCGTATAGGGGAGACTTATTTACTGGGATATCATGTGACGCTGGTATTTTAAGGTATAATATTGATGTTTCAAAAAATGCTGAAGATGGACTAACGGTTGTTTCCATCAATGGATCAGTAGTCGGTAAAAATAATATAGGTGTTGCCGATATGGGCGCTTTGAGAAATAGAATTACCTCATTTGATTTTTTCAGTGTTGCTAGTAGTTCAGCTGAAAAATCTACTGCGTCTAAGGCTTTGAATTCTACTCCATTTTCTAGAAGTGTTGGGGAGGGCGAAAACTCTTCAGAGATTAATTTTTCAATGATTTATGATGATAATCCAATCCCGCCTGGAGTTGCTAAATGCGTATATACTGTCACTATGTCGGACAATTTAATAAAAAATATAGTTGATGTTAAAATTGATGCTAAAATATCCTGTGAAAGGGGGGACTTATCTTTGAAGTGGGGTGCGGTAACTGATTATTATAAAAATAAATTTAATGGTTATTTATTGTCTCTTAATCAGTATAATTTGGCTGGTTATTCTAAGGGGTTTGGCGCTACTCCAATTACTGAGTCAATTGGTTTTGATAAATTTAATGCTTCTATTTCTTATGGCGCTTCTTGGAGTGATAGATATTTGCCTTATTCGGATATACTTACATCTATATCTGAAACTGTTTCTATCAATCCATCGATTTTGATACATACCGCGCAGCCGTCTTTTCAGTTTAATGGGCAGCACAACGTGCAAAATATAGGTTGTGCAAATAGAAAGAGCGTATCGATATCGGTAGATGCTTCCGCCAGACCTGATAAAACAGTTTCCGAATTGAAGACGTGCGTGTATGATGAATTAAAGAGATTGACCGATATTTATGTTGGTAGTTTAAATTTATTCGTGGATGAAAAATCTGAAAATATAAATGAAAAATATAAAAAAATGTCGGTAACATATTCCTATTCTTTCGATGGTGAGGAAATAATTACATTATAAAGTATGTTTATTTAATATGTCTAATATAAGCTCATCTTGTTTTAAATATAGAATGGACGC
>Ga0102830_1001197_pt1 | contig 10033 bp, 6 predicted proteins | sample ColrivemetaGS703_FD_84511 | JGI IMG/M metagenome (GOLD analysis project Ga0102830, IMG submission 84511) | Estuarine microbial communities from the Columbia River estuary - Freshwater metaG S.703 | ecosystem: Environmental > Aquatic > Marine > Intertidal zone > Estuary | place: USA: Columbia...
AGGTTGTGCATCTCCAGCACTTCGATGTCGCGTTCGCGCATCTTGGTCATAAAATCGAAATGGTCACGCTTGGCCTGCGACACCCAGATCACGTCATCGAACAGCAGCTCGTCGCAGTTGTTCGGGGTCAGGCGTAGGTGGGCCAGGCCTGGTGAACAGACCATTACCTTGTGCAGTTTGCCGGCTTCGGAATGAACGCCGAGGGCTTTCTTGGACATACTGAACTCCTGTTCGTTAGAGGCTAAGGGTGCCGTCATACAGCCCGTAGGCGGCGATGGCGGCGCCTATCAGCACGGCGGTGAAGATGATCTTTTCGACGCCAGTGAAGATGGGTTGGCCCAGCTCGCGTTTGGCCTTGGCGAATAGCAGGGCGCCAGGGGCATAGAGCAGGGCGGAGAGCAGCAGGTACTGGATGCCTCCGGCATAGAGCAGCCAGATGGCGTAGAGCAGGGCGATGCTGCCGATCAGCAGGTCCTTGTTGCGCTGACCGCGAGCGTGCTCGTAGCTTTCGCCGCGTATCGTCAGCAGCACGGCGTAGGCGGCGGACCAGAGGTAGGGCACCAGAATCATCGAGGTGGCCAGGTACAGCAGGCTGAGGTAGGTGGAGCTGCTGAACAGGGTGATGACCAGACACCACTGGATCAGCCCGTTGGTTAGCCACAGTGCGTTGGCCGGCACCTGATTGGCGTTCTCCTTGCGCAGAAACGCCGGCATGGTGTGGTCACGCGCGGCGGCGAAGAGAATCTCCGCACACAGCAAGGTCCAGGACAGCAGGGCACCGGCCAGCGAAACGACCAGGCCGATGGCGATAAATACAGCGCCCCAGCGGCCGACCACATGCTCAAGCACGTAGGCCATGGAGGGGTTCTTCAGCCCAGCCAGTTCGGCCTGGTTCATGATGCCCAGCGACAACACATTGACCAGCATCAGTAGCAGAAGCACGCTGGCGAAGCCGATCACGGTGGCCTTACCGACATCGCTGCGTTTCTCGGCGCGGGCCGAATAGACGCTGGCACCTTCGATGCCGATAAACACCCATACGGTGACCAGCATCATGTTGCGCACCTGGTTCATCACGCTGCCCAGGTCCGGGTTGCCCAAGCCCCAGATGTCCGCAGTGAACACCTCAAACTTGAAGGCGATGGCGGCGATCACGATGAATAGCACCAGCGGCACCATCTTCGCGATGGTGGTCACGAAGTTGATAAAGGCCGCTTCCTTGATCCCGCGCAGCACCAGAAAGTGCACACCCCATAGCACCAGAGAGGCACCAATCACCGCCGGCACCGTATTGCCTTCACCAAAAACCGGGAAGAAGTAGCCGAGGGTGGAGAACAACAGAACGAAGTAACTGACGTTGCCCAGCCAGGCGCTGATCCAGTAGCCCCAGGCCGAGGAAAAACCCATGTAGTCGCCGAAGCCGGCCTTGGCGTAGGCGTAGACGCCTGAATCCAGCTCCGGCTTGCGGTTGGCTAGGGTCTGAAAGACGAAGGCCAGAGTCAGCATGCCGACCGCAGTGATGGCCCAGCCGATCAGCACGGCCCCGACCCCGGCGCTGGCTGCCATGTTCTGCGGCAGGGAGAAAATCCCGCCGCCGACCATGGAGCCGACTACCAAGGCGACTAATGCGCCTAGGCGCAATTTTTGTGTCGAATCAGGCATTTCACATACCTCCATGTCAGGGAACAGGGGGGTATTGAGCGCTCTTGCAGGGCGACCGTAGTGACTTGGGTCAATAGACCGCGATTAAGCGCACAAACGCGCTCCGATGCCGGTCAATCGCAGCCTAAAGTGAGCAATAAGGATTGCGCGAGCACTCTACGAAGGGGCTCTTGGTAAGGTCGGATTGTTGCAGGCCTAGTCAGCTTTTATGGTCGTGCAAGGGCGGGGCATGAAGGTTTTTCTTCACGCGGGAAGATGGCGAAGGCTGATCATTTGCCTCGATCCCTGAGATTTATGGGGTTCCTGACCTCACTCGGCAAATCTGCGACAATCGCCACCCTTCTGCTCTTCCCCTTGACCCCACCCCGCGATTACCTGATGACCGAAGCCACGCCCGCCGTTGACCAACTGCTGAAAAACCTCGACCAGACGCTGCTGGGTGATCGTCATCGCCTGCGCCGCCAGTTGCATGAGCTGCGTAAGCAGAATCCGGTGGATGAAGCCAAGCTGGCGCAGTGGCTGCAGCGCTTTGAGGCCTCCGTGGCCAAAGTCGAGGCGCGCCGCCTGAGCGTGCCAGCGATGCGTTATGACGACGCACTGCCGATTGCCGCCAAGCGCGACGAGATCAAGGCTGCCATCAGTAAACACCAAGTGGTGGTGATCGCCGGCGAGACCGGCTCGGGTAAAACCACTCAGCTGCCGAAAATCTGTCTGGAGCTGGGTCGCGGCGTACACGGGCTGATCGGCCACACTCAGCCGCGGCGTCTGGCGGCGCGCAGCGTGGCGACAAGGGTGGCGGAAGAAATTGGCACGCCGCTGGGCGAGTTGGTCGGTTATCAGGTGCGCTTCGAGGACCAGAGCAACGAGCGCAGCCTGATCAAGCTGATGACCGACGGCATTCTGCTGGCCGAGACCCAGCACGACCGCTACCTGGAAAAGTACGACACCATCATTGTCGACGAAGCCCACGAACGCAGCCTGAACATCGACTTCCTCCTGGGCTTTCTGAAAACCCTGCTGGTGCGCCGGCCTGACCTGAAACTGATCATCACCTCGGCCACCATCGACCTGCAGCGTTTCTCCGAACACTTCGATGGCGCGCCGATTGTCGAGGTGTCTGGCCGCACCTTCCCGGTGGACACCTGGTACCGTCCGCTGGCCGCCGAGCAGGATGAGGAGGGCAATCGGGACGAAGAAGACCTGTCGGTTGACCAGGCGATTCTCGCCACCCCCGATGAAATTGCCGCGTTTGAAAAGAGTGAAGGCACACGCCCAGGCGACGTCTTGGTGTTCCTGCCCGGCGAGCGTGAAATTCGCGACGCCGCCGAGGTGCTGCGCAAGGCCAACCTGCGCATGACCGAGGTGCTGCCGCTGTATGCGCGCCTGACCCCAGCCGAGCAGCAGAAGATTTTCGCGCCCATGGGTGCACGCAAAATCGTGCTGGCCACCAACGTCGCGGAAACCTCGCTGACCGTGCCGGGCATCCGTTATGTAATCGACAGCGGCACCGCGCGTATCAGCCGCTACAGCTACCGCGCCAAAGTGCAGCGCCTGCCGATTGAAGCCATCAGCCAAGCCAGTGCCAATCAGCGCAAGGGCCGTTGCGGGCGGGTTGAGCCGGGCATTTGCATCCGCCTGTTCAGTGAAGAGGATTTCATCGGGCGACCGGCTTTTACTGATCCAGAAATTCTGCGCACCAACCTCGCGGCGGTGATTTTGCAGATGCTGCACCTGCGCCTCGGCGAGATCGAAGCCTTCCCCTTTATCGAGCCACCAGACGGCAAAGCCATCAGCGACGGCTTCAACCTGTTGCAGGAACTCTCGGCGGTGAACCGCGAGGGCCAGCTCACCCCGCTGGGCCGCCAGTTGGCCCGTTTGCCGGTGGACCCGCGCCTGGGTCGCATGGTGCTGGAAGGGGCCAAACAGGGCAGCCTGGAAGAAATCCTGATCATCGCCAGTGCGCTGTCGGTACAAGATGTGCGCGAACGTCCGTCCGACCGTCAGCAGGCGGCCGACCAGGCCCACGCGCAGTGGAAGGATGTCGACTCTGATTTCGCCGCGCTGATCAATCTCTGGCGCGGCTTTGAAGAGCAGCGTCAGGCGTTGGGCTCAAGCGCTTTGCGTAGCTGGTGCCGGAAGAACTTCCTCAACTATCTGCGCCTGCGTGAATGGCGTGATTCCCACCGCCAGTTGGTGCTGATTACCCGTGATCTGCAGCTGCAAGCACCCAGTGGGAGCGGCTTCAGCCGCGATGCAAACTCGCAGAAAGCCAATCGCGGCCAAGGCCCCTCCCACAAGGGAGTGCCAGCCGATGCGCATCCGCAGCCGACCACCGACAGCAAGGTCAATGTCATCGTCCGTGAGCAGGCCGAGGCCAGCGAGGCCGCGCAACGAGCCAAAGGCTACGCCGCCGTGCATAAGGCGATTCTCGCCGGGCTGCTTAGCCAGATCGGTCAAAAGACTGAAGACGGCGACTACCTCGGCGCCCGCCAACGGCGTTTCTGGGTGCATCCGTCTTCGGTGATCGGCCGCAAGAAACCTACGTGGCTGATGGCTGCCGAGCTGGTGGAAACCACCAAGTTGTTCGCGCGCATGGTGGCCAAGATTGAACCGGATTGGATCGAGCCCTTGGCCGGCCATCTGATCAAGAAAAACCATATGGAACCGCACTGGGAGAAGAAGCGCGGCCAGGTAGTCGCTTATGAGCAAATCAGCCTCTACGGCATGATCGTCGTGGGCCGCCGCGCCGTGCATTTCGGCCCGATTGAACCGGTGGTCTCGCGTGAACTGTTTATCCGCGAAGGCCTGGTGGGCGGTGAAATGCACAGCCGCGCCAAGTGCCTGACCGCCAACCGTCAGTTGCTGGAAAAGCTCGACGAGCTGGAAGCCAAGGCCCGTCGACGCGACATTCTCGCTGATGAAGAAACCCTGTTCGCTTACTACGAGGCGCGCCTGCCGGCACAGATCTACCAGAGCGCCACCTTCGACAGTTGGTACAAAACCGAAAGCGCGAAGAATCCGCAGCTGCTGATCATGCGCGAGGAGGACGTGCTCGCCCGCGATGCCAAAGAGGTCACCGCCGCGCAATACCCGGACACCTTGAGTTTGGGTGAATTGACCCTGCCACTGACCTATCACTTCGAACCCAATCATTCGCGCGACGGCGTGACCTTGCGCGTGCCTGCACCTTTGCTGCCGCAACTGCCGACTGAACGATTGGAATGGCTGGTGCCGGGCCTGCTGGAGGCCAAGTGCATGGCTCTGGTGCGCGGCCTTCCCAAGGCGCTGCGCAAGAACTTTGTACCGGTGCCGGACTTTGTCGGCGCGGCCCTGAGCAAAGTGCAGTTTGCCGTCGGCAGCTTGTCGCTCTCCTTGGGCCGCGAGTTGACCCGTATGACCGGGGCGCGGGTCAGCGACGAGGCATGGGCCGAGTCTGAGGCGCAGCTGGAAGGGCACCTGCGGATGAATATCGAAGTGGTCGACAACCAGGGCAAGTTGCTCGGTGAAGGCCGCGATCTGGCTGAGCTGACCGCGCGTTTCAGTGAAGCGACCCAGGCGGGTTTGGCCTTGCCGAAAACCGCCAAGAGCCAACAGCCGGTGGAGGCCAAGGCCTTCACCGAGGTGGCAGCGAAAACCCAGCAGCAGGTCGCGGGACTGTCCATGACGGTTTACCCGGCGCTGGTGGAAGAGGCGGGCGTGGTTAAGGAAGGGCGCTTCCCCACCTTGGCCGAGGCCGAGTTTCAGCATCGTCGCGCACTGCAGCGGCTGCTGTTGCAGCAACTGGCGGAGCCTGCGAAGTTTTTGCGTAATAAATTACCGGGGCTGACCGAACTGGCGTTGCTCTACCGCGACATGGGCCGGGTCGATGCGTTGGTCGAAGACATCCTGCTGGCCAGCCTCGACAGCTGCATCCTCGACGGTGAGGCCAATCTGCCGCGCGACGGTGCCGGGCTGGCGGCGCTGGCCGAGCGCAAGCGTGGCGACTGGGCCGAGCATGCCGAGCGTTTAGCCAAGCTGACGCTGGAAGTGCTTAAGCTCTGGCACGGTTTGCAAAAGCGGTTCAAAGGAAAAATCGACCTGGCTCAGGCTATGGCGCTGAACGATATCAAGCAGCAACTGAGCAACCTGGTGTACCCCGGCTTCGTTCGCGAAACCCCGACCCAGTGGTTTAAGGAGATGCCGCGTTACCTCAAAGCCATCGAGCAGCGTTTTGACAAAATTGGCAGCCAGGTGCAACGCGACCGTGTGTGGAGCGGCGAGTTGGGCGGTTACTGGGAGCAGTACCAGGCGCGTTTGGCCAAGCACAGTCAGGAAGGTAAGCGCGATGCGCAGCTGGTGCTGTATCGCTGGCTGCTGGAGGAGTATCGCGTGTCGTTGTTTGCCCAACAGCTGGGCACCAAGCTGCCGGTGTCGGATAAGCGTCTGAGTAAACAGTGGAGCAGCGTCGACGTGTGAGTACGTCTTACAGTGCGGGTCAGCCGCTTGCTTGAGTGAGGAAAAGGGCTGCTAGACTCCAGTTTCTGCCTATCTCTTGCGTGAGTGATGATCTTGATTGCAGCCGATGTACGCCGCTTGCCTTTCCCGCGCCACCGCTCATCGCTTGTCTTGTTGCTGCTGATTTTGCTGCCCAGTTTGGGCATCGCTGCCTGCGAGAAAACCCTGCGTTGGGATGATGATCCGCCGTTTAGCATGCAAGCGGCGGATGGTGCAGTGGTCGGTATCGACGTTGAAATCAACCGTGCTGCACTAGCGCTTCTGGGTTGCCAGACCAAATTACGCAAACTGCCCTGGGCGCGTGCGCTCAAGGAGCTGGAGCTGGGGCGTTTGGATATTCTTACTGGCGCCTTCCGCCGGCCAGAGCGCGAGGTGTATGCGCACTTCTCCGGGCCAGTGCTACCGCCCTCACGCAATATTCTGTTTATGCACCCGCAGGCTCAGCAACGCTGGCCAGTGACCCAGTTATTGGATTTGCAGCACAGTGCATTTCGCTTGGGCGCCCAGATCAACGTGTCCTATGGTGAGGATTACCAACAATTGATGAGCGACCCGGCGTTTGCGGCGCGAGTGTCGCTGGTGGCTAACCGTGGCAACCTCTGGCGCATGGTCGCTAAGGGCCGTATTGACGGGGTCATCGCCGATGAAAATACCGGTGCTTATGAGATCCATCAGCTAGGTCTGGGTGAGCACATCACAGCCACGTCCCTAGTGGTGTCCAGTGAGGCTGCGGAAGTGGCATTCAGCAAGAAAACCACGGACTCTGCCTTTGTTCAGGCATACGCCGATGCGCTGCGTGAACTGGTGGTAGACGGCAGTTATGCACGGATCGTGCAGCGCTATGTTTCCGAGTAAAGGGCACAGTCCAGTCGCGTTTCTGGCTGGGTGAGCGGGTAACCCTCGCGTCTGGCGACGGTGGTGTGATGTTTGGCTGATTACAGAAACCACGCCATCGCCAAAACAGATGGTGGGAGTGTAATAGCCCCGAGAGCCGGGGCTGGTTGGTGTCGAGCCGCAACGGCCGTGGCGACAGGCTGAAATTGGCCGGCAGTGTTTAAACGAATACCTGCCGAGCCATCCCGCGTGGGATGCGGTTTCTACCCGGCAGTTGTTCCAGGCGTTGCTGCCATTGTGCTCGGGGTTTCAGGGCAGTGGTTGGCTTTACCAACTCAGCCGTTGCGGCAGCGGCCTTCGCAGCTTTAGCGGCGGCTCTGAGTTCGGCAAGGCTTGGGGTTTTACGGACAGGCTCAGCAGTACCCTTCTCAACGCTGCGCAGGCACAGCTTGCATGAAACCTGAGTTACATCCTGAGTACTGCTCAGGTTTGAGCCGGTGCGTCCACATGCGACATTTTCTGCGGACGCGGTGTAGTGAATAGCCAACGTGTTGTCTCCTGCATTTTTCGGGGCGCGGGATTCTACACGGTTCGCTTAGCACGCCAACTGCTTATCGTTGCGTCGTGGCAGAGTTATGGGCGAGGCCCAATAGTGGCCCCATGTCCAAGCCTGCGCAGTTGTGCGTGGTAACGCTCTGGTCCTGGATTTCACTTGGCCGTGACAGTTGCTGGGCAGGTTGGTAGATAAATACACGATAGGCCGCAGTCGGCGCAGAAGCGGTCAGTCAGATCCCATAATTGATGCAAATCACCTGTCTGTCGCACCTATCTGTCAGGATAAAAATCCTGCTCTATCGTGGCTATAAGGGGGAGGAAGTGAATTATTTTTAATCGCTGGTCGCGCTGGGGTTCAAATACCAGCTTGGCTCATCAAAATTTGTTCACTCCGCCCCCCTTTGGTTTTTCGCTGGCATGCCGTCACCAGCGCTTACAACCCATACTTCAGTAACAAATCCTGGTAAGCCGACCCTGATTTGACCTTTTCTAGCGCACGCGTGAACTGACTCACCAGTGCATCCTCAGTCCCCAGAGTAAAGGCCAGATAGCCTTCGCCAGCCAACTCGGTGAGCTCAAAAAGCCTCTCAACTTGACTGAAATCCAAGCCTAAACGCTGGGTCGCGTAGAACAGCATGGTGGGGTCTTCGGGCAGAAGGTCAAACCGGCCGTGGAAGAATTTGCGAATATTGGATTCATCATTGTTGGCAATATCCAGATTGGCGGCCAAACCCTGTTTACTCAGATAACGAAACCGGCTGCCTTGCGCAGCAACGCCGATTCGATACTGGCCCAGCTCGCTGACACTGCTCGCCTGCACATCCTGGCGCGACTTGAGTCGATAGACGACTATCTTAAAGGGCACCAAAGACCCGACCCAACGGTAGTCCAGTTCACTTTCTTGATTGCGGTAGACGGTAAAGATCAGGTTATTGGGCTGCTCCAGCACACAGCATTTAATTCTTGGCCAGGGTTGCAGCTTGATCGGTACCTTGCTGCCCGCCTCTTTGAGCACCAGCTGTACGACCTCGACAGCAAAGCCAGCAGCTTGCCCCGAGCTGCTATCAAGGTACTGGTAAGGTGCTTCCTCCGGAGCGTAGACCCCAATCTCCGTCGCCCATACCCTGCCACTGAGCAATGCCAGTCCAAAGCAAATCAGAACCTTAATAACCATTCAGATCAACCTGCTCCCAGTCCGCTTAAGCTGCTACCGCAGCGTCTGCCTGGTCCAACGCAAAAGAGCGGAAACGCACAGTTAGTTGCGTTCCTCCCCACGGCTTCCAGGCTCATACCCTTACCCTTACCCTTACCCTTGGCATTGCCACTGACCTGCAGTTCTACTCTAGAGCTAATGGCCGGCAGGACAGCTTCTGCACCCGTTTCAACGCCTGAATCCAACACATAGGTGCAACGCTGACCCCTGAATATACGGAATCGCCCCTAGTTTCATAGTCATATCTGAGAGTCCGCTTTGGGTCGACTTCAGTCGGTTCCCCTACACTGCCGGGCAGAATCGCGCGCCGATCTGGCCGTCCGTGCCGGAGGCTGGTGGCGAAGGGGCTGAAATTGAACGAACGGGCATTGTCCATGCGTCTGGAGTGGGTAGTCGCGCATGTGCCGGCAGGTACGCGGCTGGCCGATATTGGCTCTGATCACTGCTACCTACCTGTGGCATTGATGTGCCGCGGCGTGATCACGGTGGTGGCCGGCGAGGTGGCGTTGACGCCGTTTCACGCAGCTGAACGATCCGTGCGCGAGAGCGAGCTGGAATAACTAGGGACAGACCACAATTAATCCTCAAACCTCACCACCACCACCACCACCACCACCACCACCACCAGCAGCCAGCTTCCTACCGCCCCACATACCCCTCAGCCAACGCACAGAAAAATTCCACGTATTGCCTATGCCCACCACAAAAAACCACATCCAGTTTTAGCGGGTCTGCGCTGTCGCTGATGCCTGCGAAGGCTGGCCAGGGTGCCAGGCTGGGGTCGTTTGTGCAGCATTGCAGGTGCGCCAGATCGATGCCGGGGCGGGCGACTTCGCCGTTGCTGCTGTCGATATAGGCAAGGGTGTTGTTGCTGTCGAAGGCTTCACCGAGTCGCTGCACCAGGCTAAGAAAGCCGCGGTCGCTGCCGCCGCGCAGTTGTTGCTGTTGGCCGTCTAAGGTGCGGGTGTTGGAGGTGACGGTGTCGCCGACGCCGAGGATGCGCGGCATCAGCGCCGGGTCGAAATGCTCGCGGGCCAATTGCAGTAGCGCGTCCTGGTCGCGCGGGGCCTGGCGGGCGTTGAAGTGTTCGCCCAGCGGGTAGTGCCCGGTGCGTTGCTGGTAGTAGTGGTTGAGGATCAGCAGCACGCCGACTTCCTTGATCGCGCCCTTGAGCATGAACTGGAAGTCGGTGCTGCCGGCGTCATCGCCATCGTTGTATTTGAGCCGTTCGTGGCCCTGGGCGTCGTGCCCGAGATTGGGCGCGTAGTGGACGAA
>Ga0102830_1001206_pt1 | contig 9989 bp, 8 predicted proteins | sample ColrivemetaGS703_FD_84511 | JGI IMG/M metagenome (GOLD analysis project Ga0102830, IMG submission 84511) | Estuarine microbial communities from the Columbia River estuary - Freshwater metaG S.703 | ecosystem: Environmental > Aquatic > Marine > Intertidal zone > Estuary | place: USA: Columbia River...
ACAAATTGGTTTGCTCGGCGATTTGCTGAATGGTCGAGAGGATGTTGTTGATATTGACCGTTTCCTTCTCCAGCTCCTGAATCACCTTGCTGGAGTTCTGGATGCTGCTGCCCAGCTTGTTAACCCCGGACGTACTGCGGGCAATCACCTCTTTACCATTGCGCGTAGCCACCAACCCCTGCTCCGACACATCGGCGGTCTGCACGCAGGTTTTAGCCACTTCATTGGCGGCCGAAGACATCTCGGTTACCGCCGTGACAATCTGCTCAACCGCGCTCAACTGGCGCTGCAGCGTGGCGGACATCGCCGTGGTGCGCTTGTTGGTTTCACTGGAAACCCCATCCATGCTGATGGCGTTTTCCTTGATCACCCGGATCATGCCCTGGATCGACTCGATAAACTGATTGAACCACTTGGCCAACTCGCCGGTTTCATCGCTACTGAGCAGGTCCAGGCGGCGGGTCAGGTCACCCTCACCCTGAGCGATGGTGCGCAGGCCGTCTTTCACCAGATTGATCGGGTTGACGATACGGTTAGCGATAATCACCCCTGCCGCGGCGAATACCAGCACCAACACGATGCAGACCACCAGGGTGATCCAGGTCAGCTCACGGGCGCTGGCGTAAATCTCATCGGCCTGTTTGAAGCCGACAAACTTCCAGCCCAGTTCCGGCGAGGTGTAGACGTTGGCCATGTAGGCAACGCCGTCGATTTCCACCTCGACCAGGCCATTCTCGGTCTTGCCGATGGTCGCAAAGTGCTCACCGGGCAGCTCGCTGATTTTTTTGAAGTTGTTTTCCGGCTGCAGGCCATCCACAAGCAAGGTGCCACTGCCCTCCGCCAGCATCAGAAAACCGGTTTCACCGAAGCGCACCTTCTGCGCCATATCCGTCAGCGCCTTGAGCGACACGTCCACCGCGACCACCCCGGCAAACTGCCCGGCGTTGTCCTTGAAGCCCTTGAGCACCGAGACATACACCGCGTCATCCGGCTCCCAGTAATAACCGTCGCGCCGCGCCAGGGTGAAGTTGGCGTCTTTGCCAATGGGGTACCACTCGCGCTTGCGCGGGTCCCAGTCACCGTAATCCCCGGTGCCCGGCCACTCCACATAGCCGCCCTCGGTATCACTCATATACACGTAGCCAAAGGTGGGGTTGCTCTTACCGATGCTGGAGTAGTAATCGAAAATCTGCTTCTCACGCCCACCGTTGGCAGTAGCGACCTGGCCGGGCTTGCGCGCCTCACCGAAATAGGTGGTCAGCGGGCCGCTCTCGGTATCTTTGACTGCGGGATATTCCGCCAGAGCCGAAACGGTGTAGCCCACCGAATCAAAGAAGGTGGCGAAGCTGTTGTTCACCAGTTTCATATCCAGGCTGCTGGATACCAGGAAGTTCTCTTTGGCCTGCTCCGTGACATTACGAATCGTCAGCAGCGCCACCACCAAGACCGGAATCAGGGTTGCAACCAGAAAGCTCACCAACAGTTTGGACTTGATTCTCATGGGACATCGCCTTCTCGCTGACCAGTAATACGCTCTATCGGCGTTTGTAGAGAATAGTTAAGGCTGGTGACTGCGCCAGCGCTGGCCTCACCACGACGCAGCGGTAGCGCGAAAGCGACTATCGCGGTAAATCCTCCGATGATTGACCGCAGGCATTCCGCCACAGGTGTGTTGGTTCTACTTGCTGGTTTCGCCCTTACGGCGAGTTACTTTCTCTTTGCTTGTGCAAAGAGAAAGTAACCAAAGAGAAAGCACACCCTGCATACGGGTCTGGCTTCGCCAGACTACCCTCGCTCCGGCACTGTTCCGAGGGTCGTCACGGTGGGCCATCCCTGGCCCATCGTTCCTCGTTTGGCATCCATGCCAAACGCCCCTCTCCACAGCACCTGCGCTCGGCCTCCTGACGGGATTCGAGGACCGCGTTGACTGGGCGATTTGTGGACGGCAAAGGCAAAAAGTACAAACGTCGCGGCCATGGGCCGCTCCTACAGCTTGTTCTGCGTTATCACAGGCGACGCCAAACGCCCCATCAGAAGGCCGAGTGGAATCGTTGTGGAAGGGAGCGAGCCGCATGGATGCGGCGAGAGGCGTAAAGGGCCAGGGACGGCCCTTGTACGCCGGCCCCTGGAACAATGATGGAGCGAGGGAACCCGACGAAGTCGGGCCGGATGCAAGGGGCAAGACCTCTTGGTTACTTCTGGGGCGTTTGCCAGAAGTGACCCGCCGTAAGGGCGGAACCGATATCGAAACCACTGCAAAAGCAGCGAATACCCACCAACCCAAGAACAGACCCAAGACCAAAAGCCAATGCGCAAACTATGGCGCAGTGCCACCTATTCGCAGTAATGTCGAGCCAACCTCATTCAAGGAAGAAGCATGGCCGCCAAATCCAGCCCACCTCGGCAGCACAAGCACCTTGCCGTGCTGATCGACGCCGACAACGCCTCCGCCGCGATTGTTGAAGGCCTGTTCGAGGAAATCGCCAAATACGGCGTCGCCAGCGTCAAACGCATCTACGGCGACTGGACCGGCCCACAACTGGGCGGCTGGAAGAAGGTACTGCTGGAACACTCGATTCAACCCATGCAGCAGTTCGCCTACACCACCGGCAAAAACGCCACCGACAGTTCACTGATCATCGACGCCATGGACCTGCTCTACACCCGGCGCTTTGATGGCTTCTGCCTGGTCTCCAGCGACAGCGACTTCACCCGTCTGGCCGCCCGCCTACGTGAAGAAGGCCTGGAAGTAATCGGCTTTGGTGAACAGAAAACACCCAAGCCTTTTGTGTCGGCCTGCGACAAATTTATCTACACCGAACTGCTGCGTAACGACGCCGAACCATCCGAGCCGGAAAGCCCCAGCAACGGCGTGTCAGCCGCAACACCGGCACCAGCCACCACAACAGAAAGCAAACCCGCAACGCCGCCCGCACCTGCCAAGGTCAAACCGCAGAAAGTGCCGGTGGACTTTATTGACAAGGTGATTGACGACAACTCGGATGAGGATGGCTGGTGTCACCTCGGTGCCCTCGGCACCAATATCAGCAAACTGCGTTCGGACTTTGACTCACGCCTTTATGGCCATAAGAAGCTGAGCGATTTGATCAAAGCGCAGAACAGCCGTTTTGAATTGCAGGAACGTGGGGTTACCGCTACTGGCGGGAAATCGCTGTATGCAAAGAATCGAAAACCGAGCATATCTTAACTCCGTCCAAAAGCACTAAATCGCCCACTTCGGGAAGTCGACTAGCTAGCCAAAACTTGAAAAACTAAAACTGCAGATAACGAGCTATTTACCCTAAAAACTGACCTCAAGATAAACCAACAACCACCCAATTAAAATTCAACCAGAAGATATAAACCATGGCAACAATAGATCGAGTAGAGATAAAAGGATTTTGGTCAAACCACGAAGTAAATATACCTATAAACGAAGATATAAACTTCCTAATCGGAGCAAACGGATCAGGAAAAACAACAATACTTAACTTGATATCCGCATGCCTTACCGGCGATTCGCAGACGCTATCAAGAATAGAATTTACAAATGTAAAAATTACACTAAAAGAAAGTAAAGCAAAGAAAAAACCACCAGTAGAAGTCATCAAAGATAACGAAACACCTTTCTTCCAGGTTACTTACAAAATAAGTGAGAGCAGCTCAGAAAAGCCGTACATATATAAGCTCAATGAGCTAGATGAAATGGCTAGATTCAGAGACAGCTATCAATTGCGCCATAGACTTGCAAACCACGGCATTGAAATAAAGACAGTAAAACAACACCTTAAAGAAATATTAAATATCAGCTGGCTCTCCGTTAACAGATCCCCTGACACCTCAGAGCCAGGGGTCAAGTCCCACGAAACATCAATCGACAAGAAACTTGATGAGTTCTCAAATAGACTTGTAAGATATTTATCGGCCTTAGGCAAAAAAGCAAACAGCCTCATGGAAAACTTTCAAGAAGAAGTATTTCTATCTCTACTAATACAACCAAACAAAGATAAAGACATATTCAAAATACCCTCTACCGAGGTAATCAAACATGAAAGAGAAGCTTTAAGTCATATATTTTCACAATTCAGATTAAACAAAAAATCTTATGCAAAAAAAATAGAAGACCACTTTGAAATACTAGATAGAGCAAGCGAAAAAACGAAAAACGCTAATGAAGGACTATCATTTGTCGAAATCGCATCAATTTTTAGCTTAGATAGAATTGAACAAACTATTGAACACTGGGAAAGAATTGATGCTGAGCGACAGAAAATATTCGAACCAAGAGAGTCATTTCTTGGGAAAATAAATTCAATGATGCAGAGAAAGATATTCACAATTAACGAACAAAATGAACTTGTAGTACAAACCCAGTCAGGAAAAAAACTACCACTACATCTACTTTCCTCGGGTGAAAAACAACTCCTAATAATATTAGGAGAAGCCCTCCTCCAAGAGCGAACCCCATATATATACATAGCTGACGAGCCAGAGCTTTCACTACATGTAAGCTGGCAAGAAGCTCTCACACGAGACATAACAGAAATAAATCCAGCAGCACAAATCCTCTTCGCAACACACTCGCCTGACATCGTAGGAAGCTACCAACGAAAAGTAATACATGTTGAGAAGCATATAAAATGACATTCACCCGAACTAACAGCGGCCTCTCAAACTTCTCAAGTTTCTTTGACTGCGACATAACAATATATACCGAGGGTGGTTCAAATGAAGACAATGAGAACAGAACAAAATACGCCGTAGACACGATATTTTGGAAAAGTGCTTTCGGCCGCCATGCTCCAGACAAGAAAATAAAACTAAAACCTATGGGCTCAAAACAGAACTTACTACCCATAGCGCAAAAAATTAAAGACGGCGAAATTAATAACTCAATTGTTGTTTTGGATAGAGACTATGATTCATACAGAGGTATAGCGCTGCAACATTCCAGAATCATTTATTCCTACGGATACAGCTGGGAAAATGATGCGTGGCGAAAGGGAATAATCAGATCCTACTTAGAAGAAGTGCACCCTCTTGGAGAGTTAAGCGCTGCAGAATCATCGATCCTCAACAGCTCGTACTTGAATTTCGAGAAAAATATATCTCGCCTAGCTCTAGCTGACGTAATTTGCTCCTTAAATGGAATACAAGGAACACCAAGAGAGGGAGCAGATCGGTATATTGAAAAAAAAGGCCCATATCCTTTAATAAATAAAAAAATATGCAAACAAGAAATAACCGCAGCAAACAAAAGAAAACAAGAAAAATTATTGATAAAAACAAACTTTAAAACATGCCCATACTCAGACTGCTATGGAAAAATAGCAGGCTCGTTCGGATACTTCGTTTTAAAGGAAATACTATCTAAAACCAGCCCAATCACTACTTTACCAAAAGAAGTTGCAAACCAAATAATCACAACACACTTTAAATCTGCAAAAATCTCAGAGTACGAACCAATAATTGACAATTACTACAAGGACAAAATTACAGCAGCTTTGTAGAAAGCAAAAAGGCCTGTCACTCGACGGGCCTTTTGCTTTCAATCACCAACGCAGTGTTTAAGCCAACGCCGCCTCACTGCGGCACTCAAGCTTCTTCACTTGATACTCCCTCGCCGCCTGATGAAACGCCCCCAGCAGCGCGTTGTAATCCGCCTTCTCCCAATAGCGATACTCAGGATGCCATTGCACCCCAACAGCAAACGCCTTGGCGCCAATCACGCTGACGGCCTCGATCTGCCCGTCCTCACACACGGCCTCAACCTGCAAACCTTCACCGAGGCGATCAATGCCCTGGCCATGCAGTGAGTTGACCTTGATCTGCCGCTCGCCGAGCAGCGTGTGCAGCACGCCGCCTTCGGTCAGGTTCACGTCATGGATCGGGCCGTAGGCCACATCGTCCGGTACGTCTTTCACCTCACGGTGATCGAGCCGGCCAGGCACGTTGTGCACTTCGCGGTGCAGGGTGCCGCCGTACAGCACGTTGAGTTCCTGCACGCCCCGGCAGATGCCGAGGAAGGGAATGCCACGTTCGATACAGGCGCGCATCAGCCGTAACACAGTGGCGTCGCGCGGTTTGTCGGCAAGGCCCAAACCTGGGTGATCGTCGCCGTAGGTGCTGGGGTGCACGTTGGACAGCGAGCCGCCAAACATGATGCCGCTGACGCTATCGAGCACGGTGTCCATGTCCAGTTCATCGCCGAAAGCCGGAATCATCAGCGGGAAGGCGCCGAAGCCGGTTACCGAGCTGATGTACTTCTCGCCCACCAGATGAAACCAGCCGATATCACGGTCCGTCAGCTGCCAACGGCATAACGGTAAGCCAATCATGGGTTTGTTCATTGCAAGGAGTCCTCTTCATAGATCGTTGAAGTGGGCTGCCCTTGGGAGAGCGGGCTTACGGGTCACACTAATCGTGAACCCGCTCACCCAAGGGGTGCCGTAACCGGCCAGGCCGGGCACTGCACCAACGCCGCGCCCGCGCGGCTGGTTTGTTGCGTAAAGCGGTGCTGCTTGATGGGTATCGCTGCGCTCAACCCATCCTACGTACTGCAGGCTCTTGTGGGAGGGGCCTTAACCGCGATGTGTGGGTGTGGCTGTTATCGCGGCTAAAGCCCCTCCTACAAAATGCATCCGCCTAGTGCATTGGTTATGAACAGCTCGCGGCTACGACTGCATGGATGCAGGAGGTAGAGCGAAGCAGGATGCCAGAGCCGAAAGCCCCTCCCACAATGGATACAGAGCAAAAAAAGGGGCTGATCTTTCGACCAGCCCCTTGGCAGCTACTTAGTTATTACTCGGGAAGGCAAACTGCGCTGCCTCATGGCTGGCGCGTTGTGGCCAGCGCTGAGTGACGGCTTTTTTGCGGGTGTAGAAGCGCACACCGTCTGGGCCGTACGCGTGCAGGTCACCGAACAGCGAGCGCTTCCAGCCGCCGAAGCTGTGGTAGCTAACCGGTACCGGCAGCGGCACGTTGACGCCGACCATGCCGACTTCGATTTCGTCGCAGAACAGGTGAGCCGCTTCGCCGTCGCGGGTGAAGATGCAGGTGCCGTTGCCGTATTCGTGGTCGTTGATCAGTTGCATAGCGGCTTCAAGGCTGCCGACGCGAACGATGCACAGCACGGGACCGAAGATCTCATCGGTGTAGATGGTCATCTCTGGGGTCACTTTGTCGAACAGGGTGCCGCCGACGAAGTAGCCGTTCTCGTTGCCGGAAACCACCAGATCACGGCCGTCGACCACCAGGCGTGCGCCTTGGGCAACACCGGCGTCGATATAGCCTTTGACCTTGTCACGCGCAGCAGCGGTAACCAGTGGGCCCATATCGAGGCCGCAGTTGGTGCCAGCACCGATTTTCAGCGCTTTGATTTGTGGGGTGAGCTTCTCGATCAGCGCATCGGCAATCTGGTCGCCCACGCATACAGCGACCGAGATGGCCATGCAGCGCTCGCCGCAGGAACCGTAGGCCGCGCCCATCAGTGCGCTGACGGCGTTGTCCAAATCGGCATCGGGCATCAGTACGGCGTGGTTCTTCGCGCCGCCCAAAGCCTGTACGCGCTTACCGCGCTTGGTGCCTTCGCTGTAGATGTATTCGGCAATCGGCGTGGAGCCGACAAAGCTCAGGGCTTTGACTTCTGGCGCTTCGATCAGCGCATCCACCGCTTCTTTGTCGCCGTGCACCACGTTGAGTACGCCTTTAGGCAGGCCGGCCTCTTGCAGCAGTTGGGCGATGTACAGGGTGGAGCTTGGGTCACGCTCGGACGGCTTCAAGATAAAGCAGTTGCCGCAAACAATGGCCAGCGGGTACATCCACAGCGGCACCATGGCCGGGAAGTTGAACGGGGTGATGCCGGCGACCACGCCAATCGGCTGCAGGTCGCTCCAGGCGTCGATGTTCGGGCCGACGTTGCGGCTGTATTCACCCTTGAGGATCTGCGGTGCGCCACAGGCGAATTCGACGTTTTCGATGCCGCGCTTGAGTTCGCCGGCAGCGTCTTCCAAGGTTTTACCGTGTTCTTCACTGATCAGCTTGGAGATGGCCGCTTCGTGATCTTCGAGCAGCTGCTTGAAGCGAAACATCACCTGAGCGCGCTTGGCCGGCGGGGTTTTACGCCAGGCCGGGAAGGCGCTCTTGGCCGAGTCGATGGCCTGCTGCATGGTGGCGCGGTCGGCCAGGGCAACTTGCTTGCTGACTTCGCCGGTGGACGGGTTGAACACGTCTGCAGTGCGGCCGGTGCCGGCGGTCATTTCGCCGTGGATCAGGTGATTAACGAGGGTCATAAAAACTCCATTAGCAAATTCTGCAAGGCGGTTTGGCCGCCAGAGGGTTCTGTCGTGGGAGGGGCTTCAGCCGCGACATTGCAACGTCGCGGCTGAAGCCCCTCCCACAAAAAGGGATCAATCCAGGCTGTTCAGCACATCACCGACGGCGTTGAACACGGAGTCCAGCTGCTCAGGTTTGGTGTTGAAGGTTGGCCCGAACTGCAGGGTGTCGCCGCCGAAGCGCACGTAGAACCCGGCCTTCCACAAGGCCATGCCGGCCTCGAACGGACGGATAACCGGATCGCCGTCACGCGGGGTAATCTGCAGCGCACCAGCCAGGCCGCAGTTGCGGATGTCGACGATGTGTTTGCTGCCTTTGAGGCCGTGCAATTTCTCTTCAAAGATCGGCGCCAGAGCAGCCGATTGCTCGATCAGGTTGTCGCGCTTGAGCAGCTCCAGGGTTGCCAGGCCAGCGGCGCAAGCCACCGGGTGGCCCGAGTAGGTGTAACCGTGGCCGAACTCGACCATGTGCTCAGGGATCGCCTGGTTCATAAAGGTGTTGTAGATCTCGCTGGAAGCGATGACTGCGCCCATCGGAATCGCGCCGTTGGTGACCTGCTTGGCGGTGTTCATGATGTCCGGCGTCACGCCGAAGTACTCGGCACCAGTCCACTTGCCCATACGGCCATAGGCGGTGATTACTTCGTCGAAAATCAGCAGGATGCTGTGCTGGGTGCAGATCTCGCGCAATCGTTGCAGGTAGCCAACCGGCGGCACCAGCACGCCAGCAGAGCCGGCCATTGGCTCGACGATGACTGCGGCGATATTCGAGGCGTCGTGCAGTTCGATCAGCTTAAGCAGTTCGTTGGCCAGCTCGACGCCGCCCGTCTCAGCCATGCCCTTGGTGTACGCCAGGTGCGATTGCAGGGTGTGCGGCAAGTGGTCGGCGTCCATCATCTGGCCGAACATCTTGCGGTTGCCGCCGATGCCGCCCAGCGAGGTGCCAGCGATGTTTACGCCGTGATAGCCACGGGCGCGGCCGATAAATTTAGTTTTGCTTGGCTGACCCTTCAAGCGCCAGTAAGCCTTGGCCATTTTCACCGAGGTGTCGGCGCACTCGGAGCCGGAGTCGGTGTAGAACACGTGGTCGAGGCCGGCCGGGGTCAGCTCGGTGATTTTCTCAGCCAGCTGATAGGACAGCGGATGGCCGTACTGAAAGCCTGGCGCGTAATCGAGAGTGCCCAGCTGCTTGGCCACGGCCTCCTGAATTTCCTTGCGGTTGTGCCCTGCGCCGCACGTCCACAGCCCGGACAGGCTGTCGAAGATGCGCCGACCTTTGTCGTCGATAAAGTGGTTACCGTCTGCACCGACGATCAAACGCGGGTCGCGCTTGAAGTTACGGTTAGCGGAAAACGGCATCCAGTGCGCATCCAGCTTGAGCTGGCTGGCCAAGGACGGGACTTCGGTCTGCGGCATGTTCATGGTGGCCTCGCGTATGAGCGACTGAGCAATGTAAATACCGTAGGAGGGGCTTTAGCCGCGAGACTCAAGCGCTGTCGCGGCTAAAGCCCCTCCTACAAGAAAGCGAATCTGTTGCCAGCAAAGGTGCCACGGGCTTAGAGTCGTGAAAACACGACTCTTCATATCTTTAGTTAACCACTCACTAAACAATGAGCATGAAACAATGAGCGCTCGCCGCCCCGATCCGCTGGCCCA
>Ga0102830_1001216_pt1 | contig 9943 bp, 10 predicted proteins | sample ColrivemetaGS703_FD_84511 | JGI IMG/M metagenome (GOLD analysis project Ga0102830, IMG submission 84511) | Estuarine microbial communities from the Columbia River estuary - Freshwater metaG S.703 | ecosystem: Environmental > Aquatic > Marine > Intertidal zone > Estuary | place: USA: Columbia...
CAATTTCAACACGGCGGCAACCGAAACTAATGCCATCGGCAAGTTTTTCTGGAATACAACCGAAGGCGCTCCACAAGTCGGACTCGCGGGCGGAAACGTGCAGTTGCAAATGGGGTCAATGCTTGTGGCCTACGTTCGCAATGCCGAGGCTACAACGCTAAACAAGGGCGAGGTTGTTTACCTTTTCGGCGCGACAGGCAACCGCGCAAGCGTCAAGCGGGCATCAAACGTAGCAGATTCAAGCTCGTCCAAAACTATCGGTCTTGTGGCTGAATCTATTGGCGCAAACCAAAACGGATTCATAATTACGCAAGGCGTTCTCGACGGGCTTTCGCTAGGTTCGCCTTATGTCCAAGGAGACTCCATTTATCTCGACACGACTCCAGGAGCATTCACGCGAGTAAAACCGACGCAGCCCGACCACATCGTTTTCATCGGCGTTGTCGAACGTGCGAATGCTGGGAATGGGCAACTTTACATCCGACCGCAAAACGGATTTGAGCTTGAGGAATTGCACGACGTGTTGATCACTTCGCCACAAAACAACCAAACGATCCTCTGGAATTCGGCTATCACGCTTTGGGTTAATTCGACGCTCACCGTCGGAACGATCAGCGGACTCTCAGCGGATCTCAGCGGAAAGGTAACGGCAGTCAGCGGAACATCGCCAGTCGTTTCAAGCGGAGGAACAACACCGACAATTTCGATGCCGGTCGCGACTGCTGCAACAAATGGATATCTAAGCTCAACGGATTGGAGCACGTTCGATGCAAAAGCAAAAACAACAGACGTTCAGATTTTCACAGGCTCAGGGACATGGACAAAACCAAGCGGCGCAAAGTCAGTTGATGTTCTCGTTATCGCAGGAGGTGGCGGCGGCGGTTCTGGTCGCGTAAATGCTGGACAAAACGGCGGTGGGGGTGGAGCAGGAGGCGGAATATATAATCGCTCTGGAATCCCAGCGTCTATTCTCGGATCAACAGAATCCGTAACGGTCGGCGCGGGAGGCACAGGAGGCGCACCGGTCAACGGGCCTAACGCCCAAGGCAACAACGGAGCAACTGGCGGAAATTCGAGTTTTGGAACGACTATTATATATGTTTTCTCTGGGGGCGGAGGGGGAGGAACTGGCTCTGCTGGTGGTGCCGGAGGAGGCCCAAACGGGCGAACAGTTAATATTGGAGGCTACGCCGGAGGTGGAGGAACGGCGGCTGCTGGCGCATCTGCATCCAGCGGTTCCATCTTAGGTGCTGGAGGCGGTGGCGGCGGAGGAGGAACAAACAATTCGGGTTCATGGTTCATCGGAGGGAACGGCTTTCCTTCATTCAGCGCAGTCCCACTTGGAGGCGGTCAATCCATCGGCGGACAAACTGCTGGAGCTGCTGGAGGCGTAGGGCACACTTTAAATTCTATTTTGATATGCGGTGGCGGCGGCGCAGGTGGGGCCGGAAACGCAACTGGCAACGGAGGGGCAGGGGGAACTGGAGGAGTCTACGGCGGCGGTGGCGGCGGTGGTGGGTGTTGCGGTTGGTATCCAGGGACTAGCGGTCAAACATACTCGTCCGGCGCAGGAGGAACTGGAGCCAACGGAATCGTCATAGTAACTACCTATTTTTAAAATGGACACTTACGCAATACTCGATGCAAAGGGCGGATGGCTTGAAAACTTGGTTGTATGGGATGGCAATCTTGAAACATGGCAACCGCCAACCGGAACAATAGCAAAGCCAATGAAAGATATTGACGTCACGGCCTTGCCAGAAAGACCAACCGAATGATAACGGACTCGACTTACACGCTGACGCTTGAAAAGGCGCTGACAGATACCTTCGTCCTTGCGCTTCAGCAAGAGATGCAGAGCGCACTTGTGGTGACGGCTGCCGAGAACTTCGGAACGATGACATTGCCGGCCTGCTTCGTGAAATGCACTCGCCAGCGCGAGAGCATTATCGACTCCGCGATTTTCCAGTTCTCGGTCGATATTGCTTTGATCGTGCAGGCCGACGACATGGATCAAATGGCAATGGAGAATCTGTGGTCTCAGGTGCTTTGTATTTCGCATGACATCACCGGACTCAAAACCAAACTCAACGCAGTTCGTCCGCAATACGCTTTTGTTTTCGGCATCCTTCGGGACGGGCCAGTTTCACTCTCGACAAACGAGCGGCATTTCGAGCGTTCGGTAACGATCACGGTTCACGCCGCGCTTTTCGCAAGTTGACAATTTTCACGAATTACTATGCCAGCAACCGTCATCACTAGCTCTGTCGCCTCAGGCGTCGAATTCGGCCTTCTCCAAGAGACAGGTCTTCTTCTCAATTCATTCTCCCGCTCTGTTCAGAGCGATAAGGCAACCGTCATGGACGCCCTCGGCGATACCGTCGCCGTGGCCTACTTCAACAAGTCCGCAACGATCTCGCTTGATGGCGTCATCAACGGCGGCGTGGCTTACGAACTCGCCAATGTGCTCACGCTCGCCAACGATACAACGTCCTACGGCGTTTCCGGCGGTGCAGTCATCGTCGATTCCGTTTCCGAAAAGACAGGTGCTGGAACATTCAAAACGATCACCGTCTCCGCAACGCAGTATCCAGAGATCGTCTAACAACCCTGGCTTATGCCGATGGCTCCCCGGCTAAAGGGAGTCGCCTTTTTATACATATGGACGCAAACAAGAAATTCTTTCACACGATCAACTTAAAAGCCGCTGTAGCACTCGCTACGATGGGCTTCAAGATGAACTTTCCACCGGTCACTCGACTGGTGCGAACAGACGGCAAAGAATCAACGGAGTTTTGGTTTGAAGGCGAGAACGCGAAAGGTCAAGACGCTTCACAGGTATACCGCCAGATGACCAAAGAAGGCGACGAACTAGAAGCCACAGACCCAGAGAATCCGCTTTGCTACATCCGCGCCGCATTGGCGAACCGCGATGTGCTTGTGGACATCATCCGCAACACTCCGCGACTGATCGAGATCGAGCACAACGGAAAACGCATCGCAATTAGCGAGAATGCTTCGGACAAAACGAAGCAGGAAATGACCAGATTTTTGAAATAATTTATATGAAAAAAATAAAAGACAACGAACTGAGGGCAGCAATTTTTGGAGTTTCAGTTGAGAAACTAGAAAAAGACGACGAAATTCTGCGCATTCAAGCAATGGAAGACGGCCCGAAGATCGTGAACGGACGCACCCTGCGACCGATCACCGCTCTTACAATTAGCTGGATGCAACGCAACGAGGTATTTTCTGGAACAATGGATTTAGTCTGGAAATCAGCCGCATTCGCCTACCTTCACAGCGAGCCGTATAGCGCGATCCGCTCTGTCGTCAATGATCGGAGCGCATTCATCAACGCTGTGGATTCTTGGATCGAAAACAACATGATCCACCACCTTGAAATATCGGCAATGACGGACGCGATGAACGCCGCTTTTGAGCTTTACAACGCATCAGCAACTCAATCAAAAGAAGGATCGGGGTCGGGAAACTAAACGGCCCCAACTGGCTTGCGGCTTACGTCTTTCGACTCGTCAAGCTGACCGGCTGGGGCTTCGCCCACATCCTCGAAGAGCTTCCATTCGCGGTTGGCTTGCAACTTCTCCAGGCTGACGACTACGCAAACGGCATCCACCGCCCTTGGTCGCGTAACAATGCCAGCGTTGATGTTGACGCTTTCGCCACCATAGAGGCGACCCTCGCAAAATATGGCAAAGTTTAAATTTGAGAGCGTAAAATTTGAGCAGATCATGGCGGACTACGCGGAGATCCGCGCAGTCACAATTCCTGACGCCGTGTCTGTATCGGCGCGCCTACTTTGCGTTGAACTGGCTAGGCGGACGCAGCCTTTCGGAGATGACAATAAGGCTAGAGAAACTGGAGAAAAGGCCATCACGGGCGATCTCATTGGAAGAAAACGGCGCGTTGGAATATTTGGGGCGATTGGGCCAGCAATGACTGAAGAGGGCGGGTATTCTTGGTATAAGACTGGCGACAACGTCAGGCTTTTTGTCGGTAAGGATGGGTTTGCTTACGGTACAGAAAAAACAATGTTTCGACCAGACGCATCGGGATCGGAAATGCGAGCGTTTCACAAGAAGAATTTTGTAAATGGAAAAGCGTCATCTGCTGGTTCATATACTCGAAATATCGGACGATGGAAATTTCTTGATAAAATGTTTGTCAGCAAAGAGACGCTTGATGATTACATAAAATCAACAATCAAAAAAGTTGGTATCGCCAAAGCGGGATGGGCAAATTGTGCTTTACAACTTAAAAAGGTCAACAAAGGCAAGCTGACGGCAGATATACCGCCTTGGGTGATACGTCACACCGCCGACTTCAAAAACGGGAAGACTGAAGACCTGACGTCCGATCCCCAAAATCCTCGCGTGATAATGACAAACACGACTCCGTGGGCAAGCTCAGTAATAACAGAGAGCGAAAAACATACTGCCATTGGATTTGTCACTTCAAAAATGAAAAAGCAAATCGAATACGCTTTAAAAAAGAGACAAAAAACTCTTATAGAAACCTAATAAAATGGCAGACGTTACAGTAGAATTTGGAGCAACCGACACAGGTCTTGACAAGACACTGCAGGGCATTCGTGACAGCATGAAGAACCTGGAGACGCAGCAGAGGACAACTGCGATGTCTACGGACGAGGTTGAAAGGTCTTTGAGAGAATTGAAGAAGTTGCAAGGCATGGAGAAACACTTCATGGCCTTATCAGGAGAAACAGAAAAGTTGTCTGAATCTCAAATGGAGGCAAAGCGTGCAAGTGAAGAACTCGCCGCAGCCATGAAAAAAGCTGAAGAAGAGACGAGAGCCTTAGCTGAAGAGCAAAAAAAAGCAGAGTCAATTACTAAAGCTAACCGTACCGCCACGGAAATTTACAATCAAGAGATCGAGGAACTTCAAAAGCACTTGGCGGCGGGCCGGATTTCGATGGAGACATTTACTGCCGCAACAACAAAAGCCGACCAAAGACTGTCCGCCGCAACTCCACAAGCCAAAGACCTCGGTAGTCAGATTGAAAATGTAGGAGACAAGACAAAAAAAGTTGGAGGTATTTTTGATGATGAGTTTAAAAAAATGGGTGCAGCCTTCACGGTCGGAAATCTTGCCGCTGAAGGCTTCCAGAAAGCTATATCGTTAGCATTCGATGCGGCTAGGGCTGTTGTTAGAGGCTTCTCAGATGCGCTTGATCTTGGCGGAAGACTTAGCGAATTATCTACGCGAACAGGCGAAGCGGCTGGCACGTTGTTGGTATTGGAGACTGCTTTTAAGAACTCTGGATTAGAGGCATCTCAAGTTGGGCAAGTCATAAACAAATTGCAGAACTTCATGCAAGACGCCACGAATGGAGGAGAGAAGCAGACCAAAATCATGCGCGATCTTGGTATTAGTTTTGCCGATCTAGCTGGGAAAACTCCATCTGACCAGATGCAAGTTTTTGCAGAAAAGATCGCAGGCATCCAAGACCCTACACAACGCGCAGCCACGGCATCCGAAGTATTTGGAGAAAAGCTAGGAGGGAAACTGCTTCCGTTGCTTGTTGATTTCTCAGGTAACATTGACGATGCAAGAGATAAAGTCGGATCACTTGAGCAAGTGATGAATGAAAATGCAGATACATTTGATAAATTCTCAGAAAGTATTGAAGCGGTAAAAGGGAAAATGGCGGCTTTCTCCGCAGGGGTATTAAGTGAAACCGTTCCATCACTTCAAAAACTTGGATCAGAAATGGAGGGGGTCGATGCTGCTGGGCTTGGGGAAATTATTGGGCAAATACTTAATCCTGCAATTGTTGATCTTACAAAAAATATTACCCTTGCCACAGATATATTTGGTGCATTAAAAAAAGCCGCATCGGATGCTGGATCTGGACTGCAAGATAATTCAGAGGGATTCAAGGAAGGAGCAACCGAAGCCAATAAGTATTTACAGGTTCTTGCCGCCTTATTACCTGGAGGGTTAAACCCGCTTGGTCTTGGTCTTAAAGCTGTCGCAAATGTATCCAACGAGGCAACAAAGGAAATGAATGGCGTTGCCACAGCGGCAAATGATGCTCAACCAGCATTAGCCGCGCTTGGAGATAAAGCAACTCAAGCTGGAGATAAGGTAAATACGGCATTCACGCTGACAGCCGATTTAAAGCCAGAACTAGATTCTATTGGCAGTGGATGGGGGGATATTTCTGATAAAATTCAAACAGGTAATTCATTACTTGAAGGAACAGGGGCGGCATTCGGAGCAATAGCACAAAGCACGGAAGAGCAAGCCGCAGGAATTGGTGGAATCAACGAGCAATTAACTGCGAGCGAAGCATTGAACAAGTTGATCTTGGACTTAGTTGGTAAGACCGCAGATAAAGAAGCTGACGCCGCTGTTAAAGCCGCGCAAAAGGCCGCAGACCAAGAAAAAGCCAATGCGCTAAAACAAGAGGAACTAAAATCACAGCTTGCTATTGCCGAGGCGCAAGCCGCTGGCGATACAGAACGAGTAGATGCTCTTACAGCGCAAAAAAAATATGCAGAGGATATTCAAAAAGCATTAGCGGCAGGACTTGATCCAGAGCAAGCCGCTTTATTTGCAACCAACATGGGCATCGCCGCAGCAAACTCGGCAAATATAAAGCAATACGACAAAGACGGGAATCCGTTGTTTTTCAAGGCAGCAGAAAACGCCGCAAAACTGAATGAGAGCCTTGCCTCCGCAACAGGTTTTGCTGATACGCTTTCAAAAATGAAAGAGATTCAGGCTCTTGACAAGGCGCAGAACTCTGCAAAAGCCGCAAGGGAGGAGTTGCTTGCACTGGATAAATTGCTTGGAACTGATCTTGCCCAAAAGAGCTTTCCCGATCTCGTTAAAAAGCTCAACTTGGACAAAATAGGGCAGACAGGAGAAGAGCAAATACGAGCAATTGTAACATATTTTGATAACGTCAAAACTGATCTTTCTAAAAACCCTATTGATTCTGAAAAGGGACAAGAAAAGATCCGCGAACTTATTGCATTTATGGGTGGAAATCCACTGAAAGCAGATTTGGTTGTGAAATACGCCGCAGCCAAAAAATCAACTGATACTGCCTTTTCAAAAGTTGAAACAACACTAGACGCAGAAAAGAGCGTGAAGGGTCTTCGCGACTCGGTCAAGGACGGCATCGAGCTTGACGTGGCCGCGAAGTCGGGCGTGAGCGGGATTTTGGATCAAATAAAAGGGTTTGTCGAAACGATTAAAGAGACAGTCGTCACATTAGAAAAGAAGCTTCCAGTCGCAGCATTGATTTAATATGAGCTACATTTACCACGGAAAAAAAGGTTGGATAAAGCAACCGAATCGGAATTTCAAAACATGGGAATCAGGGTTATGCATGGTTCAAGAACAATATATTTGCCGAGCTGATGATGTTGATTATAGTGCGTTCCAATTAGGCGATCCGATAGAAAATTCTGAACCGTGTATCGATGGGGCATTTATTTACCCTGAGCCGTCATTTCAAAACCTAGGCAACGGATTTATTCAGGCGACTGTAACAGCCTATGGCCGCATAAATACGACAGGCACACAAACATCAATTTCAAGTGCATTTCAAATCCCAGTTTATGCACAAAAAGGACAATTTTCTTGCACAGGTAGCAGTTGCAATTTTTTCTTATACGCAGGAGTCGCAAGTTCCTTGCCAATGGATTATATCGGTATTGTTATTCCGTTGCCAACTCTGAAAATCGTTTTGCCAGAAAATCAGTTCCCTCAAATAGACTCTATTTTAAAAAACATTCCAATATATGACACAAATGGGAATAATATAACCAATCAATTATATTACGTATCTGATTTTTTAAATGGTAACTATTCGGTTGGAACAAACAATCCTCCGATTAGATTCACTGATGCAGAATATCATGCTTACCCTGTAAATTATTTTGGGTCACCTTTAGAACAAGCAAGACATCCGTATGTTACTCCAGGGTTTTCTGGTAGCAAAATACCACTTGAGATAACTCATTCAAGCATCAATTCAACAAATTATGGAAAATTCACGGAATACATCATCCCTATAACAAATGTATCGGTTAATCAAATGAATACCGGCCTTATCAATTTTGGCGCTTTTTATGAAAAGGCTGCTCCAACAATAATTGATTTTGGAGCAATTTCGGGCTTATCCACTACGACAATTAGGCTTGCAACCCTTAGCACGAGCTCAAACTTTTACGGTGCAAATTTGAACGTCGCAACAAGACTTGAGATTGAGGTCGATGGTGTCACATATAACATATTGGGCGGAATAGGAAAGATCAAAATTAGTCTCTCAGCAGGAAATTACACTGTAAAATATCGTGCCTACAACGATTATGGCATGTTTGATTTTCAAGAAGAAATTACAGTCCCATAAATATGTCTATAAAAATACCAGTCGATTTTGAAGCGAAAGTGAAATCGGCCTCACAAAGCTCTGGGGGTGGCTACCCATATCAAGTTAGCGCGCAAGATTTGATGAAGAATTTTGTATTTGCAACACTTTTAATCGAGGACGAATATGTTGAAAGCGTTACTGGCTTAAATGGGCATGAGGCACGTAAACTAAAAATGTTTTCGTTGCCGGCGTCGCCTGGGTCTGGAACATATGTTCTAGGCTCCGTGAACGGCGCGCTGACCTGGATCGCGACCGAGGAATGCTAATATGACACTAGGCCGCACACCAGCCGGAGCGATCAAAACAAAAACCGACGGTGGCCTTCGCGCTGTGGAGTGCGCGTGTTGTGGGCCTTGCACTTGCGTTTTTTCTGACGGGGATGTTGTTACAATCTCCGCTTTTGGCAAATCCAGCACCGTTACCATAGGTCAAACTTCTCACGGGCCTGTTCCGTGTTGGGGGGATATTGGTGAACAGAGGGAAAATCAGGTTTTTATCCGATTCAAAACTAGAAATATATTAAGTGACGGAAGCACGGGATCGGAATGCGTGCCTGATAGTATTATATCAGATTACGAAGATTGGTTTTACAGCTATACGTGGAGATATTCAATCCAAGGGTGCATCTGTCGTATTGACTTTGAGCAAAACACAAACATTTCAGACGTATTCATAAATCAGAATATGGATGGTTGCGACTCATCTGGGAATTTTCCGCCCGGTTGTTGCGTTTGTAATGGCAGTTACGAAACAGCAACAATAACAAAATACGGGTCTGTATCTTTTTCTATCACAGGATACGGCACGTATAATGCAACCATGCCATTTACTGAATTTCATTTCCCTTTTTGCAATCCTTATTCTGTTCAATTAAATCCAACCTTCACCGTTGTCTTATCTTAATATGAGAAATCTAGAGGCGCACCGGATGGCGATTGAAAGCGTTCTTTCCGCTGGAGCAAGGTGGACGGCCTCCGGCTTCGCCACCACGCCACCCGAAGCACTCGCCACCCGCGAAGCCATTTGCCGCGCCTGTCCCGAATGGGACGCAACCGCACTCAACGCCACGGGCCGCTGTCGCAAGTGCGGATGCAGCACATGGGCGAAACTAAGAATGGCAACCGAGCGTTGCCCAATAGGCAAATGGGAAGCTGTTGACAAAACACCCGAATAAATGGCACGCGATCTTTTTATTGACATGACTAACCGCAGGCTTGCTACGAGCCTGACGAATTTCACTCCATCAGCTCCGCCGCGATTTGTGAAGGGCGACAATGGCCCGATCAACCTGTATTTTCTTGAGGCTACGGGCAACATTTCAACGCCGTTTAGCGTAGTTGATATGACCGGATCGAGCGTGAAATTTGGCGTAGGAACTCGCACGGGTGTCCCGACAAGTGGCACTTTTACGCTATCGTTCGGGGGCGAAACGAGCGGCGCAATAGGATACAGCGCAACAGCAGGCGCGATATCGTCCGCGCTTAATTCGCTTTACGCAATCACACGCATCGGACA
>Ga0102830_1001218_pt1 | contig 9939 bp, 7 predicted proteins | sample ColrivemetaGS703_FD_84511 | JGI IMG/M metagenome (GOLD analysis project Ga0102830, IMG submission 84511) | Estuarine microbial communities from the Columbia River estuary - Freshwater metaG S.703 | ecosystem: Environmental > Aquatic > Marine > Intertidal zone > Estuary | place: USA: Columbia River...
GCCAGAGACCTTGTAGCTGTTATCGTCGAACTGACCGGCGGCGTGCAGTACGGTCATGATCACTGCGGCAGCTGAAACGCCTTCTTCCTTGTGGATATCCACAGGAATACCACGGCCGTTATCGCGCACACTGATCGACTCATCCGGGTGGATGGTGATGGTGATCTCACTGCAGTGCCCAGCCAGGGCTTCGTCAATCGAGTTGTCGACCACCTCGAACACCATGTGGTGCAGACCGCTGCCATCGTCGGTATCACCGATGTACATACCAGGCCGCTTGCGTACGGCATCCAGGCCCTTGAGGACCTTAATGTTATTGGAGTCGTACGTTTGGTTTTCGCTCATGCTTCACTCCCGGTGGTCGTGGGTCTGGGTGATGCCACCATGTTCCACGTGGAACATGGCAACTGGCGTATCCGTGCGCCAGCCTTCCCTCAACAATTCATGGTCTACACAGGTGATGAACACCTGGCAGTGCAAGTCTTCTAACAACCGGCACAAGGCACGTCGGTGGTGCTCATCCAGTTCTGACGGCAAGTCATCCACTAGATAGATGCATTGGCCGTGCTTGGCCTGATTGACTAAGTGGCCCTGAGCAATACGCAGGGCGCATACAACTAATTTTTGCTGGCCGCGAGACAGAACCTCAGCGGCATTGTGTGCTCCCAGCCGCAGCCGTAAATCGGCGCGCTGCGGACCCGCTTGGGTATGACCCAGCTGCTGATCACGGATGAGGGTAGAGGCGAGCACTTCAGTTAGCTCACGTTCTTTATCCCAACCTCGGTAGTAGCTGAGGCTTAAACCTTGTAGATCCAGCAGCTCACTCAAGGTGCGTTCAAATACCGGTTTCAGGGCCTGGATATAGGCACGCCTGTAACCGTCTATTTCGTCGCTGGCCAGGCACAACTCACGATCCCAGGCCGCCTGCGAAGCGGCGTCAAGTGTACCATGCCGCAGCCACGAGTTCCGCTGACGCAGGGCCTTCTGCAGGCGTTGCCAGGCAGGAAGAAAGCGAGGTTCCACGTGGAACACTCCCCAGTCGAGAAACTGCCTTCTGATTTTTGGCGCGCCTTCGAGCAAACGGAAACTGTCCGGGTTGATCAACTGTAGCGGCAGGGTTTCAGCCAACTGCGCAGCACTACGCGCATTCTGACCGTCGATGCGAATTTGAAATTCACCCTGACGATCACGAGAAATACCCAAGCTACTCTGCCGTCCATCCGCTAATTGAACTTGGCCAAAGATGGTGCAGGCAAGTTGTTCATATTGGATAACCGGAAGCAGACGCGTACTGCGAAAGGAGCGAGCCAGACCGAGCAGATAAATGGCTTCCAGCAGGCTGGTTTTACCGCTGCCATTATCGCCAGAGAGGATGTTGATTCGCGGGGAAGGGGAGAGGGTCACCGGGTGCAGATTACGCACCGCGGTGACGGTAAAGCGAGTCAGCGACATTGGATTAGCAGGCCGTTAAAAAACGTAGCACGCGAAGATTCGGATTCAACGGCGTGTCGATTACAGGCGCATCGGCATAACAACATAAGACGAATCGTCGTTATCGGCTTCCTGCACCAGAGCACTGCTGTTGGCGTCGGAGAGGATCAGACGTACCTGTTCGGTAGTCATCACACTCAATACATCGAGTAGGTAGCTGACGTTAAAACCGATTTCCAACGCACTGCCGTTGTAGTCGACTGCGATCTCTTCTTCGGCTTCTTCTTGCTCAGGGTTATTGGCCTGAATTTTCAGCAGGCCGGACTCCAGCTGCAAACGAATGCCACGGTATTTCTCGTTGGACAGAATCGCGGTACGACTGAACGCTTCACGCAAGCCCTGACGATCAGCAACCACCAGCTTGTCACCACCGCGCGGCAGTACACGCTCGTAATCCGGGAATTTGCCGTCGACCAGTTTCGAGGTAAAGGTGAACTCACCGGTCGTCGCACGAATGTGATGCTGACCGAGGACGATGCTGACGCTTCCATCCTGCTCAGTGAGCAGACGGGCCAGTTCGAGAATACCTTTGCGCGGCACGATGACCTGGTGGCGCTCAACCTGCTCGATCGCCGCGTCCATGGAACACATGGCCAGACGGTGACCGTCGGTTGCCACAGCACGCAGAATGCCGGTCTGAACTTCTAGCAGCATGCCATTGAGGTAATAGCGAACATCCTGCTGCGCCATGGCAAAGCTGGTGCGCTCGATCAAACGACGCAACTTACTTTGCACCAGGCTGAAGGTCAGTGAGCCGGGGCCTTCTTCAACAGTTGGGAAATCGTTGGCTGGCAACGTAGACAGGCTGAAACGGCTACGACCCGCCTTGACCAACAGCTTCTGTTCGTCGATGCGAATATCAATCAGCGCATCACTGGGTAAGCTTTTGCAGATGTCCATCAGCTTGCGTGCCGGTACGGTGATTTCACCCGGCTCAGCAGGCTCTTCCAAAGTTACCCGGCCGACGAGTTCTACTTCGAGGTCAGTGCCCGTCAGCGAAAGTTGCTGACCTTCGACAACCAGCAGAACATTCGAAAGCACCGGCAAGGTCTGGCGGCGTTCCACGACGCCGGCGACCAGTTGCAGCGGTTTCAACAAGGCTTCGCGTTGAATGGTGAAATGCATGGTCTAGTCCCTTGCCTAGTGGAGTTGCGTATTAGGTAGTCAGTGTACGCAGCAGATTCTTATAGTCCTCGCGGATGTCCGCGTCGGATTCCTTAAGTTCAGCAATCGTACTACAAGCATGCAATACCGTCGTGTGATCGCGACCACCGAAGGCATCACCAATTTCCGGCAAGCTGTGGTTAGTCAGCTCTTTCGACAAGGCCATGGCCACTTGCCGTGGCCGCGCCACTGAACGCGAGCGACGCTTTGACAGCAGATCGGAAATTTTGATTTTGTAGTACTCAGCCACCGTACGCTGAATATTATCGATGCTGACCAGCTTGTCCTGCAGCGCCAACAAATCCTTGAGCGATTCACGAATCAGCTCGATGGTAATGTCCCGCCCCATGAAGTGCGAGTGAGCAATTACCCGCTTCAACGCGCCTTCTAATTCACGCACGTTGGAGCGAATACGCTGAGCAATAAAGAAGGCGGCGTCATGGGGCAAATCGACTTTGGCCTGATCGGCCTTTTTCATCAGAATCGCCACACGAGTTTCCAGTTCAGGCGGTTCGACAGCCACCGTCAAACCCCAACCGAAACGTGATTTCAGACGCTCTTCCAACCCTTCGATTTCTTTCGGGTAGCGATCGCTGGTCAAGATGACTTGCTGGCCACCTTCAAGCAGCGCGTTGAAGGTGTGGAAGAACTCTTCCTGGGAACGCTCTTTCTTGGCGAAGAATTGAATATCGTCGATCAGCAACGCATCGACCGAACGGTAAAAACGCTTGAACTCATTGATCGCGTTCAGCTGCAACGCCTTAACCATGTCCGCGACAAAGCGCTCCGAATGCAGGTACACGACCTTGGCATTGGGATTCTTCGCCAACAGGTGGTTACCCACCGCATGCATCAAGTGAGTCTTACCCAAGCCGACCCCACCATAGAGAAACAGTGGGTTATAGCCATGCTTGGGGTTATCCGCTACCTGCCAGGCCGCAGCGCGGGCCAGCTGGTTGGATTTACCTTCGACAAAGTTATCAAAGGTAAAGGTGCGATTCAGATAACTGGTGTGCTTCAGCCCACCCTCGACCTGCACCGTTCGTTCAGTTCGAGCCGGAGCCTGTTGGCTAGCGGCACCGGCCATAGGATCAAAGCTGGCACGCGAAGGTTCTGTGTGAGCAGTTGCGACGGCTGATACAGCTGCGTGAGTAGGTGTCGACACACTAGGTGCTGCTGACGGTGTACTGACCATCGCCGCACGTGGAGCCGAGCTGCGCTTACTGCCTATTAATAAGGAGAGTGCCGGTACCAGGCCGTTAGTCCGTTCAGTGAGCAACTCAAGCAAGCGACCGAGATACTTCTCATTCACCCAATCAAGCACAAACCGGTTCGGCGCATAGACACGAAGCTCGTCGCCTTCGGCTTCGACCTGCAATGGACGGATCCAGGTGTTGAATTGCTGAGCAGGCAGCTCATCGCGCAGAAGCTCGACGCACTGCTGCCAAAGTTCCACAGACACGGACATCCCCTAAATCGAAAGGCGGTGAGGCAAAAAACAGCCGTCATTGTAGCCGTCTAGCCTTGAGTTATCCACATGCAGTCCTGCTTATGCGCAAGTAAAATCAAGGTGTTATTGGTATTTGACGCTAATAATACTAAGGTCGATAAAGGCTGTGGATAACAGCTCGTAAGCTCATGGGGTAACCTGGGGTAAAACCCTGTGGAAAACCCTGCTGTGGGTAAAAAGGCATTTCATCCTCAGCTTATGCGCTGCTTCCACACAGGTGCAGCACGCTTTTTTGACAGACTTACCCTTGTCTGGACAGCCCTAAACCATTGCTCTTAAAGCACTTATGCACAGACAATGGCCGCACTAATAGTTACTAACATTACTAAAGATCTTTAAATATTCTCTTCTTTATATTTCTTTATGCAGGAAAAGCCTGGTTGGAAATTGACCTGACCCTCGGGTTTCTCTAGAATTGCCGGTCTCTTAAAACGGGGGCCATTCCGGCCCGTAGTCGACCACCCAGGTACCGCATCATGAAACGTACTTTCCAACCCAGCACTATCAAACGCGCTCGCACCCACGGTTTCCGTGCCCGTATGGCCACCAAGGGCGGCCGTGCTGTTCTGCAGCGTCGCCGTGCCAAAGGCCGTAAGCGTCTCGCCGTTTAAATTTCGGTCTTGTGGTGAGTCGAGACTTCAGCCGGGAAAAGCGTCTGCTAACCCCCCGGCAATTCAAGGCAGTCTTCGACTCCCCTAGCGGCAAAGCTCCGGGCAAAAATGTCCTGTTGCTAGCGCGCAACAACGAACTTGATCATCCCCGTCTGGGATTGGTGATCGGTAAGAAGAGCGTCAAGCTCTCGGTTGAGCGCAATCGCTTGAAACGCCAGATCCGCGAATCGTTCCGCCTGAATCAAGACAACTTGGTTGGGTGGGACATCGTGGTGGTGGCGCGTAAAGGCCTTGGTGATCTTGAGAATGAGGAACTGGCACGCCAGTTTGGCAAACTCTGGAAACGCCTCGAACGCAGCAAGCCAAGCCCGGCAGCCGTTGCAACACCTGGGGTGAACGACAGTCCCCATGCGTAAACTGGCCTTGCTTCCCATCCAGTTCTACCGCTACGCCATCAGCCCCTTGATGGCCAGCCATTGTCGTTTCTACCCAAGCTGTTCTTGCTACGCGCTTGAGGCCATTGAATATCATGGCACCCTGCGCGGTGGCTGGCTGACCCTGCGTCGGCTTGGCCGCTGTCACCCGTGGAATCCCGGTGGCTACGACCCGGTTCCCCCCGCGAAAACCTCCCGTTCCTCTTCGATGGCCGAATAATCATGGATATTCAACGCTCGATCCTGATCGTCGCCCTGGCAATCGTGTCCTATATGATGGTTCTCCAGTGGAACCAGGACTACGGTCAAACTGCCCTGCCGACAGAAATTGCCGCGACTAGCAGTACGGTACCCGGCTTGCCAGATACTGCTGTCACGACCTCAACTGGCAGCGACGATATTCCGAGCGCCACGCCTGCTGTTGAGCCCAACGCTATCAGCGCCGCTCCAACAGCAGCCAGTGATGAACTGATTCGGGTAAAGACCGATGTACTGGATCTCGCCATCGACCCGCGCGGTGGTGATGTGGTGCAACTGCGCTTGCCGCAGTACCCACGTCGTCAGGATCGTCCGGATGTACCGTTCCAGCTGTTCGACAATGGCGGCGAGCGCACCTACCTGGCTCAGAGCGGTTTGATCGGCAGTAATGCGCCGGACAAATCCAGCGGTCGTGCCCTGTGGAGCAGCGCGCAAAAAAGCTATGAGCTGGCTGACGGCCAGGAGCAATTGCAGGTTGATCTCACGCTCAGCGAAGCCGGTGTTAACTACATCAAGCGCTTTACCTTCAAGCGCGGCTTGAACGCTGAATGCTCCGCCAAGGAACAGCAGCAAAAGAAGCCTGGTTGCGTTGACCCTTCGTCGTATCAGGTGACTGTCAGCTACCTGATTGACAACCAGAGCGCTCAGGTCTGGAGCGGCAATATGTTTGCCCAGCTCAAGCGTGATGGTAGCGACGATCCGTCGTCCACCACCGCGACCGGCACCGCGACTTACCTAGGTGGTGCCCTGTGGACCACCGAAGAGCCGTACAAAAAAGTGTCGATGAAAGACATCGATAAACAAGCCTTCAAAGAAACCGTTCAAGGAGGCTGGGTTGCCTGGCTACAGCATTACTTCGTCACTGCCTGGATCCCAAGCAAAGACAGCACTAACCAAATACAGACCCGCAAAGACAGCCAAGGCAACTACATTGTCGGCTTTACCGGCCCGGCCATTCAGGTTGCTGCCGGCGCTCAGGGTGAAACCAGTGCAGTTCTGTATGCCGGCCCGAAGCTACAAGGGCATCTGAAGACCCTCTCTCCAGGTCTTGAGCTGACTGTCGACTACGGCATCCTGTGGTTCCTGGCCCAGCCAATCTTTTGGCTGCTAGAAGTTATCCACAACCTGCTCGGCAACTGGGGCTGGTCGATCATCATGTTGACCGTGATCATCAAGCTGATCTTCTTCCCACTGTCCGCTGCTAGCTACAAATCCATGGCGCGCATGCGTGCCGTAGCACCGAAACTGGCTCAGTTAAAAGAGCAGCACGGTGATGATCGCCAGAAGATGTCCCAGGCGATGATGGAGCTGTACAAGAAAGAGAAGATCAACCCGCTGGGCGGCTGCTTGCCGATCCTGGTGCAGATGCCGGTATTCCTCGCACTCTACTGGGTGTTGCTGGAGTCGGTGGAAATGCGCCAAGCACCATGGTTGCTGTGGATAACCGATCTGGCGATCAAGGATCCGTTCTTTATCCTGCCGATCATCATGGGCGCCACCATGTTTATCCAGCAGCAGCTCAACCCGACGCCGCCGGATCCGATGCAAGCCAAGGTACTGAAGCTGATGCCAATCATCTTCACCTTCTTCTTCCTCTGGTTCCCAGCAGGTCTGGTGCTGTACTGGGTGGTCAACAACGTCTTGTCCATCGCCCAGCAGTGGTACATTACGCGCAAGATCGAAGCCGCAGCCAAGGCCGCAGACGCCTAAACCGCACAAGCTTCTAAGCTGGATAAAACGCCCCTCTTCAGGGGCGTTTTGCTATGTCGTATCTGGAGACCCGCATGCAAACAGTCCGTGAAACCATTGCCGCCGTCGCCACTGCCCAAGGTCGGGGTGGGGTCGGCATCGTGCGCGTGTCCGGGCCGCTGGCGGGAAAACTGGCTGAAGAGATTTGCCAACGTGAGCTCAAGCCACGCTATGCACACTACGGCCCGTTCTTCGCTGATGCCCAACAGGTACTCGACGAAGGTCTGGCGCTGTACTTCCCTGGCCCTCACTCATTTACCGGCGAGGATGTGCTGGAATTGCAGGGTCATGGCGGCCCGGTGGTGCTCGATCTGCTGCTGCGCCGTTGTGTACAACTCGGCGCACGTCTGGCCAACCCGGGCGAATTTAGCGAACGCGCCTTTCTCAATGACAAGCTCGACCTGGCGCAAGCTGAGGCGATTGCTGACCTGATCGAGGCCAGTTCTGAGCAGGCGGCACGCAATGCTCTGCGCTCGCTGCAGGGGGAGTTCTCGCGACGTGTGCATGGCCTGACTGAGCGCCTGATCAGCCTGCGGATTTATGTAGAAGCGGCCATCGACTTCCCCGAAGAAGAAATCGACTTTCTTGCCGACGGCCATGTCCTGAGCCTGCTCGATGGCGTGCGTACCGACCTTGCTGGCGTACTGCGCGAAGCCGGGCAGGGTGCGCTGCTACGTGATGGTATGACCGTGGTGATCGCCGGCCGGCCAAACGCGGGCAAATCCAGCCTGCTCAATGCCCTGGCTGGGCGTGAGGCCGCCATCGTCACCGAGATCGCCGGCACCACCCGTGATGTATTGCGCGAACATATCCACATCGACGGTATGCCCCTGCATGTGGTCGATACCGCAGGCCTGCGTAATACCGACGATCAGGTTGAACGCATTGGTGTAGAGCGCGCACTCAAAGCGATTGGTGAAGCCGACCGCATTCTATTGGTGGTGGATGCCACTGCACCGGAAGCAGACGATCCTTTTGCCCTGTGGCCAGAGTTTCTCGACCTGCGTCCAGATCCCGCCAAGGTCACGCTCATTCGCAACAAGGCCGACCTGTCTGGCGAGTCGGTAATGCTTGAAGCCTGCAAGGACGGCCATATCACCATCAGCCTCTCGGCCAAGTCCGCTGAAGGCCTGGATCTACTGCGCGAACACCTGAAGGCCTGTATGGGCTATGAGCAGACCTCAGAAAGCAGCTTCAGCGCTCGCAGGCGTCACTTGGAGGCCCTACGCCAAGCCTCCACACACCTGGAGCATGGCCATGCTCAGTTGACCCTTGCCGGGGCGGGAGAGCTGCTGGCTGAAGACCTGCGCATGGCGCAGCAGGCTCTTGGCGAGATTACCGGAGCGTTTAGCTCTGATGACCTGCTGGGGCGGATTTTCTCCAGCTTCTGTATCGGTAAATAACCGTAGGATGGGTTAGCGGCGCAGAACGTTGAACGTGCCGCCAATACAAATCCAGCCCGACGCGTAACCCATCATGTGCACCCGATTCCTGATGGGTTACCGCCCCCCATCCTTCTGTTGCCTTCACGATTGTTCACCTGCGTTTAACCCATTCTGCATAGCGTCGGTCTCTAAACCTTCATTAATGCCAAACGGCAGGCTTTCGCGTGGGCGAAATAAGCTCATCAACCCATTTATTTATCCACCTAAGCCCTGTGGAAAACCCAGCCTAAGCCCTGCCTATAACCCGGTGATAAAACTGAGGATAACGGCACCTGTGGATAACCATCGCTTTCATCCACAGCTTGCATACGGCAACTGAACAGAAAAATGCCAGGATTAGCACAACCTTTCAGAACGCTGTACACATTGATTTGATTGGCCTGTAGCAATCTATCCACAGAAAACTGCTTTGTAAGTAATAAACATAAAAACAAAGCTCTATAAAAATTCATTCTTTTAATCTTTATTAACCGCACGTTCATTTTCTTGCCTAAGCTAGCTGGCTATTTTTTGTGCAAAAGGCTTCTTTCAGCTGTTCTAACTGCCTATACTTGCCGCCTTTCCCGCTTTTCAATCCAAAAAGCCCCCTAATTCGCAACAGGCACGAGGTGCGTGGTGGATTTCCCTTCCCGTTTTCAGGTGATCGTCATCGGCGGCGGTCATGCCGGTACCGAAGCCGCACTGGCGGCAGCACGCATGGGGGTAAAAACCCTGTTGCTGACCCATAACGTGGAAACGCTGGGGCAGATGAGCTGCAACCCGGCGATTGGCGGGATAGGCAAGAGCCATCTGGTCAAGGAAATCGATGCCCTTGGCGGCGCCATGGCAGAAGCCACCGACCGTGGTGGTATTCAGTTTCGTGTACTGAACAGCCGCAAAGGCCCAGCCGTAAGGGCCACACGGGCTCAAGCAGACCGCGTGCTGTACAAAGCGGCGATTCGCGAAACCCTGGAAAACCAAGCCAACCTGTGGATATTTCAACAGGCAGCGGATGACCTGATCGTCGAAAACGATGAAGTCAAAGGCGTCGTCACCCAGATGGGCCTGCGTTTCCTTGCAGACTCCGTGGTACTGACCACCGGCACCTTCCTCGGTGGACTTATCCACAGCGGTTTGCAGAACTACTCCTGAGGTCGCGCTGGCGATCCACCGTCGATTGCCTTGGCGCAACGCTTACGTGAGTTGCCTTTGCGTGTCGGTCGGCTAAAAACCGGCACGCCGCCACGTATCGATGGGCGATCTGTGGATTTTTCGCTGATGACCGAACAACCGGGCGA
>Ga0102830_1001220_pt1 | contig 9926 bp, 8 predicted proteins | sample ColrivemetaGS703_FD_84511 | JGI IMG/M metagenome (GOLD analysis project Ga0102830, IMG submission 84511) | Estuarine microbial communities from the Columbia River estuary - Freshwater metaG S.703 | ecosystem: Environmental > Aquatic > Marine > Intertidal zone > Estuary | place: USA: Columbia River...
CCACGACACGGGCATCAAGCGACAAAGTGGTCTCGTAAGTGTCGTCACCCGCTGGCGTGATGCTGACCAACACGGCACCGTAAATGACACCTTCAACGCGTGTGCGGAAGGTATCGCTCATCACCGTCATGTCGGCAACGGTGGTGGTGGCATCCAAATGCTGGCCATAAACCTGCTCGGTGAGGGCCCGGTAGGCGTCGAGCTTGGAGGCTCGGATGGCCAGCAAGCGTTTTTGTGCTGGGGTTTTATGGTTCTGGATGCTGACCACAGCGTAACCGGTCGCGGTAATGGTCTCTCGGGTCTCAACGATGGGCGCAATCATGGACGCACGGGCAGAGCGAACCGGGATGGGCTTCACATCGGCGGCTGCGCCACTCGACATGGCCTCAAGGGTTTGGCACGCGGTGAGCGCGCCCATCAAAGCCATCACACCACCCACGCGCACCAGACGCATGGCAATGGATTTTTGAATGTGATTACGCATGGGACAACTCCTGAATGAAACAAAATCGACCGCGTATCTGCGGCGCACAAGCGGTTACCACTGGTATCGGCACCGATCCCGCTGGCTTTAATCGTTTACCAAAGTAAAAATACAAATGGACTACAAAATCAATTCTGATAATTTAATACTATTCAATACAGTTCTCACGTTTATACATAATGAACACTAACTTTTGCTATCTTGGCGAGCGCGACCTTGGCCCTCAAAATCCGCTGTATGCAATCCAAAGAGAAAGTCGCGACGCCCATTATTGGGCGCGGTGAGGAAATGCGTGCCCTCCGTGGGCTCATTTCGACCGTCGCCAACAGCCAAGCCACCGTCCTGATTTCAGGCGAGAGTGGCACGGGCAAAGAGTTGATTGCGCGCGCACTCCACGACGAATCAGATCGCGCGGGCAGCCGTTTTGTGCCGGTTAATTGTGCCGCGATCCCTCGCGAATTGGTAGAGGCCGAATTGTTTGGCCACCGCAAGGGGGCCTTCACCGGCGCCGTAAGCGATCGTGTTGGGCGCTTTGAGCTGGCCCATGGTGGCACCTTGTTTTTAGATGAGATTGGCGACTTGCCCCTGGACATTCAGGTCAAGCTCCTGCGCGTTCTGCAAGAGCGTGCCGTTGATCCGGTGGGCTCAATGAAGTCGGTGGAAGTTGACGTTCGCGTGGTGGCCGCCTCACACAAGGATTTAGAGGCCGAAGTGAAGGCGGGTCGCTTCCGTGAGGACTTGTACTACCGACTCAATGTGCTGCCGCTGCACTCGCCGCCCCTGAGGCGCCGGGTGGACGACATTCCAGAGCTGGCACAGTTCCATGCCCAACGCCTGGCCCCAAAAGGACGCAATGCCATTCGGTTCAGCCCCGACATGCTGCTGGCCTTGAAGAGCTACCACTGGCCGGGTAATGTGCGCGAACTCATCAATTTGGTTGACCGATTCACCGCCCTGTTCCCCGGGCAAGAAATCGGTTTGCGCACCGTTCCCGCAGCGATGTTGCCTAAAGGACTTGCCGCATTACGCGATGAGTTGTTCGGCAAAATTGCCGCCAGCAATGTGTTGACGCTTTTCCCTGAGGTGCCGGAAGAGGCCCGCGACAGTTTGCCCGAAACGCTGGACGCCGACCCATCGGAAGACGATAACGCGGTGCAGGACATCATCATGCTGGCCCAAGGCATGGATGAGTTACCCAGCGAAGGCATTCAGTTGAAGCAACGCATGGCAGAGATTGAGCGCCATTACATCGCCCAGGCGCTTGAGTTGTCGGAGGGCAACGTCTCCAAAACTGCAAAGCTCTTGTCACTGCAGCGCACCACCTTGATCGAGAAGATCAACAAGTACGAGCTGCGAGTCGCCTAAGCCTAATTCACCACCAGGAGGAAGGGCAACTGGCTGTCCTTCAGCTCTCGGCAAAACTGGTTGCCGCTGTAGGTGTACGTGGCGCAGCCCATGCGGCTGTTGCTGTTACTGCCCTCTGAAGACCAGTAATTGCTGACCAGCATGTTGGGGAAGACGTTGGGGTTGACCGCTGGGTTCACGCACTCGCTCAGGGTGATGGTGCCCATCTCGCTTTGGGTGGGTAGTCGCCATTTACGACCCGATGCTTTTGAGAACTCAAGGGCGTAGGCCATGGCGTCGGCTTGCGTGAGATGCAAGGCCTGCCCCACGCACTGGCCGTTTTGAAACCGCTGGCCCGCATTACAACGGTACCAAGTTCGACCGGTCACCTGATCCACAGCCAGGCCGGTGTCACTGACCTTAAAGTAACCCGTGAAACCTTCCTCAATGGCCGCGCTGCACTGCGGCGTCGCATCGTATCGGCTGCACCCGGCCAAAACGAGCGCGACAAACACCCAAACAAACGTTACGAAGCGGCGCAACACGTGGGCCTGGATGTGGGCAATGGCGGCGTGAAAAGCAAACATCGGCAAATGGACCTGCAACTGTTATGAGAAGTAGCTTACCTTAAGCAAGGTTTACGCCGACCAAAAACAGACACTCAGAAGAAAAAGTGAATTCCTTTTAACTACATAAAGCGGCAATCCAGAAATCCCGACAAGAAAGTCGGGGAAAACTGGACGCATCCGGTCAGGAACTGACAAAATTTCTGAGACCCTGACAGGGCGTGGGTACCCGAGCGGCAACCGCTGATTGGCACGTTTCTCGCTTAATGCTCACAAAGTGTCGGCTTTTTGCCGCCCTCCAACCGCCGTTTCAAGAGACATACACCATGGATATCGCAACCATAATTGGATTTGTTGCCACCTTCGGTCTGATCATTTCAGCCCTTGGTGACCCGGGACCATTTATCGACATGCCCTCAATTTTGATTGTGGTGGGCGGCACCGCAACCACGGTGCTCGCGCGCAGCTCGTTTCCCGAGTACATCGCAGCGATCGGTGTGGCGATGAAGACCATCAAGTTCAAAATCGACAAACCAGAAGACCTCATTGAGCAGCTGGTGAACTTGGGAACCATTGCGCGCAAGGACGGCATGATCGCCCTTGAGGGTCAAGACATTCCCAACGCCTACATGGCCAAAGGCATCCGCATGTTGGTGGACGGTACCGAAGGCAGCATGATCAAGTCAGCCCTTGAGCGTGAAAAAGAAATGATTTCCGCGCGCAACTCAACGGGTATCGCGTTCTTTGACTCGGTCAAAGAAGTGGCCCCCGCCATGGGCATGATTGGTACGCTGGTGGGCTTGGTGATCATGTTGGGAAACATGAGTGACCCCAAGTCGATTGGCCCTGCGTTCGCGGTGGCGTTGCTGACGACCATGTACGGCGCTGTGATCGCCAACGTGATTTGTATTCCTTTGATCCAGAAGCTCCAAAAATTGGACGCTGCGGAATCCATGAACAACGACTTGATTTTGGAAGGCGTCATGTTCATCCAAAGCGGTGGCAACCCACGAATGTTGACGGACCTGTTGATCTCGTTTGTCGATCCCAAGGGACGCGCAAAGCTTGAAGCTGCGGCTTAATTAACAACAGGATTGGCACGTGGCAACCGAAGCAAACAAACCCGAAGACGCGGAGAAGCCTGAGGCGCTCCCCGTTGAGACCCCCGCCGCTGAGCCCGAGGTGATCGTCGCGGCAGCCAGCGCTGACGACTGCCCGAAATGTGATGACTGCCCAGACTGCCCCCCAGTCGGTGCGCCCGCCTGGATGGCGACCTTCGCAGACATGGCGACCTTGTTGATGGCGTTCTTCGTGTTGATCTTGTCGTTCGCTGAGATGAACGTGCCAAAGTTCAAACAAATTAACGGCTCGCTGAAAAACTCATTTGGCGTGCAACGTATCGTGCCCGTGGTCGAATCCCCGAAAGGGACCAGCATCATTGCGCGCAACTTCTCGCCCGCGATTACGGAGCCAACACCCATCGAGAATGTGACCCAACAAACCACCGATGAGCGAAAGCCTGAACCCGTTATCAAAACGGATGACAGCTCGGGAACGAAGGGCCCGCAGGAGGCCGCCACGGAGGTTCGTAAATCGTTGGCCAACGAGATCGCATCTGGCAAAGTCGAGGTCACGACCGAGGAAGGCAAAGTCGTGGTGTACGTGAATAAGCCACCATCTGGTGCGGGTGATGGCCAATCGGGTACGCAGCAAGGCGGCCCTGCCGCATCGACAGTTGCGCAAGGCGGCAGCAGCGCATCAGCGCAGACAGGCGCGCCGGGAACAGGCGCCCAGACCGGCGGTATGGCACAAGGCAGCAATGCCGGTGGCATGTCGCAAGCGGCCCAAACAGGCGGTGCCGCCAGCGGGCAAGTTGCCGGCGGTAGCGCCGCAAAAGGCGCACAGCAAGGCGGTGCGGTTCCGCAAGAAACCATTGATCTCTACGCCAAGATTGCAGAAGCGCAGGCCGCAACAACGGCCAAAGTTGAGGTGCGTGACAGCCAGAGCGCGAACACCCAGAACGCGCAAAGCGGCGGCGGTATTGGCAATGCCAACAAAGCGCAAACCGATTCGCAATATGCACGAATCCGTAAAGACCTGGCGAAAGAGATTGAGGCTGGCAAAGCGGAGGTGGAGCGTGACGGTGCCCGCATCATCATTCGCTTGGCGGAGCAGGGCTCCTTCGCATCCGGGTCTGCCACGTTGCAGCGCGGGTTCGCGGAAACACTGAACTCGGTGGGCAAGAGCATCGCGCAGAGCACGGGGCGCATCTACATCGAGGGGCACACCGATAACGTGCCGGTGGTCTTCAACGACCGCTTCCAATCGAACTGGGATTTGTCGGGGGCTCGCTCTGGTGCAGTCGCCGATTACCTCACCGCTAGAGCCGGTCTCCAGCAGGGTCGCGTGAGCGTTAGCGGCTACGCCGACACCCGCCCTATTGACACCAACGACACCCCAGCCGGTCGCGCCAAGAACCGGCGCATCGAAGTGATCATCGACGGCGGCAAGTAAAGCGGCTTACTGCTTGGCTTTTTCAGCGGCCTTTGCGGTCTTGGGATTGGGGTATTGCAAAACCACCTCGGGATTGCTGGTCGCCGCCGCTGCGCGCTGCTGCTGTTGCAAGGCCTCAAGGTAACGCTGCTTTTGAAGGGTGATGAGCGCTTGAACATCACGTTTTAAGGGCTCAACATCGCCAACGGCACCCTTCAAGTCTTTCACCTGACCACCCAACGAGGCCATCGCTTGGGCTTGCTTTTTCATCTGTGCATCGAGCGCGCCCACTTGTGTCGCCAAAGCTTTGCTGCTCGCCTCGACCGATTTCGCGGTTTGTGTTGGGAGGTTCGTCACCAGCTCCCGCGATTCGCCCAAACTCGTTTTGATCTGCTCTTCCAATTTAGCCTGTGCAGCCATGATGGCATCCGTGCGCTCGGAGAAGCTCGACAACGAGCGGTTCATGGCATCGATACCTTCGATACCGGCATTCAGCTCGACAACACGCTTTCCTACCGCCAACAGCATGGCGTCGGCTTGGTTGATTCGGCTTTGCAGCGTCATGGACATGGCGGCAAAAACGGCCACTGATAAGAAGAGGATGCCCCCCGAGACGCCCAAAACGATCTTGCCTTGCCGTGAGGCGGCGTCAATTGCCGTCCGCACATTTTTGACGGATGCCTGCAACTCTGCGGCCAAGCCCGTGGCTGATGCCGCCGCGTTCGATGCAACGTCGGCAGAATCTAAAACAACCGAGCTGAGTGCATCCAAATGGTTACGAACATCTTGTGGCAGCGCAGATTGCGGTGTCGCATCTGGGTACAAATCGTCCTGTGACTCGTCGACTTCGTCAAAAGGATCTGGCTCAGGTACCCGGCGTGAGCGCGCTTTTTCCGACGCCACAGGCGCCGCATCACGAACCCGCTTGACGACGGGCTCAGGCGGTACGTCAGTCGCTTCGTCATCTGAGGTCATCGCAGCCTCGACAGGTTCTTCAGGGTCAATCACGTCAACGGTTTCAGGATCGATTTGGGGTGCGGGCTCACTTGGCTTAAAGCCTTCGGCGGCATCCACTGCCACTTTATCGTCTAAGTTTTTTTCAGCGTCACTCATCGTTTTCTCCCGGCCGTGATGGCTTTTGTACCGGCACGCAACTCAACGGTGGTGAGTTGGTGCGCTTCGTTTTTTAGACCGCCGACAGACGCCGTCTGGCGCCGTTCCGCCTCGATGGCTTGAACGTCGCGGGCCAGTCGAGCGTTGGCATCCCGTACCTTGTTGATTCGATCATTCATATCCAAGCCGCGGGTCTGAAAGACGGTTGTCGCGGTTGATGGGGCGCTTTTTCGACGCGCTTTTAAAACCTCAACCAATGCGGCCGGCGGGCGGCTGACCTTGATGGGGCGGGCAGGCCGCACCACGATCTGGGCATGGCTGAGGCCGTCCTCCCCTGGCGAGGGAATTTTGGTCCGCTGCGTTCCCACTTGACGCGCATCACCCATCACAGCCTCACCGCGCGGGCGCTGGGCGGCTTTACTGCCCTCCGCTACGCGGACTTCGCGAGAGTTTCGCGAGACCAAAATGGCTTTATCGTCTGACATGCGTTACCGTTTTAAAAGTCAAATCATCACGGCGCGCGCAAAACCCCTTTAAGCGATTTAATGCTTCGCGCCCAGTACTCTTTAGGGGAATCGGCAGAAGTTGCAAAACCTTGTGCCTCTTCGCGTGATTTAAATGCCCCATAGACAACAACATGGTGCGTTAGGCCGTTGGGCTTGACGGCAGCAACGATGTGCAGACGCTCAAGTTTCGGGTGCGCCTCGACCCACGCCTGTGCCTGCTCGGCAGACACGACTGAGGCGTATTGCAAGACCCAATACCGATCCGGTTGGCTGTTCACCCAGTCGTGCCCCAGTCGGTCCGCAGGGCTGAGCGTTTTGGCCGCAGGATTGGGTGGTGCGGGCGCCTTGACCTCTGCTGACGGCTTGACCTCGGCAGGCGGCTTGGCCTCGGTAGGCGGCTTGACCTCGACCGGTGCCGCAGCGACCACGGGGGGTTGGGCGGGTGTCGGTGGGACTTGTTCGGTCACAATGAACCGTTCATCGACCCACAGGCGCCGCGGATCGGGCAGGAATTTCTCAGTGGCCTCGCGCTCCGACTGGTTGCGGAGCTCACGCGACATCTGCACATCGGTACGAACATCTGCCCACGGCGGCAGAATCCCCGGCAAAGGGCCGACGATCGTCGGCACGGCGGCGGGGGCGGGTTCTTCGACAGGCGCCGCGAGGGGCGCAACTTGCGGCTCGGGCTGAGGTTCGGGTTGCGGCTGCGAGGGTACAGACGCCTGAACGCTGACCTCAGGCCAAAGCATCTGCATGACCGCGGCACGATGCTTGGGGTAGAGGCCCAACACCAACAGCGCCGACAAAACGAACAGCAGCACGACAAGCAAAAGCACCAACAGGCGACGACGACGGCGCTTCTGAGGGCTGGGCGAATCAGCCACCTCTGGCAGTTCCATGTCACCAAAGTCAGCGGTGGGCGGTTCAGGCTCGGGCTCAACAGCAAAGACGCCCAGGCGGTCGATTAGCGCGCGCGCAGCAGACGCCTGTCCTTGCAGGGCGGCTTTGTCAATGAACGCCTCAGCAGTGCCTTCGTTGGGTTGCTCAATGGTCCAGCGCGATGTGCGCTTACCGAACGAGGACAAGTCAACAGTGAGGTCGTTGGTGGTGTTCACCAACATGACCAGCCGCACGTTTGCGCCTGGAAAGTCGTTCACGAGGCGTGCCAGCAACTCAACCTGCTGACGCTGTACGGCTTTGGCATCATGCATGACCAGCACGCGTGCGGGTAGTACTGCGCCGCTCGTGGCCATCGCATCCTCGACCGACAGTGGGGCCAAAATATCGTTGAACCGCTGGATCAGCGCGTCAGTGCTGCTGGGGAAAAATACCTCGACTTCGACGCCTGTGGTTTCACGCAGCATGCGGATCAGCATGCGGCCGTAGTGTTCGAGCAGCACATCGCTGTCACTGATCATCAACAGGCTTTGACGACGCGTGACCATGACGTTGTATGACATCGCCAAACGTTCGCGATCGCTGTCTCTTAAAAACAGGTCTTCGGGGGAAAACGTGGGTGTCATTTCAGCAGAATTCATGGGCATTTCAAGCAGTTACGTACGGATGGAGCTTACCGCACGATGAGTCGACCTTTTTCATCAAACTGCATATCTGCAGGAACCTCGGGGTTAGGGCGCGCCATGCCAGGCTTTCCTGGCCTTACGCTTCCTAAGCTGAACACGTAGGCAATGACCTGCGCGACCGCCACGTAGAGGCCCTCGGGAATGGTCCGGTCTACCTCGGTGGTGTAGTAAAGCGCCCGCGCCAAGGGCGGCGCTTCGAAGATATGAACGCCATGCGTTTTCGCTTCTTCGCGAATGCTTGCGGCGATGAGGTCGGCACCTTTGGCGACCAGTGTTGGCGCACCATCGCCGGTCGGGTCATAGGCCAAGGCGACAGCGAAGTGCTCTGGGTTGGTGATGACCACGTCGGCGTCCTTCACATTCGCCATCATCCGTTGGTTTGACATTTCACGCTGACGGCGGCGAATTTGAGCCTTCACCTCAGGCCGACCTTCGATGTCTTTGTATTCGTCTTTGATTTCCTGCTTGGTCATGCGCATGCGTTTCATGAACTCATGTTTCTGCCATGGCACATCAATGCTGGCAATCACAATCAAAGACAAGGTGACATAGAGCGCCGACTTCACAACCATTTCACCCGCGGCGTGCAGCGCCGGTTCAAGTGGCATGCGCCCAATTTGTACCAAGGCCTCTAGGTTGAGATTGATCATCAAAACCAAGACACCGGTGACCAACGTGAATTTCAAGAGCGCTTTGGTCAGCTCGACCAGCGCCTTGACGCCAAACATCCGCTTAAAGCCCTCCATCGGATTGATCTTGCTGGCTTTGGGTGCAATTGACTTGAGCGAAAACAGATAACCGCCGGTCGCGCCTGAGGCCAAGATCGCCAACACGATGGTGACAATGAAAACGGGCACGACAACCAAATACGCGTGTACCGCTTGGCTGCCGAAGGTCAGGGGGAGCAAGTCGGGCGACAAAAGCGTTTTGCGGTCGAACACAAAGCCGGCCTTGAACACATCAACCAGTCCGGTAATGAGCCAGCCCCCCATCAAGACCATCGTACTGACTGCACCAATCATCACGGCTGCACCGGGCAGCTCTTGCGATCTGGCAACTTGGCCATCGTCGCGCGCCTTTTGTAGCTTTCGCGCCGTCGGCTCTTCGGTCTTTTCTTGTGCGCTATCTTCGGCCATTACCGAACCCCCGCCCAATCACGCAACACCGTGAAAGCCTCTAACCAAAGCCACTGAATACGCCCGCCAATGCTGTCCATCGACAAAATCATAATCAACAAGCCCGCCAACAACATGGCCGGGAAGCCAACCGCAAAAATATTCAAACTGGGTGCGGCCTTGGTCACAACGCCCAAACCCACGTTGATAAACAGCATGCTCACCATCACCGGCAGTGCCAACAAGACCGCCCCGGCGAACATCATGCCGCTCCAAGTCACCAAACGACCCCAATGATTTTGATCGAGCAAACCGGCGCCGATTGGTAGCACGTTGAAGCTGTCGATCACCAAACCCATTAACAGGGCGTGGCCACCGACGCCAACGAAGATGAGCGTCGACATCACCAACAAAAGTTGCGCCAACACGGGCACATTACCCACGTTGGGGTCAATCATATTGGCCATCGAGAGGCCCATGGCAGCCGAGATGCTTTGACCGGCAACGGTTATCGCTGCAACGACGATTTGAAGAATCAAACCCATGCTGGCGCCAATGAAAATTTGATTCACGATCTCCAATAACCCCGGCGCTGATGTGGGGTCAATCAGGGGCCAATCGTGCAGCGGATAAACCAACCAAGTCAGTACCAGCGCCAACAGCACCCGCAGACGCACGTTGACGGCATTTTGAGAAAACAACGGCGCCGTGAGTAACAGCCC
>Ga0102830_1001221_pt1 | contig 9925 bp, 7 predicted proteins | sample ColrivemetaGS703_FD_84511 | JGI IMG/M metagenome (GOLD analysis project Ga0102830, IMG submission 84511) | Estuarine microbial communities from the Columbia River estuary - Freshwater metaG S.703 | ecosystem: Environmental > Aquatic > Marine > Intertidal zone > Estuary | place: USA: Columbia River...
CCATGCATAATACTTTTTTCCCTCATAGACCGTTTCTGCTTTCTGAACATTATAGCCTAAAATTTCTTCAGAACTATTAGTGATTAGTTGCCAATTTAATTTAGGTAAACTACTTGTATACTGTACCATTTTTAATCCGCTTTTAATTTGGTAAATGTATTGGTTGTTCTTTTTCCAAATAAAATAATTAATTAAATTTTTTTTGTCATTGTTTAATATGTATGCTTGAAATCCTTGAATGTCTTTATTTTTTAAATAATATTTTTTTACCGAATCGTTTTTGATTTTATTTTGACTAGTATATATAGACTTATTATGATTTAAAAGCAAAACCATTTCTTCTTTAATATTATTGTTTTCAGAAACTCGCACACTCAGATCATAACTAATTTTTTGAGTGTATTTTTCTTGAGAAAAACAAAAAAAACTGTTTATAGAAACTAAAAATGCAATTATTTTATTCATTTTAGGGGTGATTTATTATTAAAAATATAATAAAAAATCAATTATTCATTTTAATTTGCCACTAAATTAATTTTAGTTTTTAAAACGAATAATTGATTTACATTGAGTTAATTTTTATTTATTAAAAAAAAGTAAGCCCACAGAATAATAAATCGACAGCATCTACTAAATCAAAAACAGCCTCAGTCGACATGTCATCTTCAATTTCAAACACCAAAACTGTGCCGCAAGATGTCCCAACAATTAAAGGCATTTTTCTCATCAATAGATTTTCTTGATTTAAACTAACTGCATTTTCTGTTTTTGATGTTTTAAAATTACTTGTTGAAGCAAAAGTAAAACTTCCTACTAGCATTATCACTAGAGATAAAAATAAATTTTTCATAATTCATAAATTTAAAAGTTAAAATGTTTTCTCGAGAATTTTGTACAACACAAATTTTAGCTTCTTTTTTATAAAATCCTAGTACCTATTGTTCTAAATTATACCTATATGGTATATAATGCCTTTTTTTGGGTTTTTTTATTAATATTTTATTTTATAAATTGCAGTTTCTCCTTACTTTAATTAATGAAATAAAAATTATTATGAATGAAAAAGCCGTAAAACTAATTAGACAGTTAAGAATAGAAAAAAACTATTCTCAAGAATATGTAGCAGCAAAACTAAATATTTCTCAAAGTTATTATGGAAGAATTGAAAATGGTAAAGCTAATTTAGATTTGAAAACCTTATATGAAATTCTTGAAGCCTTTGAAATTGATTGTGTAGTTTTTTTTAAAAAATTAAAAGCCTATCAAGATTAAATTATAAACTTTCGTTACCGTCTTTATCGGAATGAGCAAAGGCTCTTTTGTTAAAAACAATTAAAATTCCAACCCCTGTTGAAATCGCAACGTCGGCTACGTTAAAAATAGCGTTGAAAAAGGTGAAGTGTTTGTCGCCCCAGATAGGCAGCCAAGCGGGTAAATTACCTTCCCACATAGGAAAATAGAACATATCTACTACTTCACCATGAAACCAAGTGCCATAGGGTTGGTTCGAAAAAATAGTAGCAACTTGATGGTAACTATCATTAAATAGTACTCCATAAAAAACCGAATCAATAATATTTCCTAAAGCGCCTGAAAAAATTAAAGCGATGGCTACAATTAGATAATTAGAAACTTTCTTTTTTACTGAATCCCACAACCACCAGGCAATTCCACCTATTGCTACAATTCTGAATAAGGTTAAAAATAATTTTCCGTACGCACCAGGAATTTCGGCACCCCATGCCATGCCTTCGTTTTCTATAAAATGAATTTGAAACCAGTCTAAACCCATTACTTTTATAGATTCTCCAATAAAAAAATGTGTTTTAATGTAGATTTTAGAAATCTGATCAAGTAATAAAATAGCAACAATTAAAATATAGGCTTTCTTTAACGACATGTTCAATTTTTTTGCAAAAATAGTGGAATTTATTAAATAAAAAACGCTCCAAACGGAGCGTTAGTCAAATTTTTTTTAAAAAGATTAACGTTGCATGTTTTTTGCTTCGATACTCATGGTAGCATGAGGAACGATTTTTAAACGTTCTTTATTGATTAATTTGCCGGTTACTTTACATAATCCATAGGTCTTATTTTCAATACGAACCAAAGCATTTTTTAAATCTCTAATAAACTTTTCCTGACGAATAGCTAATTGCGAATTGGCTTCTTTACTCATCGTTTCGCTACCTTCTTCAAATGCTTTAAACGTTGGAGAAGTATCATCTGTTCCATTGTTTAAATCATTCATATAAGCGCTTTTTATAAGCTCTAAATCGCCTTTAGCTTTTTCTAACTTGGCATTTATTAATGCTTTAAATTCTGCCAAATCAGCATCTGAAAATCTAATTTGCTCCTCTATCATAATTTCAATTTTTTTATAATTATTTGTAAATGAAAAACCTTTCGATTCTTATTTTAAAATTAATATTCTTGTTTTAATTTCATCAAATTCAATTTCTATACCCTTTTCAAGAACTGGAACAAAAATTAAGGTTTCTGTTAAAGTTTCTGATTTAATATAGGTTTCATTAGCTAAAACAGCTTCTTCAACCTGTAGATTGTTTTCCATTTTAACTACGATTTTGTCGGTAACTTCAAAACCAGAATCTTTTCTAATATTTTGAATTCTGTTGATTAATTCTCGCGCAATACCTTCTTTTCTTAATTCGTCGGAAATGGTAATGTCTAATGCCACCGTTATTCCGTTTGAATTTGCCACTAACCAGCCTTCAATATCTTGCGAAGAAATTTCAACATCTTCTAGTGTTAAAGTTATACTTTTTCCTGATATACCAATAACCAGCTCACCTGTTCGTTCTAATTCTGCAATTTGCACTTGGCCAAAACCTTGTATCTCATTGGAAATCAAGCTCATGTCTTTTCCAAAACGAGGCCCAAGCGTTTTAAAATTTGGCTTTATTTGCTTCACTAAAATACCCGATGCATCGTCTAATAATTCAATTTCTTTTACATTTACCTCGGCCTTAATTAAGTCTGATACCGCTTCAATTTCTGCACGTTGATTATCGTCAAGTACTGGAATCATTACCTTTTGCAAGGGTTGTCGTACTTTAATCATCTCTTTCTTTCTTAGTGACAAAACTAATGAAGAAACCGTTTGTGCTTTCATCATTTTGCTTTCTAACGATTTATCAACAAAGTTTTCAACCATTTTAGGAAATTCTGCCAAATGTACACTTTCAAACGACTCAGAACCTGTAGTTTGTGTTAAATCTCTGTAAAGTTTATCCATAAAGAAAGGGGCAATTGGGGCCGAAAGTTTAGCCACCGTTACCAAGCACGTATAGAGTGTTTGATAAGCCGCAATTTTATCTTGCGCATATTCGCCTTTCCAGAATCTTCTTCTACACAAACGCACGTACCAGTTGCTCAAGTTTTCTTGAACAAAATCAGAAATAGCACGAGCCGCTTTTGTTGGTTCGTAATCTGCATATGCTTCGTCTACTACTTGAATTAAGGTATTTAATTCTGATAAAATCCAACGGTCAATTTCTGGTCTTTCTTGTAATGGAACTTCGGCTTCGCTGTATTTAAATCCGTCTATATTTGCGTATAAACTAAAGAAAGAATACGTATTGTATAAGGTTCCGAAGAATTTTCTTCTTACTTCGGCAACTCCTTCTATATCAAATTTTAAGTTGTCCCAAGGATTTGCATTGGAAATCATATACCAACGCGTAGCATCTGGACCAAATTCAGCCAAAGTAGTAAATGGATCCACTGCATTGCCTAAACGTTTTGACATTTTTTGACCATTCTTGTCTAAAACCAATCCATTTGACACCACATTTTTGTACGCAATTTTATCAAAAACTAAAGTTCCAATAGCGTGTAACGTATAAAACCAACCCCGCGTTTGGTCTACTCCTTCTGCAATAAAATCGGCTGGGAAATCTTGATTTCCGTCTATTTTTTCTTTGTTTTCAAATGGATAATGCCATTGCGCATAAGGCATTGAGCCCGAATCGAACCAAACGTCAATTAAATCACTTTCGCGTTTCATTGGTTTTCCTGAAGGAGAAACTAAAATAATGTCATCGACTACATTTTTGTGTAAATCGACTAAATCGTAGTTTTCTTCCGTCATATTTTCAATTTCGAACGCTTTAAAAGGATTTTCTTTTTGAAAACCAGCAGCAATTGCTTTTTCAATTTCGTTGTATAATTCTTCTACTGATCCTATTACCATTTCTTCTGTTCCTTCTTCATTTCTCCAAATGGGTAATGGAATTCCCCAATATCTTGAGCGTGATAAATTCCAGTCATTGGCATTCTTTAACCAATTACCAAAACGTCCTTCACCAGTTGCTTTTGGTTTCCAATTGATAGTTTCATTAAGATCGAACATTCGTTCTTTTACTTCTGTAACCTTAATGAACCAAGAATCTAAAGGATAATACAAAATGGGTTTGTCGGTTCTCCAACAGTGTGGATAACTGTGTACATATTTCTCTACCTTAAAGGCTTTATTTTCTTCTTTTAATTGGATTGCGATTTCGACATCGGCTGAGCGCTCTGGCGCTTCGCCATGATTGTAATACTCGTTTTTAACATACTTCCCAGAATAATCCCCTAAACCTTGAATAAATTTTCCTTGCAAATCTACTAATGGCACTAAATTATCCGTTGCATCTTTTACTAACATTGGCGGCACTTCTGGTGTTGCTGCTGCCGCAACTTTAGCATCATCTGCTCCAAAAGTGGGTGCTGTGTGCACAATTCCGGTTCCGTCTTCTGTGGTTACAAAATCACCTGAAATTACTCTAAAAGCATTTTCAGGATTCTGATAAGGTAAAACGAATGGCATTAATTGTTCATAACGAATTCCGACTAAATCTGAACCTTTGCATTCTGCAAGAATTTGATATGGAATTTTTTTGTCTTCGGCTTTATAATTGTCAAAATCAGCATCACTTTCAGCCATCACAAATTTACCACTGAATTGTTTTCCAACTAAATTTTTTGCTAAAACTACATTAATGGCTTCAAAAGTATATTGGTTGAATGTTTTTACTAAAACGTAATCAATTTTTGGCCCAACGGTTAATGCTGTGTTAGATGGTAAAGTCCACGGAGTGGTTGTCCAAGCTAAGAAATAGGCCTCCCCCTGCCCCTCCAAAAGAGGGGAGCTCAAACGAAATGCTTTAGCAATATCGTTTGCTGTTCCCTCTTCGGGGGTTAGGGGGCTTTTAAACTGTGCTACTACCGTTGTATCGGTAACATCTCTGTAACTTCCGGGTTGATTGACTTCGTGCGAAGACAATCCTGTTCCTGCTTTTGGAGAATAGGGTTGGATGGTGTAGCCTTTGTATAACAAATCTTTGTTATAAATCTGCTTTAATAACCACCAAACCGATTCCATATATTTTGATTTATAGGTTACATACGGATCTTCCATATCTACCCAATACCCCATTTTTTCGGTAAGATCATTCCATACGTCTGTATAGCGCATGACCGTTTTTTTACAAGCTTCATTATACTCAGAAACTGTAATGGTTTTTCCGATATCTTCTTTTGTGATTCCTAATGCTGCCTCGGTGCCTAATTCTACAGGCAATCCGTGGGTATCCCAACCTGCTTTACGCTTTACTTGGTACCCTTTTTGAGTTTTATAACGACAAAAAATATCTTTAATCGCACGCGCCATCACGTGGTGAATTCCAGGCAAACCGTTTGCAGAGGGTGGCCCTTCAAAAAACACAAAAGGGGTGGCACCTTCACGAGAAGTTACCGATTGTTCGAAGATGTTGTTTTTTTTCCAAAAATCAAGAACTTCAGACGCTACAGTTGGCAAGTCAAGTCCTTTGTATTCAGTAAATTTTGTACTCATTTTGTCGCTTTCTTATATCAATTTGCGAAAGTAATGATTTAAAGGCAAAAGGCAAAAGGGAATAGGGAAAAGTTAATTGTTAGGAAAAAACTTCTTTCAAAACTTCTAACGATTTAGGTTTTTTAAATCCCTCTAAATGAAGCGGGTAGAAATCTAATAAAATTTTTAATAGAATTTGACGCTCAATTCCGGCAAAAACTTTTTGATTGGAGTCGAATTTTAAGTCGATAAGTCGTTTGAATAATTGTGTTTCGTGTGCCGAAAGTGTATGAACCGATTGAAAAGGAGAGAAAAAAGCTTCTTTAATATCAAAAAAGGAGTAATCCATTTCAGAAACATCTGGATAAAAACCTAAATATTTAGTTACTTCTAATAGTAAAATAAGGTGAAAATTTGCAGTTTCGCCGTGTGCATCTAACCATAGTAAAGCCGTTTCTAAAAAAGAAAATAAGCTTTGATTTTTTTCCTCTTCTTTGATGGCGTTATGCAAAATTTCGGAAAGAAAAATTACAATTGTACTTTTAACAATATCGGTTGTAATAGAATGGTAACTGTGCGCTAATCGAATTTCTTTAAAATGTTCTAAAGTGCCTTTGTTTTTATGATTAGCTTCTATTTCAAGGAGGGTTAAAGGCTGGAAATACGCAATTTTTTGATTGGCTTTTTTGGCAGAATAAACACTTGGAACAAAATAACTTTTTAAACCATCTGATTCTGTAAAGCACTTAACAATTAAGCTTTTTTCTTGAAATTTTAATGAGGAAAGTACAATAGCTTTAGTTTTTACTAGCATTATTTATTGTTTTATATCGGTCTAAAAATCTTTTTTCTATTACAAACCAAGAGAAAATGGCCAATAAAAAAGAAAGCAACACCACCACTACACCAATAAAATAAGGGTCGTGCTTTTCAAATAAATTATAATGTCTAAAAAGTTGAATAATAGGAAAATGGAAAATATACAACCCGTAAGTGAAATCGCCATATTTACCAAAATTATTAAAAAACGGTAGGCTATAGGCTGCAATTATAACAACGGAACCCAGCGCTGCAGGATAAAAGATATTGGAATTTGAAGAAAAATAATTGGATACTAATAAAATTGAAATTGAAATTATTGCGATTTTTAGTTTGTGTTTTAACAAGTTTGAAAAATTTAAAAATAAAAATATTCCAACTACAAAATAGGAAAGATAGCCTGGTAATTGTTTTGCAAATAAAGGTTTGTTGAAATAAAATTTCATTCCATAAAAATAAAGCACAGATACAATATAAAGCAGTAATAGTACTAAAAAAGGTTTTTTAAATTTAGTAATTAAATAAAACACAAAAGGTAAAATTATATAAAATCCTTCTTCAATTTTTAGAGTCCATAATGCACCGTTTACTGCACACAACAAATTATCGTCAAAAATTCCGGGCAAGCAAGGATGAATAAAATTTAAAAAAACTAAATTCCAAGCAACGTATTGGTAAGTTGAAATAGATGTAAAGTAGCTGTATAAACCATAATTACTACTTACTGACAAAAATAGTGTTGTAAATAAAATTACAAAAACGTAAGCAGGTAAAATTCTTTTTACTCTTTTAATAAAATATTCTTTCAAAGAAGTTCTATTAGAATAACTTTTAGCAACTAAAAAACCACTAATAACAAAAAACCCTTTAACCGCTATTGATGAATTGGAAATAGTGGACAAAAAAAACAATCTGTTACTTTCCGAAAGCTCCCAGAGATGCGCTAAAAGGATATCAAATGCAAAGAAAAACCTTAAAAAATCAAAACAATTGCGATTATTCATAATTACCTGATAACCATTACTTTTTTAACTACAGAATCCAACCCATCTTCAGAGGCTACAAAAACCATATACACGCCAGACGCCACTTTGTATTGGCCAAAAGCAGTAGTATCCCATTCAATTGTTCCTCCAGAAGAGGTGGTTTCATAAACCAAATTTCCTTCTATATCGGTGATTTTTACATTGGCTTTGTCTGTTAATCCACTTATTTTAACTGTTCCTGCAAAATTTGGCCGAACAGGATTTGGATACACATAAGCATCACTTAAATTATTGCTCGGTTTTGTAGAAGTGCCTAAAAAAGATACCATTCCTTTATCTGTTGCAAAAAACACTTCGCCTGTTACATCGTCAATTTCTATGTCGTTTATAGAGTTACTGGGCAGTGGCGAATTATTTTTATCAAATCGATATAAGGTTTGTTGCCCATTTGCAGCAACTAAAAAAACACCTCCGTTATCTATTGCAACCCATTTTCTATTAGCGCCATCTACTGCAATATCATTTATAGTTTGCTGATAAAACAGTTCTTGAGCTAAGTCTCCTTCTTGTATAACAATATTTGAAACCGTGAGTTGGTCTTGTTGCAAAAACTGATCTACGCTAGATAAAACCCTAAGACCGGCTGCGGTTCCAACCCAAAGTTGGTTGCGTTTATCTATTGCAACACATAAAACATTTGTTGTAGGCAATCCGCTATTGACATCTATTGCTAAAGTTTTGTTGTTTCGAGTGTCATTAAAGGCAATAACACCATCATCACGTGTTGGCAGCCATTTAGTATCATTTCTGTCTATTTCCATTGATGCAAATCTTCCGTTTGTGATATAATTACCAATATCATAAGACTGCCACTGATTAGTTGTACGAAGCACTTTTATAGCTTTATCTGTGCCTCTATTTGTTACCCATAAATTTCCGTGTTTGTCAAATGCAGGACTGTTGCTTAAAACCCATGGTTGTGGCGTAAAAGGTTCTAAACCATTAATTCCTGTGTTTATATTATTAAATAACTGAATGTCATTGTTTTCAATTTTTAAAACTCCAGAATAATAAGAAGTGGCATAAACCAAATTTTGATTTGTTGGACTAATTGCTAATCCAGAAATAGATTTTGCTTGAAATAAATTTTCATAAGGAATGGTTTCCCATCCAGTATTCGTTGAATATTTACTGATTCCATATTCGTCTAAAGGAAACGGATTGTAATCAAATGTATAATCGCCATAGACCGACCATAAAAAATTTGGTGCTTTTTTTATCCTGAAAATAGCATTTTTTAACGGCCCATTTGGCGACATGCTTTCAAAAGTAGTAGGGTTTGACAAAAGAGTAGAAAACAAGCCGTGTTTTTCTGTTCCAATGTAAACGGTGTTTTCTACAACGGTTGCTGCAGTGAAATTTACCATATAATCTGGAATATTGGTAATATGTGCCAATTGAAAAAACGTTTGGCTCAATACATAAATATTATTTAGAGTGGTAACAATCACTTCTGAATCATTGGTTTTTAACTTAAGTCCGGGTTGAAAATGATTCAAAATTTCTTGAAAGACAGCGCCATTATATCGATACGTTCTTGCGTTGGTATTGGTCGCTACTAATTGATTGTTAAATGTTACTATTCCGTTCCAAAAACCGGTATCGAAAGTTTGCCACTGATTAAAATCGTATAAAATAGGGTTTGATAAATTGCCTTTTCTAATCCCAAAATTTCGAGTTACCGCATATATTTCATCATTTAAAATAGTAGTTTGTAATACTTCTGTTTCTTCTCCTGATGGACCAATAAAATACGTTATTATAAATTCTGAAGTTGCTAAATCAATTACTGAAATTCCGTAATCTGTTGCTACATATAAACGGCCATTAAATTCATAAAAATCATTTATTTTCTTTTTATTTGCAGCCACTGGAACTTCTACTATTACATCAACTTTAGTGGTAATTGAACCATCTGCGTTTTGTATCAATATTAATCCGTTACTATTGCCTACAAAAGTTTTATTATAGCCATTAGAATGATGAATTGACGTGATAACATCAGATTTTAATCCTGAAATAGAGTTGTAAATATTTAAATCACCTGAAGAAGTAACTTTGGAAAAAAGTGCATTTTGGGTTGCTGCAAATACCGTTTGAGAAGCTGATTCTACATCTACAATTTCGTTATAAGAAAAATAGCCTTTCCACAACTGATTGTTTTGTTGAGCAACACAGAAGTGAGAAATAAAAAAAATATAAATTAAAATCGCTTTTTTCATTA
>Ga0102830_1001223_pt1 | contig 9915 bp, 16 predicted proteins | sample ColrivemetaGS703_FD_84511 | JGI IMG/M metagenome (GOLD analysis project Ga0102830, IMG submission 84511) | Estuarine microbial communities from the Columbia River estuary - Freshwater metaG S.703 | ecosystem: Environmental > Aquatic > Marine > Intertidal zone > Estuary | place: USA: Columbia...
ACGCGATGAGTTTGCCCGCGTCATGCGCCTACATGGTGACTACACCGCCTACGCGCTCAATCACATGCTGGTTGCTGCACGCAACAACAAAGTGCCGCCATCTGTTGCCGAGGCGTTTATGTATTACGGCGAAAAAAAGGCGCATGTCAAAGCCGACAGTGACCACGATTTGAATCGACACATGGCGCGCGCCAAGGGCAAAGATTTTTATTTTGGATCGGTCTGTTTGATCTGTGAAGGCACATCAAAACTAGCGTCGTCGGGTCAGTGTGTGGCCTGTGCCGAGGTCAAAAAAGAAGCCAAAAAACAAGAGAATCGCAATCAACTCAGAAAAGAAATCACTGATTTTATTGAGTTGCACGGATTAAAACGCATCCGGCATGCGCATCCGTGCGCGACTGATCGACTGATTGCAGCAGCTAAACCAGACTCAGATTTGGAATGTCCGAGCCATCGCTCAGAGATACGCAAAAACATGCGAGTTGCGGCGGAGAGAATCGCGGCAATGGAGACCAGCGCATGAGCCTAATCATTCAAAGCCGTCAAGACCGGATCGAGTTTGCACAGATGATCGGGCGGTGGGTTGTATCGGGTGTCGGATCAATTGGGCAGTTAGCGGACGGGGCGGACATAAGCCGCTGCTACATCAAGTCAATGATCAAAGGGCATGTCGTGCCGCACGTCAATTTGTCGCATCGGTTGCTCAAGGCCATGGGCGAGATTGAGCAAAAATATATTGTAAATCAACGGGAGATGGCGGCATGACCAACTTTTTTGATGTTGCGCACGCACACAGCACGCCGAGCAACAAGAATTCAGCGATGGCGAACAGTGGTGGGCTGAGTTATTCGCCGAGCGAAAAAGAGCATGAGGATTTTGACTTGCCGCCGCCTTACTACTTGCTGCAAGAACTGCCAAGTCTTTACGCGAAACAACCGCATATTTTGCAATGGGTTGCTGAAATTTACGGCCTTAAAAACTTTCGTTTGACGGTGCTTGGACTGGCTAAAGATGCGCATAAATGCAACGGCGCAAAATACGTCTGCAAATGTAGCTGCGGCATGTTTTGTCTGCGCACAGCAAAACAGATGCGCACGAAAACGTATCAGGCGTGCGGTGTGTGCAAGCAAAACCAGCGCAGGGTTATTAAGGCACATCATGCAAAAACGGGTGTTTATCTGACTGATGACGTGGTCTGGCAGCGGATGGGAGGTGCGTGATGGATCAGACCGAGCTAGCAGAATGCTTGAGCAATTGGGTGACTGTGCGCACCAAGACGATCAAACGCTTGGCGCTATTTGTGGGATATACAGCCGCGTATTTGCACATGATTAAAAACGGCAGTCGACGGGCAGGGCCGCGCGTGATCGAAAATATCGTGCAGGCAATGCAGCAAATTGACGAAATCACACCGCCACCCACCGAAAAAAGATATGTGACAGACACGCCAAGAAATCTAGCGCGTGCTGCGGGATTGAAGCGATATGAGGGTGATCCGTGCCCGACATGCGGTCATGTGACGCGCTACGTCAGCGGGTGTCAGTGCGTCAATTGTCTGTTGAATCTAAAGCGATGGAGGAGCGCATGAATCACATTGAAATGATGCGCTTGGCCGAAGAAGTGGCCGACATGAGCATCTGCCCAGAGCGCCACGTTGGTGCTGTTGTTGTGTTGCCGGATGGTCGAACCATGGCGACACACAACTGGCCAACGCTTGACGAGAGCAACGCACATCACGCCGAAGCGCGTTTGGTCAATCTGTCGAGCGATTGGGATTTGATGGGCGCAACACTCTACACAACATGCCGCCCATGTGTCCGCTGCACAAACATGCTGTTGGGCCTTGGTTTAAAAGCGATTTATTACCGCGATGCGCAGCCAGAAATGAATCACCTGATTTTTTTGGAGCAGGAAGGGGTGGTTTTGGATGGGCGCTGGATTTTGGGCCAGACGCAGGATAGTTGGGCGGATCGTTGGCAGTCAGCATGTGATGCGTGTCCGCAACGGGGCGAGGGTGTTTGCTGTGGGGGTGTGCGATGAACTTAGCACCAGAGTGGGGTCGGCAGGTGTGCTGTGAGTTGTGCAGGTCGAATATGTCGTTTGAGGAGGTGATGCAAAACGGCGGGCTTGGGATGATTTTGTGTCCTGATTGCGGCAATAAGCGGTGCCCAAAGGCGGCAGACCATCGCAACAAATGCACGGGTAGTAATGACGTTGGGCAGGTTGGGGAGATTGAGGGATGAATCAAAAACAACGCAAAGCCAAGCGCATCAAGGCTAACAATCATCGAAAGGCGGCAAAAACAAGGCGGCTCAGATCAAGCGAGTTTGATCGGATCTGGAATGCAAAGATGGATCAGCACTACGCGCTACACGCAGAAAGGGTGGCTAGATCAAACAGGCAAAGCGAAAGGACTCTTTTGGGTTGTGTCGCTCTGCTCGTGCTTTTGGTGGTCGCGGCAATCATTGACTGGGTGTCGAAATGAACACATACGAGCCGACACCATCACAGACCCTAGCGTTTCTTGAGTCTGGCTATTGCTATGTCGATATTCCGCAAGGCCATGCACGGCCAGTCGAGGGGCAAAACGTCATTGTGTGTGACCGGACGTGCCATGTAGTCGCTGTGGTTGATCAGTTGTATAGCGACGTTGTGCGGGTCTATCTACGTCGGGGGTTGAAATGAGCAGTCAACAGCAACTACCAGCAACAAACAGCATGAGTTTGCAAGAGGCTCGACAGTCTGGGCTGCTTGATTTATGGCGCTGCCGACGTGCTGGCAAAAACCAAGTCAAAGGATTTAAGGCGCGTCATAAGCGCACTAGCGCGGTAGGTGGGCAGCATCATGTGTCCGGCAGTGCTGACCCAAAGCTACCTGCGGGGGTTGTGCGCTCGCTTGATCTGCCGTGGGGGCCAAGTGTCAATCACTACTGGGAGCGGTCACACGATGGCGGTATGCACATTGGCAAGGCGGGTAAGCGTTACATCGCTCGTATTGCTGATCTGGTCATGGTTAATCGTTGGGCGGGTTTGATTGGTGATGCGCTGTGTGAGGTGGCCTTGGTGCTATATCCGCCAGACACTCGCCATGCGTATGACGCTGATAACTACTGCAAGGCAATCCTAGACTCGCTTACTAAGTCTGGCGTGTGGATTGATGACGATCAGGTCAAGCGACTGCATATCGTGATGGGTGAGCCAATCAAAAACGGCGCTGTCGAAATAGCTGTGCGCTTGCATGTGCCTGTTGTGGTGTGTGCAGCAGACCTACTCATGGATGTTTTGGTTGATATGGGAGCATGACAAAATGCAAGCCAGTCTATTTAAGCCGATTGTTTTTGATTATGTGCCTGTTGATTGGTTCGCTGTGTTGTGTGACTTGCATCGGCGTGGCCTGAGCAATCGGGCTATTGCTGATCAGTTAGGTCTAAACGCATCTACGGTGTGCGCTTGGTACAACCAAGACTCATGTCCAAAACATTCGGCGGGTGAAGCGTTGTTGATACTGTGGCGTAGTGTGACGGGGTTGTGTGAGGTGCCAAGGAGTCGGTGCATCACATGATTCCTCGCGCGCACGCGCGTTTTGCTCTCAAAAATCAGCCAAAAAACACAACACGGTAATACCTCATGCTCGCTACATCGTATAGCAGAGCATCGTCATGACGTCACGCACTCCAAAGACCCCCGGCGCATCACAGGACACTCCTGTCATCCCTGCTGATCCAGTCGATCTTGCTGCCGATATTGCAACAGACCTTGATACCAATTATCCAGAGTTGGTCAAAAACCTAAATGCGCGGATCAATGAGCTTGAAGCCGAAAACGCACAGCTTCGCGCCCGCCTTTCTACCGCTGACACGGATGCCGACACAGCCCCAACACCCCCAATTGGCGGCATGGAACTAACCGCCAGCGGCTGGGTTATCAAGTAATGTGCGGCGCTCCCAAGGTCGTTAAGTCTGACCCCGAAAAAGATGCTCGCATTGCTGCTGAAAAGGCGGCACTAGCGGCCAACACTGACGCATCGGCTCGTAAGGTACGTGTCGGTCGTGATCGTGTGCCATCGGCGCTTGGGCAGGCCGCAACAGCCTTGGGCAACACACAGCAAGCGGGTAGCGCACTACAGCAAGCAGCAAGCGGCCTTGGTGCAGATGCACAGACGCTAGGTACGGGCAGTGCGCTTGGACAGATTGCACGCAAAATCAAGGGGCGCACAACGCAATGACCAACGCGACTGCACTAATCAAGCGTCTAGGTGAGCTAAAAAGCGAGCGGCAACCCCACGAGTCAACGTGGGACGAGTGTTATCGCTTTGGCTGTCCTGAGCGCGTGCAGTCATTTGGCGGCGGTATTGGCGGTACAGAGGATCGTAAAAAGGCGCGTGCTGATCTGGTTGATAGCACGGCGACAGGATCGGTGCAGCTACTCGTGTCGTCGATCATGAGTGGGGCAACACCACCCAACAGCCTGTGGTTTGCAATTACACCTGACGGCAAAGACCCAGACGAGACCACTCAAGACGAGGGTGAGCGCTGGTTGGATGGGACTGCCAATTTTATCTGGCGCAATATCCACGCATCCAATTTTGACGCCGAAGCGTTTGAGGCTACGACTGATGGTGTGGTGGCGGGATGGCTTGCGCTGTACATCGACACAGACCGAGATAATGGCGGCTACGTGTTTGACGCATGGCCATTGTCTAGCTGTTGGATTGCGTCAAGTCGCGCAGATGGTCGCATTGATACGATCTACCGCGAACATCAGTTAACAGCGGCACAGTGCATTGATAAATACGGTGATGCGGTCAGTGAGCGAGTGCAAAAACTGTATGAAAAGTCACCAGATGCCAAGGTCACAATCCTGCATGTGATTGAGCCGCGCCCAGCGCCACACGGGGTTATTGATAAAAAACTGCCGTTTGCGTCGTATCACATCGAGACGGAAGGCAAGCACCTGCTTAAAGAGTCGGGCTATCACGAGTTTCCGTGCGCCGTGGCGCGGTGGCGTCGCATCCCAAATAGCGTGTATGCCGAAGGTCAAATGTCCGTTGCATTGCCTGACGCAAAAACCGCTAACCGCTTGGCAACGCAGACGCTACAGCATGGCGATATGGCGATTGGCGGTATGTGGATTGCCGAAGATGACGGCGTATTAAATCCTGCAACAATACGCATCGGTGCGCGTCGTGTGATCGTTGCCAACAGCGTTGACAGCATCAAGCCGCTCACGTCTGGAATGAATTTTGAGGTGGCTGAATGGATGCTCAAAAGCGTGCAAGCCGCTATCCGTCGCAACCTGATGTCTGATCAATTGCAGATGCAAGACGGGCCACAGATGACGGCAACCGAGGTCAACGTGCGTGTTGATCTAATCCGTCAACAGCTAGGCCCTGTCTATGGCCGCTGGCAGTCTGAATACCTAGTACCGCTGCTAGAGCGTTGCTTTGGTCTGGCGTTGCGTGCTGGTCAATTGGGTGAGCCGCCTGAGTCTCTGATGGGGCGTGACCTGCAAATCAAATTCCAATCGCCTCTAGCACGGTCACAGCGTCTTGAGGAAGTCGTGTCAATCGAGCGGTTTAGCGCGGGTGTGGCACAGATGGCTCAAGCCAATCCTGACATTTTGGACAACATTGATTTTGATGCCGCAACTCAACTGTACGGCAAAGGTCTAGGTGTGCCTGCCGCAGTCATGCGCACGTCTGATGGCCTAAAGGACTATCGGGAGCAAAAGGCCCAAGCCACACAGCAAGCACAACAGCAACAACAGCAGATGGCGCTACAGCAAAAGGCGGGTGAGGCAGCGATTGACACAACGGCCAAAACAGCAATGGGGGCAGCATGACAGAGCGTGCCAATGCTGACACATATCAGCGCCTATTTGAGCGATCAGGGATTGATGGCAACGCGGTGTTAGAGGACTTGATGGCGCGGTTTACCACGCAATCAGCATATGTGCGCGGCGGCCATGAAGCGGAGCGCGAATCATGTTTTCGCGCGGGCCAACGTTCTGTGGTCGAACTCATTATTAAGCAAATCAATAAAGCCAATGGGGTGAGTGATGCTCAAGTATCTAATGATGATGAATGAGGAAGCGGGTGATGGCGCGAACAATGGCGGTGGTGTGGCTGGTGGTGGTTCTGCGTTGTCGAGCTTTGCTGATCAAGCCAATTCGACAGCAGACCCTAACGACTGGTTGCCGGAAAAGTTCCGCGTCAAGGGTGATGGTGACGCATTAGACATTGCCGCATCGTCACGCAAGTTGGCCGAAGCCTACAAGCACGCAGAAGGTCGCCTAGGCACTGGTGATGCGCCGCCAAAGACTGCCGAAGAATATGACGTAAAGCTCGAATCCGACGTGATCAAGTGGGACGAGTTTAAGGCTGACGAGACCAATAAGGCATTTTTGAAGGCTGCACATGCAAAGGGCATGACGAATGCACAGCTTGAATTTGTACTTGGTGAGTATGCACAGCGTGCGCCAGCACTGGCACAAGGTGCTGCACAGCTTGACACAGAGTCCACACTTGCCGCGATGCGCGAAACGTGGGGTGCTGACACTGACAAGCAGATGGGCCTTGCTGTCAAAGCGGCATTAGCAGCCGGATTTACAAATGATGATCTTGGTGGTGCTGAGTTTAACAGCCCTGCATTGATCAAGATGGCCGCGTTCTTTGGTGCGCAGATGGGCGAGGATCAGCCGCCTGCTGGTGGTGGTGTGAGTGCTGAGAGTGTTCAGGATTTGATGTCGTCAGAAGCCTACATGAACCCATCTCACCCAGACCATCGTCGTGTGAGCGATCAAGTCGCCAAGCATTACGAGCGCACATACAAGTAACCGATTTACGGGCCGGACGTGGCAGTCCGATAACCCGCACAGCCCACGACACATTGCCGAGTGTGTCGCGTACATGGGCCTAGCAATAGACAACCCGACATAGGCAAATCAAACCTATTGAGGAGAGCGTAATCATGCCGATTACCAATCAGGACACCATTACCGCTGCATTTGTCCGGCAGTACGCAGACACGTTTGAGATGGCGTGCCAGCAAAAAACATCGCGCCTTATGTCGATCTGTAAAGACCGTGGCACCATCGAAGGTGCATCTTTTACGATTAACGATATGGGCACTATGGAGATGGTCGACAACCCGACCCGCTTTGGTGCTACCACGCTGACCATTCCGGCTGCTGGTACTCGTTTAGCGACCATGACTGACTGCAATCTATTTGTGCCGATTGAGTCGATTGACCTGCCAAAACTCAAAGCCAACCCGCAAGACAGCTACATGCAAAACATGATTGCTGCGCGTAATCGTCGTTGGGATAAGGCGATCTATCGTGGTGCTGTGGATGCAATCAACCGCAAGGTGATTGATGGTGAGTCGTACACCCCCACAGCAGTTCCAGCGGGTCAAAAGATTGCGGCGGGCGCTACAGCTTTTACCAAGGCCAAGATCATTGCAGCGCGCAAAATCTTCCAAGCCAATCAGGTTGGTGTTGAGCAGGGCGAAGAATTGTACATGCTGTACGACAGCAACATGATGGCGCAAATCTTGGCCGACACATCGCTGACCAGTGCTGACTTCATGGCTGTCAAGATGTTGCAAGATGGTGATGTTGCTGGCAAGTGGTGTGGCTTCAACTGGATTCCATACGAACTATTGGACAATGGTGCGGGTGGTGCAACTGAGCGTAAGACTGTCGCAATGACTCGTGATGCCGTCCATTTTGGCCGTGGCATTAACTGGAACTTCAGCATCGACAAGCGGCCAGACTTGCAAAACTTGATGCAATTGGGTGCGCAAATGTCTGTTGGTTCTGGCCGCGCCAACGAACAAAAAGTCGTCACGATTGACTTTGTGGTCTAACCCCTTCCCCTGTCCGCTTCGGTGGGCAGGGGCTTTTTAATTCGAGGTGGTCATGTCTACATCAAACGTCACAATCTGTAATGCCGCGCTAGGGATGCTTGGCGCACAGTCAATTAGCAGTCTGGATGACTCAACAGAACGTGCGCGTTTGTGCAAAGACGTGTACCCCCAAGCGCGTGCGCAGTTGCTACGGTCGCATCCGTGGAACTGCGCAACCAAGCGTGCGTTATTAGCGCCACTGACAACCGCTCCGGCATTTGGCTACAGCTATCAGTATCAATTGCCTGATGATTATGTGCGCGTGCAATCGGTCGATGCTCAAGAGTATGAGCTAGAGGGCCGCAAGTTATTAGCTGATCAATCAAGCATTGCCTTGGTCTATACCTATGACGCTCCCGAAGGCGTGTGGGATAGCCTGTTGATTGAGGCCATGTCATTGCTACTGGCAAGCAAGCTATCAAAAGCCATTACAGGCTCAAGTACCGATGCATCCGAACGGATGTACCAGTTCAAAGAATTGGTCAAACAGGCGCGATCTGTAGATGGGCAAGAGCAGCCCGTAGGCATGATCGACCCATACGAATCATCGTTGCTGTCAGTGAGATACTGATATGCCTAAATTGGTTATTCAAAAATCAAACTTTACCGCAGGTGAAATTGCTGACGACCTGCATTCGCGTACTGATATTCCGCAGTACAGCAACGGAGCGCGGGAACTATTCAACGTGCTACCGATGGTCGAAGGAGGATTTAAAGCGCGTGCCGGTACTGAGTACGTGCAAAAAGTGGCTGTCGAGAGTCCACAGCGCATCATTCCGTTTGATGTTGGTAGTGGTGAGCGGTTCTTGGTGGTTATTTCCGAAAATCTATTGCAGGTCATGCGTCAAGCGGATGGCGCGTATGTGTTTTCGGCTTATGCGCCTTGGGATGGTTTTAGTCAGATTAGCTATGTGCAGCAAGAATATACCGCTTGGTTTGCATCTAGCACTGGCACAATTCCGATCTGGTGGCTACGAGCATCTGATGATTTCACGTCTTGGGTGTTTGAGGTGTTCCCACTGGACGTTGCCCCATTTGGCGAAGTCAACCCAACACCTGAAGTCAGTCTAAAGCCAAGCGGCAAAGAGCAGGGCGAGGAGATCAAGCTAGAGCCTGTTGCTGTTGTGCCTGATGGTTATGATCCCGGTGTTGATCCACCACTGACTATTCCCGATTGCTGGACGGTTGATGATGTTGGCAAGTATGTGACGATCAATGGCGGCTTAGTGCGCATCGTGCGTTATAGCAATGCCCAGCTGGTCTATGGTCTGGTGTTGCAACCCCTATCTGCCACGGTCACGTCGATTGCTGGCGCGTGGTCGCTCAAAGAGTCGGTATGGTCTGCCACAGAAGGCTATCCCACCTGCATTACTCACTTTAAGCAGCGACTTGTGGCATCTGCAACAACCAAGCGACCTAACAGTATTTGGTTTAGCCGCATTGGTGACGAGCGTAATTTTCAGTTGACGACATTGGATGCTGATGCGTTTGAGGTTGTGCCGTCGTCGCCACGTCCTAACCGCGTGTTGCATCTGGGTGTGATGCGGGATGGTGTGGTGGCGCTGACTGCTACAAATGAGGTGTTTGTATCTGGTGGCGGCCAGCCATTTACACCAACAACAGTAACGGTTACTGAGCAAAGCAACTACGGTGCATCATTGCTTGCCCCACCTATTCGCGTGGGCAGTGAGTTGCTATTTGTGCAGCGTGGCTACAGTCGTCTACGGGCTATGTCGTACCGGTACGAAATTGACGGTTTGGTGGCTGAGGATTTAAGTGCCTTGGCGTCACATATCCCAAGGCTGCACGGTGGTATCCGTAGCATTGTGTATCAGCAAGAGCCTGATCAAGTGGTTTGGTGTGTGATGCTGGATGGCACAGTGAGCAGTTGCACGTTTAACCGAGAGCAGCAGGTTGTGGCATGGGCGCAGCATGAGTTTGGTGGGCGTGTCATTGATATGTGCAGTTTGTCCGGTATTGGTGATGACGAGGTTTATTTGCTGGTGCAG
>Ga0102830_1001226_pt1 | contig 9910 bp, 12 predicted proteins | sample ColrivemetaGS703_FD_84511 | JGI IMG/M metagenome (GOLD analysis project Ga0102830, IMG submission 84511) | Estuarine microbial communities from the Columbia River estuary - Freshwater metaG S.703 | ecosystem: Environmental > Aquatic > Marine > Intertidal zone > Estuary | place: USA: Columbia...
CTGAAGTATGTTTTATAATTTCCACCTTAGTACCATCTGTCTTCCTAAAAATCTTTATCATCCATATTAAGTCTTATTTATTTTATTGTGGACCCAGAGGGGCTCGAACCCCCGACCAACTGATTATGAGTCAGTTGCTCTAACCAACTGAGCTATGGGTCCATTAAAACGGCGGGGGTTTGCGACCCCCATTTCTACTTCTGAATATGCTGATTAAGTCGACTTCACAGCAGGAATTTCATTTTCGTCTAAATACCGTTTTTGCTCTCCATCGAGGATTTGAACCTCGGACCTATTGATTAACAGTCAACCGCTCTAACCAACTGAGCTAATGGAGAATATTGTGGGGCTCCCAATATCCCCACACGCACCTAAAGTTTTTTTCCCTATGAGATTTATCTCCGCAAATCGGGGCCGGCCAGTGTTTATCCTTTAACCGGATTGGTTTTAATAAGTTCGGTGTGGTTGATTACTCAGCGGTTACCGTATCAACTTCAACGGTATCAACCTCAACAGATTCAACTTGAACTGAGTCAAGTGCAACTGCGGATGAATCGACCGTCTCTTCACTTGATGAACCTGTGTTACCACAAGACGCCAAAGTGAATGTTGTTAACAAAAGAAAGAATACTTTTTTCATTTAACATTTTTTATCTAACATTTTTATCATGGATTCTTTTGATGGTGACCATTATCCATTTGCGGTGCGGACGGGACTCGAACCCGCGACCCTCGGCGTGACAGGCCGATATTCTAACCAACTGAACTACCGCACCAAAAATAAAGGTAGATGTTTCGAACCACCTACCTTCGCAAAAGACTTACCCTGGGACACTGTAATGAAGTGTGGTAAGTACTGTTTACTTTTCAAACCTTATCGGTCTGAGATAAAATAAATTGTAACGTCTGTACTGTTTTTCCCCCAATCAAATGATTGGCATTACTTTTATTGTAATCAGTTTCATACTTAGCGTCTGTTCAGTCATTCTTACGAATCGTTACAATTTTGCGGAAAGAGTAGGATTCGAACCCACGGTACCCTCACGAGTACTCCTGATTTCAAGTCAGGTGCAATCGACCAACTCTGCCATCTTTCCTTACCACTTACATGGCATGCATCATAAAAAATATAACATAATTCCTGTGAAACCAATTCCTGCAAGGAAGTAAATTACGTTTTCTAACCATTTAGGATAATTTTCCATAAACATTGATTTAGTACACCCAACAGGAGTCGAACCTGTAACCTACGCATTAGAAGTGCGTTGCTCTATCCAATTGAGCTATGGGTGCGAGTATAAAAGTAAAAGTTTCGGGTCTTTCGGGCATTCTGTGATATAATCAACACATCTGAATCTCCTAACGCCTTTTCGACAGTCAGAGGGGATAAGATTATACCATACAGCTTCACTACTTTTACTTCAGTACCGATGGCCGGACTCGAACCGGCACGGGCATTACTACCCAAGGGATTTTAAGTCCCTCATGTCTACCATTTCATCACATCGGCAGTACTTTATCCATCATGTCAAAGAACTCTACAAATATACGATCTATATTCTATAGAATCAAGGGAGGTAAAAAAAAATCCCTCACATTTCTGAGAGGGATTTTACTATCGTCCTATAACTTATTGTTAATCAGTTAATACCTGTTTAGATTTTTTTACGGGTTCACACCCATCCTTATCGATTTTCTTCAACCGATTCTCAAATTTATCAAACCTACTGTCGATATAACGGTATATGTCGTTCATGTTGTCTTCATGATTCTTATACATTTTATCCGTATATCTTATAGTTTCATTATGTAGACCATCTGTTCTACTTATTTCACCATCTATTCGAAGGTGAAGTTCTCTGTGATTATTTTCCAAATCTCTGTATATTCCATGTATAGCTTCCTCGAAACCATTGGAACGTTGTTTAACCTTAACTACCCCCATAACAGCATACCCTAATCCGAGCAAACCAATCATACTGAGAGCACCTAAAACGAATTCTAAATTTTCCATGTTTTTAGTTTTTAATTTAATTTATGTCAAAGAACGATAGTAGTTGCGTAGGGTGGGAATCGAACCCACTTGGATTGGCTTATGAGACCAACGAGATACCTTACCTCCCCCTCGCGATATTTTGAGCCTCAGGAGGGATTCGAACCCCCGACAGGCTGATTACAAATCAGCTACTCTGGCCAACTGAGTTACTGAGGCTTATAAAAGTCTCCACAGTCTTACCTTTTTAATTGGGAACCATAGAGGTATAGTATGAATTATTAAGTATTCCTTAAAACTTTTCACCATACGTTATAAATAATACATAAAAGATTTAAAATAGTCAATACCGTAGATTACGAATCTAAGTAATATTTATAAGAAACAATAAAATTAAAAACGGTATATCATGGCATTCACAGACATTTTTAAAGACAAAAACGAATTTAATGAAAAATCAATAGTTGGTTTTGCATCATTCGCGGTAATGGTAATCTTTGCGGTTGCCGACATAACTACTGGGTTTTTTGGTAAGGACTTGGTAATCCAAGAATTTATCTATAACTCCTTTTTAGTAATAACTCTCGGTTCTTTCGGAATTGCCGAGGTTGGTAAAATATTTGGTAAAAAGGAGAATAATTCCGAAGAATAAAGAAAATAAAATGTTATTAAAAATTGGAACAAAAGGAAACGAGGTTAAGGAACTTCAGGAATTCCTCAATATTGGTGCGGATGGGATCTTTGGTAAAGGAACTGAAGATGCAGTTAAAAAATGGCAATCCGCGAACAAACTTACTGCTGATGGTATTGTGGGTAATGCCACTTGGAATGCTATGGGTCTCGCTGATACTGATCTATCGAAATCGTCAGGTTCGGTTGAATCATCAAAAAGTACCTACTCAAAGACGAAGTATAATTCGCCGAATGGTTTGGAAGTAGTTGAATTCTTCATGCCGAAGGATGAGTATAGACAAGGTCCTATTAAGGCAGAGTGGTTGTTTTTACATCATACCGCAGGTTGGAATAATCCTTTTAATACAATTAAAGCATGGGATGCCGATACTCAAGGACAAATTGCCACTGAATTTGTTTTAGGTGGTCCTTCATGTAAAGGTAATGACGATACCTACGATGGTGTCTTAGTTCAAGCATTCCCTTCGGGAAATTACGCATGGCATTTAGGAAAGAATGGTTCCCAGACAATGCATAAGAACTCTGTGGGTATTGAAGTTTGTAACTTCGGGTATGTTGTGGGTGGTAAAACATATGCAGGCGCTACTGTATCAGATTCACAAATCGTAAAATTATCTAAACCATTTAGAGGACATACAGATTGGCACAGGTATTCTGACAAACAAATCGAAATTCTACATAAATGGATTCTTTGGATTGCTGACAGAGATAATATTGATGTAAGGGCTGGGTTACCCGCACTTATTAAGAAGAACGGGGCCGCGGCATTTGAGTTTAACGAGGATGCATATTATGGTAAGGTAAAAGGACTTTGGACACACACCAATACGAGAAAAGATAAGGTGGATATGTTCCCACAACAAGAGTTGATGGACATGTTAATTAGTCTATAAAAAATAAAACCCCAACAGGATGTCGGGGTTTAAGGTCTACAATGGGTTCAACGCCATTGCTATACGAGAAAAAAAACGAAAAGGTTTCGACAAAGAGACCTTCGTTATAAATATATACATATTTTGAAAAAGTTTAAACTAATGTTTGAATTATTAGTTTTTCTTCAAAATATTTTATGCTGATGGGGGTTTTTTCGGTGATTTCACCCATAAGGATGCTATCACTGATAAAATCTTCACATAAATTCTGTATAATTCGTTTAATTGGTCTCGCGCCATATCCTTCGTCAGCGTTACGTTTTATAATTTCAGCAACCACAGTCTTATCAAATGATATTGTGTAGTCCTTACCTGAAAGTCTTGTACGTAATTTACCGAGTTCAAGATCAACGATAGATTTCAACGTCTTATCGTCTAATTTATTAAACACAATGATATCATCAACCCTGTTTAAAAATTCAGGTGAGAATTGTTGTTTAAGTGATTTTTGTATAATTGTATTTTTAACCTTATTACGATCATCACCACTACTACCGAATCCAACACCTCCACCGAAGTCAGACACTTTTTTAGCACCTACGTTAGAGGTCATGATTATCAATGTATTTGTGAAATTCACCTTTCTCCCAAAAGAGTCGGTTAAATGACCCTCATCTAAAATCTGTAGTAAGATATTAAAAACGTCTTTGTGACCTTTTTCAATCTCATCAAATAAAACTACGGAGAATGGGTTGTTCTTGATTTTTTCGGTTAATTGACCACCTTCATCGAAACCAACATAACCCGGAGGAGATCCAATTAATTTGGATACGTTATGTTTTTCCATGAATTCACTCATATCAATTCTAATCATTTTTTCGGGATCACCAAAAAGTGTATCGGCCAAAGTTTTTGCTAAGTGAGTTTTACCCACACCCGTCGATCCTAAAAACATAAAAGATCCGATTGGTTTGTTAGAATCTTTAACCCCCACACGATTACGTCTAATTGCTTTAGAAATAATAGATACGGCCTCATCCTGACCAATTACTTTCTTGGAGATAAGTTTTTCCAACTGTAAAAGGTTCTTAGTTTCTTTACTATCCATCTTATTGATGGGTACCCCTGTCATCTCGGTTACGATCTCGTAAACATCGTCAACAACAATCGGTTTCTTATTTTCTTTTTGAGATTCATTCCATTTAATCTTCTCATCTTCCAATTTTTGGATGATCTTTTTCTCTTCATCTCGTAATTTGGCCGCTTGTTCGTAATCTTGACTCTTCACAACTTCAAGTTTACGGTCTTTAAGTTCATCAGATTTCTTTTTCAATTTCTCAATTGACTCGGGAACTTTATTATTGATCTTTTTTTGTGAACCTAATTCATCCATGATATCAATCGCCTTATCAGGAAACTGTCTATCGGTGATATAACGTTTTGAAAGTTTGACGATGGTTTCAATAACATCCTCTTTATATTCAACTCTGTGAAATTCTTCATATGATGGTTTCAAATTATGAAGAATCGAGACCGTCTCATCCGATGTGGGTTCCTGTAAGATAATTTTTTGAAATCTCCTCACCAATGCACCATCTTTCTCGATGTTCTTTTTATATTCGTCGAAGGTCGTAGCACCAATACATTGCATTTCACCTCTTGCCAATGCTGGTTTTAAGATATTCGCAGCGTCCATTGACCCCGACGCATTACCCGCACCCACCATAGTATGTAATTCATCGATGAAGACAATCACGTTAGGTGATTCTTGTAATTCATTAAGAATCGCCTTAATTCTTTCTTCAAACTGTCCACGGTATTTTGTTCCCGCAACTAAAGAGGTTAGATCTAACGAAACTAATCGTTTATCTAATAAGTTAGTGGGGCAATCACCCGATTGGATTTGAAGGGCGAGTTTCTCAACCAATGCGGACTTTCCAACGCCGGCCTCACCAACAATAACAACGTTATTCTTTTTCTTTCTTGATAGAATTTGAGCAATTCTACGAACTTCGTTATCCCGACCAACAACGGGATCAATCTTCCCATCCTCAGCCAACTTGATTAAGTCTCGGGAAAAGTTATCTAATATAGGTGTTGTGGAACCCTTTCTACCCTTTCGTTGTGATGGTGGGTTATTCTCTTCAAAAAAGTCTATTGCCATAAAATATACAGTTATTTGTTATCCTTAATATAACCAAAATTATTCTAAAAGTCAAATATAGATTAATTTTGACAAAACGTCACCTACCTTTTAGATAAAACTGTTAAAATGTCAGTTTTACGTAATCGGCACCTGATTTGTTTATAAAGATAAGAAATAAACATTTTAAAAAAAAATATTATGTTAACATTTAGAAAAGATCCGTTTTTTTCAATGGTAAATGCACTAATGGATTCACAAATTTCCCCACTTCGAGAATATGGTATCACCCATAAACTTGAGGATGAAAACTTTTACAAGTTGATAATTCCAGTACCTGGATTAAGTAAGGAGGATATTTCAATGTCGATCACTGACTCGGTATTGAAGATTTCTTATATAAAGGGTGAAACTGAGAACGACTCAATGTCGTTTGTTCCGTCTTTTGAAAAGTCGTACTCGTTACCTGACGATGCAAATCAAAAGAACGTAAATGGTTCTGTGGTGAACGGGGTATTAACGGTGGAGATTCCGAAACAAAAGAAAAAACTATCCGAACGTTTCATCTCCTTAAACTAATAACGACCCCCATAATGGGGGTTTGTTATTTTTGTGATATTTATAGTAACATCGGGTATACTTGATTTTGTCCTGTAAAATTCTTATTTTATAAAAAAAAACATAATGGGAATCATATCAGAACAAATAGAGGGTAAGTTAATCAATGTAACAATTGAATCGTCTAACCTTTTATCCGCGTCTTATAATACTGAAGACGGAACATTAACAACCACATTTAAAAGTGGTGTTGTTTATGAGTATTATAAAGTTCCGTGGGAGAAGTTCACTAAGTTCAGACTCGCGGAATCACAGGGTAAGTTCTTTAATAGTGATATTGCAAGATCTTACGAGTACAAAAAGGTTGAATGAAATCATTAATTGACGAGTTAATTGAAGACACGAAAAAGGATAAAAAAATCCTAAAGTCATTCAAAATAAAGGATTCACTATCTACCGACATTTTTGAGTCGAAAGATGGTGAATTTGTTATGCACAAAGAAATTAAAGATCGTCTTATTGAGATCACCGAAACATTCATGGACTTCGTTGATGTTGAAATGTTCATACACGATATAATCCTAACAGGGTCTTTGGCGAATTATAATTGGTCCGAGTATTCCGACGTTGATCTACACATCCTTGTAGATTTTGATGAGTTTAACGGATCGAAGAGTTCAGATAATTCAGGAATACAATCAATTATAAAAAATTTCTTTGATACTAAGAGGAGTCTTTGGAACAAATCCCACGAAATCACCATAAAGGGATTTGACTGTGAAATTTATGTACAAGACGTTAATGAAAAACACCTCTCAAGTGGTGTCTATTCCGTACTTAATGGTGAGTGGGTTGTAAAACCCGAAAAATCCACACAACATATTGATGGTAGAAAAATCTTAGATAAAGGTGCTGACTACGCTAAAATGATCGACAACGTCGAACTAAAATCAAAAAACGGTGAGGACGTTGATAACGACATTAAAGTAATAAAAGATAAATTAAAGAAGTTTAGACAGGCGGGGTTGGATAAAGGTGGTGAGTTCTCCTATGAAAACCTAACCTTTAAATTGTTAAGGAGAAATGGTTATATCGGGAAGTTACTCGATGTACAAACCAAAACCACAGACAAAAAATTATCTATAGAACAATAGTAAACAAAATATTTTTTGTGATATTGTTGTATTTATAGGATAAGAATAAGTTTATATCAAATAGAAAAAAAATATGGCAGATCTTAAACCATTAGGTAGTGAAAGACTAGAAGGCGACGAGAAATTAAAAAGAATCATGGAATTGGCAACTTATGGTCGTACCAATAAGTCTACAATCACTGAGAACAATCAATCGCCCTCAGTTGAATTCATTAAAGAATCAACAACCGGTGTTTATGGTATTACTAAGGAGAAAAACTCTTACTATGTAAAGAAAGGTCTGAATGAAGGATCTTTAGATTACATCGGCGGTATGTTTATGAAAGACAAAAATCGTTTCACTTCTTATGCTGATGCATTAAAAAGATTAGAATTAATCAGCGGACAAGAGTCTTTGACCGAAGCCAAGAAATATATTCTAAAAGGTAAAGAAAAACCTGTTGAGGCAGTGTCACCATCGGAACCGATGGCTGAATTACCACCACCCGCAGCCCCTGCACCGAGTAACGACGCTCCTGTAGATGATGCACCTATCGAGGACTTACCAATGGATGATGCACCTATGGGTGACGAACCAATGGGTGATGAAGAAGGTAAACCATCTGATTACATGGCTGAAGTTCAAAAATTCTCAGGAAAGTTAGGGCAAGCGTTAAGAGATGTAAAAGTTAAAATGGAAAGTGACGATATCAAATACGTCATTAACATGGTACTCTCAGCTGTCGATCTAAACAAATTAGATGAAGAAGACAGAGAAGAGATCGCCGAAAGATTTGAACCAAACGAAGATGATGGGTTAGATTCAGTGGATGATGCACCTATGGGTGACGAACCAATGGGTGACGAAGAATCTCCTGAAGTTGAAGACGAATTGGGTGAAATCATGGATAAATTAGAAAGTTTTGTGAACACACCTGTTGAGAGTATGGTTGATACATCGGATCTCGAAGAAGATGACTCAGTATTAGACATGGCAGATGATCTTGGATCGGAAGAACATAGTGATGAGTTAGAGGATATCGAAGAAATTGATTTAGATGAGATCAAAAGTCAAATTAACAAACATGTAGACGAAACTTTGAGTAAGTATTTCAAGTAAACACATGAGATTGATATATGTCAACGAAATCGGTTCGGATTATAAAGGTCAAAAACAATACGAGTTCATCTTTAGTGAACAAGTTGAGTTTGATATTGATGAGTGGTTACATATCCCTGCATCTACCTATCCTGATTCTTTATCTCCCGATTTAGAGTATATCGATTTAGTTGTTATCTTAAAAAATTCAGACATCGTATTAGATTTAGTTCAAAACTCCGATTATTTCGGAGTTATTGATGCTGTTGATGGGGTTATCTCATTAGCATGGGAAAAATTTGATATCGAAAATGAGGATGAGAGACTCACATTCTCCTTTGGGGAAAAATATGAGAAGGTTTTAGAGAAAGTCGAGCAACGTGGTCATCAACTAATAAATGAAGATTTAAATTTTAAAATAGGATCATGAAAAGAAAAGAAATTATTCATAGTCTATTGAAGGAGGGGTTTACAGAAAAATTCCTTTCTAAATTAACAGATAGACAAATTACAGATCTTTCAGAGCGTGTATTATCCGAGGCAACTTTTGAGGTTTCCGCAGAAAAAATAGACACAATAAAAGGTAAAGTTGGTCCTGATGATGTTGTAAAAGTATCTGAGGAAGAAACCAACGAGGAATCTTCACCCAAACAACAGGCGGCAATCGCAATCTCTAAAAAAGAGAAAAAGAAAGAAGGTGAAATTAATGAGTGGGTTGAGGGTTTAGTTAAAACAAATTACCACCCTGAAGTCACCACTAAAAAAGAGATTTATGAAATGATTGGTTCATTAAGTGATAGTGCCGACAATTTAGTTGACGCAAAAAATATGTTTAGTGTGGATGAACAATCACCATCACCGTCAAAACCTGACACCGATGCCCCTGTAAGGGAGAAACCCACAACTAAACCAAACAAACCTAGTAGAGAGAATCCTTTTCAACCGAAACATCAACCGAAACCAAAGGCCAAACTACCTAAATCTTTAGAGTTCAAAACTTTAATGAGTTTAAATGAAAGAAGATCATGAAACTTACAAAGGAATATATTTTAGAAACAATCAAAAACAAAATATCGGAGATGCCAATGGATTATGGTGACGCACCAGAAAGAGTTGAGAGAGGGTTAGAAGATAAATTAGCTAACAAAGAAACACCGTACAAGGACAATCCCGCATTTCCTGAACAAGCACCTGAAGGTGTTGCTTCCAATTGGGAGGAATTGTTGGCTTCAGAGAGATTCAGAAAGGTTGTTGAGAAGGTAAAACAATACACGGGATTCGAAGGAAATGTGACGGATCAGAATTCATTAAGACAATTAATGGGGTCCATGCAACAAATGTTGATGGGTGTGTTACAATTTGAATCTCAAAACAAAGAATACTTAGAAAATCTTGCAGTTGAGTTAGTTAAAAAAGAAA
>Ga0102830_1001230_pt1 | contig 9874 bp, 9 predicted proteins | sample ColrivemetaGS703_FD_84511 | JGI IMG/M metagenome (GOLD analysis project Ga0102830, IMG submission 84511) | Estuarine microbial communities from the Columbia River estuary - Freshwater metaG S.703 | ecosystem: Environmental > Aquatic > Marine > Intertidal zone > Estuary | place: USA: Columbia River...
GAAAATCGATGGACTTGTTCTTGGATATGCGCATCTTGATGCGGCCGTCTTGCGGCTGTCGGCGTTCGGAGATATCGAGTGAGGCCATTACCTTGAGTCGTGCGGAAATGCGCGGCGCGAGCTGGATGGGCGGTCGTGCTACCTCATGCAATATGCCGTCGGTTCGGAAGCGGACCCGATAGGTTTTCTCATAGGGCTCGAAGTGCAGGTCTGAGGAGCCGCCCTTGATCGCATCCAGTAGCATCTTGTTGACGAAGCGCACCACGGGAGCGTCATCGGCGTCGCCGCCATTGGCATTATCCTGCTTGTCTTCATCGGGATTCTCGATGTCGAAGCCGTCCAGGTCGACGTCGCCCAAGTCCTCCATCCCACTTGTGGCATTGTCAAAGAACTTGTCGATCGCCTCGCCGAGCTTGTCGTCCTCGACCAGAATGACTTCCGCATTCAGGCCGGTGCTGAACTGGACGTCGGTGATGGCTTGCTGGTTGGTTGGGTCGGAGGCTGCAATAAACAGCTTGTTGCCGCGCTTCCAGAGAGGGAGCACACGGTGTTGGCGGATCAGTTTTTCACTGATCGCGTCCTTCGGTTGGCTCTCCTTGTCCAGAGCCATTAGATCGAAGTAGGCAATGCCGAATTGATCGGCTGCCAGCTCCGCTAGCGGGCGACTCTTGATCAGCTTGTTCTGCACCAAGTAGGTGACGAGGGGTAGCTGATTACGCTGGGCCTGGATGGTTGCCTGCTGGGCGACCTTTTCCTCCAGCAGATTGGCCAGGACGAGTTGCCTGGCCAGGCCTGAGAGGCTGACGGCTTCATTCATAATTATTGGCGGCTCATATTCTTGCATTGGCTGCCTTATAACGCGTTTGGGGATTACTGCCAAATTGGGGGGGGCGCCGTGTGCCCTAAATTGTCAGTTAATGGCCTCCCGCGGTTGGCGTGGCTGGATGGCCGGGGGCTAAAGGCCAGGTTTGGTGGTGAAGGGCGACTTGGCATGCTCCCTGCTTTGTGGCTTGCAGGTCCTTGGGCCTGCCAATACTTTCCTAGGAGACATTCAATGAAAGCTCAAAAAGGCTTTACCCTTATCGAACTGATGATTGTTGTGGCGATCATCGGAATCCTGGCTGCCATCGCTATTCCCCAGTATCAGACCTACACTGCCAAGTCTCAGGTTTCCCGAGTAATGTCTGAGTCGGGTCAGCTGCGCACGGCTCTTGAGGCTTGCATCAATGACGGTCGTCTGACCGTCGGTAACGGTGCAGGTCAGTGCGACCCGGGTGCCACTGGTTCTAACCTTTTGACTGGTGGTAACAGCCAGGTCAGTGGTGCCCCTGCGCCGGGTACTGGTACTCCGGTCGTTCCGGCTGCTCTTACTACCACCTCGACCATCGTGGCGACCTTTGGTAACAACGCGGCTGCTAGCATCGCTGCCGATACCTTGACTTGGACTCGTACTGTTGACGGTTCCTGGGTGTGCTCGACCACTGTGGATGCCAATTATCGCCCGACTGGTTGCACTAACTGATTTTCGGTTGGTTTTATCGAGCGCTGTAAAAAGGCCCCGCTTGTGCGGGGCTTTTTTTAAGAAGCAGCTTGCTGGTTGGGTCGGAAGGAACTGTCTTATGAGAGCTTTTGAGCGAGGCTTCACGTTGATTGAGCTGATGATCGTTGTTGCGATCATTGGCATCCTTGCAGCTATCGCTTTTCCTCTGTATCAAGACTACGTTGCCAAGACGCAGGTTCAGCGAGCTTATTCTGAGATCTCCACCTATAAAAGCGCTGTTGAAGAGTCGCTAACGCGCGGCCAGCACGTGATCAGCAATGTGCAGTTGGGCTACACGCCCTCGAATATCACGGCAGTGGTCGTAGGTGATATAGCCAGCTTCGCTGCTGACGGGTCCGGATCTTTGGAGGTCACGCTGGGTGGTAACGTTAGCTCGGTTGTGGCGGGGACCCGAATTTCTATCATGCGCTCTGTGGATGGTAGCTGGTTTTGCGATCTTGATGAGTCTGGGGCTGGTGCGTGGAAGGCGTCTTACATGCCTTCGGGCTGTTTCTAGGTTTGATTTCGCTGATGAGTCTTGGGCCGTCCATCTTCAATAGGATGTGAATCGCCCCTAGTTTCGTAGACACCTCCAGGCCTTGTAGTACGGCCCATTAGGAGGTGCCATGAGCAACCTGCGTTATCCCGAAGAATTCATAATAGAAGCAGTCAAACAGGTTGCCGAGCGAGTCTGCCGGTAGCGGAGGTAGCTGCTCGTTTGGGCATATCGACACACAGCCTGTATGCCTGGGTGAAGCGCTACAGCAAGCCCCAAGAGCATGGGCGCAAGAGAACGATCAACACGCTGAGCTACGTCGTCTACGTGCTGAACTCAAGCGCGTGAGCGAAGAGCGAGACATCCTAAAAAGGCCGCCGCGTACTTTGCCAAGGAGTGCGACTGAAGTACGCTTTCATCAGTCAGCTATCCGCAGACTATTCGCCGCCTGTGCCTGACCCTGAAAGTACATGCCAGCGGTTACTACGCCTGGCTGGCTGAACCGACGTCTGCACGAGCCAAGGATGACCAACGTCTGCCTTGGCCTGATGAAGCGCTCGTGGCTAGAGAGCGGTGGAGTCTGCGGTTACCGCAAATTCATGACGACTTGAGTGAACTTGGCTAACGGTGCGGTAGGTATCGCGTTGTTCGATTAATGCGCCAGGAAGGACTGCGCTCGCAGATAGGGTATCGGCGTCGGCCGGGCCGTTATGTTGGCAAGCCTCCAGTGGCCTCACCGACCAGTGATCTGGCTATTGATGCATTGCTGATGGCAGTTTGGCGGCGTAAGCCAAAGCAGGAGGTGATGATTCACTCAGACCAAGGTAGTCAGTTCAGCAGCGGTGACTGGCAGGGCTTCCTGAAAGCCAAAAACTTGCTTGGCAGCATGAGTCGACGTGGCAACCGCCAGGACAATGCGCGGTAGCGGAAAGCTTTTTCCAACTGCTGAAGCGGGAGCGGGTCAGGCGAAATCTACAGCACTAGGCGGGATGCTCGCGCTGATGTTTTCGATTACATCGAGATGTTCTACAACCCAAAACGCCGGCACGGTTCAACAACCAGCTGTCGCCGGCAGAGTTTGAAAAGCGCTATTTCCAGAGCCTAGAGAGTGTCTAGAAAGCCCGGGGCGATTCAGGATCAGCTTGATCCGCCGGGCTCTTTGAAATAGCACGCAAACTGGATGCGCCGTCATGTCTCCGGGTCGGAGCTTCCGTCCTTCCAGCTGCCCGCAAAAGTATCGCTTCCTGGGAAGCCAGTCATCGTGAAGCCGGATTACCGGTAGTTCTGTCATCTGTGACACTTTTTGGACATGTGGTCGGTCTAAAAGCAAAAGCCCCTGAAATTCTCTAGGAAAATCAGGGGGCTTAAGTTGTTTTAAGGTGGTGGAGCCGGGGGGATTTGAACCCCCGTCCGCCAGTACTCCGCTGTCGGTACTACATGCTTAGCCAGATCTACTGAGTTAACCCGCGACCGCCCGATTGGCAGGGTGTTTTGGGCGAGTTGTGTAAGTTTTAGCCGTTTCGTCCACAACGTACTACGCGGCGATCCTGTTCTATATGACAATCACGTCGGGTTTACAGGCATCCCCTAGTGATTGCTGGCGCCGAAGCGACCAGAGGGGAAGGGCTAAGGCTGCTTACGCAGCGAGAGCGTAGTCCCCGTAGGTTTCGTCATTGGCAACTATAAAAGTTGCAACAGTGGATTTACGAGTTCTGTTACCAACTCGGCATGCACCTAAAGTTTTGTTACCGGCGTCGAATCCTAATCGGCCCCAGGGTCTTGCGCTTGTGGAACGCCTGCAGTGTAAGCCAGAGACGCTGGTGGCGTCGATGGGCATTCACAGTTGGCTGTCTGATAGATGGGGGCGCCGCAGGGCTTTTCAAGGGCGTGGCAGAGCCGTTTACTCGTCCTTGCCCTTGCTGCGTACGGCGCGCTGGATCTCCCGGTCGGAGTCGCGCTCTTTCTCGGTATGCCGCTTGTCGAATTCCTTCTTGCCCTTGGCCAGGGCGATCTCGCACTTGATCAGGTGCTTCTTCCAGTACAGCGCCAGTGCCACGCAGGCATAACCTTTCTGCTGCACTGCGCCGAACAGCTTGCCCAGCTCGCGCTGGTGCAGGAGCAGTTTGCGGGTGCGAGTCGGGTCCGCAATGACGTGGGTGCTGGCAGTCTTCAGTGGTGTGATGTGGCAGCCCATCAACCAGGCTTCGCCGTCCTTGAGTAGGATGTAGCTGTCTACCAGCTGCGCCTTGCCGGCACGCAAACTTTTCACTTCCCAGCCGGACAGGGCGACGCCGGCCTCGAACTTCTGCTCGATGAAGTAATCGTGAAGCGCCTTCTTGTTCAGCGCGATGGTGCCCGAGGGGTGTTTCTTCTGCTTGGCCATAGGCGGCGCATTATAGGGGCAGTCAGGGCGTCTGGCGACAGCGTGCTTGAGGGTTGCGACCGCAATGCTCGACAATGCGCAACGTTCCCTAACGACTCGACAAGGGCAAGTATCCGGATGACCACGCGAATTCAGCGCTCGGCGCTGTTGCCGTATCCCGCGCAGGCGCTTTACGACCTAGTCAATGATGTGGCTCGGTATCCCGAATTCCTCCCCTGGTGCTCGAAGGCCGAGGTGATGGAGGTCTCCGAAACGCATATGCGTGCGGCATTGACTGTTGCAAAGGGCGGCGCGAGTCAGCGCTTCGTCACGCTCAATGGGTTGCGCGGCGGCGAGCGGATAGAGATGCAGCTGCAGGAAGGACCGTTTACCCAGCTGCACGGGATATGGGACTTCAAGGCGCTGAACGAGAAGGCCTGCAAGATCAGCCTGGATCTGTCCTTCGATTACTCGGGGCCGCTGGTCAAGGCCACGCTGGGGCCATTGTTCAATCAGGCCGCCAATACCCTGGTCGATGCCTTCTGCCAGCGTGCAAAGGAGCTTCATGGATAAGCAGAGCATTGCGGTCGAGGTGGCCTATGCACTGGCCGATAAGCAGAAACTCATCCGACTGACCGTTCCAGCGGGTACCACCGTGCGCCAGGCAGCGTTGCGTTCGGGGATGGATGCGCATTTCCCCGAGGTTGATCTGGCGCATGCGCCGCTGGGGATCTTTGGCAAAGCAGTGGCCAAGCCGGATGAGCGGGTGCTGGAGGAGGGGGAGCGGGTGGAGATCTATCGTCCGCTGATCGCTGATCCGAAGGAGGTTCGCAAGCAGCGGGCGGCAAAAGCTGCGAAGGAGAAGGCAGGGGAGTAGTGCAGCGATCGAGCCGGCTCGAATGTCTCGGCCGGCTGGTTTTGAAGAGTTGCTGAGTTACTGCGGCGAGGTTTCCAGCGGTTCGGGGATCGGCACCGCTACAGGCTCTGCGCTGTCGACTTCCTGCTGAATCTGCTCTAGCAGGCTGCCCGGGCGAGGTGCAGGCTGCTCGCGGTCTGGCGCGTTTTCCTGGCGAACGCTGCTGCCGGGGCTGCCGAGGATTGCTTCGTCACGGCTGACGCCGGGCATGAAGTCGCCCGCCAGGCCGGCCAGTTGATCATTGCCGTTGAATATCAGGCTGACACGTTCCTGCAGGCGTTCGCCGCCGCCGGGCTGGATGCTGTAGAGGTAATCCCAGCGATTGGCGTGGAAGGTGTCGGTGATCAGCGGGTTGCCCATGATGAAGCGGACCTGGCTGCGGGTCATGCCGGGGCGCAATTGGTCGATCATGTCCTGGGTGACGACATTGCCTTGCTGGATGTCGATCTTGTACACGCCGGGGAATGAACAACCGCCCAGGGCGAGCAACCCGGTCAGGGAGAGGCTGGTCAGCAAGAGCTTGGTGTTTTGCATCGGGGGGCGACTTCCACTATCTTGGCTGGGCAAATAAACCCGGATCATACCCTCATTGGAGGAAGCTGCGAAGCAGCATCGAGAAACCCCACCATGGTAGAAAATAGCGAACTACGCAAAGCTGGCCTGAAAGTGACCCTTCCGCGGGTAAAGATTCTGCAGATGCTGGACTCCGCCGAGCAGCGTCACATGAGCGCGGAAGATGTGTACAAGGCGCTGATGGAGGCAGGTGAGGATGTCGGCCTGGCCACCGTATACCGAGTTCTGACCCAGTTCGAGGCGGCGGGTCTGGTGGTGCGCCATAACTTCGATGGCGGGCATGCCGTGTTCGAGCTGGCTGACAGCGGCCATCACGACCACATGGTCTGTGTCGACAGTGGCGAGGTCATCGAATTCATGGATGCCGAGATCGAGCGCCGTCAGCGCGAGATCGTCAAAGAGCACGGCTTCGAGCTGGTGGATCACAACCTCGTGTTGTACGTGCGCAAAGCCAAGTAGGTATTTGTTGCGATGAAAAAGGCGACCCTGGGGTCGCCTTTTTCATGTGCGAAAGTTCAGGCGCTGGCCAGCAGCTTCTTGGCGTGTGCCAGCGATTCTTCGGTGAGGTCGACGCCGCCCAACATCCGGGCGACCTCTTCAATTCTGCCTGCCTTGTCCAGTGTTGCGACCGCCGTCTGTGTCTGGTCGCTGCCGCGCTGCTTGTGCACGAACAGATGCTGATGGCCCTGCGCAGCGACCTGAGGCAGGTGAGTGACGGTCAGGACCTGACCGCGCTCGCCAAGCCTGCGCAGCATCTGTCCGACGACTTCTGCTGTCGGGCCGCCGATGCCGACGTCCACCTCATCGAATACCAGTGTCGGAACTCTCGAGGTCTGTGCCGTAGTGACCTGGATGGCCAGGCTGATCCGCGAAAGCTCGCCTCCAGAGGCGACCTTGGCCAGAGCCCGAAGCGGCTGTCCCGGATTCGCGCTGACCAGGAACTCAACCTGCTCAAGGCCGGCCGGGTGCAGGTCTTCGCCCTTGCCGGCACTGAACTCCACGCTGAAGCGCCCGCCGGGCATGCCCAGGGTCTGGATCTCCGTTTCGACTGCAGTGCAGAGCGCAGAGGCGGCAGTACGGCGCAGTTGGCTGAGCTCCTCGGCCTTGTCCTGGTAGTGGCGGGCGTAGGCGGCGAGTTCTTCCTCCAGTCGGGTGATGGCCTCTTCGTCCGCGCTCAGCGACTCCAGCTCGTCAAGCAGGCGTTGCTGTAGTGCGAGTAGCTCCGGCGGTTGAACCCGGTGCTTGCGGGCCAGGCTGTAGATGGCGTCGAGTCGATCTTCGACCGCCTGCTGGCGTGCCGGGTCGGCGTCGAAGTGGTCGAGGAAGCGATTCAGCTCGCCGACCGCTTCTTCTACCTGGATCTGCGCGCTGGCCAGCAGGTTGGTCGCCTCGCCCATGGCGGCAGGCGGGTTCTGGAATGCGCCCAGGCGTTGCAGGCTGGCGGTGAGTGCGGAAAGCACGTTGCCGGCATCGTTCTCGCTGCAGAGCTCGGTCACCTGGCGGCATGCGGCCAGCAGGCTCTCCGCGTTGCTCAGTTGCTTGTGTTCGCGTTCCAGCTCGTCCAGCTCACTGTCACCCAGGGCGAGGTTTTCCAGTTCTTCCAGCTGATAGCTGAGCAGTTGGTGCCGGGCACGCTGCTCCTCGCCGCTGCTGGAGACGCGTTCCAGCTCGTTGCGCGTCTGCTTCCAGCGTTGCGCTGCCAGCTGAACCTGGCGCGCCAGCTCGGCGCCGCCGGCGTATTCGTCGAGCAGACGGCGGTGGGTTTCGGTCTTCAGTAGCGACTGGTGCTCATGCTGGCTGTGGATGTCGATCAGCAGTTCGCCCAGCGCCTTGAGGTCGCCCAGAGGGCAGGGCGTGCCGTTTATGTAGGCGCGGGAACGGCCTTCCGCGGTGATCACCCGTCGCAGGATGCAGGGGCCGTCCTGCTCCAGGTCGCGCTCGGAGAGCCATTGTCGGGCTTCGGGAATGCTGGTCAGGTCGAAGCTGGCGAGGATGTCGGCCTTGTCGGCGCCGATGCGCACGGCGCTGCTGTCGGTGCGGTCGCCGAGAGCCAGGCCCAGCGCATCGAGCGTGATCGACTTGCCGGCACCGGTCTCGCCGGTAATGACCGACATGCCCTTCTCGAGCTCGAGATCCAGGTGGTCGACGATGGCGTAATTGTTGACGGAGAGATGGACCAGCATGGTGGTGGCTCCGAAATTGAGTGCTGGGTATTTATACAGTGTTCTGGCTGAGCGTATCAAGCCGGTCGCCCGCGGATTTCTCGCCTGCCGCTCCTGAGTGGCGCGTTGCCCTTGAAGAGTGGCGCCGCGCCCCCATATAGCGGCACATGCCCGGGCAGTCGCCCACAGAACAGATGAAGGAGGACGGCATGGCCGACGAGCAGAACCTGGACAATCAGAACGCTGACAACCTTGATGAACAGGCATCCATGGGTTCCGAGGATCTTGGGTCCCGGGTTCAGGTGCTCGAGGAGCAGCTGGCTGCCGCCCAGGATCAGGCGTTGCGCGTCGCCGCAGAGATGCAGAACCTGCGTCGTCGCGCCGAGCAGGATATCGAGAAGGCGCACAAGTTTGCCCTAGAGAAGTTCGCCAACGACCTGCTGCCGGTAATGGATAGTCTGGAGCGCGGCCTCGAGCTGTCGGACCCGAATGACGAATCCATACGTCCGATGCGCGAAGGGGTCGAGCTGACCTTGAAGCTGTTTGCCGATGTGTTGGCGCGTCATCAGTTGGTTGCGGTCTCGCCTGTGGGCGAGCCGTTCAATCCCGAGCATCACCAGGCCATGGCAATGGAAGAGAGCATCCACGCCGAACCTGGCAGCGTGCTCAAGGTGTTCCAGAAGGGTTACCTGCTCAGTGGTCGCCTGCTGCGTCCGGCGATGGTCGTGGTCAGCAAGGCGCCGGCTCAGCCGCAACCTTCGATCGATGAGCAGGCTTGAAATTTCCACGCTGACCCCCATCTGGTGAGTCAAGCGATTCAGTGCTGCCGAGACGGCATGGCGCAGTTCGGCGAATTCAAATTTCGGAGAGTATGAAATGGGCAAAATCATCGGTATTGACCTGGGGACCACCAACTCCTGCGTCTCCATTCTGGAAAACGGCAACGTCAAGGTGATCGAGAACGCCGAAGGCGGCCGCACCACCCCCTCGATCGTTGCCTACGCCAACGATGGCGAGATTCTGGTTGGCCAGTCGGCCAAGCGCCAGGCTGTGACCAACCCGCACAACACCCTGTATGCGGTGAAGCGTCTGATCGGCCGCCGCTTCGACGAAGAAGTGGTGCAGAAAGACATCCAGATGGTGCCGTACAAGATCACCAAGGCCGACAACGGCGATGCCTGGGTCGAGGTGAACGGCCAGAAGATGGCTCCGCCGCAGATCTCTGCGGAGATCCTGAAGAAGATGAAGAAGACCGCCGAGGACTACCTGGGCGAGCCGGTCACCGAAGCGGTCATCACCGTTCCGGCGTACTTCAACGACAGCCAGCGTCAGGCAACCAAGGATGCCGGCCGCATCGCCGGGCTGGACGTCAAGCGCATCATCAACGAGCCGACCGCGGCTGCACTGGCCTATGGCATGGACAAGGCCAAGGGCGACCACACCGTGATCGTCTATGACCTGGGCGGCGGTACCTTCGACGTGTCGGTGATCGAGATCGCCGAGGTCGACGGTGAGCATCAGTTCGAAGTGCTGGCCACCAATGGCGATACCTTCCTCGGTGGTGAGGATTTTGACATCCGCCTGATCGACTATCTCGTCGACGAGTTCAAGAAGGAAAGCGGCATCAACCTCAAGGGTGATCCGCTGGCCATGCAGCGCCTGAAGGAATCGGCAGAGAAGGCCAAGATCGAGCTGTCCTCGAGCCAGTCGACCGACGTCAACCTGCCGTACATCACTGCAGACGCTTCGGGTCCGAAGCACCTGAACGTGAAGATTCCCCGCGCCAAGCTGGAGTCGCTGGTCGAGGACCTGGTCGAGCGCACCA
>Ga0102830_1001234_pt1 | contig 9848 bp, 9 predicted proteins | sample ColrivemetaGS703_FD_84511 | JGI IMG/M metagenome (GOLD analysis project Ga0102830, IMG submission 84511) | Estuarine microbial communities from the Columbia River estuary - Freshwater metaG S.703 | ecosystem: Environmental > Aquatic > Marine > Intertidal zone > Estuary | place: USA: Columbia River...
CAGATGAACCTCTGGATATTGCTGGAATGCGTTTGGATGATGTAGTGAAAAAAATCAAAGGTCAAAAAGGAACAGAAGTGAGACTAACCGTTAAAAAAGTGGATGGTACTATTAAAGTGATTTCCATTATTCGTGATGAAGTTGAAACTGAGGAAACCTTTGCTCGTTCAGCGATAATTGAGAAAACTGGTAAAAAATTTGGGATTATTTATTTGCCAAAATTCTACATCAAATTTGATAATAAAGATAATCGTGATGCTTATAAAGATGTGGCTAAAGAAGTTGCCTATTTAAAAGAGCAAAATGTAGAAGGTATTGTGATTGATTTACGCGGAAATGGCGGTGGTTCATTAGAAACAGTTGTTAAAATGACTGGATTGTTTATTGATGAAGGTCCTGTTGTACAAATCAAATCGGCTGGAAGAAGAAAAGAAGTGCTTTATGATACAGATAAAGGTGTGCAGTGGGATGGGCCTTTGGTAGTTATGGTTGATAATTTTTCGGCTTCGGCATCTGAGATTTTTGCAGCTGCGATTCAAGATTATAAAAGAGGAATTGTTATTGGAAGTAAACACACTTATGGAAAAGGAACAGTACAAAATGTAATTGATTTGAACCAATTTGTTCGTGGTAATTCCTTAGGTGATTTAGGAGCATTGAAAACAACTACTCAGAAATTTTATAGAATTGATGGTGGTTCTACCCAATTAAAAGGGGTGTTGAGTGATATTGTTTTGCCAGACAGATTCCGTTATTTGGATATGGGCGAAAGAGATGCAACAAATGCGATGCCTTGGGATAAGATTGATCCAGCGAAATATGGGACAGTGTCTAACGGTTTTGAAACTATAATTGCAAAAAGTAATTCTCGTATTGCGTCTAATGATAATTTTAAACTGATTGACGAAAATGCTAAATGGATTTTTGAACGTAAAGATGACAATGATTTTGATTTGAATTTAGAAGCTTTTAGAGCAAAAATGGATGCTTTAGATGAAAAAGCTAAGAAATTTAAAGCTATTGCTGATTTCAATAATAAATTGGAGTTTTCTTGGTTGCCATACGAAAATGTTATTTTTGAGAATGATGCTTTATCAAAAGAGAAGCGTGAGCGTTGGCACGAAGAAATGCAAAAAGATATTTATATTGATGAAGCCTTTAATATTATGGTTGATTTAAAATCTTCTAACCTAGAAAATAAAATTGCTGAGGTTAAAAAGAAGAAAAAATAATTTATATTAAAAACGCCAAATGAATTTCATTTGGCTTTTTCTTTTTATTGTAATTTCATTAAATCTTTGTGGTTTTTTTCTTGCTCTTTTTCCAATTTTAGTAAGCGCTCTCGTAAAGATACATTCTTCTTTTTCCATTTGATTTCATCATCTGGGGAAACTTTTCCTTTTCTCTCCATTTTTTCAAAATCTTTTTGATGCTTTTTAATGGCTTTTTGTTCTTTTATTTTTGCAGTATTTTGCTTGGCTAATTCATTTTGTGCCTATTCTTGTATCTTAACATTTCTTACAGAATCAACTATAACGGTTTCTTTTTTGTTATCAATTACTTGAGAATATCCAGTTTGAATGCTAACAATGGTCAATAATAATAAAATTCTAGTTCTCATAATTTTAATTTTTAATACATTTACAAAATTAAGATAATTCTGACTATTATGACCAATATTAGAATGATATTCCTTTTATTGCTTACTTGTTCTACTTTTTCGTGTAAAGAGTATGGAATTGAAATTGTTATTCCAAATGCTAATGATTTGGAAGAAAATCTAGCTACTGAAACTGTAATTTTAGGGGATTTTAATTTTCATCCAACTTCAACAACGAATGTAGTTTATAATCGAAAAGGCTTTAGTTTTTCTTATTCTGAAGCTCATGAACAATCGGAATGGGTTGCCTACGAATTGACCCATAAGGATATGGTAGCTACCAATTATAACAGACCGTATTTTAATCAAGATCCAATAGTTTCTACCGCATCAGCTGATTGGAGAAACTTCAAAAAATCGGGTTACGATAGAGGGCATTTGTGTCCGGCTGGAGATAGAAAATCGTCAAAAGAATTGTATGATGAAACTTTTTTTACTTCTAATATAGCACCACAAATTCCTTCGTTCAATAATGGTGTTTGGAATAGATTGGAACAAAAAACAAGATATTGGACTACAAAATACAATGGACTTTATGTAATAACTGGTGGAGTTTTGAAAGGAGAAATGAAAACCATTGGTAAAGAAAAGGTTGCTGTCCCTAATTATTTTTATAAAATCTTAATGACCAAAGATCATACTAAAATGATTGGTTTTTTGGTTCCTCATGAGCCGTCTAAAGCATCTTTGTATTCTTTTGTGGTTACAGTAGATGAAATTGAAAAGCTTACTGGGATTGATTTTTTTCCTGAATTAGAAGATGTTTTGGAAAATAAATTGGAAGCTGAAGTGAGTTACAAAAAATGGAGTTTCTAACTACCATTCATTGACTTTGTTAGCATCTAATTTGATAAAAATAAAGAGCATAATAGTAAACGCCCATAAACTAGATCCACCATAAGAGAAAAAAGGAAGTGGTACTCCAATTGTTGGAAATAACTTGATTAACATCGCAATATTTACAAAAAAGTGTGTAAAAAGATACGTTGCGACGCAATATCCATAAACACGACTAAACTTTGTTTTTTGATTTTCAGCTAAATATAGAATTCGTAGAAACAAACAAACAAAAATGGCAATAACAATAAAGCTTCCAATAAATCCCCATTCTTCACCTACGGTTGTAAAAATATAATCGGTGTGTTGTTCTGGAACAAATCCGCCTTTGGTTTGTGTGCCTTCTAAATAACCTTTTCCAGTTAATCCTCCAGAACCAATAGCAATCATTGATTGATTCAGGTTGTAGCCTTCGTTTTTCATGTCAACATCTTCGCCTATCAATACGTCAATTCTGTCTTTTTGGTGCGGTTCTAAAACGTTGTTGTATACATGATTTACAGAATAAGTAAAACCTGCAGTTACCAAAAATAACAGCAAGTAAACAAAAATATTTCGAGTTATTTTTCTGTTATTGAAATAGTGAACAGCCATCACTACAAAAACGCCAATTAAGATGTAAAGTGGATTAAAAAGTAAGGCTAAAAAGAACAAAATTATTGCACTTACACCAGCAATTAAATACCAACCGGGTAAGCCTTCTCTATATAAAACAAAAACCAATGAAATAAATATCATGGCGCTTCCGGCATCGGGTTGCATTAAAATTAATAGAATTGGCAATCCCATTATGGCAAATGCAATCAATTGGTGTTGAAAGTTTTTTAAGTTAATTTGAGAAAAGGATAAATATTTAGCCAATAATAAGGCTGTTCCTGTTTTTACAAACTCGGAAGGTTGAAATCCAAAACCTCCAAATTGATACCAGTTTGTTTGTCCTTTTTTGGTAACTCCGAAAACAAATAATCCAGGCAAGAGTATGATTCCAAGAATATAAAAAATCAAGGAAAAACGTTCAAATATTTTAGCATCTAGAAAAAGTAAGATACTAATTAATGGGATGCTGAAAAATATAAATAACATTTGACGCCCATAGGTTTGTTCCAAATCAAAAACTGAAGTTTCTTCAATGGGAAGTGATGCCGAGTAGATAGTCATCCATCCCATTATTACTAATAGAAAGTATAAAAATATACTTAGCCAGTCAATACTATTTTTTACACTCTGGTTTCTCATTAATTTTCAGGTTCCTCATTTTCTTCTTTAGTTGCAACTAGATCGGGTTTGTTTGGAGTTGAAACTCGTTGATAAATTATATCTTCAATTTTTTGATATTCATTTTGCAAGCTACCATTTAACATTCTTTCTTCTAAATCTTTTCTCGAAATTTCTCCCTTTATATATTTTTCTAGCATTAATGTTGCTATAGGACCGGCCCAAGTAGCTCCAAAACCCGAATTTTCAATAAAAACAGCTATTGCAATGGTTGGATTTTCTTTTGGAGCAAAAGCTACAAATATTGAATGGTCTTTCAACTGATACGTTTTACCTGCCACTCTAATTTTGTTTTCAGCGGTTCCGGTTTTACCACAAATTTCTAAATCATTTACTTTTAACCTTGATGCGGTTCCGAAGTTGTAAACATCTTCTAAACCTTGTATTACAGGTTCGTAATGCTTGGCATCAATGGTAGTTTGATGTTTAGTTATAAACTTTTTTTCAATTTTTTTTCCTTTTATTTCTTTAACAATATGCGGTGTGTAATAATATCCTCGGTTTGCAACTGCCGCCATTACGTTGGCTAATTGAATTGGTGTTGTTAAAACTTCTCCTTGTCCAATTGCATTTGAAATGATGTATGAACTTCTAATTTGGTCAGGGTTGTAATTTCTGTATTTTTTGTAATATTTTGTGTCAGGCACTAGTCCTTTTCTCCCAATAGGCATATCAGTACCTAAGAAATCACCAAGGCCAAAGCTTTTTACATGTTTTGCCCAGTTGTCTACTGCATAACCTGGGCTTTTATATTTTTCTATGGTTTTTCTGTAAATACTTGCAAAATAAGTATTGCAAGAATTATAAATTCCATTATTCAATCTAGATACTCCAGAGTCGTGGCATCTCATAAATGCACCTCTTGCATAAAAGAAACCGTGATTACAAACAAAACCTGTATTCTCATCGATTACTTCTTCATGTAAAGCGATTAAACCTGTTATTATTTTGAAAGGTGAACCAGGCGGATATTCAGCTTGTAAAGCTCTGTCGTATAGTGGCTTCGCTATTGAGTCTTGGTATAATAATGTATAGTTTTTAGAACGTTGTCTCCCAACTAATAAAGCCGGATCGTAAGTTGGTGCAGAAATTAAAGCTAATATTTCTCCCGACTTGGGTTCAATAGCTATTATTCCGCCACGTTTGTTTATCATTAATTCGGTTCCGTATTTTTGTAATTCAGCATCAATAGTTAAGGTTAAATCATTACCTTGTTGGGCAATAGTATCAAATTTACCTTCTTGATAAGGCCCAATAATTTTATTATGTTTGTCTTGTAATAAATATTTAACACCTTTAATACCTCTTAAAGTTTCTTCATATTCTTCTTCAACACCTTGTTTTCCAATTAAATCACCACTGTTGTAATACGGATTTTTCTCAATAATTCCTTGATTTACTTGGGTTATAAAACCAAAAATGTTGGCGCCGTAGTCTACTTGATAATCACGAAGTGCTCTTTTTTGCACATAAAAACCTTCAAATTTTCGTTCTTTTTCTTGAAAAGCAGCGTATTCTTTTTTATTTAATTGGGATAGAAATACGGAGGGTAACCTAGGACTATACACTTTAGCTTTTTCAACCTGTTTGATGAAATATTCTTTGGTAATTCCTAATAGATTACAAAATCCAAGTGTATCAATATCCTTGATTTCTCGTGGAACTACCATGATATCATATGAAGGTTGATTGGCAACCAATAGCTTTCCATTTCTATCATAAATGTAACCTCTTTCAGGAAAATCAAATACTTTTTTTATAGCATTATTTTCCGCTTTAAGTTTTAGTTCTTCATCAATTATTTGAAGATAAAATATTCGGGCTAGTATTACTAAAGCACTTATTATGATAATAGCGGGTAATAATCCTTTTCTCATCGTTTATTAGGCTTTATTAAGTAAATAATTAGCAAGCACATAAAAAAGGTAAAGATTGCGGCAAGTAAAGTACGCCCTATAACCGATACAATTAAACTCAAACGGAAAAATTCTAACAAGAACAAAACCAAATGATGAATAAATATTGATAAAATTAGAAAAGATATTCGCTCTGGAGTAATCTTGTCAGCAATTTTTACGGTTTGGTATTCATAACTTAATCCAAATGAGAATTTGAATAAACTAGGTCTTATATAGGCTAATAAAAGTGATGCTGTTGCATGAACGCCACCTGAATTTGTAAACATATCAAGTAGTAATCCTAATAAGAAACTAGTAACTAGTAGTGTTGGTTTGTTTCCATTAACAGGGAATAAAATAATGTATAACACATAAGGAAATGGATTTAAATAACCCATAAAATCGATATTGTTGAACAATAGCAATTGCAACATTAAAAAAATAATGAATCGGAATATGTTAGCTAATGAATCGTTCAATTTATTTTTTTGTTGTTTCGGTTTCTAAACTTTTCTTTTCGTCCTTTTTCTTGTTTTTGATTACGTAAACATAACCCAAAGCAGTCATGTCATTAAATAATCGCACATTTATAGTGTAATAGTTGGTTTTTGGATCGATAAAAACTTTGTCAATTTTTCCAATTGGTATATTTTCTGGAAAAATTTCTGATTCGGCTCCAGTAACAATAGAATCTCCTTTTTTAAGAGAAGCTAGTCGGGGCACGTCTATCAATTGCACATAACCAGCATTTTTTCCGTCCCAAATCAAGGAGCCAAAGTGTTCTGAGTTTTTTATCTTAGCATTGATTCGTGATTTGGTATTTAAAACACTTAAAATAGTAGCGTAATTTTTTGAAGTTTTTTCAATCATACCAACGATTCCTTTGTCATTGATAACTCCCATATCAGTAAAAATACTATCTTTTGTCCCTCTATTTATTGTTAAATAATTCTCTCTAACATTGAAGGAATTTTTGATAACTTTCGCTTTTCGGGCAATATAATCTGCGTTAAAATTATCAAAATCATTCCAATTCAAAAGGGTGTCAGCTTGATTGAAAAGTAATTGTTTTAATCGGGCATTTTCTTCGGCTAGCTCACTGTTTCTCTCTTTCAAGCTTAAGTATTCGTTAGCGTCATTAATTTTTTGATAAAACCCTCCAGTTACCGCATTAGCTGAATTGATATACTCACTACGGTGATAAGAGTGTGATTTTATAGTAAGCGTTAGCCCAATGCCCAAAAGCAGCAAAAACAGCAATTTATAGCTGTTTTTAATAATAAAATAAATTATTTGCTGCATTTACTTTTCTTTATTTGATAAGAATACTTTTGTATTTGTTGATATTTTTTAACGCTATTCCGGTTCCACGAACTACTGCTCGTAATGGATCTTCGGCAATGTAAACAGGTAAGTCAGTTTTTAATGAAATACGTTTATCTAAACCTCTTAGCATAGAACCCCCACCAGCTAAATAAATTCCTGTGTTGTAAATATCGGCCGCTAATTCTGGAGGTGTTTGTGATAAGGTTTCCATAACAGCATCTTCGATACGTTGTATAGATTTATCTAATGCCTTAGCTATTTCACGGAAAGAAACATCTACTTGTTTTGGTTTTCCTGAAAGTAAATCCCTTCCTTGAACCGACATATCTTCAGGAGCGCTATCTAAATCTTCTGTAGCGGCACTAATTTGAATTTTTATTTTTTCAGCTGTGGTTTCTCCTACGAATAAATTGTGTTGTGTTCTCATGTAGTAAATGATATCATTGGTAAATACATCACCAGCAATTTTTACCGATTTATCACAAACAATTCCACCCAAAGCAATTACAGCAATTTCAGTTGTTCCACCACCAATGTCAACAATCATATTTCCTTTTGGTTGCATAATGTCAACGCCAATACCAATAGCAGCAGCCATAGGTTCGTGTATCAAATATACTTCTTTTCCATTTACACGCTCTGCGGATTCTTTAACCGCACGCATTTCTACTTCTGTAATGCCTGAAGGAATACAAATAACCATACGAAGAGCGGGTGTAAACCATTTCTTTTTTAATGCAGGAATGCTTTTGATAAACATTTTTATCATTTGTTCCGAAGCATCAAAATCAGCAATAACACCATCTTTTAACGGACGAATGGTCTTGATGTTTTCATGAGTTTTACCTTGCATCATGTTGGCTTCTTTACCAACGGCAATAATTTTTCCAGAAATCCTATCTCTTGCTACAATAGATGGACTGTCAATTACAACTTTGTCATTGTGAATGATTAAGGTATTTGCTGTACCAAGGTCAATTGCGATGTCCTCAGTCATGAAATCAAGAAATCCCATACGCTTTTATTGGGTTATTGTATTAATATTGGTTTTAATTACAAATGTATAAAAATTAATGTTTGAAATGACGCGTTCCTGTAAATACCATCGCCATATTATTTTCATTGCAATAATTAATGCTTAATTCGTCTTTAATTGAGCCTCCTGGTTGGATCACTGCAGTTACTCCAGCTTTGTTTGCAATTTCCACACAGTCTGGAAATGGAAAAAACGCATCACTCGCCATAACAGCGCCAGTTAAATCAAATTCGAAAGAAGTTGCTTTTTCAATTGCTTGGCGCAATGCGTCAACACGTGAAGTTTGCCCAGTTCCTGAAGCACACAGTTGTTTGTTTTTTGCCAATACAATGGTGTTTGATTTGGTATGCTTACAAATTTTTGATGCAAAAAGTAAATCTGCAATTTCTTCTTCAGAAGGTGTTGTATTAGTAACGGTTTTTAAATGCGATTTAGTATCTGTAATGTTGTCTTTATCTTGAACTAAAATTCCATTTAAGCAAGTTCTTACATTTTTAGTCGGAATTTCTACGTCATGTTGTACTAAAAGAATTCTGTTTTTCTTTTCTTCCAATAAGTCCTGTGCTTCTTTTTCAAATGCTGGTGCAATAATTACTTCGCAAAACAAACTGTGAATTTCTTCAGCTGTAGCTAAATCGATTGTTCCATTGGCAATTAATACACCGCCAAAAGCTGAAGTTGGATCACCAGCCAAAGCATCAACATAAGCCGCTTTCATGCTTTTACGAGTGGCAATTCCGCATGCGTTGTTGTGTTTCAAAATAGCGAATGTAGGCTCGTTATTTTTGAACTCATTCATTAAATTTACTGCTGCGTCAACATCAAGTAAGTTGTTGTATGATAATTCTTTACCGTTTAATTTGGTGAACATTTTGTCAAATTCACCAAAGAAAAATCCCTTTTGATGTGGATTTTCGCCATATCGTAACACTTGACCGTTTGCGATACTTTCTTTGTAAATGGTTTCATCCGTATTGAAGTAACCAAAAATTGCCGCATCATAATGTGACGATACATGGAAAGCTTTAGTAGCTAACAAACGTCTTTGTTCCAAGGTGGTGCTTCCGTTTCCTTCAGTATAAAAATTTAGGAAAGTAGCGTAATCTTCCACAGAAGGAACAATAACAGTATCTTTAAAGTTTTTTGCAGCAGCACGGATTAAAGAAATACCACCGATATCAATTTTTTCAATAATGTCAGTTTCACTAGCTCCTGAAGCCACTGTCTTTTCAAACGGATACAAATCTACAATCACCAAATCCAATTGCGGAATATTAAATTCTTCCATTTGCTTTACATCACTAGGATTGTCCTGACGGTTTAAAATACCTCCGAAAATTTTTGGATGTAATGTTTTTACTCTTCCTCCTAAAATTTCAGGAAAAGCCGTAATGTCTTCCACAGCAACCACTGGAATACCTAAATCTTTTATAAAAGCTTCGGTTCCACCAGTTGAATAAATGGTAACATGATTTTGGTGTAGCGCTTTAACAATAGGTTCTAAACCCGTTTTGTCAAATACCGAAATTAAAGCCGCTTGAATGTTTTTTGTTGTGTTCATTTGTTGAGTTGTATTATTCTGAAATTGACTCAGATAAGGTTGTTGTTTTCGTTGTGCAAAAGTAGGTATACTTATTAAAACTTTCAAACTTAATTTTAGCTGTTTTGCTATTTTTTTGTATTCTTTTTTTAGATTCTTTGTAACATTTTTCCCTTTTAAACTACTTATAAACATAACTTCATAAATATGCTTTTATATTTACGCTTACTAAAGGAAAGTTTGGCGTTTGCTCTTAATGCACTTCGCAATAATAAA